>Ga0213840_1002335_pt1 | contig 12105 bp, 7 predicted proteins | sample SWPATP22_FD_160132 | JGI IMG/M metagenome (GOLD analysis project Ga0213840, IMG submission 160132) | Coastal seawater microbial communities from Marineland, Florida, United States - SWPA TP2 #2 | ecosystem: Environmental > Aquatic > Marine > Coastal | place: USA: Florida | collected 2016-08-14 | reverse complement strand
GTGCCCCAATTGGCCTACTACAGGGCGGCTTGTCTTTCAGCGGTAGCCCTAAAATTGGCGCGCGTACTGCTTCTGCGGGTAACACAAGCTTACTGCCGTTTGAGTCATCGAATATCGACCTTTCATTAGAATGGTATTACGACGAAGCAAGCTTTGCGGCAATTGGCCTATTTAGAAAGTCAGTTGAAAACTACATCACGACAACAGGTCAAGATCGCCAGTTCGAAGGACTGCGTGATATCTATCAAGGCCCTCGTTGGAATCAAGCAGTAAGCGCAATTGAAGCGTCGGGTGAACAAGCCACAGACAGCGCTATTTACGACTACTTCGTAAACAATGGCTTTGCTGACGAAAACGGCGTAGTGACACCAAATGCTGACGACCCGCTTATTACATGGCGTACAACACAGCCAGGTAACTCTAGCGATTCGAAAACCGTTGAGGGTATTGAGCTTGCTATTCAGCACACCTTTGGTGACACAGGCTTCGGTTTTGGTGCTAACGCAACATTGGTTGACGGTGATGTAGAGTACGACCCATACAACCTTGAAGAGCAAGATCCGCTAGTAGGTATAAGCGATTCTGCTAACTTCCAAGTGTTTTATGAAAAAGAAGGGCTATCTGTAAAAGTAACCTACGCATGGCGCTCTGACTATGTCGTTGGTATTGGCCAAGCACAGGGCTCATCAGACAACCCAGCCACTCAGTTCGATACCTTTGGTCAAGTTGATGCAAGCATCAACTATGACGTGAACGAACACCTAACGGTATTCCTAGAAGGTATTAACATTAACGATGAAACCGAGCGTGGTTTTGGTCGCTTTGAAGAGCAGTTCCTGTTTGCTCGTCAATACGGCCCTCGCTACACGCTAGGTGCTAGATACACGTTCTAATTCCTGTTTATCGTGTGAGTAAAAAGCCGCTTTTAAAAGCGGCTTTTTTATTTAAAAATACCAGTCAAGACCCACTCTTGCTCGAGTCTCTTCAACATCGCCAGTGTTGAATCGTTCAACTCTTAGGTATATACCGTTATTACGATTCTTTTGAATAGCAAACTCTGCTAGGTATTGGGTAAGCGGCTTTTCTAATCTGTCAGAAACGCTTACTGTCGCTTCCAGTCTAAACGAAGACTGCCATGCCAAATTAAAAAGCACGCCAGTATTTAAGTTGCTATAGATGATGTCTTCATTTAATCGCGTCCCTAAGCCGGCCTGCACTATGCCGTAACTAATTACGTCTCGATGCAGCCTTATACTCTTTCCAACGCCAGCTTCTACAGAAAAGAACCCTTTGTCATTTAGTGCATCATCAAATTGCTGCTTGTACCCTATGAACAGGGTACCGGACAAGTTTGAGACACTTTGCGTTGAAGGTACGTATGACTTGAAGGCATAAAGCGTAAATCTGTCGAGTCGAACATTGCCTGTCTGCATGTTCACTGACAATTCGGTTTCAGCAATTTTAAGTTCAGATTCATTAAAAAATTGTGGCTCGAATGTACGCAAATAGTGCGACGCAGGTAAAAAAGAGAACACGGCTCTATCGCTTTGATTAAAGCGCTCCAAACCCACACTTAGCGCACTATCTTGGGTAGTGTCCAGCGGGTTTTTAGCTGTCTTTCGATTTAGTTGAAACTGCTCTTCTTCACGCTCGACGTTATCAATAGCGTCGTAGGAATAAGTATCAGAGGGCGTCTTCTTCTGTTCGATAGCAATTAAGCGTTTCACATACTCAAGCTCAATTGACGAAAAGGACGCAAGATTCACGTTCTTATCGTTTTTTAGCAATGAAACGGTTTGCTTTAACTCTGTGGCTCGTTCATTTCCTAACTGCAACTCAAGCGCCGCTACCGCCCATTCATTGGCTAGATTCACTTTTGACTGCTTAATAAGGCTGACTTGAGCAGCGGCTTTTACAACGTCAGCAGGTGTGACAAAAAGTGTTTCTTCAGCTTTTATCTCAGGTTGAACAACGCCCAGTAAGTAAAGCGTAAGCGTTGCGCAATTGTAGCTTTGAAATAAGTAGGTAATATCGATATCTTTGAGCTCCCACATATGAAGCTGTAACAATGCTTTTTCATCGCTATCTAAAGCAAGGCTATACTCAAAAACATTCCTGCCTTCGGTATTCAAATATCGAGAAAGCTCCTTTTCATAAGGCCGAACAATAAAGAACCCAGGCATCCCTCTAACCAGTCCGTTATAGATGATTGAAAACGGGTTAATGGTGGTGTATTCGGTAAAAAATGAAAGGGCATGAGAAACAGACGTACCTCTATAATTGTTACCCTTGGCTTTGAGAAAAACGTGTCCCATCATACTTGAGGCAGAAGATAGCACTTCTGAAGCGAAAACAATCTCTACCTCGTCAAACGGCACGTGATCGATGTACTTGCTAAGTTCTGGGCATGCATCGAAATTCAATTGATGTGGACTAATATTTAACTGCTTGTGAAGCCAAAATAAACGCGCTGGGAATCGACATACCGCCGTTTTCGGTGAAGCGTTATAAAATGCTATAAGTGCATTTAGCTCTTCGCGCGGTGAAAAATTTGAAGACGACAGCAGAAATGCAGGATCTGTTATTGCAGGGTGTAGGCCCTTTAAATGCAGCAGCGAGTGCCATTGCTTTTCAGAGGCAATATGATTGCGCTGTTCGTCGCTGGCCGCTAATTGATGTGGCTCGTTGCTACTTGTCCAGCTACCATTTGCCCAGCTACTATTTACGCACAGCGTAAAAAAAAATAAAGCTGGCAAAAGCCAGCTTTTTACTACGTTATACATGCAAAATTACTGTGCGCACTGAACTTCTACGTTATCAGCGTAATCCCACATTTTGCCAGTAACGCCGTCAGTAGTAGAGCCAAGTAGGCCACCAATTACGATATTGCCAAAGAAAACAGGTGTAACAGACTTTTTGATTGGTGTAGTTGTGTCACAGCCTTCAGCTTTAGTACGTACTACTTTGTCTTTACCGTCACGAAGAACAACAACCATACCAGGCGCTGTCACTGTTTTATCGTCAACAGTAACTTCTGCTGGCTTGTTGTTACTAGTAGTAACGTTAATTGACTGATTCTCCGCAGTCATTACACTCGCGCAACCAGACGTCATCATTGCAACTGCTGCAAGTAAAGCAACTTTTTTCATTTTTTTATCCCTTGTTTATAACTGCCAAAACCTTGGCGGCGGTTAATCTATATAAAAATGAAAAAATGTCAATCTGGGCGTATATTTTGATGCGCTCATCGCAAAAAAAAGCCCTAACTCCATGGAAAGGGCTTTTTAGTTATTGCACATTCAGCGGTTTCACTGGCAAGAAATAACGGCTTCACTCGCCTCTTGCGGTGTAAATTGAATGTCAGCCACACTCAAGCTTGCTTTTCCTGCACTTCCCAGTTCGAAAGGTACTACCAAACCAGTAAAGTCGATACCCGCATCAACAAAGCACTGTAAATCTATGCTCATATTTGACCACGTATCTACTGGAAGAGCCTGAAGCTGAGCGCTGATGTCTATTTGTGTAGAACAACTGCCGGCCGCATCGCCTTCACCTTCACAGTTCATACCGATAGTGACTGGCGAACTTATGTCTGAATGACGGTTAACGGTAAACGTTAATGCTGCGTTATTAAGAAGCTGTGCGCTGAGATCTTCGCGGAAGAAGCTTTTACTCGCGAAACGCATTGCAGCAAACTCGCTGCCATCGAAAGTTACCTTTCTAGCATCTTCCTGCACTTCTTTATCTACCGTACGATATGAGATAGCACCAACAGTATGCGTGCTTGCATTCACTGACAACGATTCATCGCCCGAATATAGCCACAACTCCCACGGTGCCTGTACCGCCCCTTTCAAAATAGACATGGGCGCTTTCGACTCGCTGGTAACTTCAACTTTTGTGCTAAGCGCATCTCCCAGCACATCTTCATCATTAAACGTTAGCCCAAAACCATACGGTAATAACGGCGCGTAGTCATCGTCACCTACATTAACGATTTGCTGCGGCGAAGCTGGCCATGAGAAAGGAAGCTTACCTTTAAAGTCTTGCTCGCCAAATAAAACGTCTGCCACTGCAGCACCTTCAGAGCCAGGTAACCACGCAGCAACAAATGCATCTGATGCATTTAGCTCTGCGTTTACCCACATAGGACGACCACTGATAAACACAGAAACAACTGGAATACCTTGCGCTTTTAGCTTTTGAAGTAACGCAAGATCTTGTTTACTTCCATGTTGATAAATAAGCGTTTCCCTATCGCCATGGCCTTCGGCGTAAGGCTCTTCACCGAACACAACAATAGCCACATCAGGTTTTGTTTCAAAGTCGCCATTAACCGACAAGGTAGCTTCACCGCCGTGCTGCGCAGCGTATTGTTCAATACCGTCAAAAATAGAGGTGCCGCCAGGAAAATCATCATTCGTGTTATTGGTTCCTTGCCAGGTAATTGTCCAGCCACCCGACTGCTTACCAATATTGTCGGCAGCATCACCTGCTACCAAAATGCGCTTGCTTCCATCAAGTGGTAACGTTTTTGCTTTGTTTTTAAGCAACACTAATGATTCACGTACTGCCTGCTTCGCCACTTCGCGATGGCTATCTTTACCAATAAGGGAGCGATCACCGGACAGCGGTCTGTTTGCTGGGCTCGGCTTTTCAAATAACCCAGCTCGCACTTTAACGCGTAAAATACGGCGAACAGCATCGTCAATACGAGCCATGCTGATTGTGCCATCTTTCACTTGTGCAATGGTTGTCTCGTATAGTACCTTCCAATCGCTAGGTACCATAAATATATCAAGACCCGCATTAATAGCCTGGGCGCAATCGTTGTTGTTACACCCTTTTACTTGCCCATGACCATTCCAGTCACCAACAACAAAGCCGTCAAAGCCCATTTGCTCTTTCAATACATCGGTCAGCAAATACTTATGACCGTGTAACTTTTCGCCGTTCCAACTATTAAACGACGCCATGACCGATTGTGCGCCTACTGTGAGACCGCCTACATAACCTTGCGCGTGGATGTCGAACAACGCTTGCTCGCTTGCGATATTGTCGCCTTGGTCGTCGCCTCCTACAGTGCCACCATCGCCAACAAAGTGCTTAACTGTGCTGATTACTCGTTGGTCACTCAGGAAGTCTTTGTCTGCTTCCCCTTGTAGGCCTTTTACCACCGCGGCGGCATACTCGCGCACAATGGCTGGGTCTTCCGAATAGCTCTCATAAGATCGACCCCAGCGATCATCGCGAACCACAGCAACGGTAGGCGCAAACACCCAGTCAATTCCCGTCGCCATGACTTCTTTAGCAGTAATGTGAGCAATTTCCTGCATTAGTTCAGGGTTATTAGCCGCCCCTAAACCAATGTTGTGGGGAAACAGCGTGGCACCAATCACATTGTTGTGACCGTGCACCGCATCTGTTCCCCACATGGTTGGAATCGTTGAACCATCAAGACTGTCATCAACTGATGCCTGATATAGTGCCTCGGCTAGCGCCACCCAATCTTCGGGGGTCGCATGCTTATCATTATTTGGGAATGCACCACCGCCGTTAAGGTATGAGCCAAAGCCGTACTTGCGCATTTCTTCAACTGAAATGTTACGTATCTCTGGTTGAATCATTTGCGCCACTTTTTGCTCAAGCGTCATTGACGCCATGATAGCTGAGACTTTGTTTTCAACGGCTGGGTCACGCTTTACTTCAATATCAAGCTTTGGCCATATTTTTGCAGCTTTGCTTTCAGCTTGCTCGACATTGCTGGCATCTGCCACAGCGCTTTTTTCAGATGAACAGCCAACAAGCAAAGCGCCACTTGAAAAACACACAAGTGTGCTAGCAACAACGTTCGCGAGAATAGTCTTTCGCATTGTTATTCCTTAATTAAAGTAGTTTCAGTAACACGGCTTCCCACAAGTCCATAGTAAGCAATGAACATATAGCACGAAGCGGGTAGCAAGAATGAAAGCGTTACGCCAACACTATCGGCCAGCATGCCTTGAAGAAGCGGAACAATAGCACCACCAACAATAGCTAAGCACAAGATTCCAGAGCCCTGCGGCGTGTCTTTACCCAAGTGTTGAAGTGCCAAGCTGAAAATGGTTGGAAACATGATTGAATTAAATAAGCCTACGCCGAGCACACTGTATAATGCTATATCGCCCGAGCTTGAAATTGAGATCAGTAATAGTGCAATGGCCATACATGCGTTGAACGCAAGCACTAAACCACCAGAGATCTTTTGCATGATAACAGCACCGATGAAACGCCCTACCATGGCACCGCCCCAATAGTAAGCCAACAGTTTCGACGCTTTCGCCTCTGTCAAACCGGCCACACTTGGGCTAGCCAGATAATTTACTAGCATGCTGCCTATTGCAACCTCAGCACCTACATACATAAAGATACCCACAGCCCCTAGCACAAGGTGTTTATGCTGCCACGCACCACCTTTAAATAAACTGGTATTGCTATTGGTGTGGTTAAGCGTAGGCAGTTTTAAGTAAACAAAAACAGCAGCAAGCATAAGTAATGCAGCGGCTAGAATGAGATAAGGTACTTGCACATCAGAGGCAGAAGCTGTTACCGCACTGTGTTCACCGGCGGCACCGTACATAAGGTACGAACCGAAAAAGGGCGCTACTGTAGTACCTAATGAGTTAAAGGCCTGTGTCATGGTTAGTCGTGAAGAAGCTGTTTTGGGGTCGCCAAGCGCCGTAACATAGGGGTTCGCAGATACTTGCAATATAGTGATACCTGACGCCAAAACGAATAATGCTAGTAGGAAAATACCGTAAATCTGACTCTCAGCCGCAGGGTAGAACAACACACACCCCAAACACGCTATTCCCAACCCAAGCACTATGCCTTTTTGGTATCCAATACGAGAAACCACCATTCCTGCTGGCAAAGACACAATAAAATAAGCACTAAAAAAGCAAAACTGAATAAGCATTGCTTGAGTGAAGCTAAGATCAAATGCTCCTTTTAGATAAGGAATGAGAATGTCATTCAAGCAGGTAATAAAACCCCACATGAAAAACAGCGTCGTTAAAGAGATAAGTGCAAAGCGGTATCCACCGTTCGCTGTAGCGTTACCCGCTACTGTGTTGTTTGGTTGCGCTGGCGTGTCCACGAGTAACCTCAGTTTGCTATTTTCATATTAAATGTTAAATTAGTTCGTGTAAGCGCTTACAGTCCAGTGCGAACAATGTTGTAAGCGCTTACATTTGGTGAATAATTACATGAAGTAAATCGAAATTCAATGTAAATATCATGTTATTTATTGAAACCGCACTAGTATAAAAATAGTGCAAATATTAGAAATTCGTTAACCCCAAGGTAACTGGCAAATGCAAAAGTTCAACCTTCCAGTCAACTCACTAATGCGCTCGACAGATTTCTTGTATGGCGTGGCTACTTCTAGCTTTCAAATTGAAGGTGATAGGAAAGGGCGAGATGCCTGTATTTGGGATACTTTCTGTGCAGTACCCGGCAATATTTCAGACGGCACCAATGGAGATGATGCATGCAAGCACATTGAAAATTGGTCAGAAGATGTGTCGCTTATTAGCTCTCTTGGTGTCGATGCATATCGATTATCGATATCTTGGCCTCGTGTTATGACCGAAACCGGAGAAGTGAATGAATTGGGAATGCAATTCTACATTAACCTGGTTGACGAATTGGTTAGTAAAAACATTAAAGTCTTTGTAACACTTTATCATTGGGATTTACCGCAACATTTAGAAGACAACGGTGGTTGGCTTAATCGCGATACAGCCTACGCCTTCGAAAAATACGCAGGTGCCGTTGCGAAAGCGCTTGGGAACAAAGTACACGCTTATGCAACGTTAAATGAGCCATTTTGTTCAGCGTATTTGGGTTATGAAGTGGGAATACATGCTCCCGGATTAACGGGAGTGAGCAATGGCAGAAAAGCGGCGCACCATTTATTGCTGGCACATGGCTTAGCAATGACAACACTACGCAAAGAATGTCCTGAAAGCTTACACGGCATCGTGCTTAATTTTAGCACTTGTCATGCTGCAACAAGCAGTGACGAGGACAAAGCGGCAGCTAAGCGCGCCGATGAATATCATAATCAATGGTATCTAAAGCCAGTTCTTGAAGGTAAATACCCCAACATTATTCACACGTTAAAAGAAGAAGACCGCCCCAACATTGCCTGCGGTGACATGGATATTATCTCTCAAGCTGTCGATTATATTGGTATTAATTTCTACACGCGTACCGTATATAAAGCGGCACCAAATAATGGATTCGAAGTTGTCGAGCCAACCAATGTACCGCTCACTGCAATGGGGTGGGAAATTACACCCGATGCATTCACTGAATTATTAGTTGATTTACATAAACAATACACATTACCTCCGATATACATCACCGAAAATGGTGCAGCAATGGAAGACAGTATGGTAAACGGTGAGGTAGTTGATAATGACCGTATAGACTATTTCCAAAGCCACTTGCATGCCGTACACGACGCCATCGAACATGGCGTAGACATAAGAGGTTATTTTGCGTGGAGTTTGATGGACAATTTTGAGTGGGCGCTCGGTTATTCAAAACGCTTTGGTATTGTACATGTAGATTACGAAACCCAAAAAAGAACGCTAAAACACAGTGCAATTGCTTACGCGGAACTGGTTAAGAACAGAATTAATGGTACATTAGCTGTATAAACAAGGATAAGTACCGAATTTCATGGCAACAATATACCAAGTATCAGAAGCAGCAGGCGTTTCTCTTGCCACTGTTTCCCGCGTGATGAATGGCAATGCGAAAGTCAGCGAGCGCACGCGCAAGAAAGTTGAAGAGGCAATGGCAAAGCTAGGTTATCAGCCTAACGCTATCGCTCAGTCGCTTGCCTCAAACAGAACAAACAGTGTCGGACTTCTCGTTTCTGAGCTTCACGGCTCTTATTTTGGCGACTTAATGAGTACCGTAGAGCAAGTGCTTAAACAAAATGGAAAGCATGTTTTCATTACCGCTGGACATGTTGATGAGTCACGCGAGAAAGAAGCAATAGAGTTTTTACAAAGCCGCCGCTGTGACGCATTAATATTGCACGCCGAAGCAGTATCTGACGACTACTTAAAGAAATTAGTCAGTGGTAAAACACCCGTCGTTATTATTAACAGAAAAGTAGACAATATTGATGAAAACTGCTTTTTTGTGGATAACGAAACCGGTGGGTACATCGCCACTCAAGCTGCGATAAAACAAGGTCACAAACACATTGGGTATATAAGTGGCCCTTTGTTTAAAAAAGATGCGAGCGATCGCCTTAAGGGCCATAAAAAAGCGCTGGAAGAAGCCGGTATCGAGTTCGATAACAAATCGTTATTTGAGGGCGATTACCATGAGAGTTCCGGCCATGAAGGTATGCAACACATGCGCAGTCAGTTTTCAAAAATGACTGCTTTGGTATGTGCAAACGATGAAATGGCTTCTGGCGCGATGACTGCAGCGCGCGAAAGCGGCATAGATATCCCGTCGCAACTTTCTATTGTTGGCTTCGACAACGTTCTTTTCTCGCGCTACCTGTACCCAAAACTCACCACCGTAGACAACCCGATACAAGCAATGGGAGAGATGGCTTCCTATTGGGTATTAGATAATGTTTATGACATTAAGCCTAAAAAGCCAATAGAACATTTATTCGTTCCACAAATTATCGAACGAGATACGTTAAGCTCAATAGAATAATATGAAAAAAGTCTTGCCGCCGTCACTGTTTTACACGCTTGTAGTCTCACTTGGGGGCTTTATATTCGGGTTTGATGCGAGTGTGATCTCTGGCGCAATAGGCTTCATTGACGCAGACTTCAATTTAAATGAGTGGCAACAAGGTATTGTTGTTAGCTCGCCTACCCTTGGTGCATTGATCGCTATGATCTTTGCCGGAGCCATTAGCGATAGCATCGGCAGGCGGAAAGCACTTGTAATTATAGCGACGCTTTATACAGTGTCTGCAGTTTGCTCTGCACTCGCTCCTAGTTTCGAACTTCTCGTGCTGGCTAGGTTTATAGGCGGTATCGCGTTTAGCTCTCTTATTATTGCTCCTATGTATATCTCAGAGATCAGTGCACCGGAAAATCGCGGCAAGATGGTTTCTGTTAACCAACTGAACATTGTGTTGGGTTTTGCTATCTCCTATTTCACTAACTACTACTTTTTGCAGTTAAGTTATAGTGACGCCGCCTGGGTTGCACAACTTGGAATTAAGGATTTCACATGGCGCTATATGTTGGGCCTAGAGGTGATACCAGCACTACTGTGGTTACTTTTACTATTAACCGTACCCAGAAGCCCGCGCTGGTTAATGCTTAAGGGAAAACACGAAGAAGCAAAGCGTGTAATCGCCATTTTGTTTAATGAAAAACAAGCACAGCACCTTCTCAACGATATAGAAACGTCTTTATCGGAAAAGACGTGGTCTACAAAAGAGCGATTAGGTTTTCTCACCGCCAAAGCAATGCGCTATCCGTTGATGCTTGGCGTAATTCTCGCCATTGCTCAGCAAATTACAGGTATTAACGTAATCTTTTTCTATGCGCCAACTATTTTTGAACAAAGTGGCGTGGGCACAGATGCAGCCTTCATGCAGGCGGTATGGATAGGTCTGGTAAATGTTGCATTTACGGTTGTGGCTATGGCAACAATTGATAAGTGGGGGCGCAGACCATTACTAATTATGGGTTTATGTGGCGTTATTATTAGCATGGCTATTTGTGCTTACGGTTTCAATAATGCGACCTATACGCTGACAAGCGATGCCATCTCTACAATAACGATCCAATTTCCCGATGCTGCTGACAAGCTATCAAGCATAGTAAATCACACCTATTATTCTGATGTTTCATTCAAGCAAGCGCTCAATAGCGCACTCACGCAACAAGAGTACAGTAGGCTACAACAGTCACTTCTTAGCCAAAGCATAACCATGAATGCACCGCTGGTTTTATTCGGCATCGTTGCTTTCGTTGCCTCTTTTGCCGTGTCCCTTGGACCAGTAATGTGGGCTATGCTTGCTGAAATATTCCCTAATCAAACAAGGGCCCTTGCTATTTCTCTTGTCGGTGTAATTAACGCGCTCACTAGCTTCTTTGTGCAGTTAATATTTCCGTGGGAACTCATGGAATTTGGTGCTGCAATCACCTTTGCTCTTTATGGCGCATTCGCAGTTATCAGCTTGTTCTTAGTAGTGAGATACTTCCCTGAAACTAAGGGAAGAACATTAGAAGAAATTTCTGAGTCGTTCGCACCCAGACGATAAAAAGAAAGAGCGTTCAGCCTTTCGTTCGCTGAACGCCGATTTCATCTTTAACTTATTCGTATTTATAATTTAACGTTACGTCGCTATAAGCGTTGTAGCCTCTTACTCCAATATGCCATGTACCCGCTTCTGGGTTAGTGAAGGTACACACTTCATCATTACCATACCGGTATGGACGACAGTCCCAACGATTGGTCTGAGTCTGAGCGCCAAAGTTAAGGTATAAATCTGCATCACCGCTGCCGCCTTCAATTGTTACTTGAAGCAATGTGGCTGTTTCTGGTACATCGACTTCAAAGCGCTTCCAACTGCCACGTGAACCACTAAGGTTTGTTACGGTCTCGTCTAACGAGGCAGTCTCTTCTGCTGGTGGCTCTGGCTCAGGTGCAGGTTCTATAACAGGGTCTCCAGGTAATTCTGGTGCTTCACATCCATCATTGGCAAGCGTTGCAAGTGCGTCTGTAATTTGAATAAGGCCATGACCATAGTTTACATCGTAACCCGGAGCACCCAAATCTTTTGCACTGCTAGCCATGACATTTCTTATTTCTGCACCGGTGCATTGTGGATAAAAGCTCCATACCAATGCCATAGCTCCAGCTACATGCGGTGATGCCATTGAAGTACCACTCAGTGACGCATAGCGTGATGAGGGATAGGTAGAAAGCACTGAAGAACCAGGCGCAGATAGCTCTACTTGGTCGTTAAACTGTGAATAACTCGCAACCGTTTCACTGCTATCTAATGCTGCAACCGATACCACTGCATCGTATGATGCCGGATAAGATTTATCGCTGTTA
>Ga0213840_1002331_pt1 | contig 12122 bp, 14 predicted proteins | sample SWPATP22_FD_160132 | JGI IMG/M metagenome (GOLD analysis project Ga0213840, IMG submission 160132) | Coastal seawater microbial communities from Marineland, Florida, United States - SWPA TP2 #2 | ecosystem: Environmental > Aquatic > Marine > Coastal | place: USA: Florida | collected 2016-08-14 | reverse complement strand
TCGATTACTGGTGTAGCTACAGCAAAGGTTCCTGAACTTGTAGAAAGGCTAATAAAACACATAGAGGGTTTATAAAAGAACAATATGCCGTATTTAAATGAATTTTTAACCATCGCTATCGTGCATTTGGTGGCCGTAGCAAGCCCTGGGCCTGATTTTGCAATAGTAGTGCGTAACAGCGTGTCATACGGTCGAAGAATAGCTATGTATACTAGTGTGGGCATTGGAGCGGCCATTTTACTTCATGTCATTTATTCACTTGTAGGATTAAGTGTGGTTATTGCTACTACGCCATGGCTGTTTCAAACATTTAGCTATTGTGCCGCAGCTTACTTACTATATTTAGCCTTTGGAGCACTTAAAAGCGGCCCGCCAAAGTCTGAGGGCGTCGATGTCGACACCACTGAGAAACCAGCAATTTCCGCTAAAAAAGCGCTGTGGATGGGATTTCTTACCAACGGCTTAAACCCGAAAGCAACGTTGTTCTTTCTTACGCTCTTTACCGCCATTATTAGTATCGATACGCCTTTTTCGGTGAAATTAGGTTACGGAATTTATCTGGCTGTTGCCACTGGGCTTTGGTTTTGCTTCCTCTCTTACTTACTAAGCACGAGTAAGGTGGCCGAACTATTGGGCAAAAAGGGGTATTGGTTAGACCGAGCTATGGGTGTTTTGCTTGTAGGTTTAGCCACCAAGTTAATAGTTGGTTAAATGGCTCATGTTGGCTTGGCAAGCATTCAATGGCAGTCCTTGGTATAATCGCCACGTCCTACCAGATAATAGTTAAAAGAGTAACGAGTGAAAGAAGTAAAGAACGATAAACTGCAGCAAACACTTAGCAAGCAAAACAGAATAAACGTTAAACAACTGCTGTCTGATGCTGCGACACTGACTAAAACGAATTTTAGTGCACTGCTTCAAGGTAGTGTCGTGTTGTTTTTAACGTTTGTCGTTATTGGCTTAATTTCACAACCTTACATTACGGTAAACAGTGACGGTACTTACGTATTTGAAAACCAATCTATTATTGAGATAGTTGCAATCTGCATAGTGGCACCGCTAATTACTGGTTTGTATATGATGGGGGTAATGAATGCTCGGTCTCAGAAAACCTCAGTCTTCACTGTGTTCAGCTTTTTTCCAGTAGTATTTTTACTCGCGCTAACTCAGTTAGTTAATAGTATCCTTGTTCAACTTGGTTTAGTACTGCTTATCATCCCTGGCTTGTATTTCTATCTGGCGTCGACCTTTTCTCTAATGCTCGTAGCAGACAGAAAACTTACACCAATTAGCGCGATAATTCTTTCCTGTAAAGTTTTTAACGCTTATTGGTCGCAAATTGCTGCGGTATATGGTGTGCTGTTCTTGTTGTTTTTAACGGCGCCTCTAACGCTTGGTTTTTCTTTAATTTGGGTGCTACCTTTTTACTTTAGCGTTATTGGCTTACTGTATCAGGAACTTGTTGGTGAGCCAGGTGAAGGCATGGACGCATCAACTAATGATGTGAATGAGTCTAGTTTCGATGCATAAACGAGAAACCACAAAAATTGTATTAATTACACTTGGCGTGTTGGCCGTCATTGTAATTAACGCTGTTATATTTACTGACAGTGAACCCGATATACTCGAAGTGCCCAAAACGGTAGAGGCCGATAAGCCCGTACCGGACTTTTCGGTTTATACCGATGTAAAAGAGAAAAAGGCGGCATTTTTCGACTATTTACGACCCGAAGTAGAAAAGCAAAATGCTTATCTGTTAACACTTCGCCATTATATTCAAACCCTGTTTAGAAAAACATTGGCCAATGAAGCGTTGACCGATGACGATATTGAACGCCTATCATGGCTGGAAAATGAATACCGCGTTAAGTCAACGCAACCTCTCCAAAAAAAGCTTGAAGCTTTAATGCTTAAGATAGACATTCTTCCGGTTGAACTGGTACTTGTTCAAGCGGCTAACGAGTCAGCTTGGGGAACTAGCCGCTTTGCGCGTAAAGGGTACAACTTTTTTGGACTGTGGTGCTTTTCTAAAGGGTGTGGCTTTGTTCCAAGCAGAAGAAATGACGGAGCCTCTCATGAAGTCGCCAAGTTTGACAACCTATCCCGTGCTACCTACACCTATATGCGCAACCTTAACAGACACGATGCTTATGAAGATTTACGGGCCATACGGTCCCGTTTACGAGCAAATCAAATACCGATAACGGGTGTGGCGTTGGCTGAAGGGCTAATGAACTATTCTGAGCGTGGAGCCGCTTACGTAGAAGAGCTTCAAACCATGATTCGATTTAATGAGGAGTTTTTATCCGAATGATACGTGCTGCTTTATTACTGGTGTCGTCGTTAATTGGCACCGCCGCACATGCTGAAACAATAGACGTAGAATACAGCCGCTTCTACAGCCATGTGAAGAAATTAGATAACGAGGACACGCAAGCACTTCAATTTGCATTCGGCTTTGTTCGTGTTGGTGAGGGCCGTTTATGCCAAGTAAACAAGGCAGACATCGTCACCGAAAAGCAAACTATACCACTAAGCGTTAGTGATGAAGGTCGTTTTACTGTACCTACTGAAAAAGCTCTGAAGCTGGCTAATGCGCTTATACGTATCGATTTAAACGAAGCGGCAAATGTATGTGATATGTCAGTACAGCTAGAAACTAAAAGCGACTATTTAAAACAGTATTACACGCAGGAAGAGTTGGCGTTTTTATACGACCAATACGCCGCATTTTTTAACGAAATGGGCAGCTTTTTATCGTTTCTAATGCCTTCTGTAAAAGGGCTTATGATTCAATTCGACAACAAAAACTTAGACTTTGTTACGCCACAAGGTGTGCAGATTAATAATGGCGTGTTGCAGCTTGAACAAGATTGGATAAGCAACGCCAAAGGCTTAACCTTGCCCAAAGCGCCACTTCGAATTACGGCTATGGCGTCAAGTTGATAGCTGATAGCGTATTTGCTCTGCAAGGCGGTGAATCGTTTCTTCGCCTTTTGTGCAGAGCTCTTCAGCTCTATAAAACTCCATAATTCCAACGTCAGTAAGCTGCGGCTCAATCAAAATGTCGGGCGGATCGCCAGCTAATCTTGAACGGGTAACGCGGGCTTGCAGGATTTCCAGTGAGCTACTCATCACACTCATGATGCCTGGAGGGGTCTGATTACTCGCCTTGGCTGGAACTTCCGTTGTTTCTTCTTCAATCTTTTCGATAACGTCAGACGCTAATGATTCACCTTTGTCGTCAGCGATATCCTTCGATGTTGAACTATCGTTATCGTCGTCAGTGCGGTTATCACTTTTGCTGTCTGGCGAAAACCATTGTTTAAGTACGTTTTGACTTTTCGTGAAGAAGTCTTCTGTTTTGCGTTGATTTTCTTCATGATCGTTTCGAAGTTTTTCTAACTTCATAGGCCTAAAATCGGCATTGAGGTTCACAGCAATTACGAAGTCTGCACCAAGTTGACGACAGAGATTTACAGGAACAGGGTTTACTACGGCGCCATCAACCAGCCACCTATCGCCGTGAGGCACTGGCGCAAACAAGCCAGGGATAGCACAGGATGCCTGGATAGTGTCTGAAATTGGACCTGAGTTAAACACAACCTCTCGACCGGTGTATAAATCGGTTGCGACAGACGAAAAAGGCTTTAGCATATCTTCATAATTGGCTACACAAAAGTCATTCGCCAGCTTATCAAAAACCTTTTGACCGCTAGCAATACCGCCTCTACGAAGGCCAACCCCCATAAGTGCCAGTACTTGCCAGTCGCTCAATGAACACGCCCATTCCTTTAATTCATCAAGCTTACCACTTGCGTAAGCCGCTCCTACGTATGCGCCAATTGAACATCCAGCCACAACATCTATTTTTACACCCAGCTTTTCAAGTGCTTCGATAATGCCAATGTGGGTCCAACCACGCGCTGCGCCAGCGCCTAACGCAAGTCCAATTTTCATTTATTTTGGTTCCATTATGTTAACTACTTCGATGGTGTTGTCGTTATCTAATGTACTGGTTTCATCTTCATTAGAAAATGTCGGTTCATCAAACCCAATATCGCCATCTTCAACAGGCCCATCTTGAGTAGTAATTGACTTAAAATCATGCAAGTTACTGTCGATTAGATGCGAAGGAGCTACGTTTTGTAAGGCTCTAAACATAGACTCAATTCTGCCGGGAAAGCGACGGTTCCAGTCTTGTAGCATGGCTTTAATATTCTGGCGCTGAAGGTTCTCTTGGCTTCCGCAAAGATTACAAGGAATTATCGGGAATCCAGCCACTTGAGAGTATTTTTCAATATCTTTCTCAGAACAATAGGCAAGAGGGCGAATAACAATGTGCTCGCCGTTGTCACTTACAAGTTTAGGCGGCATCGATTTCAGCTTCCCACCGTGGAACATGTTTAAGAAAAACGTTTCCAGCATATCATCGCGATGGTGTCCAAGCGCAATTTTTGTTGCCCCTAACTCTTTTGCCGTGCGATAAAGAATGCCACGACGTAATCGTGAACACAGTGAACAGGTTGTCTTACCCTCAGGGATTTTATCTTTTACGATAGAGTAGGTGTCTTCCTCTACAATTTTGTAGTCAACACCAATACTTTCCAAATACTCAGGCAGAATGTGCTCTGGAAAACCGGGCTGCTTTTGATCAAGGTTTACCGCTACAATGTCAAAATGAATTGGCGCAATTTTCTTCAAAAAAAGTAAGATATCGAGCATGGTATAGCTGTCTTTACCACCTGATAAACACACCATTACCTTGTCGTTGTTTTCAATCATACCGAAATCGCCGATGGCTTTACCCACATTGCGGCGAAGTCGTTTTTGAAGTTTGTTGAAGTTATATTTTTGCTTGCTTTGCGCTGCACTCAAGGTTGCTGCATCAGCACTGTTTGTGCCTAAACTCATAATTAACTAGCTTGGTTTGTGATAAAGGCGTCATTATACAATAAAGGCGGTTTTTGAAACCATGCTTGAAGTAGTTAATTTAAATCGTTTACACCAATAAATTACTGTATATGACAACGTTAGGTGGCAAGCGGTGATACATAACCATCGGGCTTAATAGCCAATACATCACAATTTAACTCGTCAATAACATGTTCAGCGGTGTTGCCAATTAATGCAGCAGATATACCCACGCGCCCCACAGTACCAATGATTACCAACTCTGCATCGATGTCTTTTGCTATTTGAGGGATGACCTTTTCAGGTAAGCCTTCTTTCACCATGCACTTATTCTCTGGCACACCATATTTTAATGCATGGGCTCGCATTTCGTTTTCGTGATGATTTTTAACAGCGTTGTAGTAGTTGTCGGGGTCGAACTCAGGCACTTCTATCGCAATATTTAAGGGTGTTGATGGAAAGCTATTTACCAAGTTAACATTTCCATTAAGTAGCGACGCATAATCGTTAGCCATTATGGTTATCTTATCATTCAGTGCAGCGTGTTCATCGTCCTCGCTGCCAACATTTACAGCCGCAATGATTTCTCCGTCTTCAGGCCAGTCGTGTTCTTTTACAAGGAGAACAGGGCATGGGCATTTACGCATAAGGTGCCAATCGGTAGGTGTAAATAGTACAGAAGCTAGATCATCATGACTTTTAGTCGCTTTAACCACTAAGTCAACGCTGTCGTTTAGAGCATAATGGATGATAGATTCGTATGCGCGATTGTTCCATTCGACCACAATATCAGCTTCCTGAAAGCCGAGTGAAAGAAGGTGCTCTTTAAGCCACTTTGCCTGTTCATTAGTCACAGCGTCGCGCATTGACTCTCTTTCGTCACCGCTTAGCATAGTGGTCATATCATAGGAGAGGTCATAAACAACCAACATGGCGGTAACCGAGGCGCCAGTTTTGGCGGCAAGTTCAAATGCTCTGCTTAATGCAGGCTGGCTGTCTCGTTCAGTATCAACAATAGCTAATATGTGCTTACACTCAATCATGCGATATCCCGTTAAAACGAACCATATACCGTAAGTGTAAACGACAATTGAGAAAAGTGATTGAATTAGATCAATATTTTGACCGATGCAGGCTCAATAAAAAGAACCTGCACCGAAATCAACAATGCGAGGTGTTGGAGCGGGTTAAAGGCGCTTAGTTATCCATTACAAACAATACTCGGGCCATTCAAAGCTTCTAACTTGTTATTTAGACGATCGAAATCGACGATGGTAATTAGCCTTCCGTCTACTTTAATAATGTCTTCTTTTTGAAACCGGCTTAGCAAGCGGCTAATGGTTTCAATCGTTAAGCCTAAATAATTGCCAATTTCATTGCGTGTCATGGTTAGATGAAACTCTCGATGAGAGAAACCACGTTCTTCAAAACGCTGAGATAAATGAGAGATAAAATACAATAAACGTTCTTCTGCAGTGCGCTTATTAAGTAGCATGATCATATCGTGATCCTGCTTAATTTCGGCGCTCATAAAGCTTAGTATTTGATGACGGAGTTTGGGAAACTTAACCGACATCTCATCAAGCGTTTCGTAGGGTAGTTCACATACCATCGCGGTCTCAAGCGCTTGTGTGTAACTTTGGTGCTTTTTCTCTCGCAAAGCGTCAAAACCGATGATATCTCCAGGAAAGTGGAACCCTGTAATTTGTTCTTCACCCTCTTGGTTAGTCACAAATGATTTAAATGAGCCAGTTCGTACTGCAAACAAAGAGCGAAACGTATCACCAGTACTTATCAAGGTTTCGCCTTTGTGGTGAGGTTTTTTTCGCTCGATGATGTCATCCAACGACTCAATCTCGGTCTTATTTAGCGCTACAGGTAGGCATAGGTGACTAAAACTACAGTTTTGGCAGTGTATTGAAAATTGGCTTCCTGCACTCATAACAAAATCTCACTTCTGACAACTATTAGCCTCATAATACCCCAAGGTTTATTGAATTGCGCGATAAATCAAATAAAGCGAATATGACGCCATTAAAACAGCAATGCATTGACGTGTTGTAGGGTGTTTAAAACTAGTCATTAACAGCTGGCTACCGGCACTTGCGGCAACTAATGTCGGGAGCGTTCCCAATCCAAAAAAGAACATTATTGCAGCACCTTTAGCTGCAGAACCTGACGCGAGAGACCAGGTTAACGTTGAATATACAAGCCCACAGGGTAACCAGCCCCAGATAATCCCATACGGGATAGCATAAACTGGAGACTTGAAAGGAAGAAACTTTTTAGAAAGAGGCTGCAGTTTTGCGAAAAGATTTCTTCCAGCAGATTCAAGTGCAGTTAGACCTGTCCACCACTTGCCTAGGTAGCAAGCCAATAGAAATAACATCACGCCACTTAAAAGCGACAGTATATAATTGGCAAGAGGGATATAGTCGGCAGCGATATGCCCTAACGCACCCGTCACACCACCGGCTATTGAGTAGCTAAAAATACGCCCTAGATTGTAAGACAGCGTATACGGAATGGGGTTTGCGCCTTTCGGCGATACCATGCGAAGAGCGGCAACGATCCCTCCACACATTCCTATACAGTGTACACCGCCTGCAAGCCCTATTAGAAAAGCTGAAAGGTAATTAAAGCTTTCCATACTATTGGTTTGGCTCTTTCTTCTGAGATGCCAAGGCCTGTTTATCTTCTTTACGCTGAAGTGCTTTACGTTGCTCGGCCAGCTTCTTTTCTTCTGGTGGAAGGTCATCATCAAACAAGATACTGTAACCTTGGCGGTCTAAGTCTTCAAACTGATTAGATTTAACAGCCCAAAAGAAAATAACAATTGCTACCGCAACAATAATGATAGCAATGGGGATAAGTACGTAAATTATGCTCATATTACTTGCTTAAAAGTCGCGTTGAATTGGTAACAACTATAATGCTGCTTAAAGACATCCCAACGACTGCCATCCAAGGCGACAACAAACCCGATACAGCAAAGGGCAGGATTAATACGTTATAGCCTACAGCCCAACCGATATTTTGACGGATCTTTTGTTTTACTCTATACGCAGTATCAATAAGTTCTGGTACTGAGTGTAGTTGGTCGCCTAATAAAATAACATCTGCTGCAGTTTTCGCCACATCTGTAGCGTTTCCGACGGCTATGGCAACATCAGCACTTGCAAGCACTGGCGCGTCATTTATGCCGTCCCCCATCATCAATACTTTTTTCCCTTGTTGCTGCATTTTTACTACGGCGTTGTACTTCTTATCTGGGGTTAGTCCCCCTTGAGATGTCGCAATGGGAAGCCCTTTAGTTAACGCGTCCACGTTTTCTTGTGTGTCGCCGCTTAACACAACAAGTTCATGCGTTTGAGATAGTTTATTAAGAGTGCTAGATGTGTCGTCTCTTAAGGTATCGCTCACTTCAAACGCGGCAAGAAGCTGACCATTCACCGCAAGAAATACGTTTGCGTTTATATTAACGTTACCGGCGTCTACACCACAAAAAAGGGCAGTGCCCATTGTGCAATTAGCATTGTTAATGACACCACTAATGCCGCCGCCTGGGGTAACTTGAAACTCGCTGACCTCGAAATTTTGTTTTGAATCTTCTTGAGCAAATGCGCTTGCAATAGGGTGTTCCGAACGCAGTTCCAAGGACCGGGCTAGTGCCATGATATTGTCTTCATCAACACCGTCTGCGTACCGTACTGATGCCAGCGTAAATTTTCCCTTCGTTAGCGTACCGGTTTTGTCCAACGCAATGGTTGAAATATCAGTAACTTGCTCTAACGCATCGGCACGTTTAAGTAAAATTCCAGAGCGGTTTAGTTTTGCCATTGCACACGTTAATGCAGAGGGCGTTGCCAAGCCTAGCGCACAAGGGCAGGTTGCCACTAACACTGAAATTGTTATCCAAAATGCATTGTCATTACCTTGCAGTGTCCAGAAACCGTAAGTACAAGCAGAAATTAAAAGTACTGCCGTAACAAAATAGCGCGAAAAATTATCTGCCAATTGCGCTGCTTTTGGTTTATTCGCCATCGCACTTGCTTGAAGACGCACAATTTCGTTCACAAGCGCGTGCTTAAGTGTTTTGGTTACTCGTATCGTAAGGCTGCCATCCTGGCATACCGTCCCACCAAATACAGCGCTACTAGCGGTTTTGGTTACTGGGTCAAACTCGCCGGTTAGCATAGATTCATCTACCGATGCACGACCATCAACTACTTGACCGTCGATGGGAATGGTTTCCCCAGGTTTGACTAACACTATTTCACCGACATCAAGACGCTTCGCAAGTGTGTCTTTAATTGTGCCGTCTGCAAGTAATTTACTTGCCGATACCGGTATGTGTTGCATCATATTTGCTGAAATTTGAGCTGCCCTATGTCTGCTTCTATGCTCTAAAAAACGGCTGAGCAATAACAAAAATATAAACATGCAGACAGATTCGAAATAAACTTCACCGCGCTCTAGTAAGGTTGACCGAACACCAGCAAAGTAAGTGCCGAACACGGCAATGGTGACAGGTACGTCCATATTAACGGTCTTTGCACTAAGCGCTTTAACCGCCCCTAAATAAAACGTACTTCCAGAATAAAGTACGACAGGCGTGGTAAGCGTTAATGCCACCCAATAAAAGTACTGTCTGGTTTCTAGCTCAATAGCACCAAACCAGTCAAAATATAATCCTGTCATTAGCATCATGACCTGCATTGTCATAATGCCCGCAAGGCCCACTTTTTTGAGAAACGTCTTTTGCTCACGTTTATAGCTTGCTTCATGTTCGTCGGGATGAAAAGGCGCGCCTTCATAACCGATGCGCTTTAGCGTAACAAGAATCTGGCTTAGCTTAATTTCAAGCTCAGACCATGTGATAAGTGCACGGCGTTCTTGAACATTGACAGCAACTTGTTTGATACCATTAACTTTTGATAGCTGTTTTTCAATTAACCAACCGCACGCCGCGCAGGTGATACCTTCAAGCGTAAGCTGTATTTGCTTATGTCTGCCTTCATCGAATACGAACTCTTCTTGAAGGGCAGGGTCATCAAACAAGGTGAGCTTGTCTAGTGTTGCCAGAATACCGTCGTCTGATTTTTGCGCAGGCTCGGTTCTAAATTGGTAATAATCTTCTAAACCATTTTCTACTATGGCCTCAGAAACGGCCAGGCAGCCTGGGCAACACATGTCACGAGGCTGACCCAAAATAACAGTATTAAACTGGCCTTCATCACTTTGTGCTATCGGAAGGCCGCAGTGGTAACAGTCTGTGTGTGACATTATGGGTTAAACTTAATGGCGTCAGTTTGCGGCAGAACGAGGATGTTCTGAATTTTCCAACTCTCATCAATAGGTGTTAATGACACCCGCCATTTGCCATTTAGGTCGTCTTCGACAAACCCACGATATAGGCCGTTAGCATCTCGTGTAAGCAGTACGGTGGTATCCCGTTCTTCAAGAGTGACATGGTAAAAGCTAAGTTTTACCGCATTGCCTTCTTTTGGTATGCCAGAGTGAAACTCCAGCGCAATACTGCCGTTATCTATGGTGAGGGCAGTGGTGATGTTCATTCGCTTCGCGACGGCCTCTTTATCAAGACTTGCGTTAATCGCTTTGCCTTCTTTGTAGTAGTCGTCTATTACAAGGCTATCTTCTGTTGAAATTGCCAAATTAAGTAGAACGCCCCCCATAATAAGCGTGGCTACGGGAACGGCAATTAGAAACCAGGGCCAGAATTCTTTATACCAAGGTCTATTCATGTATATGGTGTCTCATGGTTACTGCAACAAACGTGTTTATGGTAAGTATTACGTTAATAGCTATCATAACAACGCTTTGGTGTAGTTGGTGATAGTGTACTACTTGCTTGTATTTTCTCATAAAAAAAGCCTCGTGGTAACGAGGCTTTTTAGGATATTTAATGATTTAGATCATTAATCATTTGAAAGGCTGTAAACATACGCTGCAACAACGTGGATTTTGTCATCACCCAAGGTTGTCTTGAATGATGGCATTACACCGTTTCTGCCGTAAGTTAGCGTTTCAGTGACTGCTCTGTGGCTGCCGCCGTATAGCCAGATGTTGTCTGTTAGGTTAGGTGCACCAAGCATTTGGTTACCTTTGCCGTCTATACCGTGACATGCTGCACAAGCTGCGAAACGGGCTTTACCAGCTTTCGCAAGCTGAGGGTCTACGTCACGGCCGCTTAAGCTCAGTACGTAATTAACTACTTCGTCAATGCCGTCTTCGCCCATAGCGTCTAACCACGCCGGCATCGCTGCACGACGACCTAGCTGAAGCGTTTCAACAATCTTCGCACCTGAACCACCGTACAACCAATCGTCGTCAGTAAGGTTAGGGAAGCCGCCATTCTGTCCACGTGCATCAGAACCGTGACACTGTGAGCAGTTCTGTAGGAACAAACGTTGTCCTACTTTGTTTGCTTCAGGGTCTTTAGCCAGTTCTTCAACAGGAACCTGAGCGTAAGCTTCAAAGATTGGGTCAAATTTTTCAGCGGCAAAATCTAGCTCGCGGTCGTACTCAACCAGTTTACCTTGTTCTTTCGCTTCAATACGGGCCTGCAACGACTCTTCCAAAGATTGGATGTTCTGGTTTGAACTTCTCCAACCTAGTAAACCTTCGTATGCACCTAAACCAGGGTAGAGTGCAAGGTAAAGGAAACCCCATACGATAGTGATGTAGAACATGATAGTCCACCAACGAGGAAGCTGGTTATTCAGTTCCTCGATACCATCGAACTCGTGTCCCATTGACTCGCCTTCTGGCACGCCTGTCTTGTTTGATAGGCACCAGCGCAGAAGGAAGTAGCAACCAATGATCAACCCTAGGGTTATCACTGAAATCCAAATTGTCCAAAACATACTCATGAGTTTAAGACTCCTGCTAATCTTCTTTTGATTTGTCTTTTTCTTCGTCTGCAAACACTAAGTTTGCTGCTTCATCGAATTTCTTTTTGTTACGGCTGCTAAACGCCCACCAAACAATTCCGATGAAGCTTACAAAGACGATGACAGTGAAAATACTGCCTACAATTCCCTGGTCCATATTATTTCAAATGTGTGCCAAGAGACTGTAGGTAAGCAATAAGGGCCTGCATTTCTGTTTTACCCTGTACTGCCGCTTTCGCGCCCGCAATGTCTTCGTCTGTGTAAGGAACACCGAAGCCACGGAACACTTCCATT
>Ga0213840_1002302_pt1 | contig 12259 bp, 13 predicted proteins | sample SWPATP22_FD_160132 | JGI IMG/M metagenome (GOLD analysis project Ga0213840, IMG submission 160132) | Coastal seawater microbial communities from Marineland, Florida, United States - SWPA TP2 #2 | ecosystem: Environmental > Aquatic > Marine > Coastal | place: USA: Florida | collected 2016-08-14 | reverse complement strand
GGATCGAGGATCACGAGCGTCCAGCGGCCGTCTCCGTCGTTGCGCATCAGGAGCAGCAGGCCCGGCAGGTAGCGCCAGCCGTAGTAGTTCGTCTCCACGGCCGTCGTGGCGAGGCGCCATCGCACCTCACCGTCCGGTCCAACGCAGGCGAACTCGAGGCCATCGGGCGTCGTCCACGGGGGCGGCGCGAACGGGGACTCCCCTTCCAGTCCAGCACGCGCGAAGAGCCGGGCCCCGTCGAGCATGCGCACCGAGCCGCGGCGATACAGCTCCTCGCTGGCCGCGCGGGAGCGGTCGTCCGACGAATCCCCCCAGAGCGCGTCGTCGTCCTTCTTGCGGTCCCACCAGGCCCGCGCGGATGCGGGCGGACGCTCCATGGGACGGCCCGTGACGACGTCGAGCAGGTCTCCCTCGGACGTGATGACGCACCCGTCCACGATGGTCTGGGCGGTGCCGGCGCTGGGGGACGCGACCCCAGGGATGAAGTCGAGCAGACGCAGCAACCCCCTGCGCTTGCGGTCGCTCTCGGCCGTCCACCGGAGCGCGCCGGAGTCGAGATCGACGCCGTAGCAGCCGAAGGTGAGCGTCCAGGGCCCGTCGGAGCGCATCTCGCCAGCCACGATCATCCGCTTGCGCTCATCGATGGCGGCGATGGTGTTCGGCAGACCCGGGTCGGTGGACCAGCGAACGGCGCCGGTCTTGCGGTCCAGCGAGATCCACTCGATGACGACCTGGTCGGCGAGCAGACGGTGGTGGCTGTACCAACCGACCGGGCGGGTCGGCAGCGTGACGGACCAGACGCGCTCGTAGGGCAGCGGCCTACTCGGGCGCGGGCGCCGGTGCCGCACCCTCGGCACCGGGCACACCGGGGATGGGATCCTCGAGATCCTTCGGCGTGATCATGCCGATCGTCTCGGCCCCTGCGCCCTTGGCGATGTCCATCACCGCGACTGCGTTGCCGTAGGGGGCGTAGTCCTCGCCGTCGAAGAAGACGACGCGCTCCTTCGGGTTGGAGATGGCGCCGAGCTTGTCGGTCAGCGTCGTCTCCAGCTCCTCGAGTGTGATCTCGGTCTTGTTGAGCTCGACCCGACCGTCCTCGAACAGCTTGATGAAGAGCTGGTCCTTCGTCTCCGCCGGGGGCTCGTCGATCTCCGCCTTCTGGGGGACCTCGATGGGCAGCTGCTTGGACAGCAGCGGGGTGATCACCATGAAGATGATCAGCAGCACGAGGACGATGTCCACGAGCGGCGTGACGTTGATGTCCGCCTGGGGTCCCTTGCCGCCGACCTGCATTCCCATGGGTCAGCCGTCCTTCTTCTTCTCGTCGTCGTCGAGGTTGCCGCCTTCGTTCTTGTCCGAACGCAGGGCGACCGACTTCGCGCCGACGAGCTCACACACCAACATGACCTTCTTCACGTCCTTGTAGGGCGTGTTGACGTCGGCCTTGATGGCGATGGGCTTGAACGGGTCCACCATCAGCTCGGTCCGCAGCTCTGCTTCGAGCAGGTCGAGCTCCTTGAGGTCCTCCCCCATGTAGAACTCGCCGTCCTTCGTGACGGTGATGAGCAGGTCTTCGTCCTGCTCTTCCTTGCTGGTGGAGTTCTCGACCTTCGGCAGCTGGACCTCCGGGCCCTTCTGCAACATCGGGGTGATCACCATGAAGATGATCAGCAGCACGAGCACGATGTCGACCAGCGGCGTGACGTTGATGTCCGCCTGCGGTCCGCGCCCTGTGCTGGTGCCCATGCCCATGGTGGTGTCCTCCGGTTCCGGTGCTTAGTTCGAGAAGGCCGCGCGGTTCTTCCGGATCCAGTCCAGGACCTCGGACGCGTTGTTGCTCATCTCGCTCGCGAGGCCCTCGGCCCGGGCGTTCGCCCAGTTGTAGAGCCACACCGCGGGGATGGCGACGATGAGGCCGAAGCCCGTCATGATCAGCGCCTCGGCGATGCCGCCGGCGACGGCTCCGAGTCCGCCGGACCCCGTGGCCGCCATGCCCATGAACGAGTTGATGATGCCGAACACGGTGCCCAGCAGGCCGACGAACGGCGCCGTGGAGGAGACCGTCGCGAGGATGGTCATCCACTTGCGCATGAACGCGTCTTCCTCGGCGACGGCGCGCTCCATGGCCGAGCTCACGGTGCTCAGGTCATCGAGGTTGCCGGCCTTGTCCTGCACGTCCGCGGCGTCTTCGAGGCCGGTGCGGAGGATGCGCGCCAGGTAGGCGAACTTGTACTCCTCCATCTTCGACTGCTTGATGGCCGGCCCGACCTCGCCGTTCTTCAGCTTGATCGCGATGTCCGCCGCGAACTGCTTCGACTGGCCCCGGGAGCGGGCGAAGATGAACGCGCGGTTCACCGCCACGCCCACCGAGAGGACGGACATGATCAGCAGCGTGATCGCGATCGTCCACGTCGCGGGAGTGAAGTGCGTGAAGACGTTCGAGAGTGAAAAGTCCATGGGGTCTCCTGCTCCTTTGAGCGGGTTCCGTCGTCGAATCAGTTGAGCTTGTAGATGACGTCGATGGTCCCGAAGTACCGGGTATAGACGTTGCCGGACTTCCAGGGCGCGAACTTCGCGGTGCCCCAGGCGACCAGCGTCTCGTAATACAGGGGTTCGGGCCCGGACACGGCCTCGATGCACAGGCCGGGATGCCAGCGCACGCGCCGCTCCTTCTTGTCCGCCTCGTGGAAGCGCTTACACGCCTCCTCCTTGCGCTTCATGATCTTGCCGTTGGTGTCGACGAGGATCTTGACCCGCACGGTGCCCTCGACGCCCATGGCCTTCGCCTGCTCGGGGTACGTCTGCGCAGGCTTGCGAAGGACCAGGCCCTTCGACTCGCCCAGCCCGAGGGAGTTGATGTCGCCACCCTCGACACCGCCGACCACGCCACCGACGACTCCGCCGGCCACGCCGCCTTCGACGCCACCCTCGACGCCGCCCTCGACGTACTCCTCGTCCGAGTCGTCCTCTTCTTCCTCCTCGGCGACCTCCTCTTCGGGGATCTCCTCGGGGATCTCTTCGGGCTGGACGATCTCTTCGGGCTTGATCTCCGGCTTCTTCTCGATCTTCTTCTTCTTCTTCTTCTTCTTCTTCTTCGGCCCGCCCTTCGGCGGCGGCGGAGGAGGAGGAGGCTTCTGCGAGAAGAAGGTGATCTCCACCTCTTCGGGTGGCTTCTCCACGATCTCGTTGCGCGCGATCGCGAAGATCACACCGAAGATGGCCGCGTGGATGAGGATCGAGACGATGCTCGCCCCGCGGCTCTTCCGCTTGTTCTCGACGCTGCCTGTCGTTACGTCGAACACGGGATCGCTGTCCTTTCTGCACGGGGACGCCGGCGGCCTCTCCCGCGAGAGGAGGGCGTCTTATCAAGTGATGCGGGGGACGGTCAAAGGTTCCGCGGTTCGCTTTGGGTCAATTCTGGTCGGGCTTCGGTCAACCCAAGGTCAAGACCGCATACGTCGGCCGTCCCAGACCCAGCGTAGCAGCCGTATCGAGAATGAGAATCGTTTTCAATAAGAGGTTGTATCCTGCGGGGGTGCTTCGGGCTCTCCTTCCAGCGATCACGGCCCTCCTGCTCGGCTGCGGGGAGCCGTCGCGTTTGCCGGCGACTCCGCCGCCCACGGCTCCCATCACAGAGATTCCGGGTGACGACGGGCGCCCGCTGCTCCGTGTGGTCGACGGGGCCCTCCCCGACCTCGCGGGCAAGCGCATCGAGCTGCCCGCCGGCCGCACCACCTTTCTCATTCGACACGAGGGGGAGGAGCCCGCGGCTGACGATCCGCCGAAGACCGCGCTCTGGCTCCGGGGGCACGGCGAAGCGCGCCACCTGCTGCCCAGCTTCGGAAGCCGCCCGCTGAGGATCGCCACCATGGAGGACTGGTCCGTCGATCTGCCCGCAGGCGTCTACGACCTCTCGGTCACGCTCGGACCCGCGGTTCCTCCCGCTCCTCCCGCGGTCCTGGTCGTGCGCTGATGCTCCTGTCCCCCGCCGACCTGGATCCCACCCAGCCCCTGACGGCCGACGTGTGCATCGTCGGCGCCGGCGCGGCCGGAATCAGCATCGCGCGGTCGCTCGCGAACACGTCCCTGCGCGTCCTGCTGCTGGAGGGCGGCGGAGAGCAGCCCAGCGAGCGCAGCCAGGAGCTGTATCGCGGCGAGATGGCGACCGTGTACCGCAAGGGGAAGTGGGGGAAGGAGGACCGCAACTACCTCATGCGGTCCCGCCTGCGGTACTTCGGCGGGACCACGAACCACTGGAACGGCTGGTGCCGCCCCCTGGAGCCGGTGGAGTTCAGTGAGCGCGCCTGGGTCCCCCACGGAGGCTGGCCCATCAGCCGGGACGACCTGGCGCCCTGGTACCGCAAGGCGACGGACGTGGTGCAGATCCCGCCCTTCGACCCGGAGGAGGGGTACGGACGCCCCCGCGGACGGCGCATGGTCTGCCTCGCCGACAGCCCCGACATCATCACGCGACTCTTCCACTGGAGCCCGCCGACCCGGTTCGGATCCCAGTACCGACAGGAGCTCGTGGACGCCCCGAACGTGCGGGTGCTGCTCGAGGCGAACGCGCTGCGGGCCCACGCGACCCCCGAGCGCCAGCACGTGACCCACCTGGACGTGCAGCTCGAGGATGGGCCACGGCTGACCGTGCGCGCCTCCCGGTTCGTGTTCGCCTGCGGCGGCATCGAGAACGCCCGCCTGATGCTGCTCAGCGAGCTCGGCAGCGATGCCGTGGGCCGCTACTTCATGGACCACCCACACCTGCGCTACGCGGGTCAGATCGTCGTGGGCGACGAGCTCGGCGTGAAGGGCCTGACGGACCTGTACTTCGCGGCCCGGCGCGAAGGCGGGCAGCCGACGCGGACGCTCGGTGTGTTCGGCACCTCGGCTGCGTTCCAGGCGACGCACCGCACCCTGGGGTTCTCCGCGCAGCTGCGCAGCCGCCGCAAGGAGGAGCTGAACGCCGTCGGAGAGGCGGTGGTGGCGGCCCAGACGGTGGTTCGGGACCTGGGGCGGCCGAAGCCCCAGACGTGGACTCCGTACAGCGGCCTCGTCATGGCACGGGGCGAGCAGGCGCCGAACCCGGACAGCCGCGTGACCCTCGGCGACGACACCGATCGACTGGGCCTGCGGCGCGTGCGCCTGGACTGGCAGGTCACCGAGGCGGACGCGCGCTCCCTGCGCACGTCCATGGAGGCGCTGGCGCACGAGCTGGGTCGCGTGGGGATCGGGCGGCTGCGGATCCGCCTGAAGCGCGACGGCCTGCCCGAGCTGCGCGGCGGCGACCACCACATCGGCACGACGCGCATGTCGGCCGGGCCCACGAACGGGGTCGTGGACGCAAACTGTCGGGTGCATGGCATCGACAACCTGTGGATCGCGGGCAGCAGCGTCTTCAGCACGAGCGGCTTCGCGAACCCGACGCTGACGATCACCGCGCTCGCGTTGCGCCTGGCGGATCACCTGCGGCGGGAGGCCCCGTGAAGCGGCGGGAGCTCCTCATCGGAGGCGCGAGCATCACCGGCTCGGTGCTCCTGGCCACGATCGGCTGCGGGCCCACGCAGACCGTGACGCTCGAGGTGGATCTCGAGCCGCTCCTGCCGCTCGAGGCCGAGCCCCTGGGTGCCGCGTGGCGGAAGCTCTCCAGCGCAGACGCGGACCCGGCGGCCGCGCTGTTCGGGGACCTGAAGGCCCGCGGCGTGGTGCTCCAGGACCCCGCCGCGCTGCACGCCGGGCTGCGGGACGCGATCCGTGACGACTTCGCCAGACGGCGCACCGTGGAGGTCCGGGGCTGGGTGCTGTCCCTGACGGAGTGCCGGCTCTTCGCCCTGATCCGCTGATCCGCTAGTTGCAGCAGGTGGCGTCGACCGCGACGGTCGTGCTCGCCGAGCGGTTCTCGTTGTGATCCTCGGTCGCGACGCGGAGCTCCAGATCGAGCTCGTCCAGGAACGCGATGGGCGCGTCGTTGCAGGACGGGTCGTGCTCGGGGTCGTTCGGCCAGTAGGCACAGGGGAAGCGGAACTGCTCCGGCCACCAGCGCTGGGTCGACGGCGGGTCCGCGTCCGGCGTGCGCACGGCCTGCACGTGACGGCGCGAGCTGTGGATCAGCGTGTCGGCCCCGCCGGTGACGTCGTAGAGCTCGAAGTCCACGAAGACCACAGGGCAGAGGTTCGTGGAGCCGAAGGCCAGATCGATGTGGTAGCCGCCCTGCTCGCCGTACCAGATGGGGATGGTGTCGCCGTCCGTCAGCACCCGGAAGCTCTCCGCGGAGTTCCCGGTGGCCGCCTGGACCGTCGGCAGGCCACAGAAGTTCTCGGTGCACGCGGCCGGGTCCGACGTGAACCGATCCTCGGGCGGGCACTCGCCGCTGACCGCGTCGTCGTCGTCCATGCCCGGCGGGCAGCCGACAAGGAGGGGCAGGGCGAGCAGGAACCAAGCGGTACGCATGGCGGCAGGATAGCCATCCCCAGCGAGGCTCACGAGGGCGGTGACGCGCACCCTCGGCCCGATCCGACACACTTCGGCGCGTCGCTGGCTCTGTGAGGGAGACCGCGGGAGATCACAGAATGAAGTTGTTCCTGACCGGCGCCGTGCTGGCCGTGCTCATCGGCCTGACCCTGTTCGTCCCGGCCCTCCGCTCCGCCTTGGACAAGCTCCCGTGGGAGCTCGTGGGGCTGGCGTGCCTGACGATCGGCCTGGCGCCGTTCACTCCGCCGCACATCGTCGAGAAGATCGGGATGCTGGTGGACGGCACCCTGCAGCGGCCCATCGACTGGTTCGACATGGCCATGCACGGGACCCCCTGGGTCCTCGCCCTCGCGAAGGGACTCAGCGCCCTGCTTCAGCGCCTCGCCGGGTAGCGGCTAAAGGGGCTTCCAGTTGCCCCGCGGGAAGCTCGGACCCGCCGGCGGCTGCCGCGAGGCCAGCAGGTAGACGGCGCGCCGGTTCAGCACCTCGTCCACCGAGTCGTCCGTGGCGACCTTGAGCGCGTCCTCACCGAACCCCTGGTAGTAGATCTTCCCGGTGAACCCGAGGGACCGGAAGGCCTGCGCGATGCTGCGGGCGCGCCGCTCCGACAGCCCCTGGTTGCTCGCCCGGTCGCCCACGGTGTCCGTGTATCCCCCGATGAACAGCCGCACCTCCACGAACTTTCCGTAGCGCGCGACGACGTCCGCCACGTCCTTCCAGGCCTTGTCGACCTTGGGCTTCTCCGTGTCGCTGATGGCGTGGGAGCCGGTGTCGAAGTGCACGTCGTCGTGCGGAATCTCGAGGGACCAGGGGTAGAGCTCCTCGTAGGCGTAGAAGCCCCAGCGGTCGTGCACGGTGATGTCGAGCCGGAGCACCTCGTCCGGGCCCTGCCACTCGATGAGGAGCTCGTCGCCCGGCTCGTTCTCGTCGATCTCGACGTCGCCCTCCCAGGCCGGCCCGTCCGGGCCGATGACCTTCACGGTCGCGCGCGTCACGACGCGGTCCGCCTTCGCCACGAGGAACTGCGCCTCCTTCTCGATCTGGTCCCGGGGAATCTCGATGCTGAGCCCGCCGCCGAGGAAGGCGTCGAACTTCATGTAGAGATCGAAGTACTCGTCCTCACCCGTGCCGTACCAGCCCCGCGCCTCGCACGTGTAGCGGTACTCGCCCTCGGGCTGCTTCAAGTCGAAGGTGAGCGTCTTGCCGTCCTTCGTGGCGCCGGCGGACATCGTCATCTCGGTGCCGTCGCGGTCGCAGATCAGCTCGACCTTGCGGAAGTCGCTGTGGCACTCGAGGAAGACCTGCGGGTACCCCTTCCCCTTCTCCACGGCGGGCTTGAGCTTGTAGCTGAGCAGGGATCCCTGGGCCGCGGCGGAGGCCGGGAGGGCGAGGACAGCGAGGGCGATCAGGACGCACGAACGCACGGCGAAGCTCCTTCGAGGCAGGGACGCGAGGGTACCAGCGAGGTCCGCGACGACGGCGTAGAGTCGCCGCCATGGATTACGACACGTTGCGGCCGTTCTTCATCTGGCCCCATGGACTGTTCGGAGGCGCGGTGCTGCTGTCCGGCGCGGTGGCCATCGCCACGAAGAAGGGCAGCCCCACCCACATCAAGGCGGGCACGGTCTTCTACTGGTCGATGCTCGCGGCGCTCGTGGCTGCGCTGCCGCTGATGATCCTGACCGGCAACACGTTCCTGCTTGGCCTGACCCCCCTCACCGCCTACCTCGTGATCGCCGGCCGCCGCACGGTCTGGCGGCGCAAGAACGGGCACAAGGTCCTGACGCCCTTCGACCGCTGGCTCGCCCTGGGGACCGCCATGATCTCCGGGGCCCTGTCCCTGTACGGCGTGTACGGGATGGTGAAGGGCAGCAGCTTCGGGATCGTGGCCGTGGTGCTCGGCGGAATCGGGGTCCTGCAGGCCGGCTCCGACTGGAAGAACCGGGACCGCAAGCCGGAGCGGGCCACCCAGTACGTGGAGCAGCACCTGGGCTACATGATGGCCGCCTTCATCGCGGCGACCACGGCGTTCTCCGCGGTGAACCTGGGCCGCGTGGAGGCAATCCCCACCTGGCTCACCTGGCTGTGGCCGACGGTCCTCGGGACGGCCGCGATCACCGTGTTCACCCGTCGACTGAAGAACCGCACCAGGCGGCGCTGAGAGGCACCCATGTCCGAGCTCACGAGCCACACGACGACCGTGGAGGGGCTGACCCTGCACTGGACCGAGATCGGCAGCGGCGACCCGGTCCTGTTGCTGCACGGCTGGCCGACCAGCGCGTTCCTCTATCGGAACGTCATGCCGCACATCGCGGCCGCGGGCCGGCGGGCCATCGCTCTGGATCTGCCCGGATTCGGCAAGTCGGACAAGCCGCTGGACGCGAGCTACAGCTTCCGGTTCTACGACCGGCACCTGAGCGGCTTCCTCGACGCGCTGGAGCTCGAGCAGACGGGCCTGGTGGTCCACGACCTGGGAGGACCGGTCGGGCTGCACTGGATGGTCGGACACCCGGACCGCGTGAGCGCCCTGGGGCTGCTGAACACCATCGTGCAGACGAAGCAGTCGTGGGCGGTCGTCGCCTTCATGCTGGCGCTGCGCATTCCCGGGCTGCGGGGGCTCACCGTCAGCCCCTGGGGGCTCGAGATGGCGATGAAGATCGGCACCCACAGCCCCGGCGGCTCGGCGCCGGAGGTCGTCGCCGGAGTCCAGGCCCCGTTCGTCGAGAAGGACGCGCGCAAGGCGCTGATCAAGTCGATCGCCGGCCTGCACCCGAAGGGGTTCGAGACGTTCGCGGCGGCGATGCCGAGCCTCACCATCCCCGTGTGCATGGTCTACGGCACGGGCGACCGGATCCTGCCGGACGTCCCCCGCGTGTTCCCGCGCCTCGCCGCCGAGCTGGGCCTCCCCGCGGATCGCGTGCACGCGCTGGACGGCTGCGGCCACTTCCTCCAGGAAGACAAGCCCGACGAGGTGGGCCGGCTGCTCGGGGCCTTCTTCGGAGAGACGCGGTCTGGAGCGCCGATCCCGTAGTCAGCTGACCCAGAGCATCACGGCGCCCGCGCGGGCCGCCGTGGCGGCGGACTCCTCGAGGGAGCACGCGATGGGGCCTCCCGCCCGGCGCAGCGCGGCGTTGCCGAGCACGCGGCCGGGCATGTCCATCAGCAGCGCATGCAGCACCGGGTCGTCCTGGGGGCGGACCACCTGCGCCCGCACCGTGCCGTCCACGTGGACGGTGGCCGGGGCGCGCTGCTTCATGGCCTCGGTGGCCCGCAACGCCACGGTCGCGTAGCGCGCGAGGGGCAGCAGCCCGGGGCGCCACCCCTGGAGCAGGGTCTCGGCCTCCTCGATGGGCAGGGCCGCCCCGAACGGCATCAGCCAGTCGCGCCCGAGGTTCGCGTTGAGGTGCCGACTGCGCGCCGGATCGTCCGGCAGGAACAGGAAGGACCGCGCACCCAGCGCCCGATCGCCGAACTCCATCCGCCGCGTGCAGCGCGCCAGGAGCTCGCCGCGCTTCAGCACGTCCCGCGCCGCGACGGGGCTCTCCTCGATGGGCAGCGGGGGGACGCGCATGGGGATCGGGGCGTTCTCGTCCCAGGCCAGCGGCCCGATCCGCGCGGCGTCCAGGCCGTAGCCGCCACCCCCGAGGGCCACACGCTGCGCGATCGCCGCCCCCGCGCACAGTCCCGCGTCCCCGGTGGCCGGGAAGACGAAGACGTCGTCCATCCCGCCGTCCAGCGCGTCGAGGGCGACGGCGTGAACCAGCGAGGCGTTGGCGAACAGGCCGCCGCCGAGCCGCAGCTGGCGTCCGCCGAAGTCGTGCCGCGCCTGGCGGATCAGCTGCAGCGTGACCTCCTCCACGTGGGCGTGCAGCGCCGCTGCGATGTCTTCGGGAGGTTCGTTCGTCAGGGCCCGGGCGAGGCGCTGGAGCGGCTCGCGTCCGATGAGTCGGGGGACGCCATCCCGCACCTCGAGGACCGAGGCGAACGCCGGGCGAAGTCGGTCCGGGTCGCCGTGCGCAGCCCGCACCTCCAGGTGCCGGATGCCGCCCCCGCCGACGCCCGCGGTCCGCGCCGCCGTGGCCACGACCAGGGCGGGGCTGTGGGGAGCCGGGATCCGGCGGCAGCACCGCAGCGATCCGTCCAGCCGATGCACGGCGCCGGCGGCTCCATCTCCGAAGGCATCCAGCGTAACGACCAGCGCGTCGCGCGCCCCGGCCGCGGCCGCCCAGGCGTAGCTGTCGTAGTGGTCCACCAGCACGAGGGGCGCGCGCACGCCCAGAGCCTGGAGGCGCGCGGCCAGCACCTCCTTCGACGCCCGCACGGAGCGATCCGGGAACCAACGAGCGGCCGCGCGGGACCAGGCCGCCGCGGCGCGGGACACGGGATGCAGCGGCCCCGGCGCGGACTCCACGCCGCGATACCGGCGGTCGAAGCGCCGAGCGGGCCAACGCCCGGTGCGCGTCGCGACGGCCACGCCATCCAGCCGCCCGCCCCGGCTCAGCCGCTCCGCGAGCGCCGCCCGCACGGCACGCTCGGGAAAGCCCCGCTGGTGGGAGCGACGCGTCAGGCGCTCTTCGCTGACGGCGAAGGCGAGCCGCCCTTCTCCATCCACGAGCGCCGCGCCCGCGTCCTGCCCGTCGCAGATGCCGAGAATCCAGCGATCACCCATGCCGTCGTCCTGTCGCCATCGGAACGAGGGTAGTCGAGGCTGTAAGGTGGGGCCGTGAGGGCCCTCATCATCCTGTGCACGCTCGTCGGTGTGGGCTGCGGTCCGCCCGGCCTGCCCGACTTCGACGAAGACGGCATCCCCGACGCGCTGGACTGCGCGCCGGAGGACCCGGAGCGCGGCTCGGCCCTGGACCCGTTCGGCGATGGGATCGACCAGGACTGCGACGGCACCGATGGCCAGGACGCAGACCAGGACGGCTACGCCAGCGACTCCGGCGGCGGCCCGGACTGCGACGACGCGAACGCGTCCGTCCACCCGGACGCCGACGAGGGCTGCGACGGCATCGACACCGACTGCGACGGCGCCCCGGACGCGGACGAGCTGGACGGCGACGGTGACCTGCAACCCGGCTGCGCGGGGGACTGCGACGACGACGACGCCACCCGCTTCGTTGGTCAGCCCGAGGCCTGCAACGGCATCGACGACGACTGCGACGGCTACGTGCCCAGCGTCGAGGAGGACCTCGACGGCGACGGCGTCTGGCCCTGCGACGGCGACTGCAACGACGCCGTGGCCAGCATCCGACCGGGCGCCGAGGAGGTCTGCGATGGCTTCGACGACGACTGCGATGGTGAGCTCGCCGCCTTCGAGATCGACGGGGACGGCGACGGCGTCGTGCCCTGCGAGGGCGACTGCGACGACGCCGCGGCCGACGTCTTTCCCGGCAAGCCGGGCTGGGAGCCGCCGAACGACGGAGTCGACAGCAACTGCGACGGCAGCGACGCCAACGACCTGAGCACCGCGCCCACCTGGCTCGACGGCAACGACGAGTTCGCCCATTCGGGGGACATGAGCTGCGGGGTCGGAGACGTGGACGGGGACGGCCTCGGCGACGTGCTCGTCGGTGCCCACCTCGCGGACACGAACGGGCAGGCGAGCGGCGCCGCCTGGTTGACCCTCGGATCCGCGCTGGCCACGGGCGGCGACCTGAACCTGGACACCGTGGCGCACGCGCGGATCTCGGGCGATGCTGCGTTCGACTTCCTGGGCTGGTCGGTGGCCAGCGCCGGCGACGTGGACGGAGACGGGCTCGACGACATCCTGATCGGGTCCTACAAGGCC
>Ga0213840_1002285_pt1 | contig 12323 bp, 18 predicted proteins | sample SWPATP22_FD_160132 | JGI IMG/M metagenome (GOLD analysis project Ga0213840, IMG submission 160132) | Coastal seawater microbial communities from Marineland, Florida, United States - SWPA TP2 #2 | ecosystem: Environmental > Aquatic > Marine > Coastal | place: USA: Florida | collected 2016-08-14 | reverse complement strand
GCTGCTGATCGGCCTGGTCGGTCTGCTCCTTGAACGTGACCTTCTCATTCGGGTGCGCCGCGTTCCACTTATCGATCAGCGGACGGACCACGTTGCTGTTGTCCTTGCCCTGAACATACGTGATCGGGCCCCGCCCGTCCAAGCCCTGCGAGGCGGCGTCGCTGCCGCTGGTAGTGCCACCACCTCCGCCGCCGCAGGCCGAAAGGGTCATGGCCAAAATGCCTGCTGTGGCGACGGGAAGTAGGAAGTTGCGGGTTTTCATACTGGAGTGCTCCTCGCTGAGTACCGGTGAAAGACGGCGGGCAGTTGATGTGCCGACCATCACACTAATCAACACCCGGCGAAGAATGCAAGCGTTTACATGAATCCTTTATGCAAAGGAGACCCAGCGGGGCTGCCGGCCCGGCGACGGGCCTGCAGGGAATGTCGCCCCGACCTCACCGCCGAGTCAGCGGACGCGCTCGGCCCGGCCGAAGCGCGACCGCGCCCCGGATCCGATGTGGATCAGGACCGGGGTGCGCTTGCCTATCACGGCGTCCAGCGCCTCCACGAGCGAGGAGACGTCGGCGGCGAGCTTGTGCGGCGCGACGCCCTGACGGGGCTCCACGCGGATCTTCAGCGCCGGTACCCCCCGGATTTCATAGGCGGCAACGGTGACTCCGGCCAAATCAGGCCGGTCCGCGAGGGCCGCACGGAGCGCCTGCTCGGCCACGCCGCCGCTGATCCCGACATTGCCCGGCACACCGCCGGGGTCCTCCTCGGCCACAATCAGGCTGGTCCGGCCTTTGCCCTGCTGGGCAACCCAGGCGACCATCAGGCCAAGCACCACCACCAGCGCGAAGCAGATCACCAGCCACAGCCAGCTCTCCTGGCGGCGCGGGAACTGCGTCCGTTCGAACAAATTGAGCCAGAAGTTCAACACGCCGCCAGCCCACTCATGCCACCAGAAACCGACCGCGGGGACGGTCGCCAGCAGCACCAGCAGGACGCCGATGCCGAGAAGCATGATGCCGAGGATGCCGATCAGGACGCGGTTCAGGACCCGTGGAGTGTTGTTCATGCCCCCACCACCCCTGCCGTGGCCACATAGATGCGCACGTCCGGCATGGGTGAGGGACCCATTTCCTCCAGCTCCCGCCGCACTGCGTCAAGGACGGCGTCCGGCCGCAGCGGCACGCCGGAGGTCGGCCGGACGTTGACCACCACCCGGTTCCGTGACACGACCACCATCACCTGTTGCTGAGTCACGTTGGCGGCCAGCCGGGCCCTGCGGGCCAGGGCCGCCGCGATCACTTCATCGTCCACCACGACGGCGGCCCGGCGGTCCGGGAGCAGGTGGCGGGCGCGCCGCCCCGGCAGCACGGCATTGAGGAAGAAGAACAGCCCTGCCATGGCCACCACAGCGCCGGTGACGCCAAGCAGAAGCGGCGGCATGCCGGCCGGGAGCGCGACAACGCGCTCTGCGGCCGTCAGCGGATCGACAATCCACGGCGGCTGTCCGATCGCACGGACCGCAGTCTCCAGCAGCGCATAGCCGCACACCACAACCACCAGGGCGGCCGCGATGACGGAGACAACGGCCCGCGATGAGTGTGTCTCCCGTTTGAGGATCCGTCCCATGCCGGCCGCACCGGAACCTAACGGTGCGCGCTCCGGCGCCGGACCGGCGTCGTACGGGCCGGGACCGATGCCGGCGTTCTGGATGTCCTGGCTCAATGCACCCGACCTCCCCCGCGCACGGTGGCCCCGCTGATGCGGATGTCCACCCGGCTGAGCTGCGCCCCGGTCAGTTCGGTCACGCGGTGCAGGATCTGGGCCTTGGCGGCGACGGCGCGCTCCCAGATGGAACCGCCGAACCCCGCCACGCGCGCGGAATCCCGAAGAACCGCCGTCAGTGGAGGGATCCCGACGGGCGTGACAAGGGAGAGCGCCAGCAGCCCGTCATCGTCCGACCACTCGGCCCGAACGTCCTGCGGCGGCACGCCGAGGGCCTCGCCCGCGGCCCCGCGCGCCACGCTCGTCAGGGCCTGGGTGCTGATGCGGTTGTGCCCGGCCATCGCGACGCCGCGGACGGGCGCCCCAGCCGTGATGCTCATGAGGACGAACGCCGGCCAGTGAGGGCGTCAAACACGCTGCGCAGGTCCAGTTTCCCCTCCGCTGCCCGGCCAAAGAGTGCGCCGATGCCCATGAAGAACAGGGCACCGAGGAATCCCCAGGCGCCGAACTGGAAGGACATGAATGCCACGAAGGCCCCTGCGGCGATTCCCACTACCGTCAGATTCATTGGATTGCCTCCCTTGCCGGCCGAACCTCGCCGGCCACGGCCGGTTTGGCCGGGCCGGGCACATAGACGTCATTGATCTCAATATTTACCTCGATCACTTCGAGCCCCACGAGCTCTTCCACGGCGGCGTAGACGGCGGCACGTACCTGGTCCGCGAGGACCTGCAAGTGTGTGCCGTACACGGCGACGAGATCGATATCCACGGCGACTTGTGTTTCGCCGACTTCCACGCGGACGCCCGCTGCATGGTCAGCGCTGCCGACGGCGTCGCGGATGGCCCCCAGGGCTCGCGACGGACCCGATCCCAGCGAGTAGACACCCGGTACCGATCGGGCGGCGATGCCCGCGACCTTGGCGATGGCGGCTTCCGAAATGACGGTGCGGCCGATGCCCGCAGGCGCCGGCAGCCGGTCCATAGGACCGGCCCCTGCATCGGCAACGGCACCCGCCACGGGTTGAGAATTCTGGTATTCCATGACCCACTCCCCCTTCTCTTTGACACAACCCTAGTCCCTGCCTTGGGCCGCGCGGGGGAATCCTGCCCTTGCCCGTTCCCCGCGGTTCACGCAGGCACCGGTTGTGGGGCGTTGAAGTCTGCGGAGTCCGAAAAGGTAGCGGGATCGGCGTCCCATCCTCGGCAGTGTTTCGGCAGTTTCTCAGCAGTGGGACTGCAGCCACGCGTCGATCGGGGCGATGGCCTTGTCAAACTCTTCGCTGTTGAACTTGGAGAGGTCCTTGCCGGCGTCGTCGGCAACGGCCTTCAGCTTGTCGATCGAGTCCTTGATTTCGGCCGGCACCTTGGCCTGCAGCTTCTCCAGTTCGGTCCGGGCCTTCTGCGCCTCCGCGGTGTCTTGTCCCGTTGCCGCGGCCATAGGCAGGGCCAGCACGGACAGCACGGTGGCACTCACGGCGGCACAGGCTTCAGTGATGCTCCCGAATCCGCCCAGCGCATCGCCGGATGCGTCGGGGCTGCCAGGGGCCGTACCCGCGTCACCGCCGGAGGGGAGGCTTGAAGGGCTGGTTAGCGGTGTGCCGGACGGACTGGCAGGAGCCCGGGATTGCGGGCCGGAGGAGGCCGTCGGCTCCGGCGTTCCGGAACAGCCCGCCAGGGCCAGCGAAACAGCGAGAGCGGAGCCCGCTGCGGCCGCAACGGCCCTGCGAGGCAGGGCGGGCGAGGCAAGGTGCGGCCCGGGGGCCCGGTGACGCTCCGCAGCCTGCGACCATGGTGCGTGCGGGAGGTGTGGTTGGCCCTCGTTCTGTCCCATGACTGGCTGGCGCATGATTGGCCGTCGCAAGATTGTGTGTCGCATGATTGCCCTTCGGGCAGGATCCAGGGTGTTCCGGCAACCAAAGAATAGTGCCGGAACACCCGCGCGGAACAGTGCCGAAGGGCCGGTGGACCTACTTGCAGTTGGTGGCGATCCAGGTCGTGACGGGTGCCATGGCGGCCTGGAGCTTTCCGCTGGAGAACACCGTCTGGTCGGTCACTCCGGCAAAGGCCACCTCTTTGAGGTTGGCGAAATCGGCCTTGAGGCTGTCCGGAACGCGCTCGGCTGTTTCGGCCAGGTCAGTCTTGAACTGTTCCAGTTCCGCCGTCTTGCCCTGGGCCGCCGAGAGCGGAAGGAGCGTGGCGCCTGTGGCCTGCTCCGAGATCTTGGCGCACGCCTCCGCGGCGCTGGTGAAGCCCCCGAACGGTCCAGACGATGCGCTGGGGCTCGGGGTGCCCGACGCGGAAGCAGTAGCGGGGGCCGCGGCCGACGACGGCGTGCTGCTGGCCTGCGGGGCCGAGCAGCCGGCGAGGGCCAGTGCGGCGAGGAGTGCGGTTGCGGCGAGAGGACGGGCAATATTCTTCGAAGTCACGTTGCAGAATCACTTTTCGGTTGAGATTGCGCCGCCTGCCCGGTCCGGGCTGCCGGCGGCCTTGGTGTTCTTTCCCCAGCGTGCGAGTCTAGCCCGGCCGGCCGGCCCCCAACCGGGCACCGCGGCCGGCATCGCCCCAACCTCACACCCCACTCGTGCCCACTCACGCCAACCTCGCGCCATCGATTGCTCCGTAACTGCCCTTATGACCCGGCATAAGGAATCTCAATGATGTTGTCAACGGGTGTTGGCGTGCCGTGAGGTGTCCCGGCCGATTCGCGGCCGGGACAGCTCAAGGGCTTCAACTCCGTCCAGCCGGGGTAGGCCCGCGGTCCTGGTCGGGCTGCTCGGCGGCTGTAGCGGGGAGGTGGTCCGGGCCGTGGGACTGCCCGGAGGACCAGTGGAAAAACACCTCGGCGGTGATCGCTTGGAAGCAGGCATTCTGGGACCGGAACCAATGCGCGGCGGTGTCGCCCTCGACGTAGGTTCCGTAGCCGAACAGTTCCCCGCTCCCGTCGCGGGCGTCCGGGCTAGCCAGGCCAGCCACGACCCGTTGCCGCAATAGATGAATTATGATTCACTAATTTGTGTGGAGGGGAGTATCCCTAAATGTCCCGTCGCCAGTACGGCCGACCCTGAACGGCCCGGCGGGACAGGTCCTTCGGGACCGGGAAAGACCTCCAGTTGGTTTGAACTGACTGGAAGCGGGTACTCCCTGATGAATGTTCCTTTCTGGGCCTGGTTGGCCGTTCTAGCCGTCATTGTCCTGATGCTGGCCGTTGACCTTTTTGCCCACCGCAAGGCCCACGTGATCGGTGTGCGCGAAGCGGCACTGTGGTCTGCAGTCTGGGTCGCCTTCGGTGTCGGCTTCGGCTTCCTGATGTGGCAGGTCTACGGGGCGGAGTTTGGCCAGCAATACTTCGCCGGCTACCTGATCGAGAAATCCCTTGCCGTGGACAACGTGTTCATCTGGGCGATCATCTTCACCTACTTCGCAGTCCCCCGCGAATACCAGCACCGGGTGCTGTTCTTCGGAGTCCTGGGCGCCCTGATCTTCAGGGGCATCTTCATCGCGGCGGGCTCCGCCATCATCTCCAGTGCCGGCTGGGTGCTGTACGTCTTCGCGGCGTTCCTGCTCATCACCGGCTACCGGATGATCCGCCACCGCAGCGACATGCTTGACCCGGAAAAGTCCCGGGCGCTGAAATTCTTCCGCCAGCGCGTGCCTATGACGGACGACTTCCACGGCCAGCGTTTTCTGATCCGCAAAAACGGTGTCTTGCTGGCCACCCCGTTGCTCGCGGTGCTGGTCCTGATCGAGGTCACGGACATCATCTTCGCCGTGGACTCCATTCCGGCGATCTTCGCCGTCACCGACGAAGTGTTCCTGGTCTTCACCGCCAACGCCTTCGCCATCCTGGGCCTGCGAGCGATGTACTTCCTGCTCGCTGACCTGATCCACCGCTTCATTTACCTCAAGATCGGACTCGCGCTCGTCCTGATCTGGGTGGGCATCAAAATGCTGCTCAAAGTCGATATCTACTACATCCCCACCGCGCTGTCCTTGGCCGTCATCGCCACTATCCTTGGGGTGTCCATCGGCGTCAGCCTGTGGGCCACCCGCGGCCAAGAACGCAGGGCTCCCGAGGGGCCGGCGCACTCACCCTTCGGCACCGCAACACCTGACGAAGTCGCGGCCCTGGAACCACTTTGGGGCAGACGCCGTGGCACGAAAGCCACCTCAACATCCCAACAGGGCGATGCCGGGAAATCAGACGCGGATCCGCACTCACCTACAAAGGGTGACGCACGTGAAAGATGAACCGGTCCGCCCGGCGGTGCCCTGTCTTGTCACACAATCAGGGACCACCGGAGGCGCCTCGCTGAAAATCATCAAGGCCGCTGCACGGGCAATCCGCGCTTTCATCCTCGTAACGCCGGCAAGGCAAGATGATGGCACGATCATCACGAAGGCGCAGCGCCTGTGTCCCGACAGGAATGATGCCGGTACCATCGCAGCCATCCGCAAGGAGAAACCATGACAATCCTGCCGCCGGATCGGGAAAATGGCCTGCACCCACCGATTCCTCCAGTACCGCCAATACCTTTGCGCCCAACCTGGACGTTTCTCACGAATCACGGGCATGTCCTGCTGGCCGTGGCAGCAGACCCTGACGCCCGCGTGAACGACATTGCCGCGAAGGTCGGGATCACTCCACGCGCAACCCTGCAGATTCTCAAGGATCTCGATGACGGCGGGTATGTGCACCGCAGCCGGGACGGACGACGAACCCGCTATGCCATTGAACCCCACCAGCACTTCCGGCACCCCGCCACAGCAACCAGGGAAATCGACGGACTGATCGGCCTCTTCGCAGACCCCGCGCCCGCAACCGCAGCGGAGCCACCCCAGGCCATCCGTTCATCCCCGACCGCATGACCGCCCCCCGGAAACGGTATCCCGCAACCTAATTTCGCGCATTCGGGGCATCGCCGATCCCGCTAAACGGACACTCCCGGTGATGCGTCCGGGAGGGCGCGTCACTGGAACGCCGCTGTCCGTCCGGCGCGGCCCGACTGCGGGTTAGACCGGAGAGCTCAAGGGCTGGATCGACCGTCCGCCCGGCTGAGGCACACGCTCAGCCCGACGGACGGTCGGCTGCCATGGACTACCTGACGGGCGCGCGCAAAAGTCCCCCCTACTGCCTGCGGCCGAGGGCTAGTCTGCGCCGGGCCGGCCGTGCCAGCGGTGGCCGGTGTCCTCGGGTTGGACGGCATCGAAGAGGCATTCGGTGCCGTGGGCGGCGTAGGCACTGTGAGCCCGGGTGCGGATGAAGTGCATGTCGTCCTCGTTGAGGCGGGCCTGGCCGTGGGCGTCCTGGGGGACGGGCTGATCGGCGGCCCGGCGCATGGCTGCGGTGACGGCGCGGGGCACGATGTCGGCGCCGGTGTGGTCCATGAGCCACTGCCGGGTTTCAGGGGTCAGCAGGGTCCAGAAGGACCGGATGTCCACGCCGGGGCCGCCGCCATCAGTACCCGGCGGGCTTGGGGCGGCCGGTTCCGGGGCAGACACGGCTATCCGCGGGTGATGGGGAGTTTCTTCGGCTCCGTGGTCCCGACGGCTGGTTCGGGCAGTGGGGTCCTGACTTCCAGGACGCCGTCCTTGTAACTGGCCTTGATGTCTTCCTCCCTCACGCCGTCGGGAAGCATGATGCTGCGGCTGAAGGACCCGTAGCGGAACTCGGACCGGTAGCTGCCCTTGCCCTGGTGTTCTTCCTTTTCCTGGCGTTCTGCACGGATGTTCAGGTAGCCGTCGGCGAGGGTGACTTCAACGTCCTTGTCGGGATCGACACCGGGCATCTCGGCGCGCACGACCAGAGTCTTGCCGTCGACGAATTCCTCGACCCGGATCGGGGCCGGGGCGTCCGCGGAGTCAAACATGCGGTCCAGGGAATCCATCAGGTCCGACGGGGAACTCAACCGGGTGCTGAACGGCGACGTCCAGTGGGTGTGAGCGAACGGGGACCACTTGAGCAGATCAGACATGAGAGTTTCTCCAAACCAGGGCAGGGAAGGACCCCGTGCGGGGTGCTTAGGTGTTCTCTCAGTGGATACCCGCCCGGCCACCGGCGACAGGGGACAAAGTCCCGCCGCGGCAGGCCGGACATCGGTGTTCCCACAGGGAAGGGAAGCATCTGGTGGGGGTCTTATGTCTCTAACGCCGACCGGGCGCCGCAGTCCATGCTGGGGGTGACCGTTGCAGTGAACGCGCGTGCGGCAGGACGGACGGCATCCCTCATTGCATGGATTTCCGCGTGGACCGGGCGGCCGGTTGAGGCAACGATGCATCACGGACCGGGCAATGAAGCCCGAAAAGACAGAACACCATGGCAGGGACTGGGCCGGACGCACCTGACACGCCCGGCATTTACACACGTTTTGTCCTGTAACCCCTATAACCCGCTATGGGGGTTGATGGCGTTAAAGAAGAAAAGCACCAGTTCTGGACGAACTGATGCTTCCCAGTGGTGGCTCCGACCGGCGTCGATCCGGTGACCTTTCGATTTTCAGTCGAACGCTCTACCAACTGAGCTACAGAGCCTAGGTGACACGTCACCTTGACGACCGGAACTGCTTCCGGCAATCAGAGCGACCCTGACGGGACTTGAACCCGCGACCTCCGCCGTGACAGGGCGGCGCGCTAACCAACTGCGCTACAGGGCCTTGCTTGTTTACTGCTTGTACTGCGCGTTTCTTGCTGCCTGCGGTATCGCTACCGCAATTTTTCAAGGCCTTTAGCCTACCAGACTTTTTCATCCGGTTTGACCAGTTCCTTGCGTACCCCCAACGGGATTCGAACCCGTGCCGCCGCCGTGAAAGGGCGGTGTCCTAGGCCGCTAGACGATGGGGGCCAGGACGCCATCCGGTGAAACATATCAGGGCAAAAATTAAGGGCCGAAGCCTGTCGTTTTTGTCCTTTCGGGTTCCTCCGAACTGGACTATAAAACTATAAGGGCAGACCCCCGGATTATCCAAAATCGGCCCTCACGCCAAGGCAAGGTGGGTGCAAGATGGACGGATGGATGCCGTTGATGCCCTCAATGAGATTGCGTTCTGGCTGGAACGCGAACTGGCCCCCACGTTCAAGATTCAGGCGTTCCGAAAGGCGGCCGGGATTATCGGCGGCCTGGAACCCGGCGAGGTCGCAGCGCGGGCACGCAACGGCAGGCTGAAGAGCATGAAGGGGATCGGGGACAGAACTTTTGAAGTCATCAGGCAGGCGGTCGACGGCGGCGTACCCGACTACCTTGAGGGCCTGCGGCAACGCGGGCAGCAGCCACTAGCAACCGGTGGCGCCGAACTGCGCTCCGCCCTGCGAGGGGACCTGCACAGCCACAGCGACTGGTCTGACGGCGGGTCCCCGATCGGACTCATGGCCGACGCCGCCCGGATGCTGGGCCGCGGCTACCTCGCCCTGACGGACCACTCCCCCAGCCTCAAGATCGCCAACGGCCTGAGCGCCGAACGCCTTCGGGAACAGCTGGACGTGGTTGCGGACATCAACGGGGACGGCGGGGGCTTCCGCCTCCTGGCCGGGATCGAGGTGGACATCCTGGAGGACGGAACCCTGGACCAGTCCCCGGACTTGCTGGTCCAGCTGGACATCGTGGTGGCGAGCGTGCACTCGAAACTCCGCTCCGACCGGCGCACCATGACCGACAGGATGCTGGGCGCCATCAACGATCCGCACATGAACATCCTCGGCCACTGCACCGGCCGGCTGGTGCAGGGGTCGAGGGGAACCCGGCCGCAGTCCGAGTTCGACGCCGGGCGCGTGTTCGCGGCATGCGCCGACAATAATGTCGCCGTCGAAATCAATTCCCGTCCCGAACGGCAGGATCCGCCGGACGAGCTGATCCGGCTGGGGTTGGACGCCGGCTGCCTCTTCAGCATCGACAGTGACGCCCATGCGCCCGGGCAGTTGGATTTCCTGCAGTACGGCGCCGAGCGCGCGGCCGCGAACGGCGTACCGGCCGAGCGGATCGTCACCACTTGGCCGCTGGACCGGCTACTGGAGTGGTCCGGACGCGGCACGTAGCGGCCGCCCCGTGGCCCGTCGCCCACAGACTGGCCAGCCCGACGACAGCCTGGACTTCCGGCAGCCTAGGCCCGGGACGGTTCGGGACTTTCGGGCCGCCACGGCGTGCGCCGGGGCAGCCAGCGCGGGACGTTTCGGCGGTACTCCTCGTAGGCCGCACCGAACTTCCGGGTCAGCGCCGGCTCCTCGTACAGCCGGACGAAGGCGACCACCGGGACGGCGCCGACGCCCAGGGCTGCAAAGAGCTTCGGCTGGCCAAGCAGCAGTCCCTGCCCGGCGACGGCCGCCGCAATGGACACGTACATCGGATTCCGCACGTACCGGTAGAGCCCGCCAACCACCAGTTGTTTGGGCGGGGCGAAGGGCGCGGGGGTCCCGATGCCCTCCACAGCGAAATGCACAAACGAGTTCGCGATCACGGCGGCGCCCGCGCCGATCAGCAGGGCGCCGGTGATCTGCGCCGGCACCCCGCCCGGGACCGGAGAAGCCACTTCCCAGCGAGTCAGCAGCCACGGCACCACGCCGGCGGCCGTGGCAGGGGCAACCGCGAAGGCCGCCGTACCGATGGCTGCACGCTTTCTTTCGCGGGCCGAAGCTGAGGATCCTGTCATGGCAGCAAGGGTGAACCCGCCGCGCGGTGCGGACAAGTGCCGACCGGCCCTGAATTGAGGGCCGGTTCAGGATCCGCTTGCGCCATCCGCTGCACCTTGCAGCTGCACCTTAGCTGCACTGCGCATCCGCACTGCGCATCCGCGCTGCGCATCGGCGGAGCGATAGGGAGGCGTCGTGGGCGCAGCGGTACGGAGGCGCGGGGCTCAGGCGACCAGCAGCACTGCCAGAGTCAACATCACGACGGCGATCCCGGCGTCCAGCACGCGCCATGCGGCCTTCCGCCGGAACACGGACGAAAGGAAACGCGCACCCACGCCGAGGGCGGTGAACCAGGCAACGCTCCCAAAGCCGGCCCCGGCGGCGAACCACCAGCGCCCGGACTCGCCCTGGGCCGCCGCGAGGGACCCGAGCAGCAGCACAGTGTCCAGATAGACGTGCGGGTTCAGCCAGGTGAAGGCCAGGCAGGTGCCCAGCACGGCCGCGCGGCCGCCAGCCGGCTTGTCGCCGGGGTGGTCCAGCTGCTGCCCCCGGACCGCACGCCGGGCCGCGAGCGCCCCGTACGCAAACAGGAACGCCGCCCCGGCCCACCGGATCACCACGAGGGCGGCGGGCGCCCGGTCCAGGAGGACGCCGATGCCCGCGACGCCCAGCAGGATGAGGAGCAGGTCCGATGCTGCGCAGACCGCCACCACCAGGGCGACGTGGGAGCGCTGGATGCCCTGCCGGAGGACAAAAGCATTCTGCGCGCCGATGGCGACAATGAGGGACAGCCCGGCGGAGAGACCGGAAAACAGGGGAAGGATCACCACTCCACGGTAGGCGCCCGCCAAAGATGAAACCAGTTAAAGATTCTGCTGATACATAAGATGGGCTAATGATCGACATTTCCCCCGAGCAGGCCCGGACGCTGGCCGCAATCGTGACGCACGGAAGCTTCGACGCCGCGGCCGCCCACCTGTCCGTGACGCCCTCGGCCATCAGCCAGCGGATCCGGGCCCTCGAGGCAGCCGTCGGCCGGCCGGTACTGACCCGGGCGCGGCCCGCGGAACTGACCGAGTCCGGCCAGGCCGTGGTGCGGTTCGCCCGGCAGCTGGAACTGCTCTCCGCGGACCTCGCGGAGGAACTGCAGCCGGACGAACCCCAGGGGCGAACACGCCTGACGCTGGTGATCAACAGCGATTCGCTGCACACCTGGGCGCTGGCCGGTCTCGCCGCGGCCAGCGACACGATTCAGCTGGAGGTCCTGCGCGAAGACCAGGAGCACTCGCTGGACCTGCTGCGCGCCGGCGCCGCGGCGGCCGCGATCACTGCGACAGCCACGCCCGTGCCCGGGTGTTCGTCCCGCAAGCTGGGCATCATGCGCTACCTTCCGGTGTGCGCCCCGGACTTCACCCGCCGCTGGTTTGAGGCCGGCGCGACGGCGGCGGCCCTGGCCAAGGCCCCCGTGCTGGTCTTCGACCGCAAGGACGACCTGCAGGACCGCTGGCTGCGCCGGTCCAGCCGCTCCCCGCTGCAGCCGCCGCGCCACTATGTGCCGGCCGCCCAGGAGTTCGGCGATGCCATCCGTTGGGGCATGGGCTGGGGAATGATGCCGGAGATCGAAATTGGCGAAGACCTCCGGAACGGCACGCTCGAGACCCTCACGCCCCGCGCCCACGTGGACGTCCCCCTGTACTGGCAGCAATGGCGGCGCGGATCGGCGGCGCTGACCGAAATCGCGGGCGCCGTCCAGGCGGCGGCACGCATCCTCCGCTGAGGCCAATCGGCATGTTGGCAGGATCTCGACTAGACGTGACCGATTCCCGCCAGCCGGGAGGTCGTGGCAACGGCTAGATTGGCAGCATGGCTACCACCGCCGCATCCGGCCCCACTCCGTCCGCAGGCCCCCACGAAGGGTCTCCGCACGCCGCCCCCGCACCCACCCCGCAACCCGCGCCGCCCCCTCCCGGACAGCCGGTCCCGATCAGC
>Ga0213840_1002268_pt1 | contig 12389 bp, 11 predicted proteins | sample SWPATP22_FD_160132 | JGI IMG/M metagenome (GOLD analysis project Ga0213840, IMG submission 160132) | Coastal seawater microbial communities from Marineland, Florida, United States - SWPA TP2 #2 | ecosystem: Environmental > Aquatic > Marine > Coastal | place: USA: Florida | collected 2016-08-14 | reverse complement strand
CTACAACAACGAAAGAAAGTCAAACACATTACAATGAAACAAAGAAGACAAAATCATTTAAATCAATCACTCAATCTGTAGCTTAACTTTTGACCTCATTGGTCCACTTTCGTTTGAAGACTTACAGACTACACCTTGATCTCAACCTTCCATCATCACTTCTACCCGTTCCCTGAGAGGCACGAGACAGGTCCAGACAAGAGCTTTATAAGAAATTATACAGATGTACTTTCGGATTTCCAAAGATACAATGTTAAACTGGTCTTACATGGCCACAAGCACACACCCGTTCAAAGAGCAATTACAGATAAGAAATTCTTTAACAATCCTGATTCGATCATCTATGTACTTGCTGCCGGAAGTATCGGTTGTAAAGGAGTTGACAACCTTTCTTTCCATTGGCTTGAAATATTTGACAAGACTAGCATTAAGTTACTTTCAGGAAGAAAGTATGACTTTAATGGTGAAGAGGACGCAATTGCTACTTCTATTATTCTACCACCTAAACATGATGAGAAGCTCTACGGCTCCTCAGAACTAAAGGACCTACTGGAAAGACTCGCGCCTAAGCTTTATCAAAACTACCTGGAGTTAATCAATGAATTTGAACAAATCGTTTATGATAACAGGAATGATCGGGTACTAGAAATTATCGGACTACTCCTGACTACATTTCCAGAAATCACAAAGATTTTGGAACACGAGCCAAAGAGGATATTACTAATACTTTTGGTTGTAAACCACCGAGTGATCTTGCTAAAGGGCCACCATAGGATTACCGAGAACCGATTGGAAGAGATGATAGAAAATATTGAAGGAAAGATAAGAGAGCTGCTGCCAAGCAAGAAATTTCAAAGCAACATGATCGAGTTTATTCGATCTATTTCTAATGACTCCTTAGACGATAACTACCCTGGAATAGTCCAACGTGTCAAACACAATCAAAAGATCTACGGAGCGTTTGTCTCAATCACTGTATTCTTGGCAGATCTCTTCTTAACCTTAAGCGAATATGGAGAATTCTATTTCCATAGAGAAAAACTTGACCTAAAGATAAATGTAAAACTAAAGAAAGAGGAATTTCACAACCAACTTCCTAGCAACTCCATTAGGGTTGAGAGTGATGTAGATCGTCGAGCCATTTATCTGAATTTTAATACTAAGGACCCGACTGTACATAAGGTTGCTGTTTTGATAGTCAAGGATTTCGAAATGAGACTGAGTAAGCTTGAAGAAAGTCTGAAAACCATAAAACTAAAATTATACTACATTTCCCCAAAGGTTGCTCCGATAAATTATGACCTTGAAAACTTTCATTTTGATGCATACATCCCCACGCTCTTGCCTTTGTTGACAGGAGACAATCTATATAGTCAGAAGGAAGTATTTATACGAGAATTGGTGCAAAATTCGATCGATGCGACCTTGTTAAGAAAAAAACTTGAACCAAGAAAAGATTTTTGTACCGACATTAATATTGAATTAGGTGAGGAGAAACGCGGTGGAAAGATGGTAAAGTTTTTCAGAATTACTGACAATGGTGTAGGGATGTCAAGTTTCACTATCGAGCGTTACTTTACTAGTATTGGCCGAAGCTTTTATGTATCTGAGGAGTTTAAAGAGCTTAAAGAAAAAGAAGGGATTAAATATAATGCGATTAGCAATTTCGGGATTGGATTCTTATCGTCCTTTATGGTAACTACTGAGATACTTGTTAGGACCAAGAATATAATGGATAATGAGGCCTTCGAGATCGAAATTCCAAATTATGAAGGTTGCTTCTTTGTAAAGAAGATCAACCAGAATTCTGCTTACGGGACAGAAATTACATTATTTGAAGATAAGCGTAACCTGCTCGACTTTGACAAGTTTTCTTCTTATATAAATGGTACATTTAGAGGCGTACCTGTAAATATTAATATTAATATTAATGGATGTGTAGACCACACTTTACCTGCTTACGAATTGCAACGAGATATTTTTCAGAAAATTCATGAGGATCAGCTTAATTTTTATGTACCGTTTTCAGAAGAGCAAAAGACTATACTTAAGTTGTCATTACTACAAGTGCAGGACCTAGATTTTGAAGAATTTGGCAGATTTGGTGTGTTTTTTGATTTTGCAGATTTTCCGAGGGAGCGGTACAATACTACAATCTATAATCAAGGACTACTAGTACCTCGTGGCTTTAAACGTTTTCTATCCAATCACAAACTTGAAGAAGAATTGCACCCCAACATAATCGTGAATTTTCCTAGTTCATTTATTCAGCTGGATGTTGCTAGAGAAATCGTGAGTCATCTCAGAGTTGGTTTTGATTTTGGCGACATCTTAACTCACCTGGAATATCAAGTTAGCAATTTTTTGTTATCCCCCTCTAAAAAACTTGAGAACACCTATCTCTTCCAGCTTCAGGCCGTGAAGCAATATTTGCAATCCTTCTATCATAAGGATACGGTAAGGATTGGGAAATGGGAAAGTCTTGGGTATTCTTTACAAGTCGAACTGAAGGATACCTCGATGTCTATTAAGATCATAAACAATAAAGATATTGGGCCGATTTCTACTGATCCAGATGTCTTGTATCTTTCGAACAAATTGATTGGGTCGATGGAACATTTTGTGCAATTCAACACAAGGTTCAACAGGTTTTTGTTATCCAAATTTACTCTTGATGATAATAGTGTGGAGTGGAGGGGATTAGTAAGTATTGCAAAACGAATAGCTCATGCTGCAAATTCCCGAGAGTTCTATCATGTCGTAGAAAGAATCGTAACAAGCAATATAGAGGAACAAGATCACAACTTGAATAGCCGGCTTATCCTTGAAACAATAGAAAAATACGCTAAACCACATATAATTGAAGTATTACATGATTGCGTCTATATGAACAATCAGGAACATTTATTTAACCTGAATACAAGGAGGAGGAACCAATTTGCAGGTAAAAATGACTTAAATGCCATCTTTGATCATTATGTTCACAGAAAGAAAATCGTTCGGAGCCGTAAGTCAAAAACAAAAGAACGCGATTTCCACTTGGAAAATACTCTCGATAATTACTTGACTAACTATGATGAAAGCATAATTTTGATGCGTAGGAAGAACCCTCTACAAGGAATACATACCTCCTTGGCTAAGGATTCGAACTTGCTCTATATGTTCGCCATAATGTTATTTGTCAATCCAGTGGAGAATTCGTCTTGGGGGCTTACTATTCTTTTATCCTACAAAAAATTCTTACTTAGGAATTTGAAAGTAAAGGATTTACCTACATTCCAGGTAGTAATAGAATCTGACAAAAGAGGGAATAGCGAAAAAATGCAAACTAAATAAGATCGTATTCTATAATCCCTCTCTCAGCAAATTGTGGGAGGGTCTAGTGGTTATAGTTGTTTGTGATCTGGGTTGTAAGGTATATATGAGGAGTTGTAGGCAATGAACTAGATAACCTGTCATCTAGTCATATAAAGTAATGAGGTGTTCTTTAAACCTACATTCTACTAGAAAAGGAGGACTTTCAATAAGATGGGGAATAGTATCGAGTCAAGGTAATATCTTGAAAAGTAGGATTGGAACTTCCAAGCAGCTAAAAATCTATAAAGATCCAGACAATCTATCTCTTGTTAGAACAAAGGTTGACTCAATTAATAATGAGTTTATACAATTAGTAAATCATTACTAGAGTATATTAAAGTTGATTTCGTAACCGCGCGCATGCGGGTGCGTGAGCACGATATTACAATTACCATTTTAATAAAGTCTACTATGAATATTTTTATAGCTTACTCCAAGGAAGATAGAAAGATAGTAACTGATTTGAGAAAGCATTTAAAAATATTAAAGAGGGTTAATTTAGTTCAACAGATTTGGTACGATGGTGTCATAGGTCCAGAGGTTGATTGGGAAAAAGCTATTAATAATGCTTTAGTGGAAGTTGACTTGATGTTGTTATTACTTAGTAGTGATTTTATTGATTCAGATTATTGTTATGAAAAAGGGATAGAAAAGGCAATCGAACTACATAGTGAAGATAAACTGACAGTTATACCAATCTTGTGTAGAGATTGTTTATGGGAAGATACACCTTTTTCAAAGATTCAAGTTCTCCCTAGAGATGGCAAATCAATAGCAAGTTATAGTAATCGAGATAAAGTCTTAGCTGAGATTGTAAAGGAAATAAAGAATGTTGCAATAACTTTTAAAACTAAGGATAAGAGAAGAGGTGTTGTCCCACAATTTGAACCTTACGAAGTTGTCATCAAGCTAAATGTGAACAATCAAGTAATTCCAGAAACATTCATAATTAACCAAGAAGATTCATGTGATGATGTTTTTGACGAGATATATTTTCTTATAGAAGATCAGGTTTCTTCGTTTTCCTATTTAGAAGAGTGGGTTCTTGTGGAAGAAAAAAGAGGTAAGAGGCTAATAGTCAAAGATATTCAAGATTTAATTCCGGCCAATATTGTTTTCAATAAAGAGTATCAATGGGAGGTGAAATATATTGATAAACCACTGATCAATGAATAGTTTATCAGTGTCCACACAAAAATAGAGAGCGATCAATCGGCTGATCTGAAGTAACTACTTCCATCACAAACTATATAGCAACTCTCGTCCCCCCCCCTTACTTGCAAATCAATACCTCAACTCATATAATACTTCTATGATGGATCAACTAATAGGATTGATAATTGGTTTCCTAACATTCTTTCTTTTTCCTATATCTGAGTACTTGATAAAAGTAAGGTTCTCAAGAAACAGCGGCAACCCTGAGTTATGGTACTTACCAGATTACGGTTTTAGGTTAGTAATTAGAAATATCCCAAAAAAATCTAAGCTTTACGATTTGAAATATAGATCAAGAATAAGAAAAATCATACCTGCAACCCTTGGCTCTTCAGTAGCGACCATAACTGAGATTGTTCTTATTGACTCGGAAGACTTTTTTCTCCTGCCAGGATATGATCAAATAATACTGTCATTTCAATTAAGGAAAGAAGGACAGGATGCATTTTTTATACATACAAACAATTTAGGTAAGCAACTAAGCAAATTTCCCTTGGATGAAATTTCTGAATTAACCTGCGACTATACTGCTCATCTTGATAATAGATACCATTTTGATCTCTTCGTTGGCAGGAGAGTGGTTATAAAAAGAACTGAGCTTAAGGCAATACTTGATCAGCTGGAATTGAATAGCTTTGAACAAAGGTTTGCATTAAATACGATAATTAAAATTGGTTAGTGGACGGCCGTCCATTCCTCTATGAAAACATTATAGAATTTTAGTCGACCTCCCCTTGCCCCGCCCCAAAATAACCCCGATATTAAGGGGATGAGACACATCTAGGAGGAGGGTCTGGCCTCGGAAAAGCGCATGTTAAAACAAACTTTGTAATCTATTTGGCCTCACCTGGAGGGTATTGTCACCTACAGGTGAGCCTGTGGTTGGTATAACATGGTAGCAGCGTCTGTTACCTAGAGTCATCAGGGTGTCCTCCACAGGCCGTTAGCCACAATTGGATCGCTTCGCTTTGTTGTAGATAAGAAAAGAGGATATAGAAATCGAATTATTAGAGCCTATAGGAAATAAATATGATGGAAGACCAAATAAAACAAGAGATTGAGCAAAATATTCAAGCAGATAAACTCATTGAAGCATTGACCTTAATATCCAATCATGGGAGTAAGAGGGAAATAAAAGAATCTAAAATTGTATTAGGCTCACTAAATTTTTTGGAAGGAAAATATAGGGTGAGTGTAATAACAGATGATTTTTATACTTTAGAAAGGAATAAAATTAGGAAAGCTATTCTTGATATAATTGATAATCAATATATAAAAGATAAGAATAGAAGTCATCAACTATTCTATTATGTTTTTGTAATAATAGTTTCTATTTCATCTCTATTATTATACTTGTATTTCAAACAAGATAAGATTGATCCGTTAATAGATCCAAGAATGTTAAATCAAGATAGTGAATCGATTCTAATAGAGGCAAAAACTTTTGCACAGATGATAAAAAGCAAACACGTAAATGAAATTGATTCTACACATCTTATTTTAGAAAAAATTTTGCAAAGCAAAACCGGAGATTACCAAAGTTTGGTATTTGATATAATTTTAACAAATAATACTAGTAAAAATATAACACCTGATGAATTCATTGTTGAATACTGCTATGATTTAGGACTTATGACAGCTTTTAGCGGTAAAGAAAATGCAATTCTTGAACCAGTAGCCGAATATATACACACTCTTGAAATAAATGAACCAGGTTACAATACTTCAACTAAAACTATTTACCCAGTAATCAACGTCAAACCTAGTAAAACTGTCTCTATTAGATACCAATTACATTACGAAAAATTGTGCTGTACAAATAATACTTATCCAGATGAAGACATTTACTTTTCTTTATATATATCTTTTAATGATAAAATGTTGCCAGTATTACCAATTTGTAGTTGGAAAAATATTTATTTTGGCAAATATCCTTTGGAAAAAAATGAGGAGTTAGTTGGTAGTAATAAATTGGATACTTCCCTTTGGGAAATTCATCTGCTTGTAGATGAAGAGGATGAGTTAATGAATACGTGTATTGAGAGTTTTGTATTTAAGCAATTATACAAAAAATAGGACTTGTGGCTAATAAATCCTATGCGACCATGCTCCCAAAAAACATAAATCCCCCTTGCCCCGTCTCAAAATTATCCGGATATTAAGGACCCAGAAGCATTTCTAGCCTCTCAGAAAAGCGCATGTCAAAACAAGTTTAGCAGCCTATGAATTGCTTGGAGACACCCTAGTCTTCCAAAGCTTTTTAGGTTTAATGTTTTTCGATTCTCTTGGACTCCAAACAAATTAAAAGTTAAGATAAATTGCAAGCTATAATCAGAAAGAAATGAAAAAGACACTACTTATCTTTGTTAGTCTTACAACAATTCTAAATGCTGTTAAGTCAACCGGTAAGGACCTAGATAATGGACTAGAATTGGACCCAAGGCAATTTATTAGCATCTATGAGGTGAGAGATTTAAAGAAAGAAAAAATAGAACTTTGGAAATGGCAGGATGATTTTACAAACAATCAACTAAGAAATGTTATAGATGAAAATAGTATTGTTAGGATTGAATTCGACAAGGCAGCATTATCGGAAGCGGTTGATTTTAAAGGAACTATATCCATTCAAGCTTCTATAATTGGAGAAGATGGCTCTGAAAATCCGGCTGAAGTTCTGCCTTATACCAAGGTCGGAGAAAATATAACAACAATCGGCACACCTACAAGACCTTCTAGGGAGATAGCTCAAATTTTCATCAACTTAATGCTTGAGTCATATTCTTTCATAAACTCTTACAGCCAATATAGAGGAGATATAGAGAATTATGGCACAGTGTATTATGAGTTTAAAAGGTCAGATAGGAATAAGCTTAAAACCCCCTCCAAAAGGGAATTAGTGACAACACTGGAAAATTTAGAACTACTTATAGAGTACATCGAATTCTTTAAGGAATCAGGTGAAAATGCCGAAGATGCTTTTTTATCGCTAATAAGCTTTGATTACATATCATTAGACAAGTTAGAAGAACAAATCATTAATGGCAGGGATAAAATTGCCAAGGAATTGGATAAAGATAGTGACCTGGATTCAACTGTTATTGAAGAATTTGATAATATAGTAAGAATATTGGGGAAGCTTAATAGGCTTAATGGAACTCCTTTTGGAGATATATTGTTTGACCTTATCTCAAGTACTGAGGTTTTAGCCATATTTTTCGACACTGATACAGACGAAATATTACTTGAAGAGGGTAGACGGTTCCACTTCGATGGCAACGGCATTGAAATAGGAGATGATTATGTACTGTTAAATAGCAGTACATATCAAATAGTTATCGAAAGAGTCAAAGTCAAATTAATAGACGAAATTGCAATTCGAGCTAGTAAGCAGATTTTCATTGATTTGGATTATGCAACAGTTGACTTACTTAAAGAAGGTGGGAAAAACGGAGATGTCCTATACTTAAATGTCATAGTAGCAGGTAAAAGCAAAAGAAGTTCAAATACTCCATCGTCAATAACCCAGAAAGTTTTTCCCATAGGAAGGTATAAGCTCAGGAAAACTGGATGGAAAGCTGATGTATCTGATTCATTTCTTCTAATCAATAGACTAAACGAATCAGCTGCAAACAATATAAACAGCTTATCTCCTTCTAACTTTAAAGGCGCTCCCGGTGTAACTCTGAATGCAACATTCCTAAATAATGGCAATCCCAAAAACTGGTTCATTAACTTTGTTGAGCCCTCTATTGGGGTCGATGTGTCCTATGTAGATTTTGACACGGAAAAGGATGTCGAAATTGGAGTTGGGGTTGTGATTGGCTTCTTCAATAATAAGATCTTTGGAACAATTGGATTGAACCTCAATAGTACGGGAGGTGACGAGAACGAACCATATTATTTTGGGCTTGGATTTAGTTTTGCTAAACTGGGCAATAAACTCTTGAAGTAACCAAAATCGTTCTTCATCTACAATTTAAATGGCAAAAATAAGTTTAGCATTGGATTGTTACAAAAAGTGTGTCAAGTTAAGCCCCACCAAATAGCAACTGGAAAGGCTGGCATGGTTTTGTGGGTGGGGAAGCTTGCAAAAAATAATCCATCGGGCCAAAATCACCCCATAGAATCTCATGTAAAAAAGAAGCATAAATGAAATCTGAAGAAGAATATCTATTAGAATTTGAAGCAAAACTTATCACTAGACTCACTGATGGTTATAAATCGATTAATAAGAATGTGATTTACGCCTTTTCAATACTACTTGCTTTTCTGTTACTAGAGTATGGAATAATACAAGAAGTAACTGCAGCTGGTAATACCCTCAAACTCTCAGATAATAAACATTTGCTAATTCTTCCTGCGATTATAATTGTCCCATACTTCCTAATTAATAATGAAATATTAAGTATTGCAAGAATACTAAAAGCCTTAGGTGCAAATTCAAGAAAGGTTAAATCACTTAATGGTCAAAATGCAAGACCTTTCGAGATTGCTGATTTAGATTTTTACTCATATGGAATCGCAGGAATTCAATTGCAGCTGTCGAAATTTGCGACAAAAAACTACCTGGATAAGGACATCATTGATCAATCAATTATAAAAAACTGGATCCCAAAGAGAAGAAACTTGTTGAGACTAATTTTGTTTTCCCTAGCATTACCATTCTTGGTTATAAGGTTTATCCAAAGAATTCTTGGAAGGATCAGTAGAATGGGATTAGGGTTGATTTTTGTAGCATTGATATACATAATTCCTCTATTGATACCATTCCTAATCATCATTATTGAATTGGACAATATGTCCATAGAGGCCGATGAATCAATAGTGTCAGTAATTGTATTGTTAATACTAGTGATCCTATACACAATTGGCAGTAATATATTTTTGTATTCCTTTTATTTTACTGAACTAGCTCAGAAAATCAATGGTAGACTTCTAAAACAGTCATTTCGCGATTCTGAAGAAGTATACAAATCAATTGTTAGGTTGTATCTAGGAAAGTCCGAGGGAAAAGAAGAGCCACCTTCTTGATCATGATAGTCAGTCTCCACCAATTGAGAATATGAGAGCACTTCCGCCTTGTTTCTTAAGCAGAACCTATCAGAAGAATTGTATATAATTTAGAAACCCAAATGCATAGCCCCCTGTTTCTTAAAAATGGCAGGGGAGAGAGAAATCAAATAATAGTTTAATATACAGACGTGAATCAACATCCTATAAAGGAATGGACCCCCTAGATATTTTACCAGTATGGAGGAAGAGAAAAAAATTAAGAAACTTATTGCCAAAGGAGAATTAGGGCTAGCCCTCGATAGTCTAATGAGTTTCTGCGATAATACGGCATTTGAAGACGAGGCAGTGCTTCTCAGTGGCAGATATTCAAGATTACAAACCTCTAAGGCAAAGGACATTTTGAGTAACAGTGAGTTAGTTCTGGAGCAGAATAAGATCTCAGCCCTAGTTCTAGAGTTGGCTAAGAGAAGAGCAAATGGCGAGAACAGCAAGCGATCAGCTATTAGTAAGGTCCAATTGATTATTGAAGGGCAAAAAGAGGAGTTTGGTCATGAAAAAAGGATTCAGTTAAAGCGAATATTATCTGCGGTTCTAGATTTGTCGGAAAATGAAATAAAGATTCTTAGTGTTTTGGCAGGGAGTGTGAAAGTAGTTTTAGAACTACCAGCAGAGAAGAAAGAACTGCTAATTTATCTTTTTGACGCTGGCAGTGATAAACTCCAAGATTTTCATCGAAGTTTCAATTTGTTAGAGGTTACTAATCTGGAAGGAAAGGGCAAGATAGATGACTCCGAAGGTAAATTTTTGAAAATAAAAAAGTTTAGAGGATTAATATTGGTGGGTGTTCTTATTCTATCACTGTTCATAATCCTTTTTATTGGAAAGACTGTTTTTTTCGATAGACAAACCTCGACACATAACTTTTTGGAAGCAAGTCATAAAGACGTTGAGGAAAGGGTTAAGGAGTACCTTCTTCTCGTAATGGAAGATCGACATAATGACTTAGGAGATTATCTTACAGATCCTATGAACCGTTATCATGAAGATTCTACTATTAGTCTGCGCGATGTCAGAAGGATTCAAGAAAAATACGCCTCTTTACATATAAACAGAAAGAATAACATCCAAGATGGATCTTTTGATTCTACGCCGGACGAAAAGGGGCAATTAATAATCACCTTTAGAAATAATGTTGAATTCACTCAGAATTTTGGTAAGAAGGAAACCTGTAAACTTAATGTCAAAACAACAATGATTATGAATTCTGATGGGAAATTTAGCTGGATCAAGGAATCAGAGCAAAAGGGTGAGTGTGAATAGCAGTGTTCTTAATCAATTGGTATCCTATATCAAGATTGCTTTAATAGAATTCCCCCTCGCTCCACTGACGAGAGGGGATAGATTTTTTTGAATAGTCTGTCGAGTATTTTAGGAAGCTGGACGAATGTGGCCGCATATTAATCAGATATAAAATTAAAATTTAATTAAGCGCCCATGTGTCGAAGGGGTATTGTAGTGCTAGGGGTCAATAATATACATGTATAAACTCCGCTCCTTATGACTGCTTTTTTCACTTACATCGGTATGCTCACCTGTTTGATTGCTATTTCAGGGGTAGCTGCCAGACTCACCCTTGGAAGTAATTGGCTGAAAAGGTTAGGCCTATCCATATTTCTTGGCACGAAATTGAAAACAGCTTGCTCCGATGTTTTTAAAGAGTTTAGAGAAAAAAAGGTTACAAACGAGTCTTTGTCTAACTTAAGTTCGGCATTGATAGAACGTGCTGTGGGTGTTATCCTGTTTGGTCTAATAGCTGGAATATTCCCTTTTGCATTATTTATCCAACAAAACTTTATTATGCAAGAACAATTAGCTCTTGCAAAGAATCAAGAGCAAAGAATTAATCGTAGACTGCTAAGGAGTGGTGTGGATCGTGCTATAAGTGACCTTCAACTATTTAGACTTGAAAAAGATAATTTCTTCAGGATGCGAGAGTTGTTTGAACATGGAGCTGAAAGTCAAATTAACATGGAAAATGCACTAGAAGAGACCTTGATTAAGCATCGTAACGTAAATACAGCCATTTCTGATATCTTGTCTACCTCCTTAGTGTATCACAGCCAAAGGTTTCGTCACGCTGTTGCCGACTTCTACCTGGTAGATAATAAATTAACAATCAGTGATTCAAATAAAGGTAGCACAGAAATAGGTTCTGCAATAGATTCAATGTTAGTTCTCCTTAAAGAACCCCATTATTCCAATAAGTTTCCAGACTAAGTCATGTTTCATGCCCTTACAAGGCAACGTTATCTTATTATCTTTTGCTAAATATATAATAGACTTGATTTGAGCCTGTAGGAAATTAACTGCAATCACTTCCCTAACCCTCGTGCAATTAATGTTCAGCAAACTTTGTATTAAATAATTGTTTATTTGCATATTCCGGCCGCGTTGACCCCCTACTTTCGATCTGCGCCGGAATACACACCGATCCTTCATTTCCTGCAAATTTTGAATCCTCAAAAAATACTCTTAATTTTATTTCAATTCTAAACAATCTAAATTATTAGTATAGCTCTCACTCAGAAAAGCACAAGTAGCTCCTCCAGGAGTTTTAGATCGTATCTCTAAATAGCGCATGTCAAAACAAACTTAGTTGTCTATTTTAAATGGACTATAGGGGGGTAGTATTACATAAAGTGTGTCAAGGTTCAGAATTGGAGTTTGGGACTAGTCCCAAACTCCAATTCTGATTTACAAATCTAGTCTCAATCGTTCGGCAAAAATAATCGATAATTGCGATA
>Ga0213840_1002264_pt1 | contig 12394 bp, 8 predicted proteins | sample SWPATP22_FD_160132 | JGI IMG/M metagenome (GOLD analysis project Ga0213840, IMG submission 160132) | Coastal seawater microbial communities from Marineland, Florida, United States - SWPA TP2 #2 | ecosystem: Environmental > Aquatic > Marine > Coastal | place: USA: Florida | collected 2016-08-14 | reverse complement strand
TCCGGGCGCGGGCGCAGGGGATCCCGCCTGTCGCCCCGACCGCGGCGACCGCTCCGGCGCAGCGGTGAGCGCGGCAGCCATGGCTGCGCAGTCCGCGTGCCGCTCATCACGCTCCACCCGCAGGGCGCGCTCCACAGTGGCGACGAGCGCGGCGTCCTGCGCGCGGAGCCAGTCGGGGACCGTGTAGTCGGCCTCGTGCACCGCCTTCATGGTCAGGAACTCGGAGTCCCGCTCGAACGGCGACACGAGCGTCGCGTACTCCAGCAGCGCGACGCCGAGGCTGAAGATGTCGGCCCGCGCGTCCACATCCCGCGACGACACCAGCTGCTCCGGGCTCATGTAGCCCACGGTCCCGAGCGTCCGGGCCCCGAGCGTCGTCTTGCGCTTGCCCTTGAGCGCGCCGCCGACCTTCGCGATGCCGAAGTCGGTGACCTTCGGGACCAGCGCCCCGGTGTGGCTCCGCGCGAGCAGGATGTTCTCGGGCTTGAGGTCCCGGTGGACGACGCCCGCCGCGTGCGCCGAGGCGACCGCATCCAGGACGGGGAGGAACACCGCGCGGACCTCGTCCGGTCTGGGCCGATCGTCCCGCGCGACCCGCTGCTCGATCTGGTGTCCGAGCGACGGCCCCTCGATGAACTCCATGACGAAGCCGGCGACACCCGGCTCGGCGATGAGGTCCGTGACCTGGACGATGTTGGGGTGCTTGAGCTGCGCCTGCACGCGCGCCTCGTCCAGGAACCGGGACCGCACCTCCTCCATGTCGAGGAGCTCGGTGCGGAGGACCTTGAGCGCGTGGTCGCTGCCGAGGACCCTGTGCCGCACGCGGTAGACCTGCGCGAAGCCGCCCTCCCCGAGGAGACCGACGATCTCGTAGCTGCCGACCTGGTCCCCCGCCTGCACGGACGCAAGCGTATCCTCGCGGCCCGGAGGGCTCCACCATGCTGGGCGCTGCCGCGGGCCTGACCGAGGTCCGCACCGACGACTTGAAGAAGCTGCTGGGTCTCGCGCATCGCGGCGAGATCACGTTCCCGATGGACGCCACCGAGCTGGCGCGGATCGGGCTGCAGCACTGCGCGATCGAGATGCTGGCGACGCTGCGAGGGCTGGACGAGCGCGCCGTGAAGGCCGTCGTGGTGGCCGTGATCGCGGAGCGCCTGCCCGCCAACAAGCAGAACGCGATCCGGCGCGAGCTGCGCGGCTGAGCCCACGGGGACCGGGCCGTCGCTCACAGCGGCCGGAGCTTTCAGAGCTGCGCGCGCTCAGGAACGGAGTACACCCCTACTCGCTCACAGCGGGCGGAGCTTTCAGAGCTGCGCGCGCTGTGAACGGATCGCGCTGCTCGCTCGCTCACAGCGGCCGGAGCTTTCAGAGCTGCGCGCGCTCAGGAACGGATTACACCCCTACTCGCTCACAGCGGCCGGAGCTTTCAGAGCTGCGCGCGCTGCTCGCTCGCTCACAGCGAGCGGAGCTCTCAGAGCTGCGCGCGCTGTGAACGGATCGCGCTGCTCGCTCGCTCACAGCGGGCGGAGCTTTCAGAGCTGCGCGCGCTCAGGAACGGATGGCGCCCCTGCTCGCTCACAGCGGCTGGAGCTTTGAAAGCTGCGCCCGCTCAGAGCTGCGCCCGCTCAGGAGCGCATCACCCCTGCGCGACGATCTGCACGAGCGCCAGCAGCCACTTTGCGTGCCCCGACAGCATCTGCATCGTCGTGAGCTCCTTCTCCGACTCCGGCGCGAAGTAGCCCGTCCCCAGGTTGCCCACCGCCACCCCGGCGTCCAGGAACGGGTCGATCCCCGTCCCGCCGCGGATTGGCTGCACCGCCGACTCGTGCCCCAGCAGCCCCGCCGCATCGCGCGCCCAGGTGACCAGCTCCGGCCGATCCTCCAGCCGCGGCCCCATGTTGACGTACTGGTGGCGCACCCTCACCGCCGTCGCCCCGAGCTCCTGGACGTGCGCGATGCGCGCCGCGAGCCCCGCATCCGTGAAGTCGCGGATGCGGATGTCGAGCTGCACGCCGTGTTCCACGGGGAACGCGCGGTACGGATGCGAGTACCCGTCGCGTCCCCAGGAGTCCTCCGCCAGCAGCGTGAAGCCCGGATCGGACGCCAGGAACCGCCCCACGAACTGGAGCATCGCGTGGGCCGCCGCGTCGGGCGTGAATCCGTCGCCGAGCTCCTCCGGGAACCAGCCCGCGCCCCGGGAGCGGTGCGGGGCCACCACCGCCTCGCACGCCGCCTCGAGGTCCGCCCGCGCCGTCCCTCCGAGCGCGAACACCACGAGCGCGTCGCACTCCCGCTGGGGATCGGTGCGGAATCCCACGACCTGCACGTCCACGGCCTGGATGATCTCGCTCGCCAGGCGCGTCGCCGCGCGGTGCCCCTCGGCGTGGGCCGTCGCGCCGTGGGTGTTCACGCCGACGAGCCGGATGGTGACGAGCTCCCCGGCGTCCACCGGGCGCGCCGGGAAGTGCACGGACGCACCGGCGGCGTTGAAGTTCTCCACGTTGATCTCGTAGGGATCGAGGCCGTCGACGGTGTAGCCGCTCCTCACCCCCCGCTCCGAGAGCAGCGCCGCCAACCCGTGCAGCGCATCCATGCGCCCGATCTCCTCGTCCGGCCGCCCGATGAAGAGCAGTGGCGCGTGCGGGATCTCCGGGTTCGTCGCGAGCAGCCAGGCCAGCGTCATCATGTGGGTGAGGCCGAGCTTGTCGTCCAGGCCGAAGGGCGCGGCGCCGGATCCGTGCAGGACGTCCTGTCCGACGTACGCGGCGAGCGCGGGGTAGGTGTCGACGTCGATGCGGATCCGCGGGTTGTCCGACCAGGTCAGGGCCGATCCGTCCCACGCTGGCTCCAGGTCCAGTCCCTCCCGCGGCTCGGTCCCCCGGGCGGTGTCCAGGTGCACCATCAGCGCCAGGGGCTCGGCGTCCGCTCCCGCCCCGCGCCCCGGGAGGGTCGCAATGACGTTGGCGTGAGCGTCCTGCTCGACCTGCGCGCCCTGCTCCGCGAAGAAGGCACCGACGAACCGCGCCAGGTCGGCCTGACCCGGCGTGGACGGGATGGTGGGGGAGTCCTCGTCGCTGGCCGACTCGATGGCGACCACGGACTCCAGGTGAGTTCGTGCCCGGGCGGCGATCGCGTCGTCGGACTGGTACGGATGGCGCACGGTCATCGGACCTCCAGCGGCCCTCATGGAGCGGGGACCGCCGGAAGGCGTAGCATCTCGAGCCGGGAGGGGCAGCGTGCGCAGGATCGGTTGGCTCGCCATCGCCGCCCTCGTGGGGGCCGCGGGGTATGGACTCTGGTGGACGGGAGGGCCCTCAGGAGTCCCCTCGCGCCAGTCCGACGCGGCGATCCCCACCGTGCCCGCCGACGCCTGGCGGATCACGTTCGCCGGCGACACGCTCATCGGCGACGGCGCCTCGAAGCGGATCCGCAAGCACGGCGTGGACTGGGTCTTCTCGCAGATTGGCGACCTCATCCGCGGGGACGCGTTCGTCCTGAACCTGGAAGCGCCGCTGACGACCCTGCGCCGGGACGACGTCCCCGGCAGCGAGCGCGCCTGGACGTACGACATGCCGCCGTCCACCGCCGGGGACCTGCTGCGGCTCGGCGTGACCCACGTGGGGTTCGCGAACAACCACAGCCTGGACCGCGGCGAGCAGGGTCTGCTCGACACCCTGGCCAGCGCCCGGGACGCGGGCCTGCCGCTGTTCGGGGCGGGAGCCGATCGCGCGTCGGCCGGCGCCCCCCTGCTGCTCGACACCCCTCACGGCCGGGTCGCCGTGCTCGCGTTCACGTACGCAAAGGCTGAGAGCCAGGAGGCGACGAAGGACCGACCGGGTGTGGTGTTCCTGGGGCCGAAGAACGTCCGCGAGGGCATGAGGCGAGCGCGAGCGGCGGGCGCAGACCACGTCATCGGCTTCGTGCACTGGGGACGGAACTACAGCGCGATGACCAACTGGCAGCGCCACGCCGCGCGCTGGTTCGCGAACGCCGGGTACGACGCGGTCATCGGTCACGGCCCCCACGTCCAGCAGCCGGTGGGGCGGCTGAAGGACACCTTGATCGTCTACTCGCTCGGCAACTTCGTCTTCAACTCGCCGGGCCGGTTCGCCGTCTTCGACCAGCCGACGTACGGGCTCACCGCGACGGTGGTCGTCGCCGCGGGCGGACCGTTGTCGGTCGAGCTCCGGTGCGTGCAGGCGGACAACCAGAAGACGAAGTACCGACCGCGCCCTTGCTCGGCGACGGAGTCCGCGGACGCCTTCGGTCGGCTCGGCGGACTCGTGCTGCAGGACCGCGACCGGGGAGTCGTGCCGTGGTGAAGCTGGCGGCGCTGGCGCTCGGGGTGGCGGCCGTGCTGGTGGCGATCCCCGTGATCGTGTTCAGCCCGACGGTGATCACGGACGTGTACTGCGGCGGATGGATCCCGATCGTCGCGCCAACGGCGTTGGTCCTGTGGATCGCGATGTCGATCCACGAGCGACGGGCCGGGCGCCAGCTGGCCGGCTGGACGGCCGCCTTCGTGGGCGTGGCGCTGGCCGCGCTGCTCCTCCACCACGGGGCCCGCGCGCCGCAGGTCCTGACCGGCAGCTACGTGCGCGCCTGGAGCCAGTTCCACTACTACACGGGCAGCAAGTACTTCGATGATCTCGGGTACTTCGGGCTGTACGCGGCGACGGTCGCGGCCGACGCGGAGCACCGCGCGGGAGGCGGCGCCGAACCCCACTGGGGACACATCCGCAAGGTCCGTGATCTTCACACCTACCGCGTGCGCACAACCGAGCAGGTCCTCGCGGGATGGGACCCGGCGACGATGGCGCCGGAGCGGCTCGCTGAGCTCGGCGCGGACACGCGGTTCCTGCGCGGACACCTCGACGACGACCAGTCGGCCCGGGTCGTCCAGGACCTCGGCTACAACCCGGCGCCTCCGTGGACGGTGCTCGGACAGGCGGCGTCGCGCGCGATCAGCCCGGGCGGAGCGGGCTGGGCGCTGCTGACCAGCTCGGACCTGTGGATGCAGCTGATCGTCCTCGGGGCGCTGCTGTGGGGGTTCGGACTGAGGACGGCGGCGCTCGGCACCATCTGGCTCCACGCGAACCCGATGAACCAGACGCTGATGCTCGGCGGGCTGTTCAACTACGACTGGCTGGCCGCGAGCGTCCTCGGCTTCGCGGCGTACCACCGGGGGAAGCCAACGGTTGCCGGGGTCGCCTTCGCCTGGGCGGCCATGACGCGCGTGTTCCCCGGGTTCCTCGTGCTGCCGGTCCTCTGGCGCGCGGCCGTCGGCCTCGTGAAGAGGCAGCCTGGGGGAGACCAGCGGCGGTTCGCGATCGTCTTCGTCGTGTGCTGCGCGCTCCTCTTCGGGGCGTCCCACACCACCGGGCGGGGCCTGCGGACCTGGCCCGAGTGGCTCGACAAGATCAGCCTGCACAACGAGCACCACGTCACGAGCAGCAGCCGGCGGATCGGGCTCGGCCGGCTCGTCCGCCATGTGCCGAGCGACGACGGCTTCCTCGACGCCGCCCGACGCCGCATCCCGAAGGAGCTCGCGGAGCGGATCGCTACCCGCAAGGCCGTGTTCACCGTGCTGGGCCTGCTCATGCTCGCGCTCGCGCTCCGCGGCCTCACCGACGGCGAGACCATGCTCCTCATGCTGTTCGCGGTCTGGCTGCTCGCCGTGAGCTCGCGCTACTACGGATCGATCTGGGTGCTGCTGCTGTGCCTGCCCCACGTTCGCAGCCGCGGCTCACCGACGCTCGCGACGCCGTGGACGCGCTTCCTGCTGCTGCTGATGCTGGCGTTCTTCTACGCCTGGGGCAGCAAGACGGCCCAGTACATCGCGCTCAACTACGAGGCGGCGATCCTGTTCGTGGGTCTGTGCGGGATCTACTGGCGGGAGCGACGGCGGCGGAGCGAAGCCGGCGCCAACGCGAGCAGCAAGATCGACATGGCCGGCACCGGCAAGGCAGTTCCGCACCCCGTCCGCGACTGACAGCCGGTCGGGACCGTCAGATCCGGCCGATCGGAGTCGTCGTCATCACCCTCTGTGACAGAGTCGTCGTCGTCGCCCGAGTCGTCATCGTCGCCCGCGTCGTCGTCATCCCCGAAGTCGTCGTCATCCCCGGAGTCGTCGTCGTCGCCTGAGTCGTCGTCGTCGCCCAATGGGGGGCAGTCCCCCTCTCCGGGAGGCCAACAAGAGTCATCCGGACACGCATAGCAAGTCGTCGGCTCCGCGAAGCACCATGGCTCACCCTGGCCGTGATAATCCGGGACTGACGGCGTCACCCCCGGATCTGCGTTGTCGCAGTCGATCAGGTCCGTGTACCCGTCGGAATCGGCCTCGGGCGAATCGACCGGCAGGACCCGCTCCGCGCAATTCCATCCGGTAGGTCCGGGAGCGTCATCGTCCAAGGTCCCGCCCGCAAGCAACGTTCCCGTCCATGGGTAGGTTGCCGATAGCGTGGTCCGGGCGGTCGGCGTCAGTTGATACTCCGCGGCTACCCCCAAGGGACACCACTTGAAGATTGTGTTCGGGCAGCCGGGAGGAATCGCTGAACAGGACAGCCGTACGCGCTCACAGTCGCTCATCGCCTGGATTGTGTTGAGGTCCTGGAATGCGTCGAAGGGTACCCCCTCGAGCGTTGGACCGACTGTGCTGAAACCCAGTGCTGGAAACTCGTCCTCCCAGTCGGAGGCGTCGCCCGAGACCCTGTCCATCGTGACTTCAAACGAGTCGAACCCTACGCCCAGGTCGACGGTCGGCGTCGCCATGTAGAGATTGCGGGCGCTGCCGAACCGACAGTTCGACGCGAAGTCACCTCCGCTGATGATGTGCCCGGACTGGTCAGCGACAAGGTTGCTCAGGAAGTACACACTGCTTCCTACATGGTTCGCGCCGAGTTCCACGATCGCAGAATCCGGTCCCAGCGTGTTCCCGATGAAGTAGCTTCGCACGACACGGAGGACCTCCGGGTAGCCACTCTCCTCAAATAGAATCAGCGGATGGTTCGACGGAACACCCGTCCATGTTGGAGGGGAACGAGCGTCCAATGCTATGCCATTGGTGCCACCGGGCAGGCAGCTAGCGAGGTCGGTGTAGGGGGGGATCGTCAGGGGATGGACCGGGGCAGCCGGTGATGCACTCGCACCGCTCGCCAGGAGCCGGTTGCCGACCATCTCCACGGTCAGTCCAGGGCGTGTGACCGTGACCGGCGCTCCGGGCCCGATCTTGATCAGCGGGGCGTCCAAGACAACGTTCTCCGCGATCGTCCCCTCGAGCGCCACTGACTCGGACCCTGCAATCAGTGGCGCACCCTCGACCACGTTCCCGTAGAGCACGCCCAGCAATGAAAGGTCGCGGGTGAATGCGGAGGGTCCGTCGGAGTCACCCGTGACTGCGAGCAACGGCGCCCCGATGGAGTGATTTCCCGAGATGTCTGCGTTCACGACCATCGTGCCCGTCGTGGAAGCCACGGAGGCAGCCAGCCCTTCGATTGCGACGGTCTCCAGGAACAGCCGATGTGGATCCTGCTCGTCTGAATCCAGGTTGGCGACCGGCCCGAGCCCTCCGAGAACGAACGACGATTCGAGGATCGTGTTTACAGCGGAGGCCTGAATCAGAAGACGGTCTCGGCTGCAAACCGCCGCGCTGGTCCTCAAGTGGCGGAGCTCGAAGTAGACCTCGGGACCGCCGGGACCATTGACGACCACGCCAGCGTCCTGGGTGGTGTCACCGTCATCGCACCAGCCGTTCCCCCCAATGTCTCGGAACCACACGCCGACATAGTTGCCGAGAGACCCCGACGCGTTCTCGACGGTGAACGACTCCGTGTGGCTGCCAGTGGTCCCCACACAAATCCTGTGGGCGGGTGGATCCGACGGATTGGGATCGGCAGCGACCGCGGCAGCGTCAAGCGCCTGCTGAATCGTGGTGAACTCCCCCGAACAAGACGCGGGACCCGGACACCATTCGTAACCTGCCCCGCTGCCCGTCGAACTTACGCACCATTTGTGTTCGATGTCGAGCCAGCCAGGTGCACCAGCCCAACCGGGCGTCGCCGCGCCAGTTACGACAATCAGCACAGCACCGATGATGTGTCTCACGGCCCCCCTCCCAGCCACCAGTTCTCGGCGCCTCGCCTCCATCCCTCAGCATAAGCATGGCGCAGCTCGACCTCCAGGCGCCGCTCGCAGGCAGCGTGCATCCAGGGAGGAAGGTCGCGTCCATGGCGGAATCCCGCTGCGTTGGCGAGTGCGGAGTCTGGCACGTCCCCAGCGCCGAGTGTGATTGGCCCTGAGGTCTCGCAGTCGAACGCAAGCGCCCTGCCGGCTGCCTGGCAAAGAGGTCGGCTCCCTCCGCGCTCGACGCGACAGAGCGTGGCCACGAGCTCAGTAGGAGCGACACCCAGGAGGTCGGGACTCTCAGCCGCCACCTCGCCAAAGCCGGAAAGCCACCCGATGGCGTCGGCGTCGGTCATTGTCTCGGACGCTCCCAATGCCAGCTCGAGGAGCCGCGGCCCAGAGAAGTCGTCCGAGGACCAGAGGTGATCGGCAAACGCCTGACCAAGCCCTCGGGCGAAGGCAGCCCGGGTCGCGACCCCCAGACCCAACTCCCTCACCACCCTCTCGACTTCACGAGCGGGCTGCGAGAGGTCCGCTTCCACACAGCCTGGACTACACGCCGCGAACGACCCCAAGGCATGCAGACGGTTGCGATTGGCAGCTCCATCGGCCACCTCCCAGCTCGCCAGCAGATCGCGGGATAGTCCACGATGTGCTCCAAAGACTCGGTAGTAGCGATAGGGCGCACGCGACTCCCAGAGGTCCGAGAAGCGGTCGGAGCGATCCCCCAGCGTCAACGCGATCCCCGGGACGGCCAGGACGGTGGCCAACATCAGTGCCGTCCACCTTCGCCTGCCCCGGCCCTGCGCCAGCCGAGCGAGCCCTACTCCCAGGAAGACCACCATCATCAGCATCGCGGGAGTGAGGTAGCGAACCATCGTCGGTAGGGGCGCCCACGCGTAGTCGAGTGTCTGTGGCTCGATACGCAGTGGCGAGATGACGTAGGCGGTCGCATAGAGAAGAACGAGCAAGGCTACCGAGTCCACAATGTCGAACTCTCGGAGGCGGCGGGCACGGGCAGCGAGCAGCAGCACTGCCGTCACGCCGACGCCGAGAAACGCCGCTGCCCAAATCGCTCCGGGCCAGATCCAGCCCACCGGGATCGCCTCACCGGGTAGAGCCGCCGGCTGAGCGAACAACTGGTGCCAGCTCGCGATCCCGATCACCTCGATGGTCTTGCCCCAGAGGGAGGGCTCGTGCCCATCCAGTCCGTAGACATTCCACAGCAGGCGGGACCAGAGATCGGCCGGGGCTTCGTTCCCTGCCCAAGGCCCGGCCACAGAGAGGGCGATGCCGTTGAGGACTAGCAACGCGGGGAGAAGGAGGAGCCCAACCCCCGCGCGCGCCAGTGCGCGCCGGCGACACGAGATGAGCAGTACGAAGGGTAAGAGGGCGGCAACGAGCACGGCCGAGCGCGTGTACCAAGCGGCGAACCCCGCCAGCACGCCGGCCCAAAAGGCCGCCCGAGTGCTTCCAGCGAAGGCGCGTTCGAGGGCGACCAACGACCCGAGGGCCCAGACAATCGAGCTGCTGTGCCCGCCAGGCATCGAGATCAACCCATCTTTGAGCAGGAAGGGGCTGCCTGCAACCAATCCGGCCCAGAGCCAGAGGCCCCAGCGCCCTCCCACCCGTCGAGAGAGCTCCCCGCCCAACGCCACGAACGCAGCGACGTAGGCCGCCGGAACCCAGAACCAGGCGAGAAGGTGGTCACCAAAGACCCTGTAGCCCCACGAAGACAACCACGCGTCCAACAGGAAGGAGCCCTGGTACGTGATCAGCTGCAGACGAGTGGGGGCGCCGGGGGCGCCGAGGGCCCAGTCCCGGCCAACCGTGTTGACGAACGTTGTCTCGTCATCCAGCAGGAAGTGCGGGTGCCACAGCAGACGGAGGAGGACCATTGCCGTCGCCAGCGCCGTGGCGACAGCCCACTCCCGACGTCCAGCGCCCTCGCTCACCAATTCACCTTCGAGACGCTCAGCAGCAGCCGGACTCGGGATCGCAGGCGATCGTGGCGTCGTAGTTGGCGCCCTTGGTCTCGCGGGCCGAGCGCGTCACGACCCCGGCGTCCACGCGCTGCCAGTTGTTCATGTTGGCGACGTGGTCCGACGGCAGGCACGCGAACGGCTCGGCGTCCTCCGCGGACACGGGCTCGCGGGGCTCGATGAACAGGAAGCTGTTCGCGTAGGGGCCGTTGGCGAGGAGGTCGAACGTCTTCTTGCACACGGCGACGCGGGCGCCGCGCGGGTAGCTGTGGCCGTCGTCGTCCAGCACGCTCTTGAACGGGCCCTTGTAGACGACCGCCTGCTTGTGATCCCAACAGGCCCCCTGCTTGCCCTTGTAGGCGACGACGGTCATCGAGCGGAACTCGATGCCGTTGACCGTCTGCCAGGGCTCCTCCTGGTACGCCGCGATCTCGACGCCGTGGAAGCCGGCGTCCTCGAACGCCTCGAGGAACGCCGCCTCCTCCCAGGCGCCGCTGATGCAGCCGCTCCACAGCACCGGGTCCTCGCGCATCTCCCGGGGGACGGGCTCGTCGCAGACGATGTCGCTGATGGCGGCCTTCCCACCCTTCTTCAGGACGCGGAAGATCTCGGCCAGCATCGACGCCCGGTCCTTCGGGTCCACGAGGTTGAGCACGCAGTTGCTGACGACCACGTCGACCGTGCCGTCCGCCACCATGGGGTTCTCGTCGAACTCGGCCTTCTGCCAGGTCTCGAGCGCCTGGAGGTCCGAGACGCTCGTGACTGGACGCTCCGCGAGCCGCGTCGCCACGCGGTCCATGTCCGTGCGCAGATCCTGGATGTAGCCCTTGTGGAACGTGACGTTGTCCCAGCCGACCCGCTCGGCCACCACCGGCGCGGAGCGGCGCGCGAGCTCGAGCATCTCGTCCGTCATGTCCACGCCGATGACGCGCCCACTCTCCCCGACGATCTGGCTGGCGATGAAGCAGATCTTGCCGCCGCCGCTTCCCAGGTCGACGACCGTGTCGCCTTCCTTCACGAACTTCGACGGGTCGCCGCAGCCGTAGTCGCGCTCCAGGACCTCCTCCGGCAGCACGCGCAGGTACTGCGGGTCGTAGTCGATTGGGCAGCAGAGGGCGGCCTCGGCGGCCTGGGCGCCCGCGGCGTAGCGGTCGCGAACTGCGGTCTCCACCGCGCCGGGCGCGGCGCTGTCAGCGTCTCGGTGAATCGTCATGGTCGTCCTCGTGGGTCAGCCTGCTTCGTCTCGGCCCAGCCGCAGACGTTTCGGCACGATAGCGCCGGTCAGGAACCGCGCAGGTGCTTGTCGATTTCTGCCTGGACGGCGTCCTTCAGATCGCCCGCTCCGTACACCGCGCCGCACGCGCCCTCGGTCTTTCCGCCGGACCAGGCGTCCGGGGCGGGAGGGGGACCCGCCGGCGTCCAGGACGTGGCGGGGAGTCGCGCGGGGCTCACGGCACCACCGGTCAGCGGCGGCGCGGGCGTGCTGGTGTCGAACCCGCCCGTGGGCGCACTCGCGTCGACACCGGCGAGCGCAGCGGCGGACCCGAGCGTCCCGGCCGCCTTCCGGCGCTTGCCGAGCATCGTGGCCAGCACGTCTGCCGGCAGCGCCTTCACGCCGCCCAACGGCTGGGCGATCGTCCAGATCCGCGCCATGTGCTCCACGAGCTCCATGCGCAGCATCGCCTGCTCGACGCACGTCCCGACGGTCAGCACCCCGTGCTGGGCCAGGAGCAGCGCGTCGTTCCGGTCGATCAGCGCGGCGATGGGGGCCGCGCCTTCCTCGCCGAACGGGACCGCGAACTGCGTCAGCGGGACGGACTCCCCGATGGAGACCACCGCTTCCGCGAGGAAGGTCGTGATGGGGATCCCCGCGCAGGCCAGCGCCGTCGCGTAGGGAGGGTGCGCGTGCACGACGGCCGCGACATCGGCGCGAACGCGGTAGCAGCCGTAGACGTGGAGCAGGAACTCGGAGGGCGGGCGGCAGTCGCCTTCGGCCGGCTTGCCCGTGAGGTCGGTGATCGCCAACCCCGCGGCCGTCACGTCGCCCTTGCTGGTGGCCGTCGGCGTGACCATCAACCGGCTCTCGCTGAGCCGGACGGAGACGTTGCCGTCGTGGTTCGCGACCCAGCCGCGCGCGTGCAGCGCGTGGGAGGCGGCGACGATCTCGTGAGCGAGGGTGGCGCGGTCAGCCATCGTGGAAACCTACCTACGACCCGTCGGATCCGTCGAGCCCGTCGAGGATCTCGGTCGCCCGCTCGCGGAGCCAGGGGTCGCCGGCGTCCCGCGCCTGC
>Ga0213840_1002262_pt1 | contig 12401 bp, 8 predicted proteins | sample SWPATP22_FD_160132 | JGI IMG/M metagenome (GOLD analysis project Ga0213840, IMG submission 160132) | Coastal seawater microbial communities from Marineland, Florida, United States - SWPA TP2 #2 | ecosystem: Environmental > Aquatic > Marine > Coastal | place: USA: Florida | collected 2016-08-14 | reverse complement strand
CTTCATTATCAAAAGTCACAATTACTTCGTGTAACTCTAACGGCGCTTCCGCTAGATTGTTTGCAAGCGTCTCATGGAACGTTTTTGCGTTTACCATAGTTGCTGGTAATGCGAATGAAACGGCTGCTGCTAAAACTGATTTTTTACTTAAGAACTTCATAGTACACCTCTCTCTTCAAGTACACATTGAGTATTTCTTAAACAGCCCTTTCTCTCTATGGGGGGTTACCCCCAAAGCACCAACTTTTCTTCACATATTTTTTACATCAAAAAATTAACTATAATTTTCAATGCACTAAAATTAAATTTAAGGGGGAAATTGTTTAACGTTGAAGATATGAATTACAGTCAGGCGCGTATTAAATCTAAAGCAGCACTACAAATCTACGCGGTTACAAAGGATGAGAAAATAAGGGCGGTTGCATTGTATTTTTAGAACAAGTAATCACCTAAACCGACTGAATTAATCTAGCCACTTAATTTCTTTATAACTGCTTTACAACTGAGGGGTAACTCTACTTTGCTGTATTTGATTTTTATGTTCTGGCACTGTCATTGGTTGGCCGATAAATTCCAACATGAAAGCAGAATTCGTTATTCAATTGGTGTCACAAAAAGCTTCTTACATCATGTAAGTGAAAACAGAAAACGTATATTCACGCCTTATGAAAGACTAAAAGTCTCCACTTGCAACCTATGTAGAGAAGCCTTGTCAATTGACTTAGTCTTAATCTGAAAGTGAGCTGTGAGCATTTTGCTTAAGTGTAAGCAAAAAAAGCCCTCACATTTGTGAGGGCAAGGGATAACCAATCAACACAGCGGAGTGATTGGGGGAACCGTTAAACAACGGGAACAAAAACTATTCATCGCGCATTCTTCTTAGTACTAAACCAATCGCCACTAAGAAGAACATTGATATCGTGGCAGGCGCACTTACTTGGGCGTAATATTCGTCTGGCACGTTTACTGAAATTAAACTACCGGCACACACTACGTCGCTTCCGAAGGTTAAGCATGTATCGTTTGTCGAATTATCTGGAAGGAAGATGCCTGTATCAAAATAGTAAAGATCGTTTGCTGTATCGTTTACAAACTCAAAACCAAACCCTTCGCCAGCGCTGTTACCGAACACTTCGTCAATCAAGTTTTCAACATACAAGTCACCCTGCGCAAACCAGCCATCACCCATGTAGTCTGTGTATGAAATGTCGTAAGACGTGCTCTGGCCGCCAAAATCATAAATGTTTAGGGTAAAGAACAGGTCAGAAAAATTCAGCGTGTTTACATCGGGCTTTGCGTTGTAAGACAAGTATCCTGAAAAATCCCACACCAGTTGATTCTGGTCGTTAACCGCACTTATCTTGTCAAAATCAAATTTATATATGATTGATGCAAAAGAATTTAATGAGAATAAACCTAGGAACAACATGCTTGCTAATTTCATAACATCACCTACTGCTTTATGACCTCTTGAGCATTCAGTATTGTTCTAAATCGTAAAGCCATCTATGGGGAGTTCCCCCTATCTGATTATATCTACGCTAGTTCGCGCATAAAAAAAGCCTCGCGGTTTTCACTGCGAGGCTTGAAAAAGCTGCTATATAGCGCTTTCTATTTTTAGTTTGATGCGGTTGTTACCGTTGTCTCGATTGCAAACGGTGTCGCTACGCTAATAAAACCAGTTACTCGTAGCAGATAGGTACCCGCCATAGTAGGTTCGAATGCCAGGCTTTCTGGGTTTGCTAACGAAGCACTAGAAGCAACTTCTTCACCGTTAGGATCAACAAGGTAAAAATCTAAGTCTGCTACCGCGTCCCACGATAGTGTTGACTCAATTTTTGTATCGCCGGCCTGAATTTCGAGCGGAAGTTCTTGTACCTCAAGGTTTTCAGCTGATGGACCCATTAGACCTTCGTCCGACTGAGTGCGCTCTGAGAACACAACATCGTTCGAAAGGAAAGAACCATCTACTTCAATGCGGTCTAAAGCGATATTTCTTGAACGCGTAACCAATTCAACATTATGTGCGCCCTCACCCATATTGTCTAAAGTAAAAGTGACAAAACCTGGATTAAACTTATCGGTGCCCGAAACGTGAACAACCTCACGTTCTACTAACTTACCGTCTACGTAAAATTCAACGGTACCAGGACGTTTTCTGCGTGTAACGATGGTGAAGCGCACACGATCACCGTTTACAACAGTGCTTACAGAAGACGATGTAGAAGTACCAATTTCTATCGAACCTTCATACGCGTCTTTTATGGCAAGCTCACGCCATGTACCTTCGTAGTTTAGCTTTTCATCATTATTGTCAATCGTTGTCCATTCACCTTTACTTGACCATACTGTGTCGCCGTCCATAAAAGCGCGCATGTTGCCTGTCGTTTCCATAGCTAATTGAATAGCAGCAGGAACATCGATGTAACCAGCACCCACTTCATGTGGTTGGTAGTCTGGTATTGGCTCTGCGGTTTCCATCATTATTGATTCAATTTGATCTGGTGATAAATCAGGGTTTGCTTCCAACATAAGTGCAGCGACACCAGCAATAAACGGTGTAGCCATAGAAGTACCACTGATAGTGTGATAGTAAAGCGCGTACGATGGATTATTTAGATCAATAACTGGCCCCATTGCACCGATGGCTGTATTTGGTGCACGTGTTGACGTTATGCTTTGACCTGGTGCCGTAATGTCGGGTTGCTTATATTGTACGTCAGCTACGCCTCGGCTAGAGAAGTCGGCTAATAGCTTCTCGCTTGTTCCTGCCGCAACATTAATTACCCATGGCGCAATGGCATACTGGTTTAGGGTATTTTCGTCTGGACCAGAATTAGATGCAGCGAAGCTCACTACCATACCATTTCGGTACGCTTCATAAGATGCTACGTTAATAGGGTTATTAGGGTCGAAGTTAGCACCATCGCCACCACCCCAGCTGTTTGTAATTACGTCTATGCTTAAACGGTCCTGGTTAGCTATTGCGTAATCAAAGCCCAATAGACCATATAAGATAGAAATACCTTCACCTGCACCTAAGCCAACAATGCCGGCTTCAGGCGCGATACCATCTTCCGCGTTCGCTCGACGGCTGTCGTCTTTAGATGCTTCACCTGTGCCCGCTACCGTACCTGCAACGTGTGTGCCGTGGCCTGAAGAAGTATCACTGTTTGGCACTTTTTCAACAAACACGTTAATACCGCCAAGCAAGTCTAAGTCGCCAATAATTTTTACGTTTTCAACTGTTGTTTCGCCAAGCTGTAAATCTGGGTGTGTTGCATCTACGCCTGAATCTAGCACGGCAACCGTTACGCCGTTACCGGTTAGGCCCAGCGTATCGTGAACAATGTGGCCGCCCGTAATCTCGCCCGATGTATAGTTATAATATTCAAGCGGCACATCTTGATAAATGCTTTTTACGTTGGGATTTGCAGCCAGTGCTTCAATTTGAGATTTTGTAAGTGTTGCACCAACCATTGGCATAGTTTGCAACGCCAAATACGGTACATGCAATTCTTGCATTAAGGCAGACACACCCGCTTTGTCTTTACCAGTAACGATAACTTTGTAAGTACTGTCGCCACTAGTGAGTGCTTCGGTAAGATTTGGCCCAATCAACGCGTCAGAATGTGCAAGCCCGCTAGCTGCTAGCGCCATAGTAAGTAGTGATGATTTGAACAATGTAGATTTCATTGAGCTCTCCGGTTTTTATATTTTATTAGAATTTCATTTCTTCAACCGGTTTATAGTCACCTAACGACATTTTTTTGACATAGGGAGTAACCCCTATTTGTAAAAAAATTGTAAAAACGCCAATAGGGTTAACGTTTACTGCTCACCAACTTAACGTATGCTGCAGTTCGATAAGGAAGTACCTTAATATCTCCAGTTCGAAAACTGACCGCCACTGCGCCCTCTTTAAGGTAACTTAAAGCATTCGTGGTGACTTCTTGTGAGTGGGATGCAGTCCAGTAATCACCTTTTTTAGTTTGCGGAAAGTATGCATGATGTATTGTTGCCCCACCTGCTTTGGGTGAAGGTTGTACGAGCGTTAATAGCTCATTTTGAGAAGGTAATCTCCAATGTTTATTGTTGCAAAGCGCCAACTCATTTGCTTTCGAAATAAGGTGATGCGTTCCGCAACCAGCGGATGCGTAGAAACAACTTCCTGTGTCTGGCACACCTATATCTAACTTTTCGCTATACCAGCTGTAGCTCCAATAACTATCGAATGGTGACTCATCATCCCTTCCAACCATCCAATATAATTTTGTATTGCTGTCATAAACACAGTGCCATGGACCATCATCAGGCGACAGATGTTTCCCATATTTATCCACTTTGGTAAATCGAGTCTCTTCTATTTCTAAGCTTTGATTAAAAAGTTGCGACAAACTAAATGACAGCCAAGAGGCTGCAGAAAAAAAGGCAATACATACACATAGCACCAATAACCTGTAAATAAGTGACTTCACAAGTAAGGCCTCACTTTTCAAAGTGTAATTTCAGTGGTTTAACGTGTCGGGTGTGTGCAATCTGTGCTCGGTCAAACGCACTTACCCACATACATATACCCTCGTCTAAGTTTAAGTCCGTGGGTTCTGATGCCTGCTTTTTCCTTACAACCTCTAAATTCCAATAACCGTCTTTATAGACCCCAAATGCTCTAACATCTGCTCGTCCACCCTCAATTTGATTTGAACGATATAACACAGACTTTATTACACTTCCCTCCGGCAATGTGTCTTCGTCAGCGTTGTAAGTGCGGTAATCAAACCAACTTGCGAATCCAGTTGCATCTTCGTCTGAATTTACTGGCACACGTTTTGGCGTTACGCCATCTTTGTTATACCACCGCCAATTCATAACATAGCTACCACCATAATCTGCATCTTGCTGATAGCCTGCCGTATACCTCTTGACGCCACTGACAGGCGTTGGCGGCATACCAATGTAATTGTCATCCATTAGGTACATCGCATTAGTCCTCACGGCTTTCCACTGCCATAAGTCAGCGATACCTTGCTCGGTATAGTGATAACCTTTGCCATGTGAATTAACAGGCAGTGCTTGAGAGGGTCTTGCACCTAAATGTGCTGTGCCGGCAGCAGCAATGTTGCAGCTTTTTGAAAACAACATAGCGAACTTATCTTCATAGAACGCTTTCTCATCAAACTTCTCGAAACCATTGCTCTTCACTATCCATCCCTTTGACGTCTTAACAATTGGGAGGTGATTTTCGCTTTTCGTTGGATCTTTCCATCTTACGAAGAAATAAGTTTCTGAAGAATTATGTAGTGCCTTGATAGACACATCGGTCGAGCCATCGAAAAAATTTGCACCAGCAAATGTTGTGACAGACAGTGCTGCTGACCTGTCCCACGCAGCTTCCTCTTGTTTTCCGTCTATGCGAATAAACGTACCATCTGACATTGATGACACATTCAATGTTGCTGGTTTACTGAGGATAATAAAATATAAAAGCAACCCACTTACCACTATGACTCCAGCATATACATGCCCGCGCAACGAAAAAAGTGGTCTAAACACTACGGCAACCAAGTAAGAAAGAGGCTTTGAAAAATAGTAACGAAGAGGGTGTATCGTTATGAATCCGATGAAACCCAAGGCAAGAAAGTAGTGGAGTTCGAGAACAACACGCCCAGTAATATCAAAGACAAACTGTAAAACCCCTGTCAACAGCGAGGCAACAAGTAAGCCACTTCCCAAAACGTTTAGTTTTCCTAGTACGCCCACTTCTTTTCTATTTCGATACAGACAAAATAGCATGATGGGTAAGCTTACAAGCAAACATAAACCAGCCCTCATATGCCAAACATGTACAAGTCCTGATGGCAACAACCAATCGAGTTCAAGCCAGATCGCATATTGCTGTGATGCAATGCGCAATCCACTCAACAAAAGGACCAGCGCACTTGCACCTACAATTAAGTGACTGATAAGAAATAGTTGTTTGCATTTCATAACAAATAAATGAATGTTGGACTGCCAGTTTAAATGCTACCGCGCTGCTCACGACTTAAACAATAGGTTATTCCCCCCACCGTAGACTGAATTTTTGTTACAGTTTTTTGAATTTTTTATTACTCCCAGCTCAATGAGGGGTTACCCCTATTTCCGCCCTCTTTTTGTTTTCATCTAATAGCCGCAATTATTTTCTAGAATCATTTTAGGCTGAAAATTTATGAAAACTTTTACATATGCAGTCGCGGTTTTGTTTGTCATCTGTTTTTCATTAAGCAGTAAAGCTGCCACTCACTTGTATCGATTAACTTGGGATTCTGACCCTTCGCACGAGGCTGTCATCGGTTTCTCACCTAAGACGGTCAGTCTTTCCCCTTATGTGATGTTCGGTATGTCAACCGATGAGTCATCTTGGAAAAGAGCCGATGTAAGTGCTACTGCATCTTTCTTCAGCCTTTCATCATCATTTGTTCGTCTAACCTCACTGCCAGCAGATAGCGCAATTTACTTTACCGTTTGCGACCAAGATGGATGCGGACAACGCATGTGGTTCAAGACAGCAGCGGACTATCAGAAGCCTTTTACGGCAATAGCCGGAGGCGATACACGTACGGGTTGGACAACCCGTCGTGATGGCAATGTTCTTGTCGCAAAAATACGTCCACTTTTCGTAATGCACGGCGGTGATTTTACTAATGGCAATACGCCAATAGAAATGCTTGGTTTTTTAGATGACTGGCAATTAACAATGTCGGAAGACATCATCAACGGTGAGTCATACAAGCGTATCTATCCTCTTATTCCCACACACGGAAATCATGAAGACACAAACTACGCAACATTATGCCAAGTGTTCGGTGTTGACTATGTACGCGACGACGTTTGTGACGAACAAGACGCTTACGGTGCAATGACGATTAATGGCCTAGCACGTATTTACACTCTAAATAGTCAGTTTCAGGAAAGTGGATGGCAGGTATTCGCTGATCAAATGAACACATGGCTAGAAGACGACTTAAATACGCATGCAAATGAAAACATTTGGCGCATCGCACAATATCACAAACCCATATTTCCACACTTCGACGGCAAACCCAAAAATGAAGGCTTGTTTAACTGGTGGGCATCTTTATTTTACGCAAACAATATGAACTTGGTTGTCGAATCAGACACACATATAAATAAACTGACCTATCCACTTCAGCCTGCTACCGATAACATTGATTTTGTGCGTAATGATGAAGGCGGAACAGTGTATGTAGGTGAAGGTAGCTGGGGCGCGCCAGCACGCTCGGCTAATCAGTCGTTTCCCTGGACGGTGGATCTAGCAAGCGTTCAACAGTTTAAGGTCCTAAGCGTGACTGAAAGTCGTTTGGATGTTCGCACTGCTGAGTTTGAAAAAGCAGCTAATGCCCTGACTAGAGACGAGCGTAATGCAAACCCTCTTGCACTCCCGGACAAAGTTACCTGGTGGCATGCAAATGGTATAGGTGACGTTTATTCACTCATACAAAACACACATGGAAAAACCGCTTTAGTCGATAATAACACACAAGGAACACGCTCATTTACACTTACAGCTAACCACGACAGTTATATTGCTAGCGCTAGGCCAACAATGAACTATAACGGCTCGCAGAAAGGTATGATGGTGGTGAATAACAGCCAAGAGTTCGGTGATACGTATGCCCTTATGCGTTTTGATGCTACTGCAATTGCAAGATGTGCCGAGCTGAAAAGCGCTGCGTTATCGTTTCAGGTTAACCCTGCTGAAACACGACCGGTAACAAGTCTTGTCAGTGAATTGGTCCCCAACTTCCCTCAAAACCCATCATCACTTGGTATTGTGCTGGCGCAACCGTCATTTTTAGAGTCTCGTGTTAACTGGAACAACGGTAACTCCTTATTGAGCGCTCAGGTACTGAATACCGTTGAGGCTGTTGATGCAGGAAATAACGTAACCGTTCCTCTAGACAGCAATACAATTAAGAATCTTCAAGCACAATTTCTAAAACATAATGCGTTTGGCTTCGGTATCACCTCACTGCACCCAACAATAGAGAGATTTATAGATTCAAGCGAAAATACCAAAGCACCAACTCTCCACACTACATTTGCTGCTAGTAAGTCTTGCTTTAATACCCCTAACAATCAGTTAGCAGCAAACCAGGTTTTGAATGACTTGTCGGGAAGAAAATACTCTTTCATTAAATATCAGTTAGCAGAATCCACAGTTGATAGACAAATAAGCATCAGTACATCTGGCGGTTTTGGCAATGCCAACCTATATGTAGCTGTCGGTGAAGACGTAACACTCAATCAATATAACTGTCGCCCATATACAAAAGGTAACGATGAGAAATGTGTAGTTGACGTTCCTGCAAGCAAAAAAGTGCACATTGGTATCCACGGCAGGGAGCGCTACAGCAGCATGACGCTCACAATCGCTGCACAATAATCTTAAGGCCAAATTAGAGGAATATCGCAATGACATCGCCTTTTAATAATTCGCGACGAAAATTTTTAAGTACTATAGGTGCTTCAGCTTCGTTTTTAACAGCTTCTGCTGCGGGGAGCACCTTGGGTAATTCCGTATCTAACCTAACATTGCCTTTTAAGAAAGATAATAACCACTATTTTCAACACGGTGTGGCCAGTGGCGATCCGCTCGCTCACGCTGTGATACTGTGGACAAGAGCAAGCAGATGCAGTGGCGTGGTCGATGTTACATATTTTGTCGCGCTAGACCCTGAAATGAGAAACATAGTTCAAGAAGATGTGGTTACCACTTCAGAAGAACGCGACTATACCATTAAAGTAGATGTGCAAGGTCTTAACCCAAACACAACTTATTACTACCAGTTTGAGATAAATGGTTTCAGAAGCCGCGTTGGAAAAACAAAAACCGCTCCTTTAGACACAAGTCGAGCAAGATTTGCCGTTGTTAGTTGTTCTAATTATCCGGAAGGCTTTTTTAATGTTTACCATGCTGTGACAAACATTGACGACATAGATGCCGTATTACATTTAGGTGATTACATTTATGAATACGCAGAAGACGAGTACGGCGATGGCTCTCGCCTTGGAAGAGCTCCGCTTCCTGATAAGGAAATAACCACGCTCAATGACTATCGAACTCGACATGCACAATACAAAACAGACCCGGATTTAGCCTTGTTACATGCTACACATCCATTTATTACCGTGTGGGATGACCATGAAATTACGAATGATGCGTTTAAAGACGGCGCTGAAAACCACAACGAGGGTGAGGGAGACTATCAAGCAAGAAAAGCCTTCGCTATTAAAGCCTATTATGAGTGGATGCCAATTCGAGAAGGTAACATCTATCGTCATTTTGCTTGGGGCAATCTTATTGACCTGTTTATGTTAGACACGCGCATTGAGGGACGTGATCAACAAGTATCCTCTCCTGTTGCCTCTGAGCGATACGACTCGAATCGCACGTTACTAGGAGACACCCAAGAACAATGGCTTCTGAGTAATTTAGCATCATCCACTGCTACATGGCGTTTTCTAGGCCAGCAAGTTATGTTTGGTCAGTTTAAGGGCATAAACGCACCGAATCTTGAAGCCGCAGGCATTCCATTAACCAAAGACATAATAGCGCTCAATATGGACCAGTGGGATGGCTACCCAGAGTCACGGCAACGTGTTTTAGACGTAATTAAGGCATTTAATATTGAAAATACCGTAGTATTAACTGGCGATATTCATACATCGTGGGGCATGGAGATTTTCGAAGATAGCACTAACGGTTACACTTACAATGAACGTATTCGTTTAGGTGAGAAACCTTTAGCAGTCGAGTTTGTAACTCCGTCTGTCACCTCACCAGGGCTTGATGAACCTGTTGCCGATCCTCTCGCTCAATTAATCCCAACCATGAACCCACATATGAAGTACGTTGAATTGAAAACACATGGTTTTATGGTGGTTGATGTGACACGTCATAAGGTTAGCTGTGACTGGTGGTACGTCGACACTATCGAGAGCCCTAAATACAAAGCTTACCTCGCCAAAAGTTTGTATTCGGCCTCGGGGAGTCAACGCCTGACAGAACAACCTTCCTTAGGCATTTCTTTTGACTACACCCACAATCCGTTCAACTAAGTATTAATGTTTTCGTTAAATACAAACATGCAGTGGCTATTGCTACTGCATTGTTGTATTTGAGAGTTGCAAAAGCTTTAATCATGACTTTGATGGCTTTACTTCCACACATACTTGGTCGCCGTAATAGTTATTAGCATAATTACACTGAGTGGCAATTTGCTGCGAACCACTTACCGATGTGCTTCGGCTGTTTGAAGAAAAAGGCTTTAATAGGGTGTTTTTAATTATCGTGCTCATATTGCGCTCCTTGTTTTCAGTAGAGCTAGTATGAGTACGCACGCAAAAACAATAAAGCGATATAAATCTATTTTTCTAAAAGCTTTTTCCTATCAAAGTTTCGTCTTAGAAAATACAGTATCGCTTGGTAAATAAAGCGAAGAAAGAATACTTCACTCTTTAGCTAGATAACCAGGGGCCTGTAATAGCGAGTGTTTTACTTGGCGAGTACACATTCACAAAAAGTGTTTTGCCATCGGGAGAAAAGCACGCTCCAGCCAATTCTGTTTGCACATGCAGTTTCGCAAAGTTATACACCTCTCCTTGTGGTGTTACACCGCGAAGGTGATTATCCACAACATCGGTGTACTGATCCTCACACACCAGTAGGTGACCATTAGGGCATACCGTTAAATTATCACCAAAGTTATAGAGATTTTTATCTTGGCTTTCTAAGAACAGCTGCAGCTTGTCATCTTTGCCAGATTCAGAGGGAACAAGGCGCATCACCTGCCCAAGCTGTTCCCTTCCACCGTTAGTACAGCAAAAATACATTTCACCATTGCCCCAATGAATTCCTTCTCCTCGGGCAAACAATGCAGCACCTTTTGCATAGCCTTGTTTACGCAGGTCATCTTGTGGACTTTCAGGGTTTTCAAGCGTAACCCACTCGACAGTAAGCCATGTTTCTAGTGGCATTTCACTAGATACCCAATTTCGCGTATCGAACTGTGGGCGACCTTTTACGACAAGTGCTTGCAATACACCGCCTTGGTCTAATTTGCCATACTGCTTAGGTACAAAACGATACAACAGACTATCACCACGGTCTTCTGTGAGGTACACAATGCCTGTTTTAGGGTCGACACAAGCCGCCTCATGATTAAAACGCCCCATTGCCTTTAAAGGTTGTGGGTTGGTTATTGAAGATGCGTTTGCCGGCACTTCAAAAATATAGCCATGATCACTACCTGCCTTCCCATATGCTTTATCAACCGATTCTTCGCAGGTAAGCCATGTTCCCCATGGCGTTATGCCGCCAGAACAATTACGTACTGTTCCCGTTAAGCTTACAAACTCACGCTCTACAGTTTGCGTTTTAAGGTTATAAACAATAGATGTTGTGCCGCCAGGCAATGCTGTGCCACTTTTGTAAGTGTCATAGGCAAGCGATGACGTATGTTGTTGGATAGACGCTGGTTGTGTATCAATATGCTTTGGATGAAGCTCGTGATTACGAACAAGCACCACCTTTTCACTACTGCCTTGTAAAGGTAAGCACCCCATGCCATCAGCTCTATCAGCCACGTGAAGGCCATCTGACATGGTATTACCGAAACTAGATATTATGTTGTATTTGAACCCTTCAGGAAGGTCTAACAGCTTGTTGGGGTCTGATACCAGCGCGCCATAGCCTTGGCTTATCGGCATAGTAGAAACATCAATTTTTTTACCAAATGCACTAGCTGCCAAACCACCAAATGCTAGCGAACCAACCAAAAACTGACGACGAGATATCATACTTAATCCACTCTGACACACTTACTGAAAAGAATCACAAGCATACACCAATTTTGTTATAGAGTAACAAACATGCGGTTGAGTTTACGGTGAGTCCCCTCCTCTCCCACACAGCTTTCTGTTATGCGGCAAGAAGGGAGTGAGTGTATGCCACTGAAACCCTACACCGCAGGGATGCGGTGTCGGAGCTCTAACATAAAGGCAGGGATGGGTTCACGGCATGCTTCTCTTTCCCACCAAGCTTTATAAATGCTAAAGGGGTGGCGCTTATTAAAGCTAGAACTCTCAGCTGCATGGATGCAGCTGCGAAGCCGCTTTTACAAAAGCAGGGATGGATTCACCGCGTGTTCTCTTCTCTCTCCAAAGCTTTCTGTTATGCGGCAGGAGGGCATACACTCACGCACTTTCCAAAAGGCATAAAAAAAGCGCACCTAAGTGCGCTTTTTTGGGCTTATGTTGCTAAGTCTAGATTAGTCTAGGATCTTAGATACAACACCAGCACCTACTGTACGACCACCTTCACGGATTGCGAAACGAAG
>Ga0213840_1002258_pt1 | contig 12420 bp, 9 predicted proteins | sample SWPATP22_FD_160132 | JGI IMG/M metagenome (GOLD analysis project Ga0213840, IMG submission 160132) | Coastal seawater microbial communities from Marineland, Florida, United States - SWPA TP2 #2 | ecosystem: Environmental > Aquatic > Marine > Coastal | place: USA: Florida | collected 2016-08-14 | reverse complement strand
CGTCGGTGTAGTGGGGAACGCGCTGCAGCACGATGACCTGGTCGGTGAGGTCGGTGTTGGATGACTCGCCGTAGACCTCGGCCACCGCCTGTAGGAGCGTGACGTCGGCGCCGCTCACCGAGTCGACGCTCGCAAACTCGTAGGTTCCGACCGCCGCGTGCGCGGTGTCCGACCCCTGGAGGTTGATGAGCACCACCTCGTCGCCTGCGGCCAGCCCGGATGCCGTGCTGTCCAGCGTGATGGTGTCGCCCGAGATGGCCGAGACCGTGAAGGCCACGGCGTCGGCGTCGACGCGCGAGCCGCTGGCATCGGTGGAGAGGTCGGTGTCGCCAGTGACGGACAGGCTGCCGTCGGCCCCCGTCCCCTTGTACAGGTCGTCGTCGACATCGCCGTCGCAGTCGTTGTCTTCGCCATCCCACACCTCGGCGCTGCCAGGCGAGGTCCAGGCCGAGCTGTCGTCGCAGTCAGAGTCGTCGGACAGGTAGCCGGACGGCGCTTCGCACGTGGTGACCGTCGATGCAGCATCGCCGTAGCCGTCGCCGTCGCTGTCGGCGTACCAGGTGGTGCCGGTGGAGGTGTCGAGGGAGCTGTCGTCGTCGTCGATGGCACCGTCGCAGTCGTCATCCACCGAGTTGCACACCTCGGTGGCGCCGGGGTTGACCGCGGCGTCTGCGTCGTCGCAGTCCGTACCATCGGAGACATGGGTGGACGGCGCGTCGCAGGCCAGAGAAGACGTGGAGGCGTCGCCATACCCATCGCCATCGCTGTCCGCGAACCAGGTGCTGGCACTCGACAGGTCGAGCGAGCCGTCGTCATCGTCGATGTCACCGTCGCAGTCGTCGTCTACGGAGTTGCACACCTCGGTGGCACCGGGGTTGACTGCAGAGTCGGTGTCGTCGCAGTCATCTGTGTTGGCAACATAGTCAGACGGGGTGAGGCAGGTGGTGACCGTCGACAACCCGTCGCCATAGCCATCCGAGTCGGCATCTGCGTACCAGACGGAGGCCGTGGCGGTGTCGAGCGAGCTGTCGTCATCGTCGACATCACCGTCACAGTCGTCGTCCACCGAGTTGCACACCTCGGTGGCGTCGGGGTTCACCGCGTCGTTGCCGTCGTCGCAGTCTCCGGGGTCGGCCGCGTAGCCCTCGGGGACTGTGCAGCCATCGGTGGTGGCGGCCGGGTCGCCCCAGCCATCACCGTCCAGGTCGACGTAGAACACCGACGTCACGCCTTCGTCCACCTCGGTGTCGCAGTCGTCGTCCTGTTCGTTGCACACCTCGTCGGCGCCCGGGTACACGGCCGGATCGGCGTCGTCGCAGTCCGTGCCGTCCGCCACCGCACCGATGCCGGGCTCACATCCCTCGAAGGCCGTGGAGGGGTCGCCGAAGCCGTCGTCGTCGGTGTCCTCGTACCAGACCGACAAGCCGTCTTCGTCGACCTCCACGTCGCAGTCATCGTCGATGCCGTTGCACAGCTCTTCCGCGCCGGGGAACACATCGGCGTTGCCGTCGTCGCAGTCGGTGTCGTTGGTGACCAGGCCCGCCTCGGCTGCACACAGCTCTACCGAGGTCGATGGGTCTCCGAAGCCGTCGCCGTCCACATCCGACCAGAACACCGACAGCACGCCCTCATCCACCTGGCCATCGCAGTTGTCGTCGATGCCGTTGCACAGCTCTTCCGCGCCCGCGTACACCGACGCATTGGCGTCGTCGCAGTCGTCGGCGCCCGTGAAGCCGTCCCCATCACCATCCTCGGTGTCGGTTCCTCCCGAGAGGCCCGCGGTGTCCACGTCTCCCTTGGGGTCGGAGCGACAGGCCACGGTCGAGGCCACACCAAGACAACACAACAGACGAACAAGCAGGGGGGACAGTCGCATCACACGCTCCGGGGGCCGCACCCGGAACTCTACCACCCGCAGGTCGGGGCGTCTGGACCGTGTTCAGGCGCCCGTCCAGCAGAGGACCCGCACGTGCATGTGCTCTTGGTGGCTGGGCGCGTGGTGCACCACACCGGTTTTGTAGCGGTCGCGCGAACCCGGGGCGGGGAAGATGCGGTTGGCCTCGTCGAGGCTCAGCTCACCGCTCTCGATCGTGAACTGCTTGATGCGGTCGATGTTGCGCTGGTCGAGCAGGATCCGCTCCACCATCCCCGTGTCGAGCATGCTCTTGATGAGCAACCAGTTGGCTTCGAGGTCGAGGTTGAGCGGCGACGCCTCGGGGTTGTCGCCCTTGATGGTGGTGGCGCCGAGCCAGTACACGCTGATGTCGAAGTCGATGCCGGAGCGGTGGGTCATGTGGCCGGGGAGCACACCACCGAACTGGGTGCTGATGTCGCCCACGATGAGGGGATCGCCCTCGGGGATGAGCCAGGCCATCTCTTCTGCAGCCCGGGCAATCACATCGAGGGCCTCGGGACGCCCCCAGGCGCGCTCGGGGAACCAGATGGTGTAGAGCTCGGGAGCCGGCTTGAGCTGGACACCACGGGCCAGGTAGCCCTCGGGGCAGGCGCCCACGGCCTGGATCGGCTCATCGTGGGCAGCGGGCAGCGCATCGTCGAGCCAGGGGCCCATGGGCTGCGCCAGGGACACCTGGAGCGCCGGAACCAGCAGTGACGTGAGCGCGAGAGTCGACATCCATCCTCCGAGCCGTCGATCGGGCGCCGCGCAGGGGGCGGCTGGTGGACTTGATCGACGGTGGGACCGCGCTTTTCGACGACGATGCCGCAGGGTGGAGGGGGCATCGAACCTCGGGGACACGCGGTGCCCGAACTGACCGGCGGCGGCTAACGAGTGCCGACAGGCCCTGCAACGCTGGACGCGTCAACATTGACGAGTCAACATTGCATGTCGACGACCTCAGCTGAAGCGGTCCAACACAAGCTACCGATTCGCGGCCATCCACGCCTGGATCTCTTCCGGTGTGTAGTAGTCGCGCCGCTTCTCCGCCTCCGTCTCGGCATCCACCACACTGTACAGCCACTCCCGGTAGGCGATGAGGCCAAGGCCGCAGCCCTTCTCGAGGGTGGCTTCATCGGTGGACCGCTCGTAGGCCGAGACATCGCCCGTGGCGTACTCGATGGCGAACAGCCCCAGGGCCTCACTGTCCATTTCCGTGTAGTCGCGGACGTGGGCGAGCTCGTGGGCGAGGATGGCCACCACGCCGTCGCTCGGCGGGGCCAGGGCAAACAGTTCCTCGGCATACTGGACCGTGTAGACACGCTCGCGGGGCGGACGGTCGAAGGTGTCGAGTCGAACGTTGGCTGCAAAGAAGGACGTGGTGCTCGAGATGGGGTCGAGCTCGACCGAGATGCCGTCCAGCTCGGGGTACAGGGCCGCATGCACCCCGCGCAGAGACGCCTCGATGCCGTCCACATCCGGCGCACCGGGGAGCGTGCCCTCGAGCGCGCCACACGTGGGGGCGGGCGGAGCATGACTGTCGGCGGTCTTGCCACCACAAGCCACGAAACCAAGGGCCAGCATCGTCGAGAATCGCGCGACCATCGCCACCTCCACCGTCCCCCTATCGCCTGGAGGCCCGGATGGGGCGTGCTACGGTCGGTGCGCTCGAGCCCCCGGGAGTCTGCATGTCCTCCACCGTCGTGACCCGTTGGTCGCGCCCCCAAGACGCGTCGTTCACCTTTCCAGAACAACACCTGCCGCTCATCCAACGCACCGACGCCACGGGGGTCTGCTTCTCCGGAGGCGGAACCCGGGCCCAGTGTGCGGCTGTGGGCCAGCTGCGGGCGCTCTCGATGCTCGGCCTGCTGGCGGACGTCCGCTACATCTCGTCGGTGTCGGGCGGCTCGTGGGGCACCGCACCGTTCCTCTGGGGAGACCCCGGACGCCGCGACGAAGACCTCCTCGGACCCCACACCCGGCCCGAAGACATCACCATGGACGCCCTCGAAGCGCCCATCCCCACCACCTGCATCCTCTCCACAGCCACCACCAACCTCGACGCCGCGATGGGTGACCAGCGGGCCGTCGACACGCCCACCGACCGCATCTGGACCGAAGCCGTCGGCGCGGTCTACCTGGCCCCGTTCGACCTCCACAATCCGCAGTCACCCGCATTTCTCACCGGTTCAACCAAGGAGCGGGACACCATCGTCGCCCGCAACCCCGCGCTGGCCGACCACCCCTTCCTCTGCGCCCGTGCACCCGAGCGGCTACCCTACCACGTCATCAACAGCTGCATCCTCGGCCCGGCAGAGCTCGAGCCCTTCACCGACGAAAGCCCCCTGAGCTTCGAGACCACCCCCTTGTACGGCGGCAACCCGCAGCGCCGCGAGCAGCTGTACTTCTCGAAGGACGGTCGCTGGCAAGAAGCGCGCCTCGGCGGCGGGTACGTCGAGTCCTTCGCGCTCGGCTCGTCCCAGCTCGTGTCCATCGACGGCGCCAACCTCGTCACCGTGGCCGCCCCCACCCGCCCCTTCACCCTCGCCGATGCCGTCGGGACCAGCAGCGCCGCCTTCGCGGGCGTCACCGCAAGCATCTCCGGCTTGTTGCGTGGGCTCGGCAGCCTCACCCCCACCTACACCGGCTGGTCACTCGAAGCCGACGCCCCGTCGCATCACATGGCCATGGGCGACGGTGGCGTGCTCGAGAACTACGGGCTGCTCACGCTCTTGCGACGACAGGTGCAGCGGGTGGTGGTCTTCATCAACACCTCGACGGCGCTCGACCTCGACTACGAGCCCGAGGCCTGCGTTCCCGACACCGACCAGATCGACAGCTTCCTGCCTGCACTGTTCGGCTTCCGACACAGCAGCTTCGGAACCGCCTTGCAGAACAACCAGGTGTTCGCCGGTGCAGACTGGGCCCCCCTCGTCCGTGCCCTGCAAGCTGCGCGTCGCGACGGCCGACCGGTCGTGCACCACACCCGACACACCGTGCTCGAGAACCTCGTGTGGGGCATCGATGGCGGCTACGAAGTCGAGGTGTTGTGGTGCTACCTGGAGCGGGTCCCGCAGTGGGAGGACCGCTTGCCCGACGACGTGGGCGCGGCCGTCGACCGGGGCCATCGGCTGTTCTTCAAGGGAGAGCTGGCCCGGTTTCCGCACTACAAGACCGCCGGTCAAGACAGCCTCGCCGACGTCCACCTGTCCCCCGAACAGGCCCGCCTGCTCGCCGACTTCACCTGCGAGACCGTCCAGATGGACGCCACCATCTTCGCCGACCTGCTGCGCCGCCGCACCTGACCGCCCGTTCGCGCACCGCCCACACGCCCCCGGGTGTATGCTCGCGCGCCCAACACACTTCCCACCGCGAGGGTCCCATGCGCCTGTCCACCCTGTTCTGCACGCTGCTCGTGCCCGCGTTCCTGTCCATCTCTTGCGGCGGCGACAAGGGCGACTCGGCCGGGTCCGGCTCCGAAGGTGAGGGCGAGTGGGAAGGTGAGGGAGAGGGCGAAGGCGAGGGCACCGACTGCGGCAGCAACGCGCCCGAGATTGTGGAGGTGGTCCTGTCCAATGGTGGACTGGTCGACGTGGATGGCGAGATGGTCCCGGCCGTCATCGCCGAGCTCACCCTGGCCGACGCCGATGGCGACCTCACCGAGCTCACCACCGAGATCTTCCTCGACCAGGAAGTCGACGGCACCGTCGACGACAGCGACTCTCCCTTCCAGCCGAGCTCCGGCACGGTCGATGCTGCGGCATGCGAAGCCACCGACGTCGTCCTGAGCCTCGCTCTGCCCTTCCCGGCCGACGCCGGCCTCGAATACGGCACCGAGCTCGAGCTTGGCTTCATCGTCTCCGACGCCCAAGGCAACCGAAGCAACCTCGGCATCGGCGCAGGCTGCCTGCCAAACGCAGACGGCTCCGACTGCGAAACCACCGACGAATAGGCCGTCTTCACCCCCGAGGCTGGCACCGTGCACCCCACCCTCCTGCTCGCCGCCAGCCTCGCCGGTCCGCCCGAGGTCCGCGGTCAGATCGACTGGCAGGCCCATCCGGCCATGCACATCCCATGGCGGGTCTACGGTCCGGGCCTCACGGACCAGCCCCCCCCGAAGTCGCACAAGCACGCCTTCCAGCAGACCGTCTCCATCGACGCACTGCGCACTTCGGGTGTGCGCATCTTCTCCGCCGCAGCCATGGCCGCCGAGAAGGCCCGGTCTCCCGAACAAGCCCGCGCCCTCATCCTCGAGCAGCTGGCCTACGTAGAGGCGTTCGTGGCGGCCCACCCCGACGACTTCGTCCTGGCCCGCAGCCCGCAGGAAGCCCGCCAGGCCCTCCTGCAGACCGACAAGGTGGTGGTGGTGCACGCCATCGAAGGCGGCCGCATGGTGCTGTCGGGCCCCGAAGATGCGCAGTTCTGGGCCCAGCAGGGGGTGAGCCTCGTCACGCTCATCCACCTCCTCGACGACGAGCTGGGCGGGGCTGCATCCAACCCCGGCATGGTGGGCTGGATGCTGAACCGAGACGCCGCGAGGAAGCGCCGAAAGGGCCGTCCACGCGGCCTCACAGACCGGGGCAAGGCCGCCATCGTGGAGCTCGACCGTGCCGGCATCCTCGTCGACCTCACCCACATGTCTCCCGAAGCGGTCCAAGACGCCCTCGCCGTCACCCGAGCCCACGCCATCCCCCCCGTGGTCACCCACGGCAAGCTGTGGGACATCCACGCCACCGAGCGTGGCTTCCGGTCCGAGGACGTGGTGGAGATCTACCGCCAGGGCGGCGTCTTCAACCTGGTGTTGAGCGGCACTTCGCTCGACGCGGTCGACCCCTCTGTGCCCGTTCCGCCCGACCTCTGCGTCGGCAGCATCGACAGCTTCCGCTGGCACTGGGATGTGCTTCAAGACACCCTCGACGACGCCTTGTTCGACCTCACGGGGGTGTCGGACCGCGCCCACCTCGACGACACCTGGAAGACCACACTGGCCACCGGCTGGGCATCCGACTGGAACGGCGGCATCGGCCACTCCCGGCCCACCCATGGTCGCAGAGGCTGCACCCGAACACCGCCCGAAGACGCCGTGGACTTCGACACCCGCGGCCTGGCCCACCCCGGCCACCTGCCCCACCACTGGCAGCGACTCGAACAGGCGGGGGTCGACCTCGACCCCATGCTCCGGTCCGCCGAGCGGTTTCTCCAGCTCTGGGAGCGCGCACGCACGCCGGTCGACCAGCGGCCCCCACCCACGCCGGCAGCACTTTCTCCATGAGCTTCGCAGCACTCGTCACTCTCGCGCACGCGGCGTGCCTGCTGACGGGAACATCGCCGACGGGTATGGGTCCCAACCACCCAAGCTGGAGAAGCCATGGTCACAGCCTGCCAACGATATGTGGCCCAGCTGAACGCACTGACACCCGCAGAGTCGCCTCTGCGGGTGTCCTGTTCACATCAGTAGAAGACCACGAACATCTACGGCAGCTCGGTGGCACCCGTGGTGTCGGGTCCGGCGGAGAGGTCGATGTCGGTGCCGTTGACCGCGACCGACAGGACGTACTCGGCGCCCTCGGTACAGCCGCTGCCCGCCCATTGGGACACGGCGATGGACACGGTGCCGGTCGTCTCGACGGTGAGCGACGAGTCGACACAGGCCGCGCCGTCCCAAGGCTCGACCGTACAGGCGCCTTCATCGTCGAGGTCGAGGTAGTCGGCGGCCATGCCAGCGTAGGTGCCGCCCGCGTCGACCATGTAGGCCGCGGTGTCGGCCGCACCCTCTCCGTTGTCCACCTTCACGTGGATACAGTCGCCGGCTGACGCTTCGATCTCGAAGATGTCCCACACAAAACCCGACGCGGCGCACGATGCGGCGCCCATGTACGCCTGCGACTCCGTGCCCGTGGTGTCGCAGTAGGCCAGCCCACAGCCAGAGTCATCGAACTCGCATTCGTCGGAGCAGGCCAGGCCTTCGGCTTCGGCGCGGGGCGTGTCGAGGTCGCGGCAGGTGGTGCCGCCCGCCGAGGAGTCGCATTCTTCGTCGTCTTCGACGATGAGGTTGCCGCAGCCGGGCTCGATGTCGAGCTCGATGGGACCGCACGCCGACGCCCAGTCGGGGTGGTCGGCCTGGAAGTCGGCAAAGCCGTCGGTCACCATCGAGTGAAGGGCCGCATCGCCGCCAAAGCCTTCCTGGAAGCCGCGGATCTGGAACCCGGGGTCGAGCACGAAGAAGGTGGGCAGCGCGGAGACGTTGTAGTCGTCGCCGATCTGGGTGGCCACCTCGCCGATGAGCACGGGGTATTGCAGGCCGTAGGTTCCCGCCCAGCGGGCGCCTGTCTCGACGTCGGACTCGGCGCCGGCGAAGTCTTGGATGAGCACTTCGACCGACCAGAAGTTGTAGTCGTCTTGTTCTTCGTTGATCTGCAGCCACAGGACCTGGGAACCTTCGGCAGCAGCCTGACAGGGACCACACCACTCGGCGCCCACGCTCATCAGCACCATGCCGTCGTAGAACTGGCCAAGGGAGACATCGGTGTGGCCGTATTGGTCGGTGGCCCCATCGAAGACCGGGGCGAGCTCACCGTTGCGGACGCCAGTGCCCTCGTAGTCGTCGGGAAGACGGCTGACGGGCCAGCCATTCTCTGCCATCGAGCAGTCCACATCGGCGTCGGTGTCGGCGTCGGTGTCGGCGTCGGTGTCGGCATCCGTGTCGGCGTCGGTGTCGGCATCGGTGTCGGCATCCGTGTCGGCGTCGGCCTCTTCGGAGCTGTCCTCTTCCTTCGCATCGTCACAGGCGGCAAGAGCGAGGGGCAACAGGAGCACAAGGGTGCGCAAGGAGCGGACGGTCATGGGGCTTCCTCCGTATTTCTGGCGGCCCCGAGCATAGCCGCTGCGGCCCGACCTCCGGGACGCTCGACCCGCCAGCCCCCTCCCTTTTGACATCCACCGAGGAGAAATCTCAGGCGCCGTCGATCCAGCTTCCGGGCCCCGCCGTACCGAAGTCGGTCGCATCGAGAGGTTCTCGGATGTCGCGGCCGCCCACCCCTGGAGTGATCCATGACCCATCCGCGTGCCCGACGACTTGCCGTCGGGCTCCTCTTCCTCGCCGGCCCGGCCATGGCCGCCGACCACGCCGAAGCGCCCGGCACCCAGGCCGACCCGCACGCCGACATCGGCGACTTCTACGCCTGGCACACCGACGGCGGCCGCTTCGTGTCCATCATCACGTTCGCCACCCTCGGGAACACCACCACCGGTCCCAACCTCGACCCCGACGTGCTGTACGGCATTCACATCGACCGCGACCTGGACAACGTGGCCGACGCCGACATCTGGGTTCGGTTCGGCCAGAACGCCGACGGCGACTGGGGTCTCCTGGTCCAAGGCGCTCCGGGCGCATCGGGCGACATCGTCGGACCGGTGGGAGAGCTGGTCGAGCAGGACGGCATCAAGGTGTGGGTCGGCCACTCGGACGACCCCTTCTTCTTCGACCTCGCCGGCTTCCAGGACACACTGTCCACCGGGACCATCTCGTTCACCACAGCAGACGCACTGGCCGGCCTGAACGCCACCTCCCTCGTCATCGAGCTGGACACAGCGGCGGCCACCGACGGCGCCAGCTTCGTCCAGGTGTGGTCCACCACCGGACGCAAGTGAGGAGACTCCAATGAAGACCCTGAACACCCTCCTGCTGTCCTTTGCCGCGTTCGGTGCCCTCTCCATCGTGGGCTGTAATGGCGGCAAGTCCGACTCCGCCGGCGCGGAAGAGGCAGACGCGGACACCGATGCCGACACGGATGCCGACACCGATGCCGACACGGATGCCGACACCGACGCCGACACCGACGCCGACACCGATGCCGATGCCGACTACGACTTCGCGACCGAAGGTCCCGAGGCCTACACCCGAGTCGACCGGGCGGGCATGCCGGCCGTGGCCACCGCGCTCATCTCCAGCAAAGACGCCTACAACGCCGCCAACCCCACCGACGACGTGGCCCTCACCTTCGCCGGCGAGATCGTGGGCAGCCTGGCCTTCCTGCACGGCGCTCTCGACGACGACCTCGTCGCGCTGGGCCTGACTCCGTGCACTGCTCCGGGCGACGGCTCGGGAACCTGTGTGGCCCAAGGCGGCCCCCTCGTCCTCCCCGACACCCTGAAGATCGACCCCGGCCAGCCTGCAGGCTTCCCCAACGGCCGTGGGCTCGCCGACCCGGTCATCGACGTCACGCTCGCAGTGGTGCTCCTCGACCTCTCCGTGCACGCCCCCGACCTGCTCGTGGGCGCCCTGAACCCGGCAGCGAACGACGTTCCGTTCAACGCCGAGTTCCCCTACGTCGCCGACCCCCACTGATCGGTCTGGAGGAGACGATGCGCTTGCACGCGTGGCTTGGAGTGTTCTCGCTCGGTTGCGGAATGGTGTCGCCAGCGCCGTCGACGACCGCATCGTCTCCTCCCCTTTCTACGGGTTCGGTCGCCACCCCGCCCACCGCGTGGGACCAGGCTGTGGCCGAGCTCGACGCCCGCATCGACCGAGACACCGCGCTCGCCGCAACCCACTCGACCGACTGGACCCGCTCTGAACGGGTGGCCCGACTGCACCACGAGCGCTTCCGCCTGACCTCCGACCTCCACGACTTGCTCGCAGCACGCGACCATCTCGACGAGGCATTCCGCAGAGCACCACGAGGAGGTGGCCCCCATCTCACCGCTGGCGCCATCTACACCACGCTCCACGACCTGGACCGGGCGTCGGCCGCCTACGAACAGGCCAGCCAGCGGCTGCTCCTCTCCCACACCGAACGTGCTGCGATTCTGCGGGGGCAAGCTGAAGTCGCGCTGCAGCGGGGCCATGTCGACGAAGCCGCAGACCTGCTCGAGCGCGCCGGCACGTTCCAGTCCGGCCTGCTGCAGTCGTGTGCGGAAGCGCGGCTCGCCGAAAAGACCGAAGGCCCGGGGGCTGCCCTCGCCCACTACCGCGAAGCCGAAGCGCTCCTGGCCACAGACACGGGCGTCCATGCGGCGTGGCTACAGCTCCAGCTTGCCCGTGTGACCGAACTTCTTGAAGACCAACACGGCACGGTCGAGGCGCTGGAGGCCGCCGACGAGGCCTTCCCTGGTTGGTTCGCGGTCGACGCGGCCCGAGGCACCTTTCTCCTGAGCCGAGACGACCGCCCGTCTGGCATCTCCGCACTGAAAGCAGCCGCCGCTGCCACCCCCCACCCCGAGTACGCCGCAAGGCTTGCTGTGGCGGTGGCCAAGGACGACCTCTTCGAGGCCGAGGCCCTCCTTCGCGTGGCCCACGAGACCATGACCGCCTGGACGGACGCCGCTCCTGGCGCCATGGCCACCCACGCCGCGGAGCTTGCCCTGGCACGCGGAGAGTCGGACCGAGCGCTGAGCCTCGCCTCGAGGCACGCACAAACACACGCAGACGTGGACGCACTCGTGCTTCTCAGCCGCGCCTACATGCACGCGGGAGAGGTGGGGCGGGCCGAAGCGGTGTTCGCGAAGGTTGGCGAGGGGCCGTGGGCAGACGCGGAGGTGGCTCGCCTGTGTGCTGCAGGGGGCTGCCCGGCCGGGGACCGGTAGGCGGCCTCCGGGCCAGGCTCAGTAGTCGAGAAACCCGTAGTACCGGTAGGCATACCCTCCAGTACCGTACACGTACCCGTCCATCTCCCACCGCACGTACCCAACATAGGTGTCATTGGCGTACCCCCAATAAGCGCCTTCAAAATACGTGGCGTTGTTCCAGACCTCGAGCCGCCCGCCCGGGAGGTCGTAGGGTCCGCAGGTCGAGAAGTCCTCCTGGACAGCGAACTCCACTTCCCACGCGAGGTCGCAGCCAGGACACTGTTCGCCATCGAAGGTCCACGCCAGCCGGCAGCCAAGATTCCTCACCCAGATGGCGGCGTAGCCGTCCACCACTCCTGGCTCGGGAGGGTCGAGCGGCTCAAAGGGCGTGTACAGGTCGGCCGGCTCCACGTCGGTGTCTACCGGCAGGCCGTACTGCAGGGCCCCGAAGTAGCCGTAGGTGTACCCGCCGCCCCCGTAGACGAAGCCAGACGTCTCCCAGGCGAGCTGGCCATCGGCATACGCGGCAGCGCCCCAGTAGTCGCCATCGATGTAGACCGCGCCCCGGGTCACTTCGAGCTCACCGGAGTAGTCGTTCCCGAACGAACACGAGCCCCGGTCGCTGACCTCGAGGTCCACATCCCAGGCCAGGTCGCAGCCCGGGCACTGGTCGCCCCGAACGTCCCAGACCACGTCGCAGCCCAGCTCGTAGACGTACACGCCCCCGCTCCCCACCACCCTGGTGCCCACGGGTTCCGGGTCACCCGAGTCGTCATCATCCGTCTCGCCCCCGACTCCCGAGTCGTCTTCGATGGGGTCCGCCCTGTCGGCGTCCTCCTTCCCGGTCGGCTCGGAGGTACACCCCGCCAACATGAGGGCCGCAAAGGCAAGACCATTCCGAGTTCCTCGCACGCGCATCACAATCTCCAACAGTCCACAGCGCTCCGCCAGACAACCCG
>Ga0213840_1002249_pt1 | contig 12466 bp, 7 predicted proteins | sample SWPATP22_FD_160132 | JGI IMG/M metagenome (GOLD analysis project Ga0213840, IMG submission 160132) | Coastal seawater microbial communities from Marineland, Florida, United States - SWPA TP2 #2 | ecosystem: Environmental > Aquatic > Marine > Coastal | place: USA: Florida | collected 2016-08-14 | reverse complement strand
GATGAGGATCCACACGAGGTCCGAGCTGGTCCGCGCGATGCGGAAGCTGAGCATCGAGGCGAACAGCAGCGCCGCCGGCGCCGCCGCGATGACCACGCCCATCCACTGCAGGGAGCCCCCGCCGCTGGCCAGCGCCCATACGCCGTGGACGAGGGCCACGCACGACAGCGTGATGAAGGGCAGCGCGAAGAGCTGGCGGGCGTTCATCTCACCAGTCTCGTCCCGGGACGAAGGTCCCCGTGTCACGCAACTTCACGACGAGGTCCTGGCTGAGGAGCGCGGTCAGGTACGTCTTGAAGTGAGGCTTGCGGTCCATCAGCAGCTCGAGCGCGTCCCGCTCCCAGCGCAGGTACCGCACACGGGAGGTCGTGACGACGTCCGCGTGAGCCGGATCCCCGGACATGAACGACACCGCCGCGGCGAAGCGCCCCTTGGTGATCTGGGCGATCAGGCGGCCCTCCACACGCACGTCCAGGAACCCGCTGGAGACGAGGAGCAGCACGTGGGGGTGCGAGCCCTGCTTGATGAGGCGGGTCTTCGGCGGCACCTCGAGCCACTCCCCCAACTCCATGAGCTCCTTGGCCTGCCTCTGCGTCAGGCCCCGGAACACCAGCTCGTGCAGCCGCTGCTGGTCCTCCGTGAGATCGGCGGGCCGCCGCTCCTGGAGGAGCAGGTAGAGGTTCACGAGGTTGATCCCCGCGAACGCGGCCTGCCAGCCGATGGCCGACCACAGTGGCGTCCCGGCGGTGCCGAAGAAGTAGGGGAGCGTCGCGAACGCCGCGATGATCGTCAGCGCGCGGAGCCAGACCATGTCCCGAACGACGTACGCGAGGCAGTACAGGACGTTGGCCGAGTAGAAGAGGACGACAGCCATGATGAACGCTAGACGAGTCGTCAGCCCCGGTCACCGGGGTCAGCCGGACGGTGGGCTCGCCTGGCCGTTGAGGTCGTTGCCCCAGCAGACGATCCGCGCGTCGTCGCGGACCGCACAGGCGTGCTGCTCCCCGACCGCGACCCGCACGAACGTCCCCGACGGTGCGTTGAGGCCTCCGTCGGCCTGGAACCCCCAGCACGCGAGGGTGTGGTCGGGGCGGAGGCCGCACCCGAAGGTGTCTCCGACGCCGATGGAGAGCCAGGAGCCGTCGGGCTGGTCGTCGCTCGGGGCGTCCCCGGTCCAGCAGACCGCGGTGCCGTCCTGGCGCAGCCCACACGTCTGGTAGCGCGCGGCGTCCAGAGCCTGGAACGGCCCGTCGGGCGTGAAGGTGGACGCGCCCCAGCACGTCGCTTCGCCGGTCGCGTCCAGGGCGCAGACACCGTTCTTGCGCGTCGCGAGGGAGACGAAGGGGCCCGTCCGCTGCGCCATGGCCCCCGTGAGGACGCCCCAGCAGTGCGCGTCCCCGACCTCGTCGAGGACACAGCCCACGTCCCGGCCCAGGGACACGGCCCTCCAGGCGCCGCTGGGGATCTCGGCCACCGACGGGTGGTCCTGGAAGACGTTCCAGCAGCGCAGCGCGCCTCCCGCGTCGAGATCGCAGACCTGGCTCGCGCCGACCGACAGCGACGTGCCGGGCCCCTCGGGAGGGCGCTCCTCGGGTCCGATGGCTCCCCAGCAGGTGATGTCGCCGTCGGTCGTGGTCGCACAGCTCGCGCCCAGCCCAAGGGCCAGGGAGCCTTCGCAGAACGACGCCCCGCCGTCGCCGTCGCGGCCGTCGCAGCTCTGGTCGATGCCGTCGCCGCACGGATCCGGGGCCTCGGGGTAGATGGACGGGTCGGACGGGTCGCAGTCCTCGCTGTCGAGGAAGCCGTCGCCGTCGAAGTCGTCGGCGCCGCTCGCCGTGCACCCGACGAGGAGCAGGATCAGCAGGAGGCGCCTCATCCGTTCGGGGGCTCCGACGCGCCGTAGAGGGTCTCGCCCCAGCACACGGCGCGGCTGTCGGAGCCGATCACGCAGGGGAGGCTCCCGGAGGCCGCGAAGGTCGCGTCGATCGTGCGCTCCATGGGCGCGTCGCCCCAGCAGACGGCCACGCTGTCGTTCCGCAGGCCGCACGCGTGTACCCCACCGGCCACCACGTCCACGAAGGTGCCGTCGGGCTCGCGCCCCAGCCCTGTCCACTCCCGCCCCCAGCAGGTGATGCTGCCCGCGGCATCGAGGGCGCAGCCATGCCGCATGCCCGCGGCGACGCGGGTCCATCCGGCGCTCGTCGGCGCCTCCTCGAGTCCGAGGACGCCCCAGCAGGTGATGGCGCCCTCGGCGTCGAGCGCGCAGGAGGAGATGCGACCCACGTCCAGCTGCGCGAAGGGCCCGTCCGGAGCCTCCGTGCTGCCGAGCTGATCCACGCCCCAGCAGCTGATGGAGCCCTGGGCGTCGAGCGCGCAGGCGTGGCCGAAGCCGACGTCGAGCTCAACCCAGGGGCCGGCGGGCGCGTCGAGGCGGCCGTCGTCGGCTGAGCCCCAGCAGGTGATCTCGCCGTCCCCGTCCAGGGCGCAGGCGTGCTTCTCCCCCACCCCCAGGTCGACCCAGGCGCCGATGGGTGGATCCGCCTGGCCGTCCTCGTTCTTGCCCCAGCAGATCGTGGCGCCGTCGGGCCGGATGCCGCACCCGCTCGCCGGGCCCGTGGCGAGGAACCCGCCGCACCAGGGGCCGGACGCGAGGTCTCCATCGCCACCGTCGCAGTCGGAGTCGAGGGCGTCGCCGCAGGCGTCGGCCGCCCCGGGGTGGATGGCGGGGTCGGACGGTCCGCAGTCTTCGCTGTCGGCCGACCCGTCCCCGTCGAAGTCGCCGCCGACCCCGGGCGCGCATCCCGCGAGGAGCGCCGCGAGGACGAGCAGCGCGCCGCGCAGCTGAGCTGGAGTGTGCACCGAGCCCCCTTCCTGGGTCACCCGAAGCCTAGCCGCGCTGTGGCCCTCAGCGTGAGGGCAGCGCCTGGAACGGCCGGCAGGGCTGCCCGCGCAGGCTCGCGCAGTCGGGCTGGGCCGCCGGGGGGCTGAGACCGGGGATCGTCGCCAGCACCACGCTCGAGGGGTGCGCGGCGTCATGCCCGATGGTGTGCGTGGGTGGGCTGTCGTACTCGGTCAGCTTGAAGCGCCAGCGGGCCATGCTGTCGCCGGGCGTGTCGATCAGCAGACGGAGCCTCGATCCGGCCCGGAAGACATGCCCGAACGGCATGACCTCCACGCGCACCTCCGTCCAGGCGCCGGGCACGAGCGGCTCCACGTCGTCCTCGTAGTGGGACTTCACAGGGCGCAGCTCGGTCGCGTCGTCCCGCAGGGCGCGGTGGCTGGCGCGCAGCCACCCGTGCTGGACCATCGACTCCATGCCGTCGGCGCGGACCTCGGTGATCGCGACCTCGACGTCGGCGTCCTCCACGTCGGTCTGCAACCACAGGTCCACGCTGCCGTGCCCGAGCAGGACGAGGTCCTCCGTGAAGGGCTCGGTCAGGAAGCTCACCGCGTCTCCCGCCTCGGGCTGGCGCCAGCTCCAGTTGGGCTGCGGGTTGCTGATCCCTCCGCCCACGAGCGTGCCACGGTCGCCGGCCTCGGGATCGTGCGTGAACGTCGAGCTGCCCGCGCCCGCACCCGGCGGCTCCGCGCTGAGGGACCCGTCACCGCGGAGGTACCAGCGCTGCGCGACCGTCTCGGGGGGAGGCCAGGCGTCGAAGTGGGCCTCGAACGTGGCCTGGGGCGCGCCGGGCTCGATCCCGTCCGCCGCCCCCGTCTCGAACAGCACCCGCACGGCCGGCTCCGCCTCGTAGTCGGCGAGCGCCGTGGCCCAGTCGGTGTAGTCGTCGAAGCGGCTGTCCGGCATCTCCAGGTTCGCGCCGAACGCGGCCTCCATGAAGATCGGCGCGAGCAGGTCGAGCCCGATCCCCAGCGACGGCACCTCCTGCTTCACGTACAGGTCCATGAAGGCGGCCCACTCGGCGAGCACCTGCGGGGCGTACCCGTCGGGGTGCACGCCGTTGGTGGCGGTGAAGCGGGCGACGGGCGCCGACGTGAACTTGTCGAACAGCGCGGGGAAGTGCGGCCCGGTCTGCTCGTCGTGCCACTGGCCGGTCAGGAACACGGGGACGTCGATCTGGCCCACGAAGCGCGACGGGTCCAGCGGGCCGGCGACCTCGTCGGTGTAGTAGGGGTTCTCCTCCGCCTTGCTGATCGCGTCGAGCAGCTGGCTGTGCAGGAGCTGGTGCTCCTCGCAGATGGTGTCTCCCGCGTCCACGACCTCCTGGATCCACCCATGGCCGTACGGCTCGGCCCGCTGCAGCACCCCCTCGATCCACTCCTGCGCGAAGCCGTTGTTGAAGATGCCGCCGGGCGCGAGCGTGGACGACGCGGTGTCCGCGATGACGGACATGGGCGCGATGGCGGCCAGGCTGGGGGGCCGGCTCTGGGCGACGAAGAGCTGGCTGATCCCCGGGTACGACAGCCCGGTCATGGCGACCTGGCCGTCCTGGACCCATTGCTGGCGGCCGATGATCTCGATGACGTCGTAGCCGTCCAGCACCTGGAGGGGCTCGAAGTAGTCGTACGCGCCGCCGGAGCAGCCCGTCCCGCGCATGTTCACCCCCACCACCGCGTACCCCATGACGGGGCCGAAGATGCCCTCGGGGAAGCTCGGGGCCTCACACAGGACGGGATAGAGCGCGCAGAAGGGCTCGACGTCCGCGCCCAGGGACTGACCCGGGCGGGCGGGGCTGTAGCCGGAGTAGCTGAGCAGCGTCGGGTAGGGGCCCTCTTCGATGGGGCCGGGCAGGCTGACCCAGTAGTGGAGCAGGGTCCCGTCGCGCATGGCGATGTAGCCGTTCCCGGGCTCCATCACCTGGGACGCGTAGTGCTCCTCGGGTGGCACGCTGCCTTCGACCGCGAGGACCTCGAGCTGATCGGTGAGATCGGTGGGATCCGCCGCCAGCCGCACCGTGTAGTTCGCGCCCGGGGCGAGCCCGCGCAGCACCAGGCTGCCCTGGTAGTCCGTCTCCCCGCTCGCGGCGAGGGCTCCGCTGGCGTCCAGCACCTCGATGCCGGTCTCCGGGGGCGAGTTCCAGACGTACATCTGCTCGACGGAGGGCCGGACGTCGAAGCTCTCGGACACGATCTGCGGCGGCGCGGGCGTCGGCTCCGGCTCCGGGTCCGGCGTGGTCGTGGAGCAGCCGAGGAGCAGCAGCGAAGCGAGCAGCACGAGGGGGACGCGGTCCATGCCCTGCTTCATAGCGCAGGCTGGCTCGCGGGGCGGTGATCACCGTGGGTCGAGCTGTGTCAGCTCAACGCTCGGCGCCACGCGCGGGGCATGATCACCACAGTGTCAGCCCGCGTCAGCGCGCGGGTCGAGCGCCCTGGGGGAGCCTGCGTCCATGAACATCCGCCTCTGCATCCTGCTGCCTGCTGCGTTCGCGCTGTCCTGTGCCCCGTCTGGCCCCGAGCCGATGGGCCTGGCCACGAACGCGCTGTTCGCCTCCGGCTCCGACATGCCCATCGGCGCCGTCCAGGAGACCACCACCGTCCTCTGGGGCGACGCCGACGGAGACGGCTTCCTCGAGCTCGTCGCGTTGAACGGGCTCAACTCGGCGGAGGCGGACGTCTCGTCGGAGTTCGATCCCGCGACGTCGCTGATGGGCCCCGTCGCGTCGCTCCCGGGCGCGGCGATGCAGAGCTTCGACGGCGCGTTCGGCGACACCGATGGGGACGGGATCCCCAATCTCGTGGTGGGCACGCCCGGCGGTTGGGTGGTGCACAGCGCGACGGGGCCCACGCTGTTCAGCCAGAACGGCTCCATCCGCTCCCTGGAGTTCGGAGACTGCGACGGGGATGGGGTGCTGGAGCTGGCGCTGGGCGGCAACACGACCATGGCGGTCGAGGAGGCGAACGGCTTGCAGAGCCTCTGGGCCGACTCGACGCTGGTGGGTTACGTGGTTGACCTCGCCTGGGCCGACTTCGACGCGGACGGAGACCTGGATCTGGCTGGGTTCACCAGCGCCGTCGGCGCCCTCGTCGTCTGGCGGAACGACGGCGCCTGCACCTTCACCTCGCTGGGGTCAGCGGGGTTCAGCGGGGTGGTCACGGCGCTCGAGTGGGGGAACACGACGGCGAACTCGAACCCGGAGCTGTTCCTGGGCATCGGGTCGAACGGCAGCGTCGAGTCCTACCGCTGGAGCAGCACCGCGGGCCAGTTCAACCTCGTCGGCGCCTACGGCACCTGCGCCGGCGGCCAGGTGGTGGACATGGCGCTCATGGACGCCGACGTCGACGGCAACGCGGACATCGCCGTGGCCTGCGACGGCGCGAACGACTCGCTGCTGCGCGGCGATGGGGGGACCTTCTCGCAGGAAGGTGGCGGGGGCTACGCGCTGTCGAGCTCGGTGGCGCCGGGGAGTCCCGCGTCGGACGGCCCGGCGGCGCTCGCGGTCGGTCGCGGCGGGACCTCCAACCAGCTCTGGGCTCCCGAGAGCGGAGGGCTGACGCCCCAGCCCCTCCCGTTGAACTGGATCCAGGGTGATCCCAACGCAGTCACCTGGATCGACCAGGACCAGGACGGCCTCCTGGAGCTGGTGGTGGGGTCGAGCGACGGCGCCTTGTGGGTCTGGACGGATCCCCAGACGAACCCGTCCGCGAACGCGATCAGGGCCCCGGGCACCGCCGCTCCGGTGGCCACCGTCCAGTCCGGCCAGTTCGACACGAGCCCGCTGCTCGACCTCCTCGTCACGCGCATGGGACCCAACGGCGCGATCGAGATCGAGGTGGGAGACGCCATCGCCCCCTTCGGATACTCGGGGCCGTTCCCGGTGAGCGCCCCCGAGAAGCGCGCCGTGGTGGGCTGGGACGCGGGCTGTGACGGCGTGCTGGACATCGTCGACGGCGACGGCGAGGTCTTCGTGTACACCGGCAACGGCGCGACGTACGCGAGCGCGTCGACCCTGTCGTTCCCCATCGCCAACGCGATGGTGGTGGCGGACGTCTCGTCGCCCCCGGACGGCGAGGTCGAGGTGCTCGTGTCCACGCCCACGAGCGGACATGTGCTGGCGAGCTGCTCGGATGCGGCCTTCTCCACGTCCTCCTGGCCCGCCATCGCGAACGCCTCCTCGCTGGCGGCCGGCGACTTCGACGGCGACGGCTCGACGGACATCGGCGCGGCCTTCGTGGGCGGCCAGCTGGGGGTCTTCCTGGCCCCAACCATCGGAAGCGCCGTGACCTGGACGGGCCCCCCCGGCCCGAGCGGCGTGTCGGCTGGGGACTGGGACGGTGACGGGAGGGACGAGCTGGCCGCGACCTACTCCGACGGGACCCTCCGCATGTACGGCTGGAACGGCAGCACGATGGCCGAGCTGTGGATGGTGCCCGCCGACGCCCGCATCCCCGCGGCGGGTCAGAGCCTGGCGTGGGGCGACTACGACCGCGACGGCGACCTGGACCTGGCGATGCTGGCCAACTTCGGTCCCGTGATCTACGAGAACCACCGCCGCGGGACCGACTTCCTCATGGACAACCCCACCTGGCTCGGCGGCGTGACGGTCGACGGCATCCGCACGATGGGGTCGCAGGTCGCGACGCCCCTGGTCAGCTCCTCGACGGGGGACGTGGAGCTGACGGTGCGCGTGGTCGACGCGGAGTCGACGCCGGTCGGGGAGATCCTCTGGGAGGCGTACGAGCTTGGCAGCGGGTGGGTGCCGATCGCCGTCACGGGCCCCGCCGGCCCGTTCGCGTCCAGCCCGGCTGGAACCGAGGCCGGGCCGTTCGTGTGGGCGCCGGCGGGCGGACTGGTGGACCAGGTGGTGCGTGTGCGGGCGCGCCTGGCGGTGCAGAACCCGAGCTGGGTGTCGCGCTCGATCCCCCAGGGCCAGGTCTACGCCGCCTCCGGCGTGTTCCGGGCCGACATCGGCGTGGCCGCGGGGGACGACGACGACTCGGCGGGCGACGACGACGACTCGGCGGGCGATGATGACGACTCGGTCGGCGATGATGACGACTCGGTCGGTGACGACGACGACTCGGTCGGCGACGATGACGACTCGGTCGGTGACGACGACGACTCGACGCTGGTACCGCCCGCCGTCGTGGGGTCCCCGGACGTGGACGACGACGGCGACGGCTGGACGGAGCTCGAGGGCGACTGCGACGACGCGAACCCCGCCGTGGGTCCCGAGGGAGGCTGTGACGTCTGCTTCCAGGATGTGGACGGAGACTTCCAGGGATCGCAGGTCATGGTGTGGATTCCGAGCTCCTGGGGCTGCATCCCCCTCGGCCACTCGCCGGTGAACATCGACTGCGACGACACGGACCCGACGGTGGGCGTCGGCCAGCCGGAGATCTGCGACCTCATCGACCAGAACTGCGACGGCATCCTGGGCTTCGACACCGACGGCGACGGCGTGCCCAACTGCACCGGCGCCGCGGTGAGCTGCGGGGTCGACGCCGACGGCGATGGCGTGGGCGTCGCGCCGGGAGAGAACGAGGAGCCGCTCCCGGCGATCGGCGGGACCTGCCCGGCTGGATATGCGCCCTTCGGTCCGGTGCCGGACTGCGACGACCAGGACGCGCTGATCTCGCCGCTCCTCCCCGAGCTCTGCGACGGCGGGACGATCGACAACGACTGCGACGGCTCGGCGGAAGACCCGCCGGACGACCTGCCCCTGCTGCTCTTCTACGACGGCGACGGCGACGGGTTCGGGACGCTCGAGGTGGAGGTGCCGTGCTCGGAGGCCGGTGACTACTCCCCCTACCCCGGCGACTGCGACGACTCGGACCCGACGGTGCACCCCGGCGCCGACGAAGGCGCCACCGCGGACGGCATCGACAGCGACTGCGACGGCTTCGACACCGCCTGCTTCCAGGACCTGGACGAAGACGGCTGGGGCGGCGCCACGCTCCCCATCTCGCCGGCGCAGTGCACGGGCGATGGCCTCGTCACCGTGGGTGGGGACTGCAACGACACCGAGTCGCTCCAGCACCCCAGCCTGGAGGGCCAGGAGCTCGAGATCTGCGACCTCGAGCCCGGGCGCGACTGGGACTGCGACGGCACCATCGATCTGGGCGACGGCGACCCGGTGGACTGGCGCTGGGACCGGGACGAGGACGGCTACGGCGACGCTTCCGACGAAGGACTGCACCCCGCGAGCCCGATGTGCAGTCACCCGCCCGAGGGGAGCGGACTCGTGGGGGTTCCCGTGGGCAGCGAGGACGTCGCCGCCCAGCTCCTGGACTGCGACGACGACCGCGCCGCGACCCACCCCGGCGCCCCCGAGGTGTGCAACGGCCTGGACGACGACTGCGACTCGGACACCGACGGCGGCGATCCGGGCGCGCCCGAGGTCTGCAACGGCGTCGACGACAACTGCAACGGCCTCGCGGACGAGGGCTTCCCGGACGGTGATCTCGACGGGTTCGCGTGGTGCGGCGGCGAGGTGGCCGACTGCGACGACGCCGATGGCGGCATCCACCCCGGCGCGACCGAGCTCTGCACCGACGCTGTCGACCAGGACTGCGACGGCACGGAGGCCGCCACCGGCGACGATCCCGATTGCTGGGCGACCGGCTGCATGTCCTGCGCGTCCGACATCAACGGCGCCCGGTCGGGCTGGGCGTGGCTGGCGATCCTCGCGCTGCTGCCCGGACTGGCTCGGCGCCGGCGGGGGACGCGGGGCCCCACGCCCGTGCTGGTCCTGCTCCTGGCGACGCTGGTGCTGCCGGCGGGTACGGCGCTTGCCCAGACCCAGGACTTCGCGGCGATGAAGGACGCGGCGGACGCCTTGCGCCAGGAAGGCAAGATGCGCGACGCCCTGCTCGCCTACCGCGCCTACCTCGACGCCGGTGGGCCGCCAACCGCGGTGATCGCGCCCTGGCGGGCCCTGGAGGCCGAGTTCGGCACGGTGCGCGTCGAGCTCAGCGGGTCGGACCCGAGCTGGACGGCTCACGCGACGCTCCGGTGGGACGACGGGGAGGCGACCGCGAGCGGCGCGCCCGGGGAGCTCGTGGAGCTGGATCCGGTGCCCGTCGGGGTCCAGCTGAGCCTCGAGGTCAGCGGCGACGGGCTCGAGCGGGAGTCGCGGCGCGTGATCCCCCTCGTCAGCGGAGACCTGCCCCACACCGAGGCGGTGGCGCTCGCGTTCGCCGGGTTCGGCACCCTGGAGGTGCAGAGCTTCGAGTCATCCGCGGCGGAGGTGTTCGTCCACGACGGCTCGACCTGGCGGTCGGCGCTGCCCGGCACGTCCATCGCCGTCACGGCCGGCGCGGTCCCGGTGCGCATGACCAACGCGTCCGGGACGACCGAGGTGTTCATCGACGTCGGCGCCCAGGAGTCCGTCGCGTTCGATCCGGTGGCCTGGATCCCCGTGACCCTCACCCTCGCCGGAGTGCCTGCCGGAGCCACGCTGTCGGTGTTCGTCGAGAACGCCCAGCGAGTCGTGTCGGCCGAGCTCGTCGCGTCCGCGGACGCCGGCGCGATCGACGGCGAGACGGGGCTCCAGCTCATCGACGAGCTCACGCTGGACTCGGTGGTGCCGGGCGTCGCCGGGATCTACCTCCAGCACCCGGCGCTGGGCACGGGCGCGTGGAACGTCGACATCACGCCGTCGGACGGCGCCAGGCTGGTCATCGATCCGTCGTCGCTCCCCGGGACCTCGCGGATCACCGCGGACTACCAGCGGTGGAGCGCGGCCCGCTCCACGATCCGACGCCGCACCGTCGCCGGGATGGTGAGCGGCGGGTCCGTCATCGTCCTCGGGTCGATCGGCTCGGGGCTCTTGTGGTCCGCGGCCGTGCGGGCCAGCGGCCGGGTGAACGCGCTGCGCGAGGAGGCGCAGGTGGTCGGCGTGAGCGACCTCGCGCAGCTCCAGTCGCTGCAGGACCAGCACCGGAAGGCCCGCACCGAGGAGGGGCTGGCCGTCGCCGGGGCCGCCCTGTCCACGATCGCGGCCGGAGCCGCCGTCGGAGTCGTGATCGCTCTGCCGCTGGAGAGTCGCGCGGCCGCTCGGGAGCTCGGTCCCTGGAGGCCCTGGCCCTGACCGCTCGGCCCCGCCTCCGACCGTTCGCCGGACGCGGCGGACCACTCGTCGGGGTCTGATCCGCAGCCGGCCGTCGATTCCCTACGGTCTCTCCACCCCACCGAACGGGGCAGGGAGACGCCATGACCGCCAACGCCGCCTTCTGGGACAACCTCGCCGAGCGCTACGCCGCCCAGCCCGTCGCCAACCCGGACGCGTTCGAGCGGAAGATCGCCATCAACCGGGCGCTCATGACCCCCGACGATGTGGTGCTCGGCATCGGCTGCGGGACCGGATCCCTCGCCCTGCGTCTCGCTCCCAGCGCGAAGCACGTGCACGGCCTGGACGTGTCGTCCGAGATGGTCCGCATCGCCCGGGGCAAGGCCGCCGACCAGGGCGCGACCAACGTCACCTTCCACGTGGGCCCGTTCGACGACAGCTTCGGCACCTTCGGCGCCGGCAGCCTGGACGGCGTCTGCGCCTACAGCATCCTGCACCTGCTGGAGGATCGGGAGGCCGCGCTGGCCAGGATCTTCGAGCTCCTGAAGCCCGGCGGCTGGTTCGTGTCGTCGACCGTCTGCCTGGGTGAGAGCTGGGTGCCCTATCCGCTGGTGATCGGCCTGATGCGCATGGTGGGCAAGGCGCCGAAGGTCAGCACCTTCAAGGTGTCGAGCCTGGTGGATGAGATGCGGGCGGCGGGGTTCACGGACATCGAGACGCCAGACGTGGGCGCGAAGGTCATCGTCGGCTTCGTGGTCGCTCGGAAGCCCGCAGCCTGAGGGCTCCCTCAGTCCGCGTCCGCCGTCGGAGTCTCGTCGCGGAGCCGCATCGGAGTGAGCTTGGCGGGGAACTTCGGCGCGGTGCCGGCGTAGCCGGCGCGGATCGCGTCCATGTCGGCGGCGACGTCGCCCGTCAGCTCCCGCATCCCGATGAGGCCGGATCGCTTGCCAGCGTAGTCCACCGTCCCGAACAGCACCGGGACGCCGGCCGCGCGCGCCAGGTGATAGAAGCCCGACCGCCAGAACTCGGTCTTCTTCCGGGTCCCCGAAGGGGCGATCGCGTAGAGCAGGTCGTCGTGCTTGCCGAACTCGGCCACGAGGGCCTCGACCACGCCCTGGTTGCCCTCCCGCCGGATCGGCAGCGCCCCCATCTTCCCCAGGAACCAGCCCACGAGGCCCTTCGCGGCGTCGGCCTTGAAGGCCCAGCGGATCCGGAGCCCGAGCGCCTTGGCGGCCACCAGCATCAGGAAGCCGTCCCAGTTGGAGGTGTGGGGGACGGCGATGATCACCGCCTTGCGGGGAGGATCCACCGTGCACACCGCCTTCCAGCCGATCACGGCGAGCAGGAGTCGGCAGAGCAGGGCACCGGGAGAGCGGGACAGGGTCGTCATGGAGCGCGGGATGCTAGCCGAGCGAGACGCCACGCTCGCCGTCGATTCCGGAACTCGCGAGCCGCTCCTGGCTCCTAGTTCAGGCCCAGCGCCAGGATGCGAAACGGCA
>Ga0213840_1002246_pt1 | contig 12485 bp, 10 predicted proteins | sample SWPATP22_FD_160132 | JGI IMG/M metagenome (GOLD analysis project Ga0213840, IMG submission 160132) | Coastal seawater microbial communities from Marineland, Florida, United States - SWPA TP2 #2 | ecosystem: Environmental > Aquatic > Marine > Coastal | place: USA: Florida | collected 2016-08-14 | reverse complement strand
AATCGGATGAGAACTGCGTGGTCATAAACGCAGAGCAAGCAATAGATAAAGTACACGCTGATATTCTGGCTGCCTTGGAAAGTTTTTATCAGCAGGTTAATTTGTGATGATGCCTTGGTTAGAGCGTCCTTGGCAACAGCTCAATACGAGCTTTAAATCGGGTCGCTTTCATCATGCTCAGCTGCTTGCTGGGTTGCAAGGAGTAGGCAAGTTAGCATTAGCACAAGGGCTAGCTGATGCCATCTTGTGTGAAAAAACTTCAGAGCTTTTGGCATGTGGTCAGTGTAAAAGTTGTGCCTTAATTGCAGCACAAACTCACCCTGATAAACTGCTTGTCAGTTCTGAGGGGGCGACCATAGGTGTAGATGAAATAAGAGCAATCGGCGATTTCATCTATCATTCGGCGCAGCAAGGTGGCAACAAAGTGGTTATTGTTCACCAAGCGCATAAAATGACGCATTCAGCGGCCAATGCGCTGCTAAAAACTCTTGAAGAGCCAAACGCAAAACGCTTTTTAATTTTAACTTGTGATGATGTCGCGCAATTGCCAGCGACGATAGTTAGTCGCTGCGCAAAGAGCAATATAGCGGTTCAATCAGAGCAGCAAGTAAGGGCTTGGTTGACGCAACAATTAGGTGATTACGCTGAACAGCTATGGATTAACTTGTTTATATCACAACCTTTGAAAATAAAGCATTGGTTTGAAACGGGTCAAGTTGAACAAATTAACCAATTATTCCATAGTATTGACACACTCAATCATACGACTGATGTGTCGCAATATGTTGAATTATTGGTAAAATCACCAGAGTTGGTGAATGAAATGGGGCGCTTTGTTCAAGGGCGAATAAAGCAAGGTTTATACAATGGTGCTGACTTCTCAAAGATTACAGTCGCACAGCAGGCTTTGGCTGACTTTATAAAGGATCATCAACAGATCCCAGGCTTGAATTTACAATTAGCCTTGCTTAAGTTATTTACAGCGCTAAAACAGGCTTTGCAGTAGGGGAGCACTATGCAAGTTTTACTTCTAGATTTTGAAGATTTTGACGAGTTATATCGTTGTTATATGCCCGCATTAAAGCACGGCGGCTTGTTTGTTAAAACTAACTCTCGCTTTGATATGGGGCAGCCTTTATCGCTTCGCGTGACTTTGCCAGATGCATTAGAAGAAGATGTGATTGAGGGCAAAGTAGTATGGATAACGCCGCAAGGCGCGCAAAATTCAAATCCACCTGGCGTGGGCGTTGGCTTTTCTGAGGGAAATGAAACAGTTAACGATAAAATCGTAAAATTGCTGGGGACAGCACTTAATTCAGAAAAACCCACCTACACCATGTAAGAGTAGTTATGATTGTAGATTCGCACTGCCATTTAGATAGATTAGATTTCGATAAACTTGGTTTATCACTCCCAGAAGCATTAGATGCAGCAAGACAAAAGCAAGTCGAGCACTTTTTATGTGTAAGCGTCACACTTGATCAATTCCCGAGTATGCTTGAAAAAGTGCAAGCATTTGATGATATTTCAGTCTCATGTGGTGTGCACCCTTTAAACCAAGATCAAGCTCTGGATAAAAGTCAGTTATTGTCATTGGCTCAACACGATAAAGTGGTTGCGATTGGTGAAACTGGCCTAGATTATTACTACTCAAAAGACACGTATTCAGTGCAACAAGAGAGTTTTGTTGGACACATAGAAGTGGCCAATGAGCTACAAAAACCGCTGATCATTCATACCCGCGATGCCCGAACTGATACCATAGATTTAATGAAAGCCCATGGTGCCGATAAATGCGGTGGTGTTTTGCATTGTTTTACTGAAGATTGGAGCATGGCAAGGCAAGCACTAGATTTAGGTTTTTATATTTCAATCTCAGGTATTGTGACATTTAAAAACGCGGTTGAATTAAAAGAGGTGGTAAAACAAATTCCACTAGATAGATTACTCATCGAAACTGACTCACCTTACCTTGCACCAGTGCCTTATCGTGGCAAAACCAATCAGCCTGCCTATGTACAAGATGTTGCCTATTATATTGCAGACTTAAAAGGCATCACATATAAAGAGCTCGCAACGGCAACAACTAACAACTTTTATGATCTATTTAGCTTAGCCAAGCGCAAATAATCGTTATGTCAGTTGTAAATACACACCTTCCAGAACTTTTACTTGGCCCGATGGTTCGTCGGGCTGAGCCTAGTAATGTGTGTTTGCAACTTGTTACCTCAATGCCTCGGGCTGTACGTTTTGAGTTTACGGGCACTGAAGTTGAAAACGAAGTACTCGAAATACCACTGGGTAAGCATTGTTTTTTCTACATAGTGAATGTGAAACCAAAAAGTGGTGAGCTTATTGTCGATACAGCAATAGGCTATACGTTGTATCTTGATGATATTAAAGCGGATTTGTCAGTCTATTGTTATCCTCATGCCGATTCGCCTGAGTTTGTGATCCCAAATGTTTTAAAGCAGGTATTACACGGTTCTTGTCGCAATCCGCATTACCCTGTAGAAGATTCGTTAGCGAGTGCAGATGAAACGCTCTCTCAGGCGAGACTCAATCAAACAACAGCGCCAACCTTATTATTACTTTCAGGCGATCAAATCTATGCCGATGATGTGGCTGGGCCAATGATTCAAGCCATCTATGCTGTTATTGAGCAACTCGGTTTGTTCAAAGAAGCCCGAACTGAATATATAAATTTGCCTGATAATTTATCTGAGCAATTATTTGCAAGAACGCCACATTTGCCAAAAACGCCTTGGCAAGAACGTTCAAAACGCAGTTTAGGCTATTGGCTTCGTAAGGATGACCCGCATTTCACCAGTAGCCATGCGGTGAATCACCTCATTTATCTAGAAGAGTTTATTGCGTACTATTTATTAGCACACAGCGAAGCGTGCTGGCAGCTTTTTGACTTTGAAACAGCACACTTTAAGAGTGCAAACGCCAAATATACTGAATTATACGCGTTACAAAAAACCAGCTTACAGGGATTCGTAAAGAGCTTGCCCAAGGTTGCAAGGCTGTTTGCTAATGTTTCAACTCTGATGATGTTTGATGACCATGATGTTACCGATGATTGGAATTTAACCGCTCAGTGGGAACAAAACATTTCCTCTAATCCTGCCAGTCAACGAATTATTAGCAATGGCTTGTTGTCTTATTGGCTCTTCCAAGGGCTGGGTAATGACTCAGGTTCAGTGTCTAAAACGCTTTTAACCCATTTCAGCTCTAGCCTAAAGTCAAGTGAATGGGATCTGACAGAATTTGATACGCACCTTCACCAGTTTGATAACTGGCATTATTGCCTAGAAACAACGCCAAAATTGGTTGTATTAGATACAAGAACCCATCGTTGGCGTAATGAACAAGATTTTAATGAGCCCAGTGGTTTAATGGATTGGGAAATGCTGATGTTTCTTCAAACTCAACTTCAGCATCAAAAAGAAACAATTATTGTGTCTCCTGCGCCAGTATTTGGGGTAAAAGCCATTGAAGCGGTGCAAGCCATTTTCAACGCCTGTGGGCATCCTTTGGTGGTGGATGTTGAAAACTGGATGGCCCATGAAGGTGCGGCAAGAAAACTAATGGACATTTTTAGACGAAGTGACACGCCGATAGAGACTATTATTTTATCTGGTGACGTACATTATTCGTTTTGTTTTTCTGTGCAAGCACGCTTTGGTCAACACGATAACCGTATTTGGCAATTAACTGCATCAGGGATTAAAAATGAATTCCCTAAAACCCTGTTGAAGTGTTTTGACCACTTAGACTCATTTTTATATGCAAGATGTAGTCCGCTCAACTTTTTTACCAAGCGCTGGCAGATGAAAGTGACTAAGCACCTCTGTCGTTCTGAGCATTTACGATCACCTTATCTTTTATCTCACGCTGCGATCAGCCTTATTGAGCTTGAAAACAACAAACTCGCAGGTTACTACCTGTTGCATGCTGACGGCACAAAAAGCGATTTCGAACTTTAAAAACTTGTTTATTTTTTAGTGAGTTTTAATAGCTTTGCTATATTTAAAACACTTTGGTGTGTTTGATGGCAGGGTATGAGAGCGACAATTCTATCTTTTTTATTTCTGCTTTTTTCTAGTCAATTGGTACTGGCAGTGCCGCAGTTTACCGATACGGCGCAGATCATGCGTTCTTACGATTATAGTGCAGGTCTCACACAAAGCTCCATTACAGCGCTAGCTCAAGATCAGTTTGGTTATATTTGGGTGGGCACACAAGCGGGCTTGAATAGGTTCGATGGCCATGAATTCAAACAGTTTCAACCAAAACAACAAGATAAAAATAGTTTGTCTGGTGGTTTTATCACCGATATTTGTATCAGCGGTCAAGATGTATGGATAGGCACACATACAGGGTTAAGCCGCTACAATACCCAAAATGGGCGGTTTCATTCTTTTTTGGCAAGTGACTTTGACGCGATAACCTCTGACAGAGTGAATGATTTAACTTGTCAAAGCGCACATGTGTTGGTGTCGACCGCCAATGGTGAAAGTTATCAAATTAATAAAAGTACATTAGAAGTTAGCCAATCTCCCGTAGTGGGCAATTTCATTCGCTCACCAGAGACACAAAATAACAACATTTATTATCTCACCGACAAAGGTTTAATGAAAATTAACGAGCAGCAACAGTCGCTATTGCTATTCGAAGGTGAGTTCAAGATGCTCAAGGTTAGGGGGCAAAGAGTATTCCTGCTGACGAAAAGTGAAGAGCTGATAGTTTATGATTTGTTATACAGCAGAGTTTTATGGTCGAAAACGTTTGCTGAAGTCTCGAACATCACCCTCAATAATTTGTATCTTTCGACCAATGAAATATTGCTCGCGACAAATAACGGTGTCTATTTATTCCATTTCGATGGCACCTTGTTAAACCATTGGTATAAACGTCAGCAAGCAAATGGCCTTCAAGATAATAATATTTTGTCCGTTATGAGAGACGACAATAAAGGCATTTGGATTGGTACAGAAACCCGAGGTCTACATTTTTTTAGCCAACTGAGCGAATCGTTTGGACATGTCAGTACAGATAACTATCCAGATTCGCCTTTGGCCACGCCAGACACTCGCAGTTTTGCTATTGATAAGCTAGATAGAATTTGGGTAGGCACTTCAGCGGGGGTTTATGTTTTCAATGGGAAAGGGTTTATTGAGTCGCAATTTATTTATAAGGCGTTAGTTGCTGTGCAAGGTAGTTTTATAACTAAGTTATTCATGTATGGCAGCGATTTATGGATAGCAACACGCGGCAATGGTGTGTTTCGGTTCTCATTTGAGACAGAAACTCTGGAGCATTTTAAGCCCGATTTTGGTAATGGGCCTGAGTTAAGCTTTAACGATATTATTCTGTATGACGACGTATTGTTGCTTTCATCAAGAACAATGGGTTTGATGTTTTTTAATGAAAATACAAATAAGTTAATGCCGTATTTTGCAAGTTCACTTGATGCACCTTCCCATGTTTCTTCATTGCTTGTTGTAAAAGAAGAGCTTTGGTTTGGCAGTATTGGCAATGGCTTATTCCGCTATAAAGGGGGTGAACTTCAACAAATCAATACATCAGATGGACTATTGTCTAATTTGGTTTTCATGCTTGTTCAAGACGTCTATGGCAGAGTATGGGTCGCCAGTGAGCAAGGGATCACCCTTATTCAAAGTGACTTTAGTATTGATCGCACTTTCACACAAAATGAAGGATTAAGTAATACTGCGATTTGGGGCCTTATTTATGACGGAGAAGGGCATGTTTGGGCTGGAACAAGCGGCGGGCTCAGTCGTATTGATATTAGTAATTTCAATGTACACAACTTCTCTCCGACGGATGGTATTCAAGACAATGAGTTTAATTATAATGCCGCTTGGTTGGCACCTGATGGGCGGTTGTTTGTTGGTGGTGCGAAAGGGTTCAATCAATTTTACCCGCAGAAACTCGATGTAGATAATTCTGCAAGGCCATTATTAGTTAGCGAAATTGAGCTATTGGGCGAGTCACTTAAACCTGCAGAAGGGTCTGTATTGTCGGTTGCACCTGAATTGGCTGAGGGGCTAGAGCTAAAACATAACCAAGACATTATTTCTTTGAACTATTCCAGCTTGGATTATGGCGCAGAGCAAAATCAGTTTTATTATCGCGTTATAGGATTGAGCGAGCAATGGTTAAAACTGGCAAATGGAGTAAGACAAGTAAGCTTATTAAAACTCAAACCAGGAAACTATACTGTCGAAGCGTATACCATTAACCGTTTTAATGTTGCTTCACCGGTTCATCAATTCAGACTCAGTATTGCAGCGCCTTGGTGGTGGAATACTGGCTCTAAAAGCTTTTATATCTTTTTAGTATTAACCCTTATAGCCTCTGTTGTTTATGCCCGTCAACAGAGATACAAAAAAGTTGTGCGTGACAATATTAAAATGTCTGAGCTGAGGCAGCGGTTAGAGTGGTCACTCTGGGCCAGTGGTGACGAGCTATGGGATTGGCATGTGAATAGCAATCAAATTTATCGTCATACAGTGTCTTCGAAAGTTGATTATGGTGATGCAGGCACAGTGATGACCATTGACGATTTTGATCAATTCGTTCATCCAAAAGACTGTATATTGGTTGAAGAAAAAGTACGTGAATGTATAGAAGGCAAAACAGACAGCTATGAAATAGCCATACGAGTAAAAGACTTATTTGAGCAATGGACCTGGGTACTTGATAGGGGGAAAGTTGTCAAACGTGATCAGGACGGCAGAGCAACGCGCATTGCTGGGGCACTAAAGGACATTGCGGAGCTTAAGAAAAATCAAGAAGCATTACAAAAGTTAAACGAGCAATTAGAGATTAACGTCGCAATGCGAACCGATGAGCTTTATAAAAAGAATCAGAAACTAGAGCAAGCAATGATGGAGCTGCAACATACGCAACAGGAACTGATTGAAAGTGAAAAAATGGCGTCATTAGGTAGTTTAGTCGCAGGAGTTGCCCATGAGATAAATACTCCACTAGGAGTAGCATTGACAGCCTTAACTTATAATCAAGAAAGTTTGGCTGCGATAGAGCATAAGCTTGAGAATAAATCACTTAGGCAGCAAGATTTAGATAATGCAATCAATGAGCAAAACCAAGGCTATGCGCTGATTTTAAGAAACTTAGATAGGGCGCAAAGCTTAATTAGTAATTTCAAGCAAGTTGCTGTTGATCAATCGAGTGAACAAGCAAGAAACATCTTTATGAAGTCTTATCTAAAAGAAGTATTTGATTCATTGGTCCCCTTAACAAAAGGAAAGCAAATAGAGATAGATATAGAAGGCGAAGATTTTGAATTGCACACTTATCCTGGTGCAATTTATCAAGTGATTACTAATTTATTAAACAATTCGATGATCCATGGTTTTGAAGGCGTTGAGTCTGGCAATATCAAAGTTTCTCTTCACCAAGACGGAGAATTTTGGTATCTGAGCTATGACGAAAATGGCAAGGGAATGAGTGCTGAAATGCTTAAAACAGTATTTGACCCTTTTGTAACCACTAAACGGAATCAAGGTGGATGTGGTTTGGGCATGCACATAGTTTATAACCTGATAACGCAGCTTTTAAAAGGGGAAATCAAGTGTAGCTCCACATTAGGGGAGGGCATCACTATAAAACTGAAATTGCCTATCGAGTTACTCTAAGATTACTGATATACATTGCTTAAAATCAACTTTTCTTCTGTGTAGCATTTTAATGTGTTACCTGATTTTATATACTCACCACTCTAGATTATTCTAATTACTTTGAGGTTATAGATGACTCAGCTTTTTCCAAAATCACGACTAAAATGGGCCTGTAGAAGGGGAATGCTAGAACTAGATGTATTGCTTGGACCGTTTGTTGATGAAGCTTTTGACGAGTTGCCTGACCCTGACAAACTAATTTTTCAACGTTTACTCGAAGTGGAAGATCCTGATTTATTTGCTTGGTTCATGGGCCATGAAAAGTGCCCAGATCCAGAGCTAAACAAAATGGTTCAGTTTATACTTGGCCGCGTCAAAGTATAAAATTTTATTTGCAGATAACCGGCAAGACTTCAGGGTCATAGCGCTGTTCTTGTCGGTTTTAAGCTTTGCCACCTATCTCGTTTCTGCACATCTGATTTCTTTCTTGTTTATTTGCATCGCTGCAGTTTTAGCGTTTTTACTTTTTTATAAAATTACCCAAGATACGACGCCACTTAGTGGAACACTGTTACTTGACTGTGAAGATAATTATATCGAAGTGCATAGTGAAAGGGCGGTATCTGGGCATATTATTTCAGCACAACTACAGTTTTCCGTCTTATCTTTAAAAATCAGAACCACCCAAGAAAAATCAGAAACCATACAATTTCTGGCTTCTTCGATGAGAGAAAAAGATTGGCGAAGAATATGTCGATTCGCTTTGAATGAAAAAGATCCAATCCTCAAAAATGATTCGAACATTTAAGAGGATTGGTTTTGAAGAGCGAGAACCGCTTTTTGTCTAGGGTTTTAAAACCGTGGGTGTAGGGTTGTCACTCTGTTCAGGATAGTCGAGTGTGTAGTGCAAGCCACGACTCTCTTTACGTTCTAAGGCACTACGAATAATTAACTCAGCAACTTGTACTAGGTTTCTAAGTTCTAATAAGTTATTACTAACCCTGAAGTTGGCATAATATTCTTGGATCTCTTGTTGTAACAGCTCAACTCGTCGTAATGCTCGTTCTAAGCGTTTTGTTGAACGAACTATGCCGACATAATCCCACATAAATAGTCTTAGCTCATGCCAATTATGGGTGATCACAACTTCTTCGTCTGAATTGCCTACTTGGCTTTCATCCCACTGATTGATTGCATCAGGGGCTTGTGAGTTTTCAAGCTTAGACAAAATATCTTTGGCAGCTGCATGTGCGAACACAATGCACTCGAGTAATGAGTTACTCGCCATACGGTTCGCGCCATGAAGACCTGTATAAGCGACTTCGCCAATCGCATAGAGATTTTGTAAGTCGGTTTGACCATTAAAGTCTGTCATTACACCGCCACAGGTATAATGTGCAGCTGGTACAACAGGAATTGGCTCTTTTGTGATATCTAGCCCTACACTCAAACACTTTGCGTAAATAGTGGGAAAGTGCTCAATGATAAAGTCTTTGTCTTTGTGTGAGATGTCTAGATAAACACAATTTGCGCCTAAACGCTTCATTTCGAAATCTATCGCTCTGGCAACAATATCACGCGGTGCGAGTTCTTCACGCTCGTCAAAGTCAGGCATAAATCGTGTGCCATCAGGGCGCTTTAAGTGAGCACCTTCACCGCGCATCGCTTCTGTAATCAAAAAGTTTTGCAACTCGGGATGATAGAGGCTAGTTGGATGGAATTGATTAAATTCCATATTCGCAACACGACAACCCGCGCGCCACGCCATTGCGATGCCGTCACCGCTAGACACATCAGGGTTAGAAGTATAAAGATAGACTTTACTCGCGCCACCGGTGGCAAGGGCAACAAACTTGGCTGAAATCGTTTCTACTTTGTCGGCAAGACGATTATAAACATAAACACCTTTTACGGGTTGAATGTCACACTCAGTATCTTTTACTAAATCTATGGCATTGTAGTTTTCAAGCAGCTTAATATTGTTATGAGATTGTACTTGGCTAACCAATGTGGTTTGAACGGCTTTACCTGTTGCATCTGCAGCATGCAGAATACGCCTGTGGCTATGTCCACCTTCACGCGTTAAGTGATAGCGCTCTTTACCTTTGCTATCAAACTCCATGTCGAAGGGAACGCCTTGTTCAATTAACCATTTTAAACAAGCTTTTGCATTACTTGCCGTGTAGTGCACGGCATCCCTGTCACATAAACCGCCGCCGGCTGCTAACGTGTCTTCAACGTGCGATTCAATACTGTCATTTTTTTTATCAAAAACAGCTGCTATACCACCTTGAGCATAAAGTGTAGACCCTTCTTTTAAAGACCCTTTACTGATTACTGTGACGCTACAGTGTTCAGCAAGTGAAAGTGCAAGGCTCAATCCGGCAGCACCACTACCAATGACAACCACGTCAGTTTCATGGTTATTGATTTGTTTCATATTCGAATCTTCGTTTTTCTATGTGATGTACATTAACAAGTGTACTATGATCGTAAAAGTACGAACGTTAGGCCAAAATAGACTTTCAAAAAGTGGTTATTTTAGGCGTTTAAACGATATTTTAAAAAAAATTTCAAAAAAACAGAACTTTTTATTTATTAGTGTGTCTCAATTGCTGTGAAAGATGGCAACTCACATTTAGTTACAATTATAAAAAAGAGGAGTACCGGCTCGAATGAGCGAGCAGGAATTGGATTTAGCATTGGTCAAGCGGGTACAGCAAGGAGATAAAAACGCCTTCAACCTCTTAGTTGCCAAATATCAAAACAGAATCGCAGGTCTTATCTCTCGATATGTATCAAATCAAAGCGATATAGCTGACGTAGCACAAGAAGCGTTTATAAAAGCGTATCGTGCTCTGCCTAATTTCAGAGGTGAGAGTGCATTTTATACTTGGCTATACCGTATTGCGGTTAACTGTTCTAAAAATTATTTGGTGGCTCAAGGTCGTAAACCGCCAGCCAACGATATTGATGCTGAAGAAGCTGAACTCTACGACAACGCAGATTCTCTTCGTTCAAATGCATCACCCGAGAATTTATTGCTGAGTGATGAAGTTAAAGCGGTTATTTATAAAACCATAGATGGCTTGCCTGATGACTTAAAAACAGCCATTACCCTTCGAGAAATAGAGGGGATGAGCTATGAAGAAATTGCAGTGATTATGGACTGTCCAGTTGGAACAGTCAGATCGCGAATTTTCAGAGCGCGAGAAGCAATTGATAATAATTTAAACCCAATGATTAGTGAGTCTTAAATATGGCCCAAGCTAATAAAGCTGAGAATGAACAAGTAAGCACTTCAGAGATCTTTGACGGTGAGCGCATCCTAGATGATGCCAGTTTAAGTCAATTAGACTCTGAAAAGTTTTCGCGTTATGCCATGATAGGTGATGCATTGAGAGCCAAAAGCGACAATGCAATAACGATTGACATTACTGCAAGCGTTGCAGCAGCATTGGCAGATGAACCTTGCCACAATGTAAAAGGCATTGAAGAGGTCGCTCATCAACCAGCTCAATCTAATGTTGTCAGTATCAGTAGTTGGAAAAAGCCGTTTTCTCAAATCGCGATAGCGGCGAGCGTTGCATTAGTTGCGGTATTAGGTGTGAACACCATGCAGCAGGCACCTGTAGCTGGTGATGATTTACCTGTACTGCAGTCCATTCCTGTGGCAGGTGGTGTTGCTCCCGTAAGTTTCTCATCTGAGGGTTCTGCATTACAAAGTGCCCAGCAAGGGGTAAGAGAGCTTCAGCAGCAACGCATTGGCGCACTTGTACTTGAACATCAACGCCAATCTAGAATGGCCCATGCTTTACATCAGGCAAAAACTGAAAAAGTAGAAGAGAGTAAAGAATCTAATTAATGAAGCCGTTTATTTTTCTTATTAGTTTATGTTTTTCTATAGTAGTTCAAGCTTCTGAACTACTTTCCGCAAAACAGTTACTTCAAAATATGGCAACTGCTGTGCATCAAAGAAATTTTGATGCTTCCTTTGTAGTGATGAAAGAAAAGGGCATGGAGCCATATCGTTGGTTACATGCACAACATCAAAATCAAGAGTTAGAGCTGTTAAGTTTACTCAATGGTGCAGGCCTTGAAATTGTCCGTGTTGATGACAAAGTCACTTACTTTGAGCCACAGTCGACACCTTATTCAATTAAAACAGACACAATTGCTGGTCCAATCCCTGAAGTGCTTTTTAAAGACATAGCGGTTTTAGAACAAGATTATGATTTTGTTCTTGGCGGCAAAGGGCGGATCGCAGGACGTCCTGCTCAGCTCGTTCGTTTAGAATCAAAAGACAGTGGTAAATACAACTACTGGCTGTGGATAGATACCGAATCATCACTGTTATTAAAAGCGGCTTATGTGAATCAAGCGGGTGAATTGCTCGAACAACTTCAGCTTACACACATTAGTGTTACGCCTGAGCCTGCACAACAGCTTGTCGAGCTCTTAGACAGAGAGTTCCCTGAACCAACTCTAGTTAGCGAAAATGTGATAAGCCCACAATCTCAGTCTAATTGGCAGATCGATTGGTTACCGCAAGGATTTACATTGTTAAAAGCCGATAGACATAAATTAGATTTAAATAATGAGCTTGCAGATTATTATTTATTTTCAGACGGGTTAGTTGAGTTTTCAGTGTTTGTGCAAAGACCGCTTGCTGGTAAAAGGCCCAGTGGCGCGTTATCATCGGGTGCAACAACTGTTTATGTTCACAACTCAGGTGCTTTTGATGTGTCTGTGGTAGGTAAAATTCCTCCGCAAACTGCGAAGAGCATTGCTGAGTCTGTAAAACGAGCTCTA
>Ga0213840_1002237_pt1 | contig 12523 bp, 9 predicted proteins | sample SWPATP22_FD_160132 | JGI IMG/M metagenome (GOLD analysis project Ga0213840, IMG submission 160132) | Coastal seawater microbial communities from Marineland, Florida, United States - SWPA TP2 #2 | ecosystem: Environmental > Aquatic > Marine > Coastal | place: USA: Florida | collected 2016-08-14 | reverse complement strand
GGGCGTCCGCTGGCGCGGCCGGCTGTTGGGTCCAGTGCCTCCGTCGCAGGGCTCCGGAGACCCCGGCCCTGTCTTCTACGTCTGCGACGTTTTTGTGTTGCTGTCCTGCGGATTCTAGGCGTCCGCTCCAGCCCGTCCAGCCCCTCCTTCGTCGTGGCCTGCGGTGCAGGAATTTCCCTCCGGCGCTCCTTCGTCGCTGATTTCCTCCGGGAATTTCCTGCCCCTTGCCCTGTGGGTGGACAGGCCTCCGTCGGCCGCCGAGCAAGCAAGCTTGCCAGCAACAAAAAAACAGTGGGGAGCAGGGGAGCTGGCCGGTCACCGAAGCCGCCCCACTCACCCCAACTTCTCGGACAAGAAGGAGCAACACCATGAACGCCACACCCACCCTTGAAATGCTCGACCCGGCCACCCTGACCGTGGACATCAACGTCCGCAAGGACGCCGCCCTGACACCGGATTTCGTTGCCAGCATTGCCGAACACGGCGTGATGGAACCCGTCATCGCCCACCGCAAGGACGACGGCGTGTTGCACGTCCTGATGGGACAGCGCCGCACCCGCGCCGCTGTCGAGGCCGGGAGCGCCAGCATCCCGGTGTTGATCATCGAGTCCCCTGAGGAAGCCGAGCGGATCGTGACGCAGGTGGTGGAGAATATCCAGCGCGCGGAACTGACGGAAGCGGACGAGGCCGAGGCCTACCACCAGCTGTCCCTGATCGGCGTTTCAGCCGCCATGATCGCGAAGAAGACCGGACGGACCAAGACGACCGTGGAGAGCGCGCTGAAGGCCAAATCCACCGACGCCGGATCCGCCGCCCTGGGCAAGGGGTACACGATTGAAGCGGCCTTGATTCTGGCGGAGTTTGAGTTGGACGAGGACGCGGTGGAGGAATTGGAATCGGTCATCGCCGATGAGCCGGACATGCTCGCCCACGTCGCCCAGCAGTTGCGGGACCGCCGCGACCGGGCGGCCGCCCTCGCGGCGCTGACCGCCGAGCTGGAGGCCACCGGGACCACCGTGGTGGAGAGCGCCGGATACGACGGGGACAGCGAGAACGTCCGGGTGTCCTCGCTGAACCGGCCCGACGGGGACCCGGCCACCGAGGAGGACGCCAACGCCGTGCACATCGTCACGTCCTACAACGGCCATCACTCCACCGTCCCGGTCGTGGCCGGGTGGAGGGAGCTGGGGTTCACGCTCCGGTACAGCGGCTACGGCGCGTCAGCGGCGAACAAGGGTCCGATGACGGAGGAGCAGAAGGCCGAGCGGAAAACCCTGATCGAAAATAACAAGCTGATGCAGTCGGCTACCGTGGTCCGCCGCGACTTCGTGAAGTCCCTGCTGGCGAAGAAGCAGCCACCCAAGGGATGGCAGCACTTCACCGTCCACGCCATCACCCATCACCCCGAAACGGCCAGCGGCTACGAGGGAACCGTCGCCGCCGAAATGGCAGGAGCAAAACCGGGGGAGACCTCGGACCGGTGGGGCTGGAACCCGTTGCGGGACCACGTGGCCAAGTCCGCGGCCCGGCCCGAGGTATCCCTGATCGCGCTGGTCTGCGCCGGGTATGAGAAGACCATCGCCAAGGACTCATGGCGGTCCCCGAGCATCCGCCACATCGACTACCTGACCCGCCTCATTGCCTGGGGATACACCGCAAGCCCGGTCGAGCAGATCATCCTCGACAGCGCCGCACCCGCACAGGAAAAATTAGACGCATAGGACCGCTTGCCGGGCGGGACCCCCACCGCCCGGCAAGGCCCCGGCCACCCACCACATGATGGCCAGGAACCTTCCAGAGGTCGGGCGGTCCGCCGCCCGGTGCGAACCACAGCAGCCACTCACCGGCGGCGGACCGCCGTTCGGCGCGACGACCAGGGACGATCAAAGTGCCGCGGCTCCTGCCGGCAGACCACGCACCCCGCAACGTGGCACCCTGCGCACAATACGATGACGAGGCAGCCGTTCAGGATCGGTGCAACATTCAGCTAAGCTGGATCACAGATTTCCTTTGTCCGAGGAGCAGAAGAGGACCGGCCACCAGGCCGGCCCTTTTCTGTTTAACCCGGCCCGCTCCTTACGGAGACTGTGCACAGCCACCGCTTACCCAGGGTGACGTGCGCTGGGGAGGGTGACGTGGTGGTTGTGTGCAGACGGTCAGGTGGGTCCCGTCGTCCACGTGTGTGCGGGAAAAGCAGCGGAGCGATTGGGCTTTTGCCGTGCCCATGCGGGCGAGGGGCAGCGCTACTGGGCGCCGTGACTTTCGTCCTCTGTAGAGGCTGCGGCGCTGTCGCTGGTGGCGCGGTTCGCCGACTTACGCCGGCGCCCTGCGGCGCCGGATTCGAGGCCCAACTTCTTCAGCTCTTCCGGGCTCCAGCCGTCTTTGGTGGCGCGCACGTAGGCGCGCTTGTCTTCACGTTCCGCTTCGGCGAGCCGTTCCCGCAGGTCGGTGATCCGCTGACGGGTCTTGACCAGTTCGGTCACAGAATCGATGCGTGAGTTCAGGAGTGCTTTGGCCTGGTTACGTGTCTGCTCAATGTCGATGGTTGCCATGCGACCAGCCTAGCCCGCAGGTACGACCATTCCGGGCAATGTCTATGTTTCCTGTAGGCGGCGGATTTGCAGAACCACCGCCTACAGGAAACCGACGGGCGAAAGACGAAATGACGGAGCAAGCTGGGAACTTAGACGGGCTAAGTTCGTGTCGCTACCGGGATCTGCGTTCCGGTCGCGGCAGACTGAAGTCTGGTCCCGGGCTTTCCGGGTCGCTGCGCTGGCAAGAACGAGAGGCGGACCATGAGTGAAGGTAACGGCTTCGCCGGGTGGAAGTCCCGCCGCCGCCGGGCCAACGTTGACGGTGGAAGGATGCACCGTCACGAGGTCAAGGTCAGCCCGGAAGAGGAAGCCCAGCTGCTCGCCCTGGCGGAGAAGCACCGCGTCACGATCCCGCGGCTTCTGATCGAAGCGGCCCTGAATGAGGACAGCGAAAGCCCCTCGGAACGGCGCGACCAGTTCATGCAGCTTTCCAACCTGCAACGCCTCGTCGGCAGCGTCGCCAACAACATCAACCAGATCGCACGCCACGCCAACTCGGCCGGGGAAGTGCCACCGGAAGCGGCGGCAACGATCGCCCACGCGAAGAGCGTCATCATCCGTATCGACCGGCAGCTCGCCGACATGGCCGGACGGTAGTTTCTCCGTGATTCCGAACATTACCCAGGGCGACCGCATGGCGGGTCTGATGATCTACCTCGCGGGCCCGGGGCGGGCAAACGAGCACGAAGAACCGCACCTCGTTGCGGGCGATTCGGCGCTCATGGCCTGGCACGACGACAACGAGCTGAACCGCGACGCTGCCCTTGACATCGCCAATGCACTAGACCGGGCCAAGCAGTTCTTCGAAACCGAAGTGGACGGCGGACACGTCTTCCACTGCTCGCTAAGCCTCGCCGCAGAAGAAGGCCAGCTCAGCGACGAGCAATGGGGTGCCATCTCGAACGACTTCATGAAGGAAATGGACTTCACCGAGGACGGCGGAAAAGCCCCCGCCCGATGGGTTGCGGTCCGTCACGGACTGAGCAAGAACGGCAACGACCACATCCACATCGTGGCGTCCATGGTCCGGGACGACGGCACCAAATGGAACGGCTGGAAGAGCAAGTACAAGTCCCAGCAGGCTGCCAGGACACTGGAGAAGAAGTACGGACTGAACGCTGTCGGGACCCTGCGCGCCGAGCGCGGATTCACCCCGGCCGAACAGTCCAAAGCCATCCGCCAGGGACTGCCGGAAGTCGAGCGCCACAGCCTCGCCCGCAAGGTGCGCGTCTGCGCCGGAGCATCGACAGATGAGGCAGAGTTTGTCCGCCGGGCACGCCAGGAGGGCATGCTCGTGCGCCCCCGCTACGCGGCCGGCCGTACCGACGTCGTGACCGGCTACTCCGTCGCCGAACGCCCCCGCAAGGGAGAGCGCGCCGTCTGGTTCGGCGGCAACTCGTTGGGACGTGACCTGGCCCTGCCCAAGCTCCGGGCAGAGTGGGAGAGCACCCCGGAGTCAGCGGAGAGCGCTGTCGCGGAATGGAACGCTGCGGCGCGCAACCGCCGGCCGGTAAGCCCCGGCCGAGAGACGCTGCAACCATCTGCTGAATTGTGGAACAAGTACGCCAACGACATCAGTTCCCTCCGGGAGAAACTGGCCACCACCCCGCACGATGATCACGCCGCCTGGGCACAGGCAGCCCGCGAGACTTCCGCAGCCTTCGGCGCATGGTCCAAACGGATCGAACCGACGCCAGGACCGCTCGCAGACGCCGCCAAAGAACTCGCCAAGTCCGCCCAACTGCGCCACTACCCGGCACGCCCGGCAGTGTCCTTGCCGTCGGCACGCGGGGCAACCATGATCCTCCTGGCCGCGACCTCCAAGAGCCACCGCGCCGCCTACGCCCTCATGTTCCGACAGCTTGCCCAGACAGCAAGAGCCATCCACGACATGCACCAGGCCACCGACGATCTACGCCGTGTCCGGGGACTTTCCACAGCCGTCCGGGCGGCCAGCAAAGTTGTCGAAGCCAGCGCCACCGCACAGACACTCAACGCACAGACACTCAAGGCACAGCCGATGTCGATGGAGACGCTGCGCCAACAGCACCCGGAAGCGACCGAGGAAGCCCTCAAATCAAGGCTCCTGGTCGAACGTTCACGAGGCGGCTCACCGCTGCCTCCCGTTCTGACCCGACCAGACGCAGGGCAGCTGCAGGGAGCGCAGCCACGGACCGAAGATACCCACCGGCAGAACAAACCAGGCATCGAGCGATAGGGGAAGAGCATGAGCGAAGCAGACGGAATGGAAGATGCAGTGGACGGCGCGATGCGGACCGGGCTGATGGTAGCCAGCCGCATCGGCGAGCAGCTTGCCAGAATGCGCGAACAGGAACAGCGCACCATCGCCGCAGCAGAAGAACAACGGGCCCGGGAGCTGCAGGAACGCTTCGACGCCCAGCGTGCTGCCGCCCGGGCCCAGCTGGCGCCCGTGGGCCGGGATGACTGGTGGGACAAAGCCACTTCCGAAATGATCGAAAGGGTTCACGAGACGGCCACGGCATGGAAGGCCTACGACCCCGAAGCCGCGCAAGCGGCCGGGACAATCAGCGAACAGGTCCAGAGCCGTTACGGCATCGACGTAAGCAACACCGGTGCCGACGAGGCCTCCGTGTCCGCGGCCCTTGCCCGCGCACAGCAGGCCCGCTCCGAAGCCAAAACCGAACGAACCAAATCATCGGCCGCGCGCATCGGTGAAGTGGTGGCCGGCGCTGCGGTCGCAGGAGCGAACCGAGAGGACAGAGCCGCCCAAAAGGCCCAGGCCGAGCCTGCCTACGACTCCCCGAAGCGCCGTCAGCAACTGGCCGAAAGCCTCGAAGGCAAGGATGACCGCGAGGCGGTCAACTCCCGGCTCCTGGCAGACAAACATCAAGGTACTCCGGCGAAGGCGGCCGTGGTCCAGAAGCCCTCGCTGGCCACGACATCAAAGACGGCCAGACAGGGTGGCAAAGGCTTAACGCGGGAACGCGGTGGCCTGGAACGCCAGTAGGAAACCCATACGGACCTCGGGGAGGAATCTCCGAGGATTCGCTCGTTTGGAAATATCGAAATCGACAGAGGATGAGACCATAAATGGCTGGGGACAAACGGGTTTCGAAGGTAGTGGTAGACGGGGACGCGGGACTTCAGGCACTCATCAGGACCATGGGGTACGCAGCTCAAGGACTGGAGAGCACCGATGACTGGGGTGCGCTCAGAGACCAAGTTCCGGTCGTCGTGGCTGCTTCCGTCGACGAAATTGTGCAGGAACTTTCCGGACGGAATCTTTGGGATGTCGTGACTCTCCTTAAACAGTTCATGGCCCCGGGTGACTTGTCGAGCAGGAAGGAGAGCGAGAACGTACACTTTCCAGCCGCGGTTGACGTAGTGGTTCTCGTTGGAATTTCGACCGAGGCCCGACAGCCCAGAGTTTCGGCTCCTAAAGATGCCGGTGGATCCATAGAGAGAATCCACCAAGCGGCCTCGCGGATTGTACAACTGGCTCAAATGCTTGCCATAGCATCGGCTGATGACGCACACCTGGGAAAGGCAGCGGAGCTTACTGCAATCCTGCGGTCGCATGAGGTATCAGTGCGGGGACGGAATTACTTTTCTACGTCACGTGACATTGCTGCCAAACTATTTGACCCTCCCGTTATTGAGCCGCTCGTGAGACAGGCCGCGGGCTACACCAATCAGGACATCGTCAAGGTTTGGGACGGCATACAGACGTTTCTAACAGGACTTGTTGGGACTCGTATGGATCGCATGGAAGAGATCGCGCGAGAATGGTCCGAAGGAAAGGAACAGTCGCAGGAGACCATTGAGGAAGGTAGGGAAATCGCTCGTGCCCTCTTTCAGCAGCCGGGCCTTGGGACCAGCTTCACGTTAGAGGACATATCCGGTGTGAGTGGCGTCGCTGTGGATAGAGCCGCATCGATCCTCGATGCGTTCAGCGCTGAGTCCCTACCGATGAGCCCTGTGGAGGCATGTACTCAATTTGTCCACGGCTACAATGCCGTAGCCGGCAAAGGGATGTTGCGGGATTCAAAGGGAAATTACATGGTCCTGGGTGATCCGATCCCACAGGACTATGTACGGCCAATGCTGGAAACGGCGCTTAAGAAGCTGCCAAAAAAGTGGGAGCAATATCAGCGACACCGGGACGCATGGGCGGAGAAGGCATCTGCGGAGCTGATAGCGAAACTTTTTGACCAGGGATCCGCAACGCACTTGGCGCTGAAGTACCGCGCTCCCGTTAAGGATCGTTTGGCTGACCTGACTAAAGATTCATTGGATCCCAAAGCCAACACCTTGGACACGGAGGCCGATGCCCTGTTTGTCATCGATGATGTCGCCATCTGCGTGGAGGTAAAGGCTGGAGCGATTACAGAGAAGGCACGGGCGGGCAACGTCCGACGGGTCGAGACGGACGTTGAAAAGACAATAGGAGGAGCTTCTGCACAGGCAGACCGGCTAAGAAGGCTCGTCCAGGCTAACGGCGGCCTCTGGAAGGTAAATGGCAAGTGGCTTGATCTATCAGCAGTACGAGAGATCCACACCGTAGTAGTTTGCTTAGATGATTGGGGCCCTCTTGCCATCGCTACTGACGCCCTTGTCCGGTCCGGTTTCATCACCTCAGACACCATCCCTTGGGTGGTGTCGCTTCACGATCTCCACGTAATCGCGGAACTGTTCGATCGGCCAGCGGACTTTCTGACGTATTTGAGGCGGCGCACAGATCCCAAATCAGCTCGCCTCTTTGTCGCCAGCGACGAGCTGGACCTAGTGATGTGGCACATCAACGGCGGCTTCTACTTTGAGCCGGACCCGGACGCTCTCCACGACCAACATCCGGTCTCCTCACCGCCGACTGCGAGGGAACGTCGGCGATATCAAGAGAACAACATCCGAACCCGAGTGGGTACTCTTACCGATCCTCTTGATGCATGGATGTACTTCCGAGAAGGGCAGAGCAGCCTCGAAGCTAGCAAGCCTCGTCGAAATAACGGAGCCGTTGTTGCGTCCTTGCTGCAGTTTCTACAAGATGGGCACAAGCCAGGATGGCTGCGGTTTGGCGCTGATCTGGCCGGTCTTTCCGAAGCGGGCCAGGGCAGTCTCGGCCGCAACTTCCAGCAAGTCGTCAAGCTCACCAAGAAAGACGGAAAATTCCATTCCTTCGCTCAAAGCCACTTTGACCAGTGGGGCCACGGAGCCTTGTTCATAGGTTCCAAACCATCCCACGAGAGCGTCGAGAGGTGCCGAGACCACTTGAGTTCATACGTGGATGCTAAGAAGTATCAGCTCCGCGCCGACCGCGCTCTGAGCGTGCTGGTTGACGACCATGGCAGGCTTTTAGAAGCGGATTACCGAAACGGCCAGTATGAGCAGAGCGACGATATGGATCAGCTGGTGATTGCAAAGGGACTTCGTGCTCCTGAGAGGACTGGTAAGAGTATTCCGCCATCGGCGCGAAGATCTACAGTTCGTCTAAAGCCAAAACAGAAGCGCAGGCGGTAGTCATGTGGCCACGGGGCACATCCGGATCGGCTAAACGAAGCGGACCCTAAGAGAGCCCGGGGTGGCTGAACCACGCAGACCCCCCACATGTGTGTCCTCATGGACAAAGAAGAACCGTGTTGATCTGGATGTTCCCTGATCGGCGTGGCTACGGAACTGGATGCCCTCGGAGCATAGCGGTCAGAAGATCGATGATTCTCATGGGTATCCAGCCGTATGGCAGGGCGGCTCCAGGTTTGGACCCGCCCTGCCATATATGGAGCCGTGCTTTCGCTACTTGTAGTCGACCTTTTGCAGGAATTCCCGGACGGCTTCATTGAACTCGTAGGGGTTTTCGATCATCGGGTAGTGGCCGGTGCCGGCGAGGACTGTGATTTCGCTGCCGGGTACCCGGGACTGGGTTGCTTCAACCTGTTCCTGAGAGACGAGCCAGTCGCCGTCGCCGCGGAGGAGCAGGACCGGGGCCTGGATCTTGCCCATGTTGTCGCGCTGGTCGAAGTGGCCGTAACCGATGAGGTCTCCAACCATGACTTCGGCGGGGTTGCGCTGGATCTGCCAGACGACATCCTTCCGGCGGTCCTCTGGAGTGCGGTTCCCGGTCAGTGACTGGGACCAGCCGTCGACGATCTGGTGACCGTCGGTGCGCATCATTTCGAGGAAGAAGTCCGCGACGGTGGGTGTGTAGTCCGCCCCTTCGGAGGAGACGACAGCCGAGTATGCCTCAGGGCGGCGGGCTGCCAGTTCGAGCACCTGGTTGCCTGCGAAGGAACAGCCGATGATGGCCGGCTTTTCGAGGCCCAAGGCTTCCATGAAGGCTTCGTTGAATTCGGCGTGCTGGGTGATGCTGGTAAACGGACCGTCCGCGGGGAGCTCCGATTTGCAGTGTCCGGGGGCGTCCAGGGCGATGACGCGGTAGTGGTCCGAGAGGCCCTCCAGGACGTGGCGGTACATCATGGCATCCTGGGAGGCAGCGTGCAGGCAGACGATGGCGGGGCCTTCGCCGGCCTCTTCGTAGTAGGTCCGGATTCCGTTGACATTGATGTAGCGGCCGACGATTTCTTTGCCCGAGGGCTGAGGCTCCGGTGACGGGGCCGGGGCGGCCGGCAGTTCGCGGTCGACCCGCTTCATCGCTTCGAGAGTCAGCCACATGGTCTTGGCGTTGCGCATCGCGGTGACGACGTCGCCGGTAACGGAGATTTCCCCAAGGCCCGGGGATGTTCCCTTGAACCAGTCGGTCTCGCCTGCAATGAGGCTTTCCCATTCCTTGCGCGGTGCACTCAGGATAATGTCCGCTCCCCGGGCAGGTGCGCCGTGGGTTACGGACAGCACTTTGCCGTTGCGCACGTCCAGCGCCGCGGTGCCTGTTTCGTAGTCAAACTGGATCCGCGCGTCGAACCATTTGGACACGGCCAGCCAGCGGTCGTCTCCATTGAGTTCTTTGCCCAGGTGGTCCCACCATTCGGGTGCCAGTACTTCAGTCATTGTTTCCTCCTTGTGATGACCACATTGTCTTCGGGTCTGTCGACGGCCGTAGGCCTGGTTGTTGGTGAATTAGAGCGTTTCGGACGGGCGTCGGCGCTTGGGTACTTCGATGGCCTCGAGGACGAGCCCCAGTGTCCCGGGTGTCTCGATGTAGGCGAATCCTCCGTCATAGTCGAGACCGTAGCCCCTGCCCGACTGAATGATTTCGAATCCGTCTTCCTCTAGGATTCTCATTGCGCTCTCCACGGAGGGCACAAAGAATCCCAGATGATGCATGCCATAGCCATGTTCTGCGATCCAGTCGTGGTAAATGCTGGGGCCTTCCAGCGGCTGGATCAGCTCGATCTGGGGCGACGTGCCGGCGATGGCAAGACGCATCTTGAATTTTCCTGGCTGCCCGCGGTACATGGGGTCAGCAACGTTGTCCTGGCTGTACGTATATATCTTCCAGTCGCTCAGCCCCAGGGCGGTACTCCACATCTGGACCGACGCCTCCAGGTCTTCGACGAGCATGGCTACCTGGTCCGGCCCGCGGCTGCCGAGCGCCCTGGAAATGGCATTCGCAACGTCTTCGTTGACACGCATCATAGGTAGAACTCACCTCTCCAGCCCGAAGGCTGCCTTCACTCCGCATCTGCGCGGCCGAGTCGCCTGTGACTCAAACCACAGCTTATTGGATCCGACCGATGCGCGCAACCCGCAAACACTCGTGCTTATGTCACAAATATCGCTTGCATTGGATCCAATCCATGATGTAGCTTCAAGGAAGTGATGGAGATCACCGCAGTCGGTCGACACGCATTCGGGCTCGCGGCCAGTCGCGCAAGGAAGTGCGAACGGCTACAGCGGCCCTACGGTGTTTCACTGGCCCAGGCCAGCTGCATTGCCGTCCCAAGAGACCGGCCAACGCGCCAAGCGAATCAATGACGATCACATGGAGAATCAAATGAAAGTAAGTTCAACGCTTCGGGTTGTATCCGTCGCTGCCGCTGCCCTCCTGGGGCTAAGCGCCTGTTCCTCCGGTGGTGAGGCCGCCAGCAGTTCAGGATCGGCCGGCAAAACGCACACACTGGGCCTGGTTCAGTTCAGTGGCGATGACGTCTTCTCGAACAGTGCCCTGGAGGGTGCCGCCAAGCTCGCCGAATCCCAGGGCTGGAAGACCATCACGGTGGATGCCAAAGGCTCGGTCGACGGGGCCAACTCCGCGATGACAAACCTTGTGACCAAGGGCGTTGACGCCATGATCGTCACAGTGTTTCCCTCGACCGCACTCGGGGCCGGGGTCGCTGCTGCAAAAGACGCGGGCGTTCCCGTCGCCAACTGGGGCGGCGGCCAGACAGATGGTGTGAAGTTCGATTCAGACACAGGGCTCGGCGACCCTTTGGCCAAGAAAGTGGTCGCGGACATGGGCGGCAAGGGCGATCTCCTGGCCCTGACCTATCCCCCGGGCCTTCCCTGCCAGAGCCGCGAGGCGTCCCTGGACGCGGCAGTCAAGGGCACCGACATCAAGGTGACCAAACAACAGATCACCATTCCCGGCGCCGTGAACTCCGCAAGCGATGCGACCATCGCCTGGGCGGCCGCCCACCCCAAGTCAGCCACTCCGCTGGCCGTCTGGGCCTGCTATGACGATCCCGCAACCGGGGTTGTTGCAGGGCTGAAACAGGTCGGACGGACGGATGTGAAGTCCTACGGACTGAACGGCACGAAGGAAGCCCTGGGACTGGTCAAGTCCGGAGACCTGACGGCGACGCTGTGGGTCAACGGCCCCAAACAAGGTGAGGACCTGTTCAAGCTGCTCAAGGAAGACGTGGACAACGGGCACACCAGCCAGCCGCAGGAAATCGGCGGAGAGACCGACGTCATTGACTCCGCCAAAGTATCGGCATTTCTTGACGCCCACCCGGAATTCAAGTAGTCCGCAGGACTGAGGAACAAAAGCCATGACTACGGATGCAATTAGCTCGTCGCCGCTCGTTCAGGTGCGGGGACTCCAAAAGAACTACGGCGCCATTCGGGCGTTACGCGGCGTCGACATCGATTTCAACCGTGGCGAAATCCATGGACTTGTCGGCGCCAACGGCGCCGGCAAGTCCACTCTCGTACGCAGCCTGGCCGGCTTGGAGCAACCTGACGCCGGCGAGATCATCATCCGTGGCGAGCCCACCGTGATCCATGATCCCGGTGCAGCCACCGATCTGGGCTTCGCCTTCATTCATCAGGAATTGAATCTCGTTGCCTCTTTCACCGGGGCGCAGAACATCATGCTCGGCAGCCACACGGAGAGCCTTCTGCGACTTCACAAATTTTCAGGGGTACCCCGGAAAGTGAAGGAAGTGGCCGAACGGATCGGCATCGACTTCAGCCTTGATAAGCCGGTCTCCACGCTGACAGTTCACCAGCAGTGGTTGGTCAGCATCGCCCGCGCCCTCGTCCATGACTGCCAACTGCTGGCAATGGATGAGCCCACCGCATCGCTCGGAGCGGAGGAAGCAGACAAACTCCTGAACGTTGCACGCGATCTTGCGGGCCACGGCGTAGCGGTCCTCTTCATCAGTCACCGCCTGGATGAGGTCACTGCTATTTGTGACAGGGTGACGGTCTTCCGTGATGGCGCCATTTCCTTGGCGATGACCCGCGAGGAGATCACCCGGCAGGCCATTGTGGAAGCTATCGTGGGCCACAACGTTGTCCCCGGCGAAAGAAAAAACACTGCCGTAGAACCGAAAACCTCCCCTGTAGTGCTCACAGCACGCAACATCAGCCGCGGAAGGAACCTGCGGGACGCCTCATTGGACCTGCACCGGGGCGAACTCCTGGGCATCGCGGGACTTGTCGGCTCCGGCCGGACCGAGCTCGCCCGGGTAATCTTCGGTGCCGATCGCGCCGAGGGCGGAGCGATGATGCTTCACGGCAGCGACTATGCTCCCCGGACCGTCAACGACGCC
>Ga0213840_1002226_pt1 | contig 12575 bp, 8 predicted proteins | sample SWPATP22_FD_160132 | JGI IMG/M metagenome (GOLD analysis project Ga0213840, IMG submission 160132) | Coastal seawater microbial communities from Marineland, Florida, United States - SWPA TP2 #2 | ecosystem: Environmental > Aquatic > Marine > Coastal | place: USA: Florida | collected 2016-08-14 | reverse complement strand
TTCGGCCTGTTGCAGCGGAGTCAGCCCCTCGGAATCGGAGGCACCGTCCCGGGTCATGACCGACCAGTCCATCGGCAGGTGTTCCACCCCCAAAGCCGCACCGCCGCTTTCGAGGACCATCCCCTCAAGCACATTGCGAAGCTCGCGGATATTGCCCGGCCAGTCGTGGTCGGAAAACCGGTCATAGAGCCCCGGCTCAATAACCGGGACCGCCATTTCGTAGCGTTTCGCGATCTGGGTCAGCAGATGTTCCGACAGGCCCGGCAAATCCGTCAGGCGTTCGCGGAGCGCGGGCAGACGAAGGGAGGTAACCGCAATCCGGTAAAACAGATCCATACGGAAGCGACCCTCTGCCGAATCCGATTTCAGGTCGCGGTTGGTGGCCGAGATCAGGCGCAGCTTGACCTTGCGCGGGGTGTTTTCGCCAAGCCGGTAGACCTCGCCGCTTTCCAAAACCCGCAACAGATGCGGTTGCAGATCGAGCGGCATTTCACCGATCTCGTCAAGGAACAGCGTGCCGCCATCGGCCGCTTCGATCTTGCCTTTCATGCCGCCACGCCGCGCGCCGGTAAAGGCGCCTTCGGCATAGCCGAACAATTCGCTGGTCAAAAGTTCGCGCGAGAAGCCGCCGCAATTGACCGCCACAAAGGGCCCCTGAGCCTGCGGTCCGCTTTCGTGCAGAGCCTGCGCAAAGGCATCCTTGCCGACCCCCGTTTCCCCGAGCAGCAACACCGGAGCGGGGCTTTTGGCCAGAAGAGAGGCCCGCCGCAGGGCTTCGAGATAGGCCGGGGCCGATCCGCTCAACCGGGCAAAGGCATAGGTCGTGCCCTCCACCCCGACCGGGGCGATTGCCCGTTTCGGCGTGCGTCGCACCACTGCCGAGCGATCCGGCAGCACCAAAACCGCCCCAAGCCGATCACCGTCGATCTCGATGGGTTCGATCCAGTCGCGATCCACCCATTGCGGCAGGTTTTCGGGAGAAATCCGTCCGTTGCGCCAGGGCAGGGTGACGTCGCGCAGCACAAGATCGCGCAGTCCATGGCTCTTGGCCCATTCCGTCATCACCGCCGCCGCGCGTTCATTGGTCTTGATCGGAGTGCCCGAGCGGTCGAACACGATGATCCCGTCCCGGTCGGCCTTTTGCAGCCGGTCGAGACAATGATCGAGCAACCGGTAGCGCAGGTTCATTTCCCGCTGCGCCAGACGGTTCTCGATCCGCCCCGCCACCGTGATCGCCAGAGACAGGCTGTGGCGGCTGTAACTTCCGCTCAGACCGGAAATATCGAGCGCGCCGACAATGCCGCCGCTTGCGGGATCACGGATCACACTGGCCGAACAGGACCAGCGCTGAATGCCGGAACAATAATGTTCGGAGGAGTGAATCTGAATCGGCTGGCCGATCTCGATCGCCGTCCCGATCGCGTTCGTGCCGCAAGTCTCCTCGCTCCAGTTGGCGCCGGGCATCAGATGGATCGCCTCTGTGCCGTCGCGCAGGGCGTTGTCGCCTTCGACGCTCAGCACCACCCCGGAGGCGTCCGTCAACACCATCACCGTCCCGGTTTCGAACAGGAAGTCGCGGGCCGAAGCGATGATCGAACTGCTGGCCTGCACCAGCTCTTCGCTGTCGGTCAGAAGATCGTAAAGCGCATCGCCCTGCGCCGGGGGCGGGGCCCCGTCGCGCCAGGGATCAACGGCGCCATGGCACCGTCTCCAGGAATCGTCGATCAGCCGTCGCACGGCATCCGAGCCGCTATCCTGTCCGGACAGGAACTTTTCCCAGGTGGATTGCACCTGATGGTCGTTTTCCGGATACGAAAATCTTTGTCGCAAAGCCGTTGCAGGCATTCGGTGTCTCCTCCCTTGGTCTGTCGGCGGTCTTTCACCCGCATCCTCGCGGCGGGTCCCTCCCCGGACCCGGCGCCGCGCTCGTTACCCTTCGAGCGGGCACGACATGATTAGGCCGGAAACCTAGCATTATTTTCCCCTCGGCAAAACGTTTTGCCAAAACGCATATCGTTTTTGGTCCCTTCCAAACGGCTTGCAAAGGCCCGAAATGGGGCGGTTTTGGGGTGGTACGCCTTCCAAAAAGACACCTGCATGACACCGGAAATTTCGCGCCGCGTACCACCGCAAGGCGGTCGGGTGCTCGTCTGTGAGGTGATCGAATTTCGAACGCCTGCGTCTGGCTCGCGGAGGATGCGACAGGGTGCCCGCCTCTAAGCCCTTGAGTGGCAGGGCATAGGCGCACACGGTAAGAAACCTGCTTCTCCTAGGGCAGGTAGAGGGAGGAAATGATGGAAAATGGTACCGCAAAAGTTGCGCATGTCCTGAGACAAGGGACAGGCGGGCGTATTCCGGTCACGATCCTGACCGGGTTTTTGGGCGCTGGCAAAACCACCATGCTGAACCGGCTGGTGACACGGCCGGACATGGCTGGCGTGGCGGTTTTCATCAACGAATTGGGCGATATCGGCATCGATCACCATCTGGTGGAGCGAATCGATGATGCCCTGGTGATTCTCGACAGTGGCTGCCTGTGCTGTACCGTTCAGGGCGATCTGATTGCGGCCTTGATGCGCCTGCACCAGCAAATGGCCCGGCGCGAGATCGCCCCTGTACAGCGCGTGGTGATTGAGACCACGGGGCTTGCCGATCCCAGTCCGGTGGTCCGGGCGTTGATGGAAGATCGGCAGGTTTCGGCCCGGTTCCGCTGTGACGGGGTGCTGACCGTGGTCGATGCCACCCGCATTCGCGATCAGCTTGCCCGTCACCGCGAAGCCATGGCTCAGATTTCGATGGCCGACCGCCTGTTGCTGTCGAAATGCGATCAGGCCGGACGGGTTGAACAGGACGCCGTGATCCGGACGCTGAACGAGCTGAACCCGACAGCTGCGCATGTGATGCTCGATCACGGGGCCTGCGACCCGAAGCATTTGTTTTCCGGCGGCCTCTATGCCGAGGAGGACGCGCCCCTGAGCCTTGACGATTGGTTGGGACCGGCCCTGTCGATCACCGGGAATGGCCAGATCGGCGCATCACATTCAGCGCCGCTCGGAGGGGATCAGGGACACGTTGGCCTGCATTCCGGCCAGGTGCGCAGCTTTGTCGTCAGTTTCGACACGGCGCCGGGATGGCGCGGCCTTGCGGTCGGGCTGGGAGAGATCCTGTCGGATTACGCGGGAAAATTGCTCCGTGTGAAAGGATTGGTGGCCCTGCCGGGATTGGATGTGCCGATGGCATTGCAATGCGTCGAAGATGTCGCCTACGCTCCGGTCAAGCTCAGCTCCTGGCCCAAATCCGGACCGCTGGCCGATGGCGTCGGACGTCTGGTGTTCATCGGCGAAACCCTCACACCGCAGGACGAGCGCACCATTCGGGAGCGGCTGGCGCATCTGCCCGGCGATCGCGAAGCCTTGCGTCGCTCCGCCGCGACGCCCGGCCTGCCGACCCGCAACTGGCTTTTGGAACGGGCGCCTTTCACGCCGCATGAACGCCTGACCTCGGAGGCTTTTCTCATCCAGCCCCGTTTCCTCCGTGAGGCCGGACACAATGGGTAAGCCCACCTTAAAAGGCAGGAAAGGAGGCGGAAGTTGAGCGGTCTTCATCTGCAGCAGGGCACCTCGCAGCGCCTCACCCAGGTGATGCAGCGCGCCATCGGGCTTTTGCAGATGGATCATGCCGATCTGGCCGGATTTCTGATCGCGGAGGCAGCGGAGAACCCCTGCCTGACGCTCACTCTGCCGCAGCCAGACCCGGACAACGACGCCCCCGACCGCACCGAAGCTGAGCGCAGAACCGTGCCCGGCCCCTGGCGTCCGGCGTTCCTCGGCAGCGGCGATGAGATCGACACGCTACGGGCGGAGGCCGACGGCCTGCATGCGCATGTGGCCCGACAAATCGGCCTGATCTTTCGCGACGCGCGGGAGCGGGACATCGCGATGATCTTTCTCGAGTATCTGGAACCCAGCGGCTGGCTCGGTGCGTCGCTCGAAGATATTGCGTCACAAGCCGGCTGTTCGGTGGCAGAGGCCGAGGCGGTAATCACCCGCCTGCATGAGGTCGAGCCTGCAGGCCTTTTTGCGCGCTCCCTCTCCGAATGTCTGCGGCTGCAACTCGAAGAGGCGGGCGATCTGACCCTCCCGATGGCCCGTCTGCTCGACGTTCTGCCGCTGTTGGCAAAGGGTGATACAGGCGCGCTCCTGTCCCACTGCGAGGTCGATGCAGAGGGTTTGGCTGCGCTGGTGACCCGTTTGCGTCGGCTCGATCCCAAACCGGGGTCGCATTTCGACGATGCGCCGGACCTGCGCCGGGCGCCGGACCTGATCGCCGAGCGCGATGAACTGGGACAGTGGCATGTCGAGTTGAACTCGGCCACGGCCCCGCGCATCGCGATCACGCCGCACGGCGGAGCCGAACATCGCGCAGCGCTGAAGGAGGCGCGCTGGCTGGAGCGGACGGTGTCGCGTCGCAATGCTCTCGTGCTGGATGTCGCGGCCCATGTTCTGTCTGTCCAGCGTGAGTTCCTCGAACAGGGGCCGGTGCATCTCAAACCGCTGAGCTGTGCGGATGTGGCCGAAAAACTCGTTGTACATGAAACGACGATCAACCGGGTGCGTAACGGGCTTTTGATCCAGACCCCGCGAGGCATGATGTCGATGAGGGCCTTCTTCGCCCGCGGCGGGACAGGACACAGAGATGGATCGCATGTCCCGGCCGAAGCGATTTCGGCCCGGATCGCGGATTTGATTGCGGCAGAACGCCCGGACAAGCCGTTGACCGATCAGCAACTTGCCACCCGCCTAGCGGAGGCCGGACTGCGCGTGTCGCGTCGTACGGTGTCGAACCGGCGTCGCATGGCCGGGTTCCCCAATGCGGCAGAAAGACAGATTTCAAAAGGGAGAAAAGAGTGAACAAGGTATTTGCAAGCGCGACCGAGGCGCTCGACGGAATGCTCGAAGACGGCATGCTGATTGCCGCTGGCGGATTTGGTCTGTGCGGCATTCCCGAGCTGTTGATCGACGCGCTCGTGGAGAGCGGCGTGAAAGACATCACCATCGCGTCCAACAATTGTGGCATTGACGGCTTTGGTCTCGGCAAGTTGCTCGACACCCGCCAGATCAAGAAAATGATGTCCTCCTACGTGGGCGAAAACACGGAATTCATGCGTGGGCGAAAACACGGAATTCATGCGCCAGTATCTCTCGGGCGAACTGGAGCTGGAATTCAACCCGCAGGGCACGCTGGCCGAACGGATGCGCGCAGGCGGTGCGGGCATTCCAGGGTTCTACACCAAAACAGGCGTCGGCACGGTGATCGCCGAGGGCAAGGATCACCGCGACTTTGGCGGTGAGACCTACATCTTGGAGGAGGGCATTTTCGCCGATCTTTCCATCGTGAAGGCCTGGAAAGCCGACGAGAGCGGCAACGCGATCTTCCGCAAGACCGCGCGCAATTTCAATCCGCCCGCGGCGATGTGCGGCAAGGTCTGCATCATGGAAGTTGAGGAAATCGTGCCAACTGGCGCGCTCGACCCCGACGCGATCCACCTGCCGGGCATCTATGTGCACCGCCTGATCCAGGGCGAGCACGAAAAACGCATCGAACAGCGGACGACGCGTAGGAGATACGCCGATCGGGCGTAATATAAAGAGGAGGTGGACGAATGTGGGACCGCAATCAAATGGCCGCACGCGCGGCGCAGGAGCTGGAAGACGGCACCTATGTGAACCTCGGGATCGGCATCCCGACGCTAGTGCCGAACTTTATCCCGGAGGGCGTTTCCGTGACGCTTCAGTCGGAAAACGGCATGCTCGGCATGGGACCGTTTCCCTATGAGGGCGACGAGGACCCGGACCTGATCAACGCCGGCAAACAGACCATCACGGAACTGCCCAACACGGCCTATTTCGACAGCGCGACCTCGTTCGGCATGATCCGGGGCGGCAAGATCGCCATGGCGATCCTCGGCGCGATGGAGGTCGACGAGAAGGGTGATCTGGCGAATTGGATGATCCCCGGCAAGCTGGTCAAAGGCATGGGCGGCGCGATGGATCTGGTGGCGGGCGTTGGCCGTGTGGTGGTTGTGATGGACCACACCAACAAACACGGGGAGAGCAAACTTTTGAAAGGATGCACCCTGCCGCTGACCGGCCGGGGCGTGGTGGACCGCGTGATCACCAATCTGGGCGTGCTGGATGTGGTCGAAGGCGGCTTGAAGATCGTCGAGCTGGCCGACGGCATCACCGAAAAGGACTTTCGCGCCGCAACCGAGGCGACGATCGTCGGATAGATCCGACACAAGACTGAAAAATGGAGATAAATATGACAACTGATGCCTATATCATCGGCAGTGGACACACGAAGTTTGGCCGCCTGAGCGATACGCTCGAAGATTTGATCGTGATGGCAGGGCGCGAAGCGCTGGCCGAAGCGGCGCTTGACCCAAGCGAGATAGACGCAGTCTTTCTCGGTCATTTCAACGCCGGTCTCGTTGCGGACGGGTTTCCCTCCTCGCTGATCCTGCAAATCGACCCGGCACTGCGCTTCAAACCGGCGGCCCGCTGCGAAAACGCCTGTGCCTCAGGCTCTGCCGCGATCCATGCCGGGCTCAACCTCATGGCCGCCGGTAAGGCACGCAATGTCCTCGTGATCGGGGTCGAGAAAATGACTCATCGCTCGACCCCGGAGGTGACGGAGGCACTGGCATCCGCGGGCTATCATTATGATCCGGCGGAGAAAGGGCTGAGCTTCCCACAACTGTTTGCCTTGGCGGCGGAACAATATATGGCGCGTTTCGGCGATCAGATGGATGTCCTGGCGAAGATTGCCGCCAAGAACCATGCCAATGCGATGAAAAATCCATTGGCGCAGATGCACAAGGAAATGCCCTATGAGTTCTGTCGCGACATCAGTGAGAAGAACCCGCTCATTGCGCCGCCGCTGCGGCTGAGTGATTGCTCTCTGGTCTCGGATGGGGCCGCAGCCGTGGTTCTGAGCACGGACAACGGCGCAGCAGGCTCGGCAACAAAACGAGTGCGGTTCGGCGCCGCCGAACATGTCTCCGATTTCCTGCCGTTGAGCCGTCGCAAGATCTCGGATTTCGAAGGGCCTGAACGCGCGATCCGCACCGCTTATGACACGGCCGGGATCACCGTCGACGATCTCGATTTCGCCGAGGTGCACGATTGTTTCACCCCAGCAGAACTAATGATTTACGAAGCGATGGGTCTGGCCCAGAAAGGCGAAGGGGCGCGGGCGATCGAGACCGGACGCGTATTGGCGGACGGGCTGACGCCGGTCAACGTGTCCGGAGGGTTGAAGGCCAAAGGTCATCCGGTCGGCGCCACGGGCGTGTCGATGCATGCGCTTTCATATCGCCAGTTGACCGGGCAGGCCGGGGACATGCAACGCGCCGGGGCGGATTGCGGCCTCGTGTTCAACATGGGTGGCGCAGCGGTGGCCAATTACGCCTCGGTGCTTTTGGCAGACCGGGCGTAACACGTCCGATTGCACACCTGTGCGGACCGGTTCTCTCAGGTCGCGTCTTGATCCAAGGCGCGTCCTGCTTTGGTTTGTGAGCATTTCTCTGCCGTTTTCAGGCCAGTTTCCTGTCCTCTGCCTGGCCCAGCGTCTGATGACACTCAAAGATCCCATGGCGATCACTCCAAATCTCCCCAACCGAAAACGTCGCGGCAATGTGTGCACATGGGTCAATTCTCAGTGACAATTTATGGGGATACCGGGTCAGTTCTCAGTGACAACCAACAGGCTGACTTTGCTGTCACTGTACCCTCATTAATCAGAATTGCCTTTAAAATTATCGTTTGTTTTCAGCGGCACGATGTACCCTTAATTTTCATATTGTACCGTTAATTGCCATACTGTACCCTTTATTAGCATACGGTCAGTTCTGTGGATAAGTGCTGACAGGAATAGGGCAGGGATTGGCGTGGTCAGCGAGCGTCTTGCAAAACATCGAGCAGCAGTCCTCCGTCCGATCCTGGAACTTGAGAAGAAGGGTGAGCCGATCAGTGCGGCAATCGGAGATGCTGCTTGGGAACTAGGTTTGGCGAAGAGCCACACCTGGTCGCTTTACCGCCGTTTGCGCGAGAACGATGGGCGGGCCGCAGCACTGGAACTCAGTCGCCGGGGGCCGAAACCGGGGTCGAAACGGATCGCGCGAGAAGTCGAAGACCTCATCGATGAACGCCTACGGCGCTATTATCTGGTCCGCGAACGCTCCAGCTTTCTGCGAATTTGGCGTGAGATCCGTTCGGAATGCGAGGCAAAGGGCTTCCAGCCACCGGCACGAAAAACGCTGAAAGCTCGGCTCGATGCAATGGACGAGAAAGAGATTGTTAGAAAGCGCCGTGGTGCCAAGGAGGCGAACAAGACTTTTGCGGCACGTCCGGGCCGGCTTGCGGTTGGAACGCCACTGGAAATTGTTCAGATCGATCACACCTTGGCCGACATCATTTTGGTCGATCACGTGGATCGGCGACCGCTTGCGCGCCCATATTTGACGGTAGCCATCGATGTTGCAACCCGGATCGTTCTCGGGGTCTTCGTCAGCTTTGATGCACCATCAGTTCTTTCGATCGCGCTCTGCCTCGATCATTGTGTGCGTCGGAAATCGATCCACGTCCCAGGGAAGCTGGAAGAATTGGTCTGGCCGACATCCGGCATCCCGAAGGCGATCCATGTCGATAACGCGCAGGAGTTCCACAGCGACGCCTTCTCATCGGCCTGCGAAGATTGGGGCATTGCCGTCGAGTACCGCCCGCCTGGTGCAACGCACTTCGGAGGTCATATCGAACGTTTGATCGGAACGGCCATGGGGGCTGTTCATGTTTTGCCCGGGACCACGCAATCCTCCGCTGCCGAGAAGGGCGATTATGACAGCGAGAAACATGCGGCTCTGACCCTGGCCGAGTTCGAGGACTGGCTTCATCTGGAGATTTGCCGCTACCACAATACCCGCCACGAAGCCCTCGGGCGAACGCCGCTGGCCGCTTGGGCTGACTTGGGCGGAGACACTGCGGGGCGGCAGGTTGTCGATGTCGAAGCCTTCCGGACAAGCTTCCTGCCTTTTGAGTTGCGCCAGCTCGGGCGCACTGGGATCACTCTCTTTGGGGTGCACTACTGGAGTGATGCCTTCGCGTCGTTGGTCGGACGGGGCAGCGGCAAGGTGCAGGTGAAGTACGACCCGCGGGACCTGTCGCAGGTCTGGGTTCTCGTCAATGATGGCCGCATGATCCCGGCTCGGTATCGGGATCTGAGCCACCCTCGGATATCGCTTTGGGAAAGTCGTCGGGCGCGGAAGGAATGGCAAGACAGGCATGGCGGTCGGATCAACGAGAAGGCCTTGTTCCAGGTGATCGACGCGCAGAGACGACTGGCCGAGGCGGCGCGTCAGAAGACAAGGACCGCCCGTCTGGAGAGCGAACGCGAGACGCGGCTTCCCAAGCACCAGCCGCGCCGCGATCCGTCCCGAGAAATGTTCGCCATCGACACTGGTAACCCAGACCTCCCCACTTATCCGATTGAAGAGTTTGATGACCCCAGAAGAAAGAATTGACCGCATCCGCAGCGATCATTGGATCGCATTCGACCGTGCCACGATTGTTCTCAACCGATTGACGTCCCTGATGGAAATGCCGCAGCAGAGCCGGATGCCTGGCCTGATGGTCTATGGCAGTTCCGGTATTGGCAAGACGATGATCGCCAAGCGCATGGCCAGCAAGTATCCGACGCAGTACAACGCAGAACTGGGCATCACGAAGACCCCCATCCTGCTGGTTCAGGCGCCGCCAGCGCCGGACGAGCGACGCTTCTACCAGCACATCCTTTCGACGATCGGGGCGCCGATGTGGGGGCGGCATACCGTGTCCGAACTTGAGGTCCGCGCGCTCAGTCATCTTCGGGATATGGACCTGAAGATGCTGATGATCGACGAGGTGCACAATCTGCTTGCCGGTAGTTACCGGGAGCAACGCCGGTTCCTGAACATGCTGCGGTTCTTGGCCAACGATCTCTGTGCCTCGCTTGTCGTTTTCGGTGTCAACGAAGCGCTCGAGGCCGTCCGCGGTGACGACCAACTGGCCCGTCGCCTGGACGAACACTACCTGCCGCTCTGGGAGGACGACGTGGAGTTCTCTCGGCTCATCCAAACGCTGATTGCCGCGATGGCACTTGAGCAGCGGTCGGGCCTCACGGTTGCGTCGCTTCGGACAATCCTGAAAGTGACGGGCGGTGTGACCTCGCGCGTGTTCATCATGATCAAGTCCTTGGCCATCGATGCGATCGAGACGGGTGAGGAGCGGATCACCGATGAGGCCGTTCAGGCCTGGCAGCCGGTATGGGCGAAGCATGCTTGGAGCATTCCGCGCCAACCCATCGCGGAGTTCGGGTGACCGTGAACCCATTGCCGCGTCGACCGCCACCGGTATCCGACGAGCTTCTCTCGAGCTGGATCGGGCGGTTGGCCCGGGCCAATCATTGTTCCGTCGAAGAGCTTTGCGGCTATCTCGGTTTGGGGCAGGGCAGGGTGCCGGAGCATGCGGGTGACCTTGGGCATGTGAACTGGGCTCGGCTATGTCCGGCGGTTCAGCAGACCCGGGATGAGATCGCGGCCATGACCCTCCCGGACACGACGCATCATCCCGCTCAATGCGTATCTAGCGATGACTTCCAAAGTTGCGCAAACTGCTCGAAACAAACCTCGGGACTGGTCCTGCGCCACTGGCGCTTCGCCTGGTCGCTGACTTGCGAAAACTGTGGTCGACCTCTTGTGGCGAGGCATCCGGCCGATGGTCTATCAAACAGGCTACGTGTCCGCGCCGCTCGGGGCGCGGCATTGCTGAAGACGGCGGTTGCCGCCGCCGATCTGAGGCACATGCAGCGGATCAGCCATACGCTGTGCCTCTTACAAGTACTTGAGTTGGTATACAGCGTGCCACTCACGTCGCGGTGTCAACTGGAGCGGTCAATAGCACTCGCAGCTGTCGATGTCTGCTCAGCCCGTCCATTATTGGGAGTGGCCATCTTGCTGCGCGGAAATGAACAAGCATTCTGGGATCTCCGACGCGCCTTTCCTCAGCGCAGACGTTTGATTGAGAAGGTGCGCAAGCTGTCGATGAACCTCGATATGCGACTTCCGCGAAGACGTCGGCAGGAAAGCAGTCCCGTTGACCGATCTGCCAGGGCGACGTCGCCCAAAAAGACGTCTGCGCAGGCCCTAGACGCTGCCCGTCAGGCCATCTCCGAGCTCGGTGCCGATGCAGATCGTCAAGCGCTTCTGGCACGAGCCGATGCAATCTGGAAGCGCCAAAGCTGTGTCAGCCACTGACGCAGCGCCCTGTGGATATATTGCAATTAAGGGTACAGAATCTGCCGAAAACGCTTCCAATCCGCAGAATCTGATTAATTAGGGTACAGTGACACTGAGCGCGGGGAGACCCATTGATGGGATCGATGCGGAGAGGCCGTCTTGCCATCGGCGTGTTATTGGTCACGCTTGTGGCCGCCGCGATTGGCTATGTCATCGCATCCACGGTTCTGACCTTCAAAGACCTCGGGTTCCAGGCCGAGATCGACTTTTTCTATATCGCACAGAACTACCGGGCCATTGGCAAGGTTCGACCCGACGACTTCAAACTGATCAACCTGATCATGGGTGGCGCAGGGGTCGCGGGTCTGATGATGAGCCTGGCGATGTCCGGCTCAGCGCTCACCCGCTTCGGCTATACCCATTGGCAAACCCGCCGCGAGATGAAACGCAACGGGTTCTTTGGCAATCCCGGCGCCGGGTTCGTGATTGGTAAGCTTGGTAAACCGATATCACGGGCGCCTTTCCTCTGTTCCAGGGTATTCCCACATGCCTTGATCGTGGCCCCGACAGGGCGTGGCAAGACCACCGGTTTTGTCATTCCGAACCTGCTCACCTGGCAGGGATCGGCCGTGGTGCTCGATGTGAAGGGCGAATGTTTCGAAGCCTCCGCCCGCCATCGCGGCGCGCAAGGTGACATGGTCTATCGCTTCGCGCCGACGGATTGGGAGGACAAGCGCACCCATCGGTACAATCCGCTTCTGCGCATCTATGAGCTTGAGGACCCGGCGCGCCAGCAGATGGAGTTGCAGCTCCTGGCAACCCTCTTCCTGCAGAACGACAATGATCGGGTGCAGGGGCTCCTGAAAGGTGGCATTGATCTATTCGTTGCCGCCGGCCTTCTGGCCTTCCAGCGCAAATGTCCAACCTTGGGCGAAATCTACCGCATTGCCGCATCCGGTGGGAACAAGCAGACGGAGTATCTTGCCCGCTCGCATGAGGTTCAGAATGCGGCGGCGAGATTGATATTCACGCGGTTGGCCTCGACCAACAATGACACTCTGACGTCTTATGTCTCGCTTCTGATGACCTCGGGTCTGGATCAGTGGCAGAACCCGGCAATTGATGATGCGACAGCGGTGTCGGATTTTGATTTCCGGACGATCCGCAAGAAGCCCTTCAGCGTCTACCTGGTCGTTCAGCCGCTCATGATAAAGCCGTTGGCGCCGCTCATTCGGCTGTTTTTTTC
>Ga0213840_1002221_pt1 | contig 12619 bp, 10 predicted proteins | sample SWPATP22_FD_160132 | JGI IMG/M metagenome (GOLD analysis project Ga0213840, IMG submission 160132) | Coastal seawater microbial communities from Marineland, Florida, United States - SWPA TP2 #2 | ecosystem: Environmental > Aquatic > Marine > Coastal | place: USA: Florida | collected 2016-08-14 | reverse complement strand
AGGCCATCGCCCACGACCACCTCGCCGACCGCTTGATGGGACTCGAGGTCGACACACCCGAGCCGCTGGAGCTCGACGTCGACACGCCACTGCTCCGCGCAGGCCTCGTGCGCCGGGTCCGCAGCCCGCGGGGCGATCTCGTCGAGCTGCGCGCTCCGCTCATCAAGAGCCTGTTCGAGTAGACCCCGGCACCCGCCATCCGCCGCCCCCAGGCCCGGGATAGGAGCGCCTGGTCCCTGTGGCTCTGACGCCCAGGCAGGAGGCGAGATGGTTCTGGCAGGTGCGTCCCCCGAACACCCCCAGGACAGCCTCGTTGCGGGGGATGTCGACGGTCTGGCCGAACGCTGGGAGGCGATGGACCGTCCCACCGCCGAGGCCCGCATCGCCGTGTTGGTGCCCGAGCTCAACCGGCACAACCGGCTCTACCATGAGCTCGGTGCTGCCGAGATCGACGACCGTGCCTACGACCTTCTGTTCCGGGAGCTGGAGGTGCTGGAGGGGCGCTTTGCCGCCCTTCGCCGCGACGACAGTCCCACCTGGCGGGTTGGCGGTGCGCCGGTCGACGGGCTCACCCCCTTCCCGCATCGCGTCCCCATGCTCAGCCTGGGCAACGCATTCACCGAGGCCGACATCCGTGGCTTCGACGAAAAGCGCCATCCCCAGACCAACAACCTCCGCGGCGGCATGCGCCACGCCCTCATCGAGGCCGGCGAGTCACCGAATGGCCCCATCCAGTACGTCGTGGAGCCCAAGCTCGACGGCCTGGCCCTGGAGCTCGTCTACGAGGAGGGCCTGCTCACCGGTGCGGGCACGCGCGGAAACGGCGAGGTCGGCGAGGACGTCACCCACAACGTCCGCACCATCGACAATGTGCCCTTGCGCCTGCCACCCGGAGCGCCGGCCTACCTCTCGGTGCGGGGCGAGGTGCTGTTCACCTTGTCGGGCTTCGAGAAGATGAACGCAGACCGGGTGCGCTCCGGCGAAAAGGCCTTCGAGAACCCCCGGAACTCCGCAGCCGGCACGCTCCGTCAGCTCGATCCCAAGGTGGCCGCCGGACGTCCGTTGATGTTCATCGCCCACTCTGCTGGCGAAGGCATCGACAACGACGCCGCTCCCGCGCATTCTGACCTGCTGGCCCGGCTGTCTGAGCTCGGCTTCGCCACCAACGCGCTCAACACGGTCTGCCAGGGCATCGAGGAGGTGGTGGCGGCGGTGCGTGCGATTGGCGAGCAGCGCGGCACCCTCGACTACGAGATCGACGGCGCGGTCATCAAGGTCGACAATCTCCACCAGCAGGACATCATCGGCTTCGTCACCCGCAGCCCGCGCTGGGCGGTCGCCTACAAGTACCCTCCGCCCCGTCGCCGCACGCGGCTTGAGGCGGTGGAGTTCGGCGTCGGCCGCACCGGGGTCGTCACGCCGGTCGCGAAGGTGGCGCCTTGCCGGGTCGGCGGCGTCACCGTCACCAGCATCACCCTGCACAACGAGCGACACGCCTGCTTTCCCTTCGAGGAGTGGCAGACCGGACAGGGCCGCACGAAGAGTCGCGGCATTCCCGGGGCGCCGCTGCGGGTCGGCGACCTGGTCGAGATCTACCGGGCCGGCGACGTGATTCCCCGTGTGGGCGCGGTCATCGAGGAGGACGGGCGGGCAGACCGGGCGGTCGTGGCCTTCCCGACGGTGTGTCCGGGGTGTGGGGCCGGCCTGGAGCGCGAGCCCTCGCCGGAGTGGCTGAAGTCCCAGGAGCGCGGCGATGCCGACGACAAGGACCCCCACCCCAACGATCTGCTGCGCTGCCCCAACCGCTTGGGCTGTCCGGCCCAGGTCGAGGCCAGCCTGCAGCACTTCGCGGGCCGCGGCGGCATGGACATCGAAGGCCTCGGGGCCAAGCTCGTGGCGCAGCTCGTCGCCGGCGGCCTCGCCCGTCCAAGCGAGCTCTACGACCTGCAGCACGCCGATGTGGCCGCCCTCGACCGCATGGGCGACAAGTCGGCGCGCAACCTGCTCGCCGCGTTGGATGCCAGTCGCCAGCGCCCGTTGTGGCGGGTGCTCGTCGGCCTGGGCGTGCCCCACGTCGGCGAGTCCACCGCACGCGGCATGGCGCGGGCCCTGGGGTCCATCGATGCCGTGATGGCGGCCACCGCCGAGCAGCTTGCCGAGGTGCCCGAGGTGAAGGGCAAGCTCGCCCCGGCCATCCACGCCTTTCTCCACCTCCCCGACGTCGAAGCCGAGGTTCGGGCCCTGCGCGCCCGTGGGGTGGCCTTTGTCGCCGAGGCCGAACCCACCCCGGTCGATGAAGGCGGAGAGCAACCCTCGCTGGCGGGGTTCACCTTCGTGCTCACCGGCACCTTGCCTACGATGGCCCGGAGTGCCGCGAAGAAGCGCATCGAGGCGGTGGGCGGCAAGGTGTCGGGCAGCGTGTCCAAGAAGACCTCGGCGCTCGTGGCTGGCGAGGCCGCCGGGAGCAAGCTCAAGAAGGCGGAGAAGCTCGGCGTGCCGGTCATCGACGAGGCCGCCCTGGTGGCCTGGATCGACGAAGGGAAGGTGCCCGATGAGCTCGGCTGACTCGGCCCATCGCCTCGTGCGGGTGCATGCCCGCGTGCGGGGCCACGTTCAAGGCGTCTACTTTCGTGCCTCCACCCAGGAGGAGGCGCGCCGCCTCGGCCTGGCGGGCTGGGTGCGCAACCGCCGGGATGGCACCGTGGAGCTGGTGGCAGAGGGCACACGCGCCCAGATCGACGCGCTGCTGGACTATGTCGCGGTTGGCCCGCCCCTCGCCACCGTGCGCGAGGTGGAGCGGGTGGACTGCGAACCCGTGGGCCTGGAAGGTGGCTTTGCGGTGCGCCCCACGCAGTAGGGCTCACTCGGCGAGAATGGCGTCGAGCGTGTTGTTCAGGGCGGCTGCATCGTACTGGTGGGAGATGAGCTGGATGACGCCATCCCGGTCGATGACCACCTGCAGTGGGTACGGCGCGTAGGGGTGGCCTGAGCCGGAGTCGATGGCGTAGTAGCGAGAATAGGGCTCGTTGGCGTCGTAGAGCATCACGCCTTCGATGCCGGCCTCGTCGCCGAAGGTGCGCACCGTGTCGAGCGGGTCGATGGTGTTGAGCAGCCACACCTCGATCTCGTCGGCGTCGTCGCGGCTCTTGACGGCATTGGGGATGTCTGGAACCTCCAGACTGCAGACGGGTCAGAACAGCGCCCAGTAGACCAACACCACGGCCTTGCCCCGGGTGTCGGACAGCGTCCAGGTGCTCTCGTCGCCGTCCGGCAGCTCGATGCCCGGCAGCGTGAAGTCCTCGTGGAGGGTGCCCACCCCCTGGTCGGCGAGCCGGAGTGCGAGGGTGCCGGTGGGCTCGTCGGGGTCGTTGGTGGTCCAGTGGATGTAGGTGCCTCGGGTCCGGTCACCGGTCCACTCCACGGTCACCTGGTGGCTGCTGTAGGCGCCTACAGTGAAGGCATCCTCGGAGAGGTTGGCCTCGCCGTCCACCTCCAGTGACACCTCCAGATCGAGGGGACCGTGGTTGCGGAAGGTGGCCGCCCGAGAGGGCTCGTCGAGGGCGGAGAACCAGAGGGTGTCGGGACCCTCGACCTCGGGTGCAGCCACGCCCGGGACCGCCTCCAAGGCCGTGCTGGCGAACCAGTCGGCCACCATCGCCCGTCCGTTCGATGAGGCCACCCCCAGGGCGCTGTACACGGGGGTCTCATGGCCCAGCAGGCGGGGTTCGTCGTCTTGCAGATCGACGAGGACGGTGACCTCCCAGGCGCCAATCCAGGCGTAGGTGCCATCGGTGGCCACCGACAGCGCGGAGCCGGAGGTCGTGATGTCGCCGCGGTGCCGGAGTGCGTCGCCCTCGGTGGACCAGAAGGACGTGCCCACCCCTCCCATGCCCACCACCAGCGTGTCGCCATGCCAGGAGACGTCGCGGCCTTCGCCACTCATCGTGGCCCGGGCGAGCTCTATGGGCTCCGACGGGGTCGTGATGTCGTAGAGGAGGAGGATGTCGTCGTCGGTGACGATGGCCCGGTCGCCGGACAGACCCACCGCGAAGGCGTCGGAGGCAGGCAACACGCCCAGGCTGGTGCCGTCGAGGTCGAGCAGCAGTCCGCCGCCATCCCGGGCGCCCACTAGGATGCGGGAGCCATCGATGGCCACTCCCTCGTGGACGCCGCGGAGGCCGGCTGGACGCAGACTGACGGCGCCTCGCGTGGCCTCCCCGGGGGACACGTCGACGAGGAGCAGGCCGTCGCTGCGTGTGCCGAGAATGGCGTGCTGGCCGTCGCTGTCGACGCGCAGTGCCCGCCGCTCTCGCTCCTGGTGGACCAGCTCTCCATCGGCCATCGACACGATGCCATAGCCGCCTTGTCCCACCACGATGGCCCAGTCGTCGTTGATGGGGGCGGCGTCGACCCACTCGTAGGTGATGGGCTCGCCGGCGCCGCCTTCGACGTGCGAGCCGAGGGTGAGGATGGGGTCACCGAAGCTCAGCTCGTCGGACCCGGTGTCTCCGGAGTCCCCGGAGTCGGACGTGTCGCCGGAGTCGGCGGTGTCGTCGGGCTGGCTGGTGTCGGTGGAGGCGGTGTCCGTTGGCTCGGCGTCGCCTTCAAGGAGGTGGCACAGCCCGTCGTCGCGCCGCTCGGAGCCCTTGGGGCAGTCTTTGCTGCAGCCGTAGGTGAAGGCGAGGCCAGGCAGGAGCAGGCGCGTGAGCGTCATGGGGTCCTCGGGGCGAGCTGGCCTGGATGCCGGTCCCCCCCGCTGGTCTCACGGACAGGCCATTCACCGTGATTCGCGCCGATATCCGTCTCCAGGCGCCTGGCGATGCGGCGCTACAGCCGGGTGGTCTCGGTACACCGGCTGAGGATCTGCTCGCCCTCGCCGGGACCGACAGGTCGGAGGTCCATCTTCACGACATTGCCCATCTTCAGGGTGTAGTCGAGGGCGATGTAGTGCACCTTGCCCGCCTCCACGACCATCTCGGCCTGGTCGGCAGCGGACACGGTGACGTAGCGGTACTTCGCGTTGAGGGCGAGCCGACCTGCGGGAACGTCGATGGCAGCGCCGTTGTCGGTGGCTGTGGTGCCCTTCTTGTCGCCGTTGATCCGCCAGGTGATCTGACCCATCGGCTTGGGGTTTCCGAGCTTGCTCTTCTCGGGACAGGTGGCGAGCACGACGGTGGCGGCCCCCTCGGTGGGAAGGAAGGTCATGGAGCCAGTGGCGGCGATGGCGGCGCCCCCCACATCCCCCTCGACCGCGGTGGCGGTGGGCTGGGCGGTGGCGGTGGGTTCGAGTCCCCAGGTCTTCCGCATCAGCTCCTCGTGCATGGTGGGCGTGATGGCGCCGGTCTCCTTGAGCACGCAGAGCTGGTAGGTGTACCAGGACTTCGCCAGCGCATCGCCTTCGAGCAGGGAGGTGTCGTAGGTGGCGGAGGCATCGGACTCGATGTCGACCTTGCCGCGGCCGAGCCCGGTCACGCCGACCTCGATCATGGCGTCGACGGCCTGGCTGGTCTCGGTGCTGAGCTGCTGCGCGGGCTTGATGCGCTCACAGCTCGTGTCGGGCTTCTTCGCGATGGCGAGGGTGGGGACGGCCGCAGGGGCCATCAGCAAGGCCCACAGGGGGGCGAGGCGCGGGTTCATGGTGGCTCCACTCGGGGCATGCCCGCTATCCGACGCGGCGTGCGCGGTCAGCCTCGGGGCAGTGTCGCTCCATTGCGACGACGTCCGACCGCCAGCATGCTCAGCGCGGCCAGGGTCAGTCCACTCGACCCGGCGGAGACGGTGGCGCATCCTCCCTTGTCGCCATCCTCGCCGGAGGCGTCGGCATCCCCCGCGTCGTCGCCGTCAGCACCGCCATCCTCCTCGTCAAAGCCCTCGTCCACCTCATCGATGCCCGAGAGGTCCAGCGAGACCGCCTGCACGGTGTGCTGGGTCATCACGTCGTAGGTGACGAGCAGCAGGTCGTCGCGGCGGGCCACCCACGGGCGCATCGCGGCGTCCATGCCGCTCTGCAGGTCGGTGAGCTTGTGCGACTCCACGATGTCGAAGTCCTCGGTGAGGATGTGGAGGTAGACGTTGCCGGTGTCGCCGCCCCCGGGCCCCGTGTCGTCGGCCGACATCATCACCACTGCGTAGTATTGGCCCACCCGGATGATGCCGGACGGCCAGTAGGTGCGCTGTCCGGGCTCGGCCACGGTGTGCTTCACCTCCGACAGCTCCGCCCACTCGGGGGTGAAGGTGGTGATGGTGAGCTCGCCGCTGTGCTCGGCGGTGGTGAGGATGATGCGGTCGGTGGCGGCGTCGGCGAGGAGGCCGGCCCCCATCAAGAAGCGCCCCCCAAGGTCGATCTCACCGATGTTTGTGGCGGTCTCATCCTGCTCGATGAAGATGGACTCCCCTGAGCCGCCCCCGCCATCGCCGTAGCCCCCAAAGGCCGCGCCCGTGCCCCAGGGAGAGCAGAGGGCGGCCATGTCATTGTGCGCCCGGCTGGGGTTTCGTTCTTCGAGAACGCCGCTGGCGACGATGTTCAGGTCTGCGTCAGCGAACCAGCTGTAGGCGCTGTCGTTGTGGTCGACCACGTTGGCCGACGACACGATGTAGTAGCCGCCGTCGGGACACATCTGGACGTTGTGGTCCTTCAGGTCGCCGTGGTCGGTGACGGTGGACTTGCTGCGCTCGTCGAACTCCCAGTCGCCGAGCCCGGAGCCGGTCTGCAGGAGCGGGCCGATGTGGAAGTTGCCGGCGGTGCCGATGCCGAGGCGCCAACCGTCTTCGGTGGGCAGCGCGCGCGCCCAGGTGCCGGCGGTGCCGGTCTCCACTGGCGGGCCGATCTCAGCGACGATGCCGGCGTGGGCGAGACCAATGGCGAGGAGCAGCAAGGACATGGGGCCTCCAGATCGGGCGAACCCGATGCCAGCGCCGGCCGGGTGTTTCAGCACGGCTGGCGCGGATTTCAGTCAGGTGGATGGCGGAGCCGGTGGCGGATGGACTTCAGCATGCCGCGGGCGGTCGCCACAGCATCGTGGTCGAGCGGCAGGTGGGACAGCGCGGCGTTGATGCGGGCCCGGGTGGGAATGTGGCGTCGGCCGGCGAAGTAGGTGGTCTGTTCGAGGACGTCGACGAGGTCGTCGATCATGAGGCTCCGCAGCCGTGCGCTCGCGGCGGGACGTGCCGGGGGCTCGGCCTGTGTGCGGGCGGCGTTGGACAGGATGGCCGCCGTGACCTGGACCGCTTGAGACAGGTTCAGCGAGCTGTGCGCGGTGGTGGGAATGCGGAGGACGGCATCACAGCGGGCCACGCTGGCATTGTCGAGTCCGAAGTCCTCGGGGCCGAACACGATGGCGGTGGACCCCCCGCTGGCGAAGACCTCATCAGCCAGGCGCGCCGGACCCCACACCGGGGTGTCGAGCCGGCGGGCGCGGGCGGTGGTGCCGACGACCCGCCCCACATCGAGGGCGTCGATGGCCTCGGCGACTGTGCGCACGAAGAGGGCCCCATTGATGCGGGCGTGGGCGTTGGGAGCCATCCACCGGGCCACGTCGGGGTCGAATGCGGGTGGGTCGACCAACACGAGACGGCCAAGGCCGTGGTTGGACATGCCCCGGGCCACTGCGCCGATGTTGCCCGACGAACGTGGGGCCACGAGAACCACATGCACACCGGCCAGGATGTCGGCCGGCAGCGCGTGGGAAGGGGGCGGGGACTCGGGGGGAGTGCCCAGGGCCTCAGCCTCCGAACAGGCCCTTGAACCAGCCCATGATGCGGCCGAACAGGCCGGGGCTCTCTTGGGGCTTTGTGACCGCGGTCTCCGCGTCGGCCGCCGACTCGGGGGCGCTGGGTGCCGGTGCGGTGGGTGCGGTGGGGGAAGGCTGGAGCACATCGGGACGCGACAGCTGCGGGGCGGTGTCGGGCGCAGATGGCGCGCTGGCTGCGGCGCTGGGCTCGACGGCACCGGGGTCGGCCACCGGCTTGGCGGGCGCTCCCAGGGGCGGCATCGGGCCTGCACCACCAATCTCCTGCATCAGCGAGCTGGTGGGCATGTTCAGCGGAGCGGGCGCGGCCTTGGGGGCCGGCTTCGCGGGCGGCGGGGCCTCGGCCTTCTTCTTCTTCTTGCCGCCTTGCGGACCGATGCGAAGGGTGCTCTCGACCGACTGACCGGTCTCCTTGTCGCGGGCCGTGAGGTTGAGGATGCCTTCCGAGTCGATGTGGAAGGTGACCTCGATCTTGACCTTGCCCTTGGGCGCTCGGCGGATGCCTCGGAACAGGAAGGTGCCCAGCAGCTCATTCTCCGCCACCAGCCGGCTCTCGCCCTGGTAGATCTTGAGCATGATGGTGCGCTGGTTGTCCTTCGAGGTGGTGAGCGTGCGGGTCTTGTAGTCGGGGAGGGGCTGGTTCTTCTGGAACAGGACGTGCATCGTCCCGTTCATCTTGTTGATGCCGATGGGCATCGGAAGAACATCGAGGAGCGTGACGTCGGACCCGCTCGACAGCGAGTGGGCCATGATGGCCGCGCCGATGCCGACCGCCTCGTCGGGGTGGACGCCCTTGCTCGGGGGCTTGCCGAGGAAGGAGGTGACCCGCTTCTGCACCAGGGGCATGCGCGACTGGCCGCCCACCAGGAGGACCTCGTCGATCTGGCTGGCCGAGGTGCCGGCCTCGCCGAAGATGCGCTCGCAGGTGGCGATGGTGCGGTCGACGAGGTCGCCGGTGAGCTTCTCGAGCAGCGACCGGGTGACCTCCATGTCGATGTCGATGGGACCCGACTCGCCCTTTGCGATGTAGGGGATGTGGATCCGGGTGGTGGTGCGTGCGGACAGCTCGATCTTCGCGGCTTCGGCAGCGTCGCGGATGCGCTGGATGGCGACGCGGTCCCAGGAGAGGTCGACCCCGTGCTCCTCGAGGAAGGCCTCGAGGACGTGCTTCATCAGCCGGTCGTCGAAGTCGACACCGCCGAGGAAGGTGTCACCACCCGTGGCGATGACCTCGAAGATGCGGTCCTTGATGTCGATGACGGAGATGTCGAAGGTGCCGCCACCGAGGTCGTAGACTGCGATGCGCTGGGAGAGGTTCTTGCCGAGCCCGTAGGCCAGGGCCGCCGCGGTGGGCTCGTTGAGAATCCGCAGGACCTTGAGGTCGGCCATCTTGCCGGCGTTGCGCACGGCCTGGCGCTGGCGGTCGTTGAAGTAGGCGGGGACCGTGATGACCCCTTGGTCGACCTCTTCTTCGAGCGCTTCCTGGGCGACGTCGCGAATCCGCTTGAGGATTGCGGCGCTGATCTGCTCCAGGGTGAAGACCTGGTCCTTGATCTTGATGAGGACTTCTTTGTTGTCGCCCTCCAGCATCTCGTAGGTGAAGACCTGCTTCACCTTGTCGATGGTCTTGCTGTGGAAGTTCCGACCGATCAGGCGCTTGGACGCCATGACCGTGTTGGCCGGATTGAGCTGGGCCTGGCGCTTCGCTTCCTGGCCCACGAGGCGATTGCCCCGTTCGTCGATGGCGAAGACCGACGGAATCGTCGAGCCACCGCCCTTGTAGGTGATCACTCGGGGACGCTGACCATCCATCACTGCTGCGCAGCTGTTGGTCGTGCCGAGGTCGATCCCGATTGCCCGTGCCATCCAGGTTCACCCGAGGTTGCAATGCACCGTCGCCGCTTGTACCACGAGCGGCTGAAATGCGTCAATCAGGGGGCGGGGGGCGCCCACCGTAGAAGAAAGGAGAGAAGTAGGGAGGGGGAAGGAGACGGATGGTGACACACGCGCGACCTCAGCGCACCCGTCGGACCCGAACCTCGACGATGGCTCGGTCGGTCGCCTTGGTGACGGTGAGGTGGAAGCGACCGCAGTCGACCTCCGCACCCCGGCTCGGAACCCGACCCAGACGGGCCAGGATGAAGCCTGCAACCGTCTCGAAGTCGCCTTCGGGAAGGCTCAGCCCTGCGGCATGTTCAAGGTGTTCTCGCTCTGCCCGCCCGCTGGCCACCCACTCACGCTCGCCGGCGCGGCGCACCATCGGCCGGCTGCGGTCGGACTCGTCCTCGATCTCACCCACGATTTCTTCGAGGAGGTCCTCCACGGTGATGACCCCTGCGGCGCCCCCGTACTCATCCACCGCGATGGCCATGCGCTGACGCTGGCGGCGCATCTCGGGAAGCAGGGCATCCACGCGCTTGGTCTCGGGCACGAACAACGGCGCGCGGGCCACCTCGGCCACGGGCCGGCCCCAGTCTTCGGCGTCGAAGATGTCCTGGTGGAGGATGATGCCGGTGATCTGGTCGACCCTGTCCCGAAAGACGGGCAGCCTGGAGTGTCCGCTGTTGGCCATGCGGCGTGCGGCCTCGTGGATCGTGGCCGTCCCTTCGATGGCGACCACCTGGATGAGCGGCACCATGGCGTCCTCCACAGTGGCCTCGGTGAACTCCAGCACCCGACGGATGAGCTGCCGGTCGTTGGCCGTCAGGTCGCCTCTACGCGAGCCGTCGAGCAGCAGCCGCAGCTCCTCCCGCGTGACCCCGCTGCGCTCCTCCTCGGCGCCCAGGAGCCGGTTGAGGCCGGCCAACACCACCAGAGCCGGTGACAGCACGAGTCCGATGAAGCGCAGAGGAAAGACCACGTAGGGGACGATGCGGTCGGCGTGATGCTGGAAGATGGCCTTGGGCAGCATCTCGCCGATGGTGAGGGTGAAGGGGAATACGAGGAGGACCGCGGCGGCGGCGGGCAGGTCGAAGCGTGAGGTGACCAGCCCGGCGGCGAGGGTGGCGGCAGCGATGGTGCAGAGGTTCGTGCCGACGAGGCAGGTGCCGAGGGTCCAGGCGGGACGCTCGAGCATCTGCAAGGCGAGTGAGGCGCCCCGGTGGCCGGCCTGTGAGTCGGTCTGGAGCTTGAGCCGGTCGGCGGACACAAGCGCGATCTCGCTGCCCGAGAAGAAGCCCTCCAGCACGAAGCAGGTGCTCATCAGCAGCACGGTGGGGAGGACATCGAGGCCGGTCATCGGGCCCCCTGGGCGGCTTCGGCAGCGGCCTTGCGCAGCTCGGGCACGGGGGTGTCCGCCGGACCAACGCTCAGCTCGGTGACCCGCCGGTCCACCACCTCGGTGACCACGAAGCACAGGTCGGCGAAGTGAACCTCGGCGCCTTCGTCGGGCACCTCTCCCAGCTGGTCGAGGATGAAGCCGCCCACGGTGGTGTACTCGCCGTCTGGCAGGTTCACGCCGAAGCGGTCCGCGAAGTCCGCGACGTCGATGCCCGCCTTCACGGTGAAGATGTCACGCCCCACGGCGGTGACCTCGGGATCGCCGTCCTCGTCGGTCTCGTCGAGAAGCTCGCCCACCAGCTCGCGCAGCAGGTCGTCGAGGGTGACGAGTCCGACGATGTTTCCGTGTTCGTCGACCACGATGGACATGTGGAAGCGTTCGGTGCGGAACTCCCGGAGCATGTCCTCAGCGCGCTTGGTGGTGGGAATGAAGCGGCAAGGGAGGAGCAGCTCGCGCAGCTCGGTGGCGGTGGGGGGACGGCCGCCCGACTTCACGCGGGCGAGTATCGGCAGCAGGCGCTTGACCACCAGCACGCCCACGAAGTTGTCGGGACGGCCATGCCAGACGGGCACGCGGCTCACGCCCGAGGTGCGGAGGAAGTCGAGGAGCTCGTCCCACGGGGTGTTCAGCGCGATGGTGGTGATGTCGGGCCGGGGCGTCATGAGGCGGTGTACCGACAGGTCGCCGAACTCGAACACCTTGTGGAGCATCTCTTGTTCGGTGGCCAGCAGGTTGCCGGCTTCCCGGCCTTCGTCGATGAGCGTGCGGAATTGCGCTTCCCGCAGCTCGGCCTGGTGTGGCGCGGTGCTGCCGCCGGTGAGCACGAGGGCGGCGTCGGCGAGGCGCGTGAGCAGCCAGCGCACGGGGGCGACGAGGGTGGAGAACAGGCTCAGCGGGACCGCGATGATGGGGGCAAGGCGCCGGTTCCAGCGCAGCGCGACCACCTTGGGCATCACCTCGCCGAACACCAGGATGACCGGCGTGAGGCCCACCACGTTGAGCCATGGCGAGTCGGGGAACAGCAACAGCACCAGCCCGGCCGTGACCGACGACAGGGTGACGTTGGTGAGCTCGTTGCCGATCAGGAGTGTGGCGAGGGTGCGCCGGGGCTCCGCGACGAAGCCCTGCAGGGCGACGTTGCCTTCCGACTCGAGGTGCTTGCGGTCGAGGGGCTGAAGGCTGAACAGGGCCGTCTCGCTGCCGCTGAAGAAGCCAGACATCAACAGCAGCAGTGCGGAGGCCGCCAGGTAGGGGGTGGCCGCCACCCAAGGGTCGACGGTGACCGCCTCTGGAGCGGTCTGGGCCAGGGCGAGGCCAGACATCCACAGGACCGACATCATGGCTGGGTCCTGTCGAAGTGGCTGAACAAGGCGGCGGGCCAGGGGCAGCCGAGCAAGCGGACCTCGGGTTCGACGGTGAGGTGACCGATCCGGGTGAGCCGACGGTCGTGGCGTTGCGCGAGGGCCTGGACGGACGCGACCTGTTCGGCCGGCACGGACATCAGAAGCTCGTAGTCGTCTCCGAAGGCCACCTGGGCGTCGAGCGGACGGGCGAGCGCCCGCAGCTGCGGGGAGAGAGGCAGCGCAGTGGG
>Ga0213840_1002218_pt1 | contig 12635 bp, 9 predicted proteins | sample SWPATP22_FD_160132 | JGI IMG/M metagenome (GOLD analysis project Ga0213840, IMG submission 160132) | Coastal seawater microbial communities from Marineland, Florida, United States - SWPA TP2 #2 | ecosystem: Environmental > Aquatic > Marine > Coastal | place: USA: Florida | collected 2016-08-14 | reverse complement strand
CATATTTCCAAGAACACAGTGAATTACAAGAATTTACCCGGAAAGACTACATGAATATGTTCAAAACAATATCTTCAGCTACCGCGACCAGAGATTTAAAAAAAGGAGTTGAAATAGGAATACTGGATAGGGAAGGAGAAAATCGATTGAGTAAATACAAGTTTAGAAAATAGGGTACTGTGCCTAACAAAGCGTATGCGATCATGCTACCCTTTATGACAAATAGGAATATGAATGAGAAGGAGTTGAATTACGCGAAATAGATACCGAAAATGGAAAACAAGAAAGGCGTCACGGGCGCATACCCAGACCGTTGAGCGCAATGAGAATTAACTATCTCATAATTTTGCTAAAACTTGTAATTTTTCAAATACAATAACCTTATACATAGCACTCACAGGCACTTTGTTATTCTCAATTAACAAATGTGTTTTGGTTGCTTTTGTAACTCTATCCAAATTGATAATGTACGATTTATGTGTGCGTTGAAAATTATCAGATAATAGCATCGTAATATTCACAAGTGTTTCTGAAATAAGATACATTCTTGAATCTGTAAATATTTTCAAATAATTCCCAAAGCTCTGAATATACAGAATTGATTTAAATGAAATATTAACAGGCATGCCATCATGTTTAATTTGCAGTTCTTCGCTTCCCTTCTTTTTTTTAGGATGTTTTATTTTTGAAGCTGAAACTTTGTTTATTGCTTTCAAAAATCGCTCAAGTTTTACAGGTTTCAATAAATAATCTACAACTCCATAGTCATAACTTTCTAATGCGTACTCAGAATAAGCCGTAGTTAAAATAACTTTAGGTGGATTTACCAGAGAACGCAAAATCTCCATACCATTAAGTTTAGGCATTTCTATATCAAGAAAAATGAGGTCAACTTCATTTTGCTGAATGAAATTGATAAATTCAAGTGGATTCCCTGTGCTTAATACTAAGTCAAAGCTGTCAATTTTAGAACAGTAATCTTCTAGTATTTTACGAGCTAGTATTTCATCATCTATAATGCCAATTTTAATCATCCACTATTTTTTAATGTTGAAGCTGTTAAATCAATAGATAAAATTACACGATGCGCTTTTCCCATGTCATTGATTTCTAATAAGTGAGTATTAGCGTATAATAAATTTAGCCGTCTTCTTACATTTTCAAGCCCCAATCCTTCTCTTTTTAAGGTTGAAGTTATTAACGGTTTTGAATTCTCTACACAAAAATGAAGCGTGGTATTTTTTATAGACGCAGAAATATCTATGGTACTTTGTTCATTAGTACTTTGAGCACCATGTTTAACAGCATTTTCAACAAACGGGATCAGCAACATTGGAGATATCCTTAAGTCCGATATACCTCCTTCGATAAGAAATTCAATAGTACAACGTTTACTCAGTCTTTTTTCTTCTAGTAACAAATAATTTTCTATAAACTCAAGCTCTTCTTTTAATAAAACAGTCTCTTTTTTAGAACTCTCTAGTTGATACCTCATTAATTCTGAGAGCTGCATTACAACATCAGGAGTTTCTTGCGATTGCTGTCTAGCAAGTGAATAAATACTATTTAATGAGTTAAATAAAAAATGCGGATTCACCTGTGCCTTTAAATAATTAAGCTCCATCTCTTTTTGCAACTTTTCCTTCTCGTTATTTTCTCTTCTAAATAGTATGTTTCTTCTTAATAAAAATGCAGACATACCCGCTCCGGTAGTATAAATTAGAAAAAATATCATTTTATAAACACCATACCAGCCTTCCTTCCCATATCCTTTCAAATAGGCCCCAATAAACACACTCAGCATAAGAAGTATTGTATATAAAAAATAGCGTCTCTTGTCAAAAAAAAAGGGAATGAGAACAAAATGATTTATCCATATGATGGCCATAATGGCAATTGTATAATTGAGGCCATGTAAGAAAAAAGAATAGCTAGTATCAAATCTATCCTTAATCGCCCACATACTTAATATCTCAAGTATAAGCACCAATAAAAAGGCGCCTATGTTTATAAGGATTGTATTCTTTAATGACTTTTCAAGCATATATTCATTTGATAACCGATCAAAAATACCATCCAGGTAAAGAAACCATCTTAATTATTATACAAAAGCGGGATGTCAATGACGAAATGGTTTTATCACCCAATTACTGGGTTTATCCAATTGCTGGACTTAGACATTGAATTTACTATACATTTATTCAACATTTAAGTGAAAATACAGACAATGAGAAATTACAACTTGATACTTACAATACTAGCATTTGTACTATTATTGAGTTCGTGTAATACTAAAAAACAGAATGCGAACGATCCTGATTTTCCACGCTTAGCAGATCCCTTTTTTGGGCAAAAACCACCGGGTTCGATTCCTGAAATTTTTGACCCCCGTATGGTTTCGACAGAGCCCAGTGAACTAGTAGCTGCCTTTTCACCCGATATAGAAGAGATCTATTTCCGTAGATCTGATGAGGAATTGGAAAACCATGCTTTGGTTGCCATTCAATACAAAGATAATCTATGGGCCGAGTCTTTTGTGGTACCCAATGGGGGCGAGATTTCTCCTGATGGTAAGATTATGCACATTGGAAACGAATATAGAGAACGAACCAGTTCTGGCTGGTCAGAGGTGAAAAGCCTTGGACCTCCTTTTGATTCTATTCCCATTATGCGTCTCACGGCTTCATCTAAAGGAACTTACTACTTTGATACGTCACCCTTTTATGATAAGACATCTAGAGTCGGAACTATTAGTTATTCACGGTTAATAGACGGCATACGTGAAGAACCGAGAACATTGGAGGTTGAGATGGCAAGAAATAAATCCCACCCATTCATTGCTCCGGATGAGTCCTACCTAATATTTGATAGTAAACGAGAGAACGGGAATCTAGATATCTACATTAGTTTTCGGCAGAAAGATGGTTCATGGGGCGCTGCAATTAATTTAGGGGATAAGATAAATACAGAACGCCCAGATGCTTATGGTAGTGTGACGCCAGATGGGAAATACTTTTTCTTTACACGGTTTCCTAACAATGGCAAGAAAAATAAAATGTGGGTAGATGCTGGGTTTATTGATGCCCTCAGGCCGTAATAGGGCGGAACGTATAGAAGAGGTCTATTAGGTTTTTTCCTACTCTGACAATTTTTGTGGTCAACTTTAAGCAAAGATCATAAGCGATTGATATTGAGCGTTGATTTTCCCGTATAGCTATCGGGATCAGATGACTCAAAACACAAAAATTGTCAGAGAACCACTTTTTTAGCGAACGAGCCAGCTGGCGGGTTGGAATTATTAATTGCAAATACAAATAAGTAAACAATGAAAAATTACCACATTATACTTTTGATAATAACCATCTTTTTAAATGCTTGTGCTGCTGAAAAACAAGAATCAAACGACAATGATTCACCAACTATAGTAAGCCCATATTTCGGACAAAAACCACCAGGCTTAATTCCAGAAGTTTTTGCTCCTGGAATTATCTCAATGAATGGAAGGAATGAGTCGGGTATTTCGTTTTCTCCTGATTTGGACGAAGTATATTTCACCGGCAATAAAAAAGATGAAGAAACAGCTATCTATTTCTCAAAATTTAGAGGTAATAAATGGACTCCCATTAAAAAAGCAAATTTCACCAATGAGAGAAAAAATGAGGAATTATATCCATTCGTTAGTCTTAGTGACAAAAGGATTTACTTCACAGCTTTTGATTCTATTTTTTCGGATGAGAAAATTTGGTACGTAAAGCGTTTGGAGGATTCCTGGAGCGATGCAGTACAACTTGATTCACCTCTAAATGATGATCTAACTTTTTATATTAATCAAGCTAAAAACGGAGATCTTTTTTATACAAATATTTCAAAAGGGAAAATGTACTATGCACCCAACAAAAACGGTGAATTTCCCGAAGTACAGGAGGTTGAACTTGAATTTGGTCATCACGGGTTTATTTCTCCATCTCAAGAGTATTTGCTGGTACATACTCAAAACAAAGAAAATGAAAAAAGAAAAGATTCAGATATTTACGTCTGCTTTAAGGAAAAAGACGGGACATGGACAAAACCAATTAGCCTTGGAAATGAAGTAAACTCTAATTTTGACGAAGGGTGTCCGAGTATTACACCAGATGGCAAATATTTGTTTTTTAGTAGATCCAACGACGAAGATGAGTTATCAAATTTGTGTTGGGTGAGCACAGAAGTTATTAATAAAGTGCGGCCAGTTGATTTTAGGAAGTAATAATAAATAATGTGTGCATTATTTTGATACCGGCGAATTTCCAGTGGATGTACAGGCTCCTGTCCAGTATAGTGTAAGGGTTAAAGCTCTTGTTAGCCTGCTGCGGGTTAAATGCCAGCTGAGTTATCAAAACATTAGCCAGTTGTTTGCAGATTTGTTTGGCTACCCCATCAATGCCGCTATGCAGCAGGCAATGCAAAATTCTAACCTCCCCCCAAATTAGCAGCTAGTAGATCAGCCTTTTGAATAGTACAAAACATAGAATTAGAACAATCGTGTAACCTTTTTAGAAACCACCGCGTCATAGGCAGCAACAATGCTGAACCACTTACTTTGCGTTTAGCATAATCATCCGAAAACAATCTACCTATGTTAAGGAATTACCTGACTGTTGCTTTTCGCAACTTGTGGAAACACAAGTTTTATTCTTTCATTAATATTCTGGGCCTAGCTTTGGGCCTGGCTTGCTTCCTGTTTATCTTTCTTTTCATTCGTGATGAACTGAGCTATGATCAATACCACGATAAAGCCGATCGCATTTATCGGGTCAACTTTGATGGACATGCTTTTGATCAGGAACTTAACTTTGCTGTTGTAGGTGCTCCACTGGGGCCGACTGTTCTAGAAGCCTACCCGGAAGTCGAACAACAATGTCGTTTTCGTTCCTATGGTAGCTATGCTGTACGATATGAGGATAAGAGTTATCTAGAGGAAGATTGGATTTTTGTAGATTCCACTTTCTTTGATGTGTTTTCCTTTGACATGATCAAAGGGAATCCAGAGACAGCTTTGACTGAGCCGAATACAATCGTGATCACAGAGCGCATGGCCGAAAAATATTTTGGAAATTCTGATGCCATCGGGAAGTCCCTGACAGCTGATAATGACCAACTTTATAGGGTAACTGGCGTAATGAAAGAAATTCCTCACAATACCCATTTCAGTTTTGATTTTTTCGCTTCAATGGCTAGTACCGATGAAAGTAGAAACCCGACTTGGCTGAGCAACAATTTTCAGACTTATCTAGTCCTTAAAGAAGGGGCGGACGTTGCTGCAGTTAATGTTAAGTTTGAACAATTGGTGCGAGACTATATCGGCCCAGAGATAGAACAATTCATGGGCCAGACTTTTGATGACCTTTTGGCAGCAGGGAACTTCATCAATTTCTCTTTATTCCCGATGCAGAAAATCCATTTATATTCGGATAAGAGAGAGGAGTTAGCCCCTACGAGCGATATCAAATACATCTATATCTTTGCTTTTATAGGACTGTTTATTCTTTTGTTGGCCTGTATAAATTTCATGAATTTATCAACTGCCCGATCTGCCTCAAGAGCTAAGGAAGTAGGAATGCGGAAAGTAGTGGGCGCAGAGCGCAAACAGTTGATTGGGCAGTTTCTAAGTGAATCTGTAGTGATTACCTTCCTTGGTTTTATTTTGGCTGTTGGTGGCTTGTTTTCGTTCTTAGCTCGCTTCAATACCCTTGCGGGGAAGGACTTAAGCATCGCACAGATCAATCATCCCGCTTTTTGGGGAGGAATGTTACTATTGGTGGCTGTTGTAGGGATTATCGCAGGAAGCTATCCTGCCTTTTATCTTTCCTCTTTTAGACCGATAGCAGTACTAAAAGGACGAATAACGAAAAGAGTTGGAAATGCCATTTCTCTCCGTTCGGTACTGGTGATCTTCCAATTTGCCATTACTGTTGGCCTGATCGCAGGCACGATGATTATCGGGAAGCAGCTCAACTACATACAGAACAAGAAATTAGGTTTTGATAAAGACCAAGTTCTAATTTTAAACAACTTCTATACACTTGGTAATAATTGCCAAGCTTTCAAGGATGAAATACTTAAGCATCCACAGGTAATTAGTGCATCAATGAGTAGTTCCCTGCCTACGCCATCTTCACGGAACAGCTCCGCTACTTTCTTGGGGAGAACCCCAGACCCTAGTAAAACGCATGTGGTGCAGTTGTTTACGGTGGATTACGATTATATCCCAACCCTGGGAATGGAAGTGGTTCATGGACGAGCCTTCTCCAGGGATTTTCCCTCGGATTCTTCTGGCGTGATCTTGAATGAATCTGCTGTAGCTATGTACGGACTGGATGAACCCTTGGGACAGGAGGTAAGCGTTTTTTCTGGAGGAACACCTGAGAATCCTGAAATTAGTACGACCAAGGTAGTTGGAATTGTGAAGAACTTTCATTTTGAATCTTTGCGCAGCAAGATTGGACCTTTGGCCATTTTCTTGGGTGAAAGCCGTGGTCGATTGTCGATCAAAATAGAAGCAAATGATGTGCCTCGATTAATAGCAGATGTACAGCAGCAATGGAATACGTTGGGGCCGGGACAGCCTTTCGATTATACCTTTATGGATGAGGACTTTTCTTCCGTTTATGAGTCAGAAACTAGAATTGGCCAAATCTTTTCCGTCTTTACCTTTCTGGCCATCTTGATTGCTTGTTTGGGATTATTTGGCTTAGCAACCTTTACTGCAGAACAAAGAACGAAGGAAGTGGGGATTCGAAAAGTAATTGGAGCATCAATCGGAAGAATCTTTGTGTTATTGACTGCCGAGATCATGAAATGGGTCTTGATTGCCAACCTGATTGCCTTGCCCTTAGCATATTACTTTATGAATCGCTGGTTGGAAGGCTTTGCCTATCCGGTCGACATCAGTTGGATCACGTTTACCATAGCTTTGGTGGTCAGTCTGTTGATTGCTTTGATCACTGTGAGTTATCAAGCCTTAAAAACTGCATGGATGAAGCCCATAAAATCGCTGCGCTATGAGTAGATATTAGTAGAGCTTGATTAAACCCGTTTAATAAGTGATGAATAGCTCCGCTTATTGATAGGGAGACTGTGGAAGTTGCAGTACATTTATCCCGTTAATGATTTTGGTTATGGATCATTGACGGGATTTTTTATTTTCTCTGAGGCTAGAAATGATCAGAGGATCAACTATTACCAGCATAATAAGCAGCCATATGAATAAGCAACTAATATTAGTAAAGCGCCCGGAAGGCATGCCAGAGGCGGATACTTGGAACTTGGAAACCAATGAAATTCCAAGCATTGCAGACGGGCAGTTTCTCGTCAAGCAACATTATATCTCCCTAGACCCAGCTATGCGTGGTTGGATGCGAGATGCTAAATCTTATGTTCCACCCATTCCGATCGGCGATGTGATGAGAGCGGGATCAGCGGGGGAAGTGATAGCTTCCAAGCATCCTAATTATCAAGTAGGAGATTTTGTCTCTGGTTGGGGAGGTGTGCAGCAGTATGCGGTTTTTGATGGCTCTAACAGCTTCAAAGTAGACCCGAACCTAGTTCCACTGCCGGTGTACATCGGTACACTAGGTATGCCAGGTATGACGGCCTACTTTGGTATTCTGGAAGTAGGAGCCTTAAAAGAAGGAGAAGTGGTACTGGTTTCCGGGGGTGCAGGGGCAGTAGGTAGTATTGTCGGGCAGATCGCTAAAATCAAAGGATGTCGAGTAGTAGGTATTGCTGGAGGACCAGAGAAGTGCCGTTACATGAAAGAAGAACTGGGGTTTGATGGTGCCATTGACTATAAGTCAGAAAACATGTACGAGGCTATTGCGCGGGAGTGCCCGGAGGGTATTGATGTGTTCTTTGATAACGTCGGAGGGGAGATCTTAGACGCTGCACTGGCTTTTATTCGCCTCAACGCACGAATAGTCATTTGTGGAGCTATATCTCAATACAACAACCGAGATGATATAAGAGGGCCTAAGAATTATCTTTCTCTATTGGTGAATAGAGGAACCATGAAAGGAATGGTCGTTACGGATTACGTAAAGGATTGGGCTAAAGCAGGCCAGCAGATGGGTATGTGGATGGCACAAGGTAAACTGAAATCCCGTGAAGATATTTATGAAGGCATCGAGAATTTCCATGACACCTTCAAACGCCTGTTTACGGGTGAAAAGCGCGGTAAATTAGTCTTGAAGGTTTTGGAGGATTAAGACAGGTTAGCGGATTAAGCTAAGATCTCCAGCATCAGATCTTTTTATGGCTTCGTCTGCTATCCAAACTTGATATTCCATGACCCAGGTATAGACGCCAACAGGAACCTGCTTTCCTTTAAAGGTTCCGTCCCAGCCTGGATTCCCTTCATAGAACCGATATACTTGATTCCCCCACCTGTCAAAGATGGAAAGACGTCGAATTTCAATCTTAAAGTCTTTTGACAGGAGGGGGAGGAAGTAATCATTTAAGCCATCGCCATTAGGGCTAAATGCGTTAGGGACAAAGATTTCACTGGAGCAATCTGGTTTGACTTTAATGTTGATCCAATTGGAAGCTATATTGCCGCAGTGCATTGAAATCTGCAGTTGATAGGACCCTGAGGTGGTAAAGGATCGCGCTAATCCCTGCTCTCCGTCATTCCAGGAAAAGGCCGTACCGGGAGAGAAAACATATTGCTGCGTGTAGCTTGAGAAATCGACGACTTCAGCGGCACAAAATTCCTGATCGCAGCAAATATCTATTTTCATCTTTTCCAATCTGAAATTATCGACCAAAGAACTGGCCGTACCAAATCTACTATTGATGGAACTGCCTAGACATCGGTCATCTGTGGGAGAGTGCGGGTGTCGGTAATGTCCAAATAGGAAATATTCCTCTTCCCCGTTAGCCTTGTAGCAATTGCCAATAACCATGGTATTCGATGTTCGAGCGGCAAGTCCGCTCTCCTCCGCAAAGTAGAGTGGTTCCAGTCGGCTATACTTAGAAAAGGTATCAATGGTTTCTTGTGTAGTAAAACTTAGACCTAGATTGGGTGCTACACACCAATATTGGTAAAACTGCTGATCGGGTGGATAGTAAAAGTGCGTGGGAGCGGTGGTGTACTCCAAATAATAGAGTGTATTTTTTTCCAATGGCCTTGCCAATCTAGTCCATAAAAGTGCCGTTAGAACTTCATCCAAGGTAGTATCAAAAATATAAGGGATCTTAAGGACGGCCTGGCCTAGGGTGGGGTCCCAATATACATCAACATCTCTATCACAAATATGATGATAACTTTGATAGTACCACGGAACGGGCGGAGTCATTGGTCGAACGGAATAGGAAGATTCCCAGTGACGGAGTTGTTCAGGACCTAAGTTTCCCTCAGGACACTCCCAAACCTCTTCAAATCCGGGGTTCAATAAATAAGGTTGTGCCTGATTTGTGGAACAAAATAGCAGGAAGAGGTAACATGTCTTTCCAATTAGTCGAGGCCATTTCATAACAGTTGGTTTATCCACCATTAATATACCGAAAAATCAAGTCCTAGCCTTCATCTGTCCATCCCACGAGTTAACTTATGGTCCTCTTTGTACCAAATAGTTCATCAAGGGACCCAGCTTCAGTAATCTACCCTTCTTGAAGTTCAATGATTTCATCTGCATTTCGGATAGTGCTGAGCCGGTGAGCAATGATCAGGGGGGTACGGCGGTGAGCACATCCAAGCTATCCTGAAGCTCTTTATGTTTCTGTATCGACAGCACTAGTTGCTTCATCCAGAATAAGAATAGGAGCCTTCTTTAACAAACTCGAGCAATGCTGAGTTATTGCCGTTGGCCGCCTAAGAGTTTCACGCCTCGCTCTCCAATAATGGATTCATACAGGTCGGGGAGGGCTTCGATGGAAGTCTCTTGGTGTTCCTTCTTTCATTTGTATTAAATAGCAAGACTAATCTGATGCCTCTGACTCAGTTGACCTATCCCTACCCCTAAATTGTATTTTGCTAAAATCGATAATTTTTGATTATGTCAGAATTTGCTCTTACGCATGATGGTACAATTTATTGGTAATGGGCTTTATATACATTTGTCACGAAATTGTGGTCACTTCTGATGGAAAAGCAGTGAACTTATACTTAACATTTGTTTACTTTGAAACCTAAGCATACTTAGATAAAGTTGACAACTGTTTGAACGGATGGATGTTCACGATCAGATATTATTTTTCTTTGCAGTAATAGGAGCTTTTAATGCCCTTTTATTGAGTGTATACTTTGGGTTCTTCTTGAAGCATAGGGCCAATTCCAATTATTTTCTTTCCGGACTACTACTGGCAATTGGTATCAAAATACTAACATCGGTTTTTCTTTATTTCGATACGGGGCTTTCCGAGGCAATAGTGAAACTCAGTTTTTCTGCAAATGCCCTAATAGGGCCATTTTTTTATTTATATGCCAAATCGTCAATAAATGATGATGCGAACATCAAAGACTATTGGTGGCTCCATATTATTCCCGCTGCTATTGCATTTCCTATCATAGGCTTATTTTATCCATTAACCTTCAAGTATGTAAATGCCCCTATAGTACTTTTACAATATCTTGTACATTTCCAATGGTTTGTTTATTTGGTTCTGGCGGCGATTATTCTTGGAAAAAGCTTTGTAAAAGTCTTCCAAGACAGGTTCAAGTCGAATGATGAAGAAACCTGGCTAGTAAGTCTCTTCCTTGGAATAAGTATTTTCTGGATTGGACCTCTTGTGACTTCACATACCACCTACATGGTAGGTGCATTGTCAGTTTCTATTATTTTTTATGGTTTACTCTTCCTTTGGATTTTAAAATTCCGGAGAACATCAGAATTCTTTAAACCTCAGGTTAAGTATGCTTCAAAAAAAATTGGTATTTCCGAAGCGGAAGCCCTTTCAATAAAATTGAATCAGCTATTTAATGAGAAAGAGTTGTTTAAAAATTCTAATTTGAAAATTGCTGATGTGGCAAATGAATTGCGTATACCTTCACAGCGTTTATCCCAATTTTTGAATGATAATATTGGCAAAAGCTTTTCGAGTTTCATAAATGAATATAGAATTGAAGCTGCTAAAAAAATGTTACTTCAAGATGATAGGTACACACTGGAAACCATTGGGTACGAATGTGGATTTAATTCAAAATCCACTTTTTACACCACTTTCAAGAAACTAACAGGCACCACACCAGCAAATTTTAAAGCAAAGTCAAAATAGCGCCTTTGGAGTTCGGAAATATATAATAGGACTTCGGTTATATATTGCACAATCCAATTTTAAGCTCTTTACGCCAACTTGCTCTCAAAAATGTACAAGATGTTTAAAATTGAGAGGCTCCTGGGGTTAAGCCCTTGTAAAGAGTTAATGACAGTCTTTATGACAGCCTGCGCAATATTTTGTTTGACACAGCCTGGTAATGCACAACGATTCATTGATTCTATATCGGGAAATGTGGTTAATTCCAGTGGCGACCTTCTGACCGGGAATGCAATGATACTATCTCCAAAAGACTCGACAATCATAGTTGGAACAAGTTTCTTTGAAGGGAAATTTGAACTGACAAACCTCAATGCAAAGACTATTTTGCTTAAGCTTACTTCTTTGGAATTTAAAGACCTTTACATCAATCTGGAGTTTGAAGCCCAAACAAGAATTGATTTGGGCGATATAGTAGTAGTGGATAAATCGATGGATTTGGGGGAAGTAGTTGTGGTCTCCAAAAAACCATTGATAAGGCAAAGACTTAATGGAACTATTGAGGTTAAAGTCGAAAATACCACATTGACTACAAGTACTTCTGCTATGGAAATACTTAGCAAATCGCCGAGCATTTTAGTTGATGAAAATGATAGAATAAGTGTTTTTGGGAAGGGAAGTGTTATCATATTTGTAGATGGGATAATGGTCGATAATAAACGTTTGTCTACCATATCGCCCTCTACTATTGACAAGATTGAAATCATTACCAATCCGGGGCCCAGGTATGATGCCGAGGGCAATGCTGTTATCAATATCAAAACTATACGTAATATAGGAGAAGACGCTAAAAGAGGGATGCTCAAGAACTATTTTAGTTATAGCAGTTTTGCTGGATACGATAATAGAACTGAGGTTGATTTTAGTGCTAAAGGCGGGAAATGGTCAATTAATATGACCTATGGGTTGCTTATGGGAAATGATCGATGGTTGAAAACGACTACACGAACCAGGGATGACTCAGCTGGTTTTTTTAGTTCAGATATAGAGTTGGACTGGCTTTATAAGCATAATAACTTCTCTAACTACAGACTGGGAGGACAGTATAATATTTCTGACCGTTCATATATTTCACTAGAGTATAACGGTGCCTATGAGGATTTGGGAGGAGATCAACTCAGCGATAATACAATAATTGATGACGAATTAGACGTCTACAACAGTACCTTAGAAATAGATGATTTGAATCGCAAAAACGTTTTGAACATAAACTATGCGAATCAACATGAGTCATCCCGAATTTTGAGCGAGGAAGAAGAAGAGGCACCAGTGGATGGCTAATCTCAACCTGTAGAGCGGTATCGATGCTGATCGGTACCGCTCTCCTGTTCTATGACACCAGTGTT
>Ga0213840_1002215_pt1 | contig 12662 bp, 9 predicted proteins | sample SWPATP22_FD_160132 | JGI IMG/M metagenome (GOLD analysis project Ga0213840, IMG submission 160132) | Coastal seawater microbial communities from Marineland, Florida, United States - SWPA TP2 #2 | ecosystem: Environmental > Aquatic > Marine > Coastal | place: USA: Florida | collected 2016-08-14 | reverse complement strand
ATAATCGCGGTCAGAGGCGTGCGAATTTCATGACTCATATTGGCTAAGAAACGACTTTTTAAATCACTGGCTTGTTCAGCTTCTTTAATGGCGATTTCGAGCTGTTGATTCGTTTCTTCTAGCTCTTTGGTGCGCACATCAACCATTTCTTCTAGGTGTAACTTATAAGTTTTTAGTTCAGATTGAGAATCTCTGATCTGTTTTACCATGTGGTTGAAGTCTCTAAATAAAAGCCCAACTTCATCGTTACTTTGCTCAGGTAAAGAGACTGATAAATTACCATCCCCCACTTTATGACTGGCTGCACCAAGTAATTCAATTGGGTTTAAAAGTAGGTTTCTTACCACGATAAAAATCAAAATAGGGAGCGTGATCACAGACAAAATGACGATTAAAGCCGTGATCAAACTAATTGCTTTACCCGATTGGTACAGAAGCGCTTTTGGAATACTCGATAAATAATAATAACCACCACTTAATTGCACTGCATAAACCATGCGCTCTATGTTATCTACACTCGACAACTTGATTGACTTAAGCGTACTGCGCTCTGCCGTTTCTTGTATTTGTTGAGTTTCTTCAACATTTAAAGATTGTGCATAAAGGCTTGGATCAGAACTAAATAAAATTTCACCCTGCTGAGTGATTAATAGGTTAAGGGTATTGTTATAAGGTGATTCTAAGATACTGGAATGTATCACTGAAGGGTCAACTTGAACGATAATATAGCCTTGTTGTTTCGGCCTTTTTAGTTGGTAATCAACACTGAAAATTTGCTGAACTAGATAAATATGAGTGGTGTTATTTTTTGTCGGCACCATGAACTTCTGCTGCCGCATGCTGCTGTTTTGTACTTGGTCAAAAAATGGATAGCTTTGTGGTGCCTGATTTAAATTATTCGCATAATAAGCTTTTGACTCACCCTGTGGTGAAACTAGATTAATACTTAAAATATCTGGGTAGGCATCGCTGTAACTGGCGAATACATCCATTAAAGCGCCCAACCGGGCGGTTTGTTCAAAAGGGGTATCGAAATCTTTGGCAAGAAAATCGCTAAGAACAGGTGACGTAGAAAGTAATTTGGTGGTCGATTGATAAATCTCAATGTAGTTGAACATTTTTTGGTGTTGTTGTTCAACAAAGCGGCTTACCGTCAGTTTGGCTTGTTTTTGTGTCGAACTTGTAACATTAGTTAAGGTAAAACCACCTAAAAACAGCAAAGGTAAAATCACTAACGGAGTGATGTACCACAATAATTTTATACTTAACTTGCTGGTTTTCATGCGATTTTAATAACGTCCTAAATGTTCTTCTTATAAGCATAATGGAACTGAGCCCAAAGTCTAATCCTAAGACAATGCAGCTTTTTTAACAAGTCATATGCGCTATGTTCATACTTGTTTCATAAAATGATTATTGTGCTTCAAAGAGACATTGAGTGAATACAAGTCCGTCAATAACTTGATAGTGAACATTAACTCTCAAGCCATTTTGTATTTGCTCGCTTAAACAATGCATTATTTCAAAAGTTAGCATAGTTTCACTAAATGAAATTAATCTGGCTTTGTCGAAGCCAAAAAACTTTTTTACAAACGGATATAGTGCCTTATAAATACTTTCTTTGGCTGAAAATATTACGCTTAGTGGATGAGTAACTTGCTGACCTAGAGAGATAAATTGTGTTTGCTCGTCCTCTCTTAAAATATGGGTCTGTAGTTTCACTTCTTGGTCGTCTTTCATTAGTTTTTCGACATCTATGCCAACGCCTGTCGGTTTTTTTTCTATACCTGCGATAGCTGCAGCAATTCCTTTAGTATGAGTAATGGAACCATAAGTTCCTTCAGGCCAGATAGGAGCCCTGCTTTCGCTTGTGTGTACTAGGGTCTTTGCTGAATTTAAATTATTTAATGCTTTAGTGGCACATAATCGGCCTGCTAAGTACTCTGCTTGACGTTTTGAAACAGCTTTCTTTATTCGTTCAGGAAAGGGTTGTGTGTATTGCTCGAAACTATCTTGGTTAAAGCTGTCGGCGTCAAACTCAACAACAATTAACTCTAGGGGGAGGGCATTTGTAAATTTTGATAAATAAGTGATTTGCATTAAATACTCCTTTAAGCCAGCCAAGTGTTATTTATTTCACCTTTAGGTTCAAGTCGCGAGGAGAAATATTCAAAGGAGGCAAAATAGTCTTGGATATGAATTTTACGTTGTAAAAAGATCAGAATAAATAGGCACACAGATTGAGTATCTTGTCTAGATAAGCGAAAATAACGGATTAAATGATATTCACAGAATGAGTAGGGCAAGCATAAGGTTTGTACTGTACTCACATTAAGAGAAGATTTTAATCGATGTCAAACGCTTCAATTCCTCAGGAAGTCTCGAAAAGACGGACTTTCGCGATTATCTCGCACCCGGATGCGGGTAAAACTACCATCACAGAAAAAGTACTTTTATTCGGAAAGGCCTTACAAAAAGCCGGTACAGTAAAAGGTCGTGGTTCAAACCAACACGCTAAATCTGACTGGATGGAAATGGAAAAAGAGCGTGGTATCTCGGTAACAACCTCTGTGATGCAGTTCCCTTATAACGATGCGTTGGTAAACTTACTTGATACTCCGGGACACGAAGACTTCTCTGAAGATACTTATCGTACACTGACAGCCGTTGACTCATGTCTGATGGTGATCGATGCAGCAAAAGGTGTAGAAGACCGTACACGTAAACTGATGGAAGTTACTCGCTTACGTGACACACCAATCGTAACGTTCATGAACAAGCTTGACCGTGACATCCGCGACCCTATGGAAGTGATGGACGAAGTTGAAACTGAACTTAACATCATGTGTGCGCCGATCACTTGGCCAATCGGCTGTGGTAAAGAGTTTAAAGGTGTGTATCACATTCACCGTGATGAAACGATTCTATACGCAACCGGTCAAGGTCATACCATCCAAGAAAAGCGCATCATTAAGGGCTTAGATAACCCAGACTTAGATGCTCAAATCGGTGATGAATTAGCCGAACAGCTTCGTGAAGAATTAGAGTTAGTAATTGGTGCATCAAACGAATTTGATCACGACTTATTTTTATCAGGTGAATTAACGCCAGTGTACTTTGGTACAGCATTAGGTAACTTCGGTGTTGACCACATGCTTGACGGCTTAACTGAGTGGGCGCCAACGCCTATGCCACGTCAAACAGAAGAGCGTGAAGTAAAAGCCGAAGAAGAAAAGTTCTCAGGCTTCGTATTTAAAATCCAAGCGAACATGGACCCGAAACACCGTGACCGTATTGCTTTCATGCGTATTGTATCGGGTAAATATACCCAAGGTATGAAAATGGACCACGTACGTATTGGCAAAAAAGTCAGTATTTCTGACGCGGTTACTTTCATGGCCGGTGACCGTGAACGTGCGCAAGAAGCCTTTGCCGGTGACATCATAGGTTTGCATAACCACGGTACAATCCAAATCGGTGATACTTTTACTCAAGGTGAGAAGCTTAAGTTCAGTGGTATTCCAAACTTCGCGCCAGAGTTATTCCGTAGCATTCGCTTGAAAGATCCTCTTAAGCAAAAGCAGTTATTAAAAGGCCTAGTTCAGCTTTCAGAAGAAGGTGCGGTACAGGTATTTAGACCATTACAAAATAACAGCCTAATCGTAGGTGCGGTTGGTGTGCTGCAGTTTGATGTGGTTGTTGCCCGTTTGAAAGCGGAATATAACGTGGATGCAATCTACGAGAGCGTGTCAGTACAAACTGCGCGTTGGGTAACCTGCGACGACGATAAGAAAATGGCTGAGTTTAAACGTAAGTGTGAAGCCAACTTAGCCCTTGATGGTGGTGATAACTTAACTTACATTGCACCAAGCCGTGTAAACTTAAATTTATCCATGGAACGCTATCCTGAAGTTCAGTTCCACCATACACGTGAACACTAATAAACGCTTAAATTGAATCGAATTAAACCTTGCTGGCATTGATGGCTGGCAAGGGTTACAGGATAAAAAATGAATATCAAAACTCTATTAATTGAAAAAGCGAATGCGGCGATGCAAGCTGCGGGCATTCCTGAAGGCACAAACCCAGCGGTTACACAATCTACTCGTCCGCAATTTGGTGATTACCAAATCAATGGTGCAATGGGCGCTGCAAAAGCATTAAAAACCAACCCGCGTGAACTTGCACAAAAGATCATCGACAATTTAGACGTTGCAGACCTTGCTGCAAAAACGGAAATTGCAGGCCCAGGTTTCATTAACATTCACCTAAAGCCTGAGTTTTTAGCTGCTAGCCTAGAAGCGGCAAACCAAGATGCAAAACTCGGTGTTGCTGAGCATGCTAATCCGCATAAAGTTGTGGTTGATTTCTCTTCACCAAACCTTGCAAAAGAAATGCATGTAGGTCACCTACGTTCAACTATCATCGGTGATGCGGTTGTACGTGCCCTTGAGTTCCGTGGCGATACGGTTATTCGTCAAAACCACATGGGTGACTGGGGTACACAGTTCGGTATGCTTATCGCACACCTTGAAGATTTACTTGAGCAGGGCGTGGATCTTGAAAAAGTAGCACTAGCTGACCTTGAAAGCTTCTACCGTGACGCGAAGAAACGTTTCGATGACGAAGAAGGCTTTGCTGACAAAGCCCGTGACTATGTCGTTAAACTACAAGGTGGCGACGCGCACTGTAAAAAACTTTGGCAGATGTTTATCGACACGTCGGTGAAACACTCTGAAGAAGTATACGCAAGATTAAACGTCACCCTTAGCCGTGACGATATTAAAGCAGAAAGCGCTTATAACGATCGCCTACAAGGCGTGATTGATCTACTTAAAGAAAAAGGCATCGCGGTAGAAGACCAAGGTGCGCAAGTAGTATTCCTTGAAGAGCTGGCGAACAAAGATGGCGAGCCGTCAGTGTTCATCGTACAAAAGTCAGGTGGCGGTTTCTTATATTCAACCACTGATCTTGCAGCCTGTGACTACCGTTCAAATGAGCTAGACGTAGACCGTATCTTAATTTTCGTAGATGCACGTCAGGGCCTACACTTTAACCAAGTTGAGATCACAGCACGTAAAGCGGGTCTGTTAAAAGACAAAACCAGCTACGAGCCAAGCTTATTCGGTACTATGATGGGTGACGATGGTAAACCATTCAAAACTCGTACGGGTGGTACAGTTAAACTTGCAGACCTACTTGAAGAAGCGGTAAGCCGTGCAGCAGATAAAATTGCTGACCGTACAGCTGAATTAAGTGAAGAAGAGCGCAGCGAAATCGCTCGTAAAGTGGGTATTGGCGCAGTTAAATACGCTGATTTATCTAAGCACCGCACCAGTGACTATATCTTCAACTGGGACACAATGCTGAGCTTTGAAGGCGCAACCGCACCTTACTTACAATACGCATATACGCGTGTAAGTGGCATTTTCCGTAAAGCGGGCGTAGACAGTGCAAACCTTGCTGGCAGCATCAACATTGTTGAGCCGCAAGAAAAAGCATTGGCGTTAAAACTACTTCAGCTTGAAGAAGTACTTGATCTGATGATCAGCGAAGCCACTCCGCACGTATTATGTGGTTACTTATATGAGCTTGCGAGCCTATATATGACATTCTACGAAGCGTGCCCAATCTTAAAAGATGATGTGGCAGCAGATGTACGTGAAAGCCGCTTACTACTATGTAACTTAGTGGCTAAATCGCTACGTACCGGTCTAGACCTTCTGGGCATCGAAGTGATGGAGCAGATGTAATCTGTTTCATTCACTGAATGAGTTTTATAGGCCGCGCAACAGCATGTTGTTGCGGCCTTTTTTATATCCAATTAAGAGCAGATTGTTATTAACCTAAGCTCAGGTTAACTAGTAAGGAACGAATATGAAATTAGAAGACATTCGCCGCGAATATACTCAAGGCGGCTTACAGCGTGAAATGCTAGCAGATGATCCTATTGTGCAATTTGAGGCTTGGTTAAAACAAGCAGTTGAAGCCAAGTTTAGTAATGATCCGACAGCCATGGTAGTGGCCACCGTTGATGAAACCGGTCAACCTTCACAGCGCATCGTACTGCTTAAACATTTGGATGAAAATGGCTTCGTATTTTTCACCAATACCGGCTCACGCAAGGCACAAGAGTTAAAGAGCAATAACAAGATTTCTTTGCACTTCCCTTGGCATGCCATAGAACGTCAAGTGATTGTATATGGTGAGGCAAAACCGCTACCAACCAGCGCTGTGGCAAAGTATTTCTTATCTCGCCCTAAAGAGAGCCAACTTGCAGCTTGGGCGTCACAGCAGTCTCGTCCGGTGTCATCTCGCCAGGCGCTAATGCAAACCTTCAACAGCATGAAGTCAAAGTTTGCTAAAGGCGATATTCCATTACCAGATTTTTGGGGCGGCTATTGTGTAGAGCCAACTAAGGTTGAGTTTTGGCAAGGTGGCGAGCACCGCTTGCATGACCGCTTTATGTATGTGAAGCAAGCAGATGGCAGTTGGGCTGTTGAAAGGTTAAATCCTTAAGCTTCGCTTCAGCATGCAATTCATAGACACCCACTGTCACCTTGACTTCGATGAGTTCAAAGGTGGCTTGCAAAACCATGTTTACCGAGCCAATCAGCTTGGTATTCATGGTTTTGTTGTGCCTGGTATCACATCAAAGCAAAGTGAAGCATTACTGAGTTTTAAACAGCACAACTCTGGTGTTTATATTGCTTTCGGTCTTCATCCGTATTTTATGGCTGATCATCAAGACGGTGATTTTGAACAGCTGAAAAGGTTGGCGATTGAACATCGAGAGCAGCTGGTGGCGATTGGTGAGTGTGGTATTGATGCGAGCATTGCAGATATTGAAAAGCAACAAGTGCTTTTTGCAAAGCACATTCAACTTGCGAATGAGTTGTCGCTGCCGCTAATTGTGCATCATAGGCAAAGCCATCACTTGATCATGCAAGCATTTAAGCAAGTCCAGCCAAAATGGGGTGGGGTGATCCATGCTTTTAGTGGTTCACTACAACAAGCGCAAGCGTATATCAAACAGGGTTTTAAACTTGGCGTGGGGGGCACGATAACGTATGAACGTGCCAACAAAACCAAGCAAGCTTTGGCACAAGTGCCACTCGATAGCTTAGTGCTTGAGACCGATGCGCCTTCTATGCCGCTTGCAGGTTATCAAGGGCAGATGAACTTACCTGAACGTCTTAAAGCAGTATTTGATTGCTTAGTAGCAATTCGCAGTGAGTCAGAGTCTGAGATTGCCAAACAAGTTTATGCGTCGTCTTGTTCACTTTTCAAGATTTGACGCTTTACTTCCCAACGTTTTAACGCGCGGCCTAATTGCCAAGTGAATACACAAGTAATGATCAACATCAGCAACACCATACGGCCGAGTTCGTGAAAATGATGATGACTTTCACTCATGGCATCTTGGGTTAAATACACCATATTTACAAAGCCAAGGGGCTTGTCGTCCGCATCAAGAATGGGCAGCACAATGGCATCTTTTAATTTGCTGATCCCCGGTAATTGTTTAGCTATGCCTTGATTGAGGGGCTCGGCTTGAAATCCTTCACTTTTAGTTAAGAGTTGCCCTTGATGATCATAAATCGCAGCACCTAACACGTAGGGGTCTTTGGCCAAATTCTTGGTTAATTTTTCTAACTTATCGAGCGCTTGGCTTTGCATTGCAAAGCTGGCGTTCCATGCTGTTTGCTGTGCCAAACTTCGGGCTGCTTGATGCGCTTGATTATGTAATAGTTGGTGAGAGCGAAAACTGGTATTAAAGGCAATCCAAGTCAGTGTGACAAAGCAAGCCGCAGCAATGATTAAACGGATCAAGCGTCGGTTTTTCGAAGACGTTATCAAATCAAGTGCTTGTGTATTTTTCATAGTATCCATATTGAGTGCTGACAGCCTTTTGGAATGATGTTACAAATGCATTGTTACTAAATTTGGAGCTCACAATGGCTGGTATTCGCTTTAACCTTACACCGCAACTTCCACTCACCGATTTATGCACCTTAGCAAAATGGTATCAGATTGAAAATGATCACTTAGTCGAGCAAGCGCCTGAATCATTGCCATTGGGTGAAGATTTTATCGTGTTTTTTGGAGCGCAAGCGAACTCGCAATTTTTGCAACACGGTATTGAATTTATTGGTAAAGCCAATATTAATGCGCTAAGTATTTATCAGCCAGCAGCGCAATTAGCCCCCGCGTTAGCGTTTAGCGTTACAGCACAGTTTGATGACTCGAAAGCATATAAAAAACAGCTTCGTAGTTTTGCCGCTGAGCATGGTTTTGAAGGTGCCTATTTATCAAAGCCAGCCAGTTTGAGCCAGCCAGGTTTACTCATCATGGATATGGACTCTACGGCGATAAAAATTGAGTGTATTGATGAAATAGCACGTTTAGCCGACGTTTATGACGAGGTTGCCAGTGTGACTGCCATGGCAATGGCGGGGCAATTGGGTTTTAGCGAAAGTTTGTATCAGCGTGTGGCGAAACTTGAAGGCATTGAACTGTCTTTGATCCAACAGCTTAAAGATAACTTACCGCTGATGGAAGGCATTCAAGACCTGTGTCACACACTAAAAGCTCATAACTGGCAGCTAGTACTCGCATCAGGTGGCTTCACTTGGTTTGCAGAAGCACTGCAAGCACCACTGTCGCTAGATGCTTTTTATGCCAATGAGCTGGAAATAAAAGATGCGCGTTTAACAGGTAAAGTACTAGGCGGTGTGGTCGATGCTCAGAAAAAGGCTGACATTTTAGCTAAGACGCGCACGCAGCTTGGTTTAGCGAAACAGCAAACCATTGCCATTGGTGATGGTGCCAATGATTTAGTGATGATGGCAGAAGCGGGAACTGGAGTTGCAATTCATGGCAAACCAAAAGTGGTTGAAAACGCCGATGCAGCTATTTGTCATGGTTCATTGTTACAACTGCTATATTTACTTAACTTGCCGAAATAGGTAAAACTATCTACAGTCAAGCAAAATAAAGGAAATAATATGAAACATATAGCAGGATATTTGTTTACTATCGCTCTATTTGGCTGTGGTGGAAAAAGTGATGGCGAAGAACCAAGTAAGGCTGTCGAACAAAACAAAGCAATAACCCAAGACGTTTCGACTAATAGTGATCAAGCAATGCTTGAGATCCCAATAAATCAAAACTTAGCGACATATAAAGTTGCTTTAATAGGCAACAGCCATACTTATGGTGTTACGAATACTTTAAAGCAGGTTGTTGCTGCTTATAGCCCTCAGAGTGTTATTGAATTAAAAGTATTGGGCTCCGGGTATACCGATGATTTGATAAAAAATGAAAAAATAATTGATGAATTAAAAACGGGTAATTGGAGTCATTTAATAATTCAAGGGCAAAAATATTCGCAGTCTGGCTCATATAATTATTCTACAGAAGCAACTGAGAACTTTATCTCGTTATCAAAGTCTTTAGATATAATGCCTATCCTGTTTCCTGAGCATCCTCAAAAAGGGAACAAAGCAGAGGGGGAAATGGTTTATAACTTGCACAGTAAAATCTCTAAGAGGGAATCTAGTTGTGTAGCACCAATAGGATTAGCTTGGAATAAAGCGACTGAACAACTTGGTGAAAACCTTTTTTATAGCTCCGATGGTAACCATGCTGGCCCTTATGGCTTTATGACAACAAGTCTAATATTAACAGAGATAATAACTGGGGAAGTTGTAGATACAGATTTAGCGAGGATATCTGAAGCTGTCCCCAATGATATTCAGTCTCAATTGGCGCAGATAGCCTCGCAAACTTTATCTGAATTTCCACCATGCAAATAGTGTTTTAATTTGCTGATTTATTTTTTGAGTCATTAAGGCTCAAAAAAATAAATCACAATATCAACGGCAATTAAGACGATGATCACCCACTCTAAAAAAGCTGAGTGTTTATGGTTTTGCTCAGTGCTGAGCATATCCAAAAGTGTATGAATGGTATCGAGCTTTTTCTGTAAAATTTGAATGCGCGGTAAAAAGTCCAAGTACTTACTTAATTGCTGATACAGCCCTTCAAGGTTAGGGTTGCCCCAAAAAAATTCTGGCGTATCGAGCAAGTTAAAATGCAAGTTGATATCGGTGCTGGTTTTAAATAACGCGCCTCTCAGCTTAGCGAGTTGCTTGCGACTGAGTGGCACAATTCCTGTTTCAGCCAACGTTTCAGACAAGTAAGCATTATCGTTGATCACAGTTTGCGCTTGCTCTTCAAAAAACTCTAATTTAGCAGATTGTGCAAAGGCATGACTGAGCGCCAGTTTAGTCATACTGTCGGTATTGTCTAAATAGAGGCAATCATCTTTTATATAGAAAGAGTCAGTATCTGTCTGCTTATAAATGTAATGTTCAATACTCGGCCTATGAATAGGCTCAATTACTAAGTCTTCTATTTTAGCAATGAGTTTACTTAATTCATCTTGGTTAAAGTTCCAACACACTATAACCGCATAATCAAAAAGCCACGCTTGTTTTTGACCCAGGGTTAGCCCATAGGCGTCTTTTATTTGTTTGGCACCATAATGATCGACTAATTTAATTTGGGTTTTTTCTTTATCAATACTGTGCCCTAGTAAGGTAATTACCAAACGATTTTCTAACTGAGTTTGCTCAGACATTGCTTGACTCCATCGTCAAAGACTTGGCCAAAATGGCACTTCTTTTCTCGCGCATTTATAGACTGAAATTTATGCAATAGAAATAGTAAGCAGAGGTTTTTAGTGATTTATTTTATTGTCGTTACGACAAAAAATAACAGTTGGACTTGAGGGGTGTCATACCGTTAAATGCGCGCAATTAAGCCAGTCCTATATATTGATTTTTTTAAGGGTAGAAATGAAAGACAACTCAGCGATTGAACAAGTTCGCGCAAGTTACAACGTACCACATTGGAGCCAAGGGTACTTTGATATAAACGACCAAGGTGAGTTAACTGTGTCGCCAGATACGGTAAACCCTAACCACGCGGTGAGTTTATCTAACATTGCCGAGCAAATTCAGCAGCACGGGTTATCTTTACCAGCTTTGGTTAGATTTCCACAAATATTACACCACCGTGTACATAGCTTATGCAATGCATTTAACCGTGCCATTGCCTCTTACGGCTATGAAGAAAAGTACCTATTGGTTTATCCAATAAAAGTAAACCAACAACGCGAAGTGGTTGAAGAGGTTTTAGCTAGTCAAGCTGAGCAAAGTGAGAAGCAGCTTGGTCTAGAAGCAGGCAGTAAAGCTGAACTTTTAGCGGTGCTAGCGATGGCACAAAAAGTCAGCTCTGTGATTGTGTGTAATGGTTACAAAGACCGTGAGTACATTCGTCTTGCTTTGATCGGTGAAAAGCTCGGTCATAAAGTAAATATCGTGCTTGAAAAGCGCTCTGAGTTAGAGATGGTGCTTGAAGAAGCCTACAAGCTTGGCGTAACGCCTCGCTTAGGCATTCGTGTGCGCTTAGCATCGCAAGGTAAGGGTAAATGGCAGGCAAGTGGTGGCGAAAAATCAAAATTTGGTTTGTCGGCTTCGCAAGTGCTGAGCGTATTGTCACAGCTAAAAGCCAAAGACATGCAAAGCACATTACAGCTCGTGCATTTCCATTTAGGTTCACAAATGGCGAACATTCGTGATGTGCGTACAGGTGTGAGTGAAGCAGCACGTTTTTACTGTGAGCTACGTCGTTTAGGCGCGAACTTAACCTGTATGGATGTAGGAGGTGGCTTAGCGATTGACTATGACGGTACACGCAGTCAATCAAGTAATTCGATGAATTACTCGCTTGCTGAATACGCCAATAACATCGTGTACACAATCGGCGATGTGTGTAAACAGTATGAGCAGCCAATGCCGATGATTATTTCTGAGTCGGGTCGTGCTTTAACGGCGCACCATGCTGTTTTGATCACCAATGTGATTGGTACTGAGTCATATCAAGTTGAAACAGTGGCGTCGCCTGATGAGCAAGCGCCTCAGCTATTAAAAAATATGTGGCACTCATGGTTACAACTCAATAATCGTGTTGATGAGCGCGCGCTTATTGAAATTTATCACGATTGTATGAGCGACTTGGCTGAAGTGCATGCGCAATTTGCAATGGGCTTACTTAACCTAGAGCAAAGAGCATGGGCTGAACAATTATCGCTACGTATTAACTATGAATTGAAGCAGTTACTCGATGGCAAAAACCGTTTCCATCGCCCGATCATGGATGAGCTGAGTGAGCGACTAGCCGATAAGTTTTTTGTGAACTTCTCGCTATTTCAATCATTACCAGATGCATGGGGTATCGATCAGGTGTTCCCGGTTATGCCTTTATCTGGATTAGCAGCACAACCAGAGCGCAGAGCAGTATTACTCGATATCACCTGTGATTCTGATGGCACAGTTGATCAGTACGTTGACGGCCAAGGCATTGAGACCACTTTGCCTGTGCCAAATTGGCAAGCAGATAGTCCTTACTTAATGGGCTTCTTCTTAGTCGGTGCGTATCAAGAAATTTTAGGTGATATGCACAACCTCTTTGGTGATACGCACAGTGTGGTTGTGACCATGGACGAGCAAGGACAAAGTCATATTGTTGAGATTAACGAAGGTGACAGCGTAGAAGACATGCTTCGTTATGTTCACTTAGATGCTGACGAATTT
>Ga0213840_1002211_pt1 | contig 12682 bp, 9 predicted proteins | sample SWPATP22_FD_160132 | JGI IMG/M metagenome (GOLD analysis project Ga0213840, IMG submission 160132) | Coastal seawater microbial communities from Marineland, Florida, United States - SWPA TP2 #2 | ecosystem: Environmental > Aquatic > Marine > Coastal | place: USA: Florida | collected 2016-08-14 | reverse complement strand
AGGCGCAGGTCGGCGTCGGCCCGCACGGCGGAGAACCAGAGGTCTGTGTCGGCGGGCACCGAGATGCGCATGGACGTGCCCTCGCCCAGGGTGCTCTGGACGTCGATGTGGCCGCCAAGCTCCTCGACGTAGCACCGCACCAGGTACAGGCCGAGGCCGGTGCCCTGTCCGCCTCGGCGGGTGGTGAAGAAGGGCTCGAAGATGCGGCTCTGCACCTCGGAGGGCATGCCCACACCGTTGTCTGTGACCTCAATCCAGCAGTGGTCGTCGGGCGTGGTGCCGCCCCGAACGGTGATGGTGCCTGCGCCGTCCACGCACGCACGGGCGGCGTTCTGGATGAGGTTCGTGACGATCTGTTCCATGCGACGGGGCGACACCCGCACGGTGGGCAGGGGTGGTACGGCGAAGTCGATGGCGACTTCGGGGGGGAGCTCTGCGCTGCACATGTGCACGGTGCGGTCGACGAGCTCGTGCAGGGCGATGGCTTCCATGGGGTCGGAGGCGGTGTGGGCGAGGTCGGACAGCTCGCGGGTGACCCCCTGGATGCGCCGCACGCCGTGACCGAAGTCGTTCATGAGGTCGGCGATGGCCGCGTGATCGATGGGGTCGTCCTGGACCAGGTCTTGGAGCACCGACGCGTTCATGGCCAGGAATGTGAGGGGGTTGTTGATCTCGTGGGCCACCCCGGCCGCGAGGGTGCCCACCTCGGCCAGGCGTTCGGCCCGGAGCAGCTGGCCACGGAGGTTCTGGCGGTCGGTTTCGTCGTGTGTGATGGCCAGCACCTGCACGATCTTGCCGTCGGCGCTGCGGATGGGGCTGAACGTGAGGGCGAACCAGATGGTTTCGTCGGGACCGGTGCGGGGCGGCTCGACCGGCAAGCTCAGGCGGCACATGGGCAGGTGGACTGTCTCGCCGGTGCTCGCTCGGTTGAAGGCGTCGACGGCGTCGAGGCCCCGCAGGACGGGGTGGTCGCGAATGTCGACCACACCGGTGGCCACGAAGTCGAAGGACCGCAGCCCCCGACGTCGGGTGAGGTTGGGCACCGAGCGCAGAGGTCGACCCGACGGCGTGAACAGGTGCATGCCAAAGGGCCCGGCCTTGAAGATCTGGGCGAGCAGCTGGATGTTCTCGGCGTCGCGGACCTCGGCTTCGGACTGTCGCCGGCGGGCGGTGCGGAGGCGGATGAGGAGGTCGGACTGCTCGAAGTAGGCGATGCCGCCGGCGATGCAGACGAACAGTGCGCTGACGATGAGAAAGCGCCCGGCAGCGTCCCATAGGTGGGACAGCTCTTGGGACAGCACCCGGTTCTCGGCACGAAGGTGGCCAGCCAGCTCGGAGCGGTAGGCCTGTCCCGAGCGCGGTGCGTCCAGCAGAGCACGCACTTCGGGACCCAGGCGGCGGTCGGTGGCCATCTCTGCCTGGAGTGTGCCGATGGCGACATCGGAGTCCAGGGCAACGACCCATCCCACCCGGTGCTGCACGAGGGTGCGCCGCTGGTCGACCGCATGTCCGAGCCACAGCGCACCCACCGCCAGAGCGATGCCCACCACCACCACGAACACTGCGCCCACGCGGCCGATAGACCGGTAGCCCCCGAGCAGGCGATGTGATGCGGGATCCGCAGGCATGGTCCTCCCTCCTGCGCATCGTCGCACTGTCGGGCGCCAGACGGAAGGCACGAACCCCACCCAATCGCGCCTGTATTTGTGGGATGGCGTTGACGGTTGCATCCCGTCCCGCCACTACGGCGGGGAAGCGATATGCTGGCAGCCACACCCCGCTTGGAGTCCTCGATGACGGTCGCAGCTGTTGCCCTCGCCACCACGCTCCTCAGCTCGACGGCCACCGCGGGCAAGATGCCCCTGGACTCGCTCAACCGCGTGCACGCTGGTCTGGCCATCACCGACAACGGCTCGGGTCTCGGCGGTGTCGTCGGGCTCGACTCTCGCCTCACTCGGATGATCTTCGTCGACCTGGGAGGGTTCTATACCCCCGGTGACCAGCAATACGACGCCGGCATCGATCCCGAGACATCCGCCCCCAAGGACTGGTACACGATGCGCAACGGGCTGTACGCCGCTCCCGGGATGCGCATCCCCCACCGGTACCAGGATGGCTTCAACTGGGATGTGGTCGGGCGCCTGGGCTTCGCGGCTCTGTGGATCGCCGACGAATCGCAGCGCATCATCCCCCAGACCGAAGCCCTCGTGTACAGCGAAGCCGCCCTGCTCGCTGGCGCAGACGTCCTCTTGCGCATGGACGACTTCGGCGTGCGGATGTCGGGCAAGGCGTACGGCTGGAATTCCTACTCGCCGGTCGCACGCATCGAAACCAATGTGCTGCGGCCCCAATTCACCATCGAAGGCGTCTACCAGTTCTGACCCACCACGCCCTGTGGGGTCATGACCACGGCCCGCAAAACCGATCCCGGAGACACCACCCGGTCATCGGAGGCGGAGTCGATGGAAGCCACGGACTGCATCCCCCTGGACGGTGTTCTCACCGTCATTGGACGCCTCCCCACCCGAGGTCAGGTGCGCTTGCACGACAGCCTCACGGTGCATGAGCTGTCGGCGGGCGACATCCTGTTCTGGACCGGCCACGAAGGTGGCAGCGTGTACTTCGTGGAGTCGGGCGAGCTCTCCATCTGGTGGGAGACCCCCGATGGGGAGCAGGAGCTGCTGCGCTTTGCCGGGCCGGGCGAAATGGTCACGCCGGGGGCTCTGCTGGACCGCTCGCCGCGTCGACGCAGCTGCCTGGCGGAGAAGGTCACGCGGGTCATCGAGCTGACTGCGGTGGGCTTCGAGCGACTGACCGCACTGGATCCGAAGACCGCCGCGCGCGTGCTGGAAGGCCTGAGCGCCTGTGCGGAAGACCATCCGGACTCGGGCGACCCGGCCAACCAGATGAGCTGGCTGGACTCGCTGCCCGCCAGCTACTGAGAGCGGGCAGACCATCCGGTCATCCCCGCGGGCCTACTTGTCGGTGATGTGGAATTCCACGCGACGGTTGTTGGCGCGGCCTTCGCTCGTGCGGTTCGTGTCGATGGGCCGCTCTTCACCGAAGCCCTGCGGCGACAGGCGGCTGCCGGCGATGCCCTGGCCCTTGAGGTAGTCGAAGACCGCCTGGGCACGCTGCTGGCTGAGGCGCTTGTTGAGCGACTCGGAGCCTTGGCTGTCGGTGTGGCCTTCGATGCGCACCTTGATGGCGGGGTAGTCGCGAAGGACCTGTGCCACGCTGTTCAGGATGTCGTACGAGGCCGGCAGGATGCGCGAGCGACCCGACTGGAAGAGCACCTTTTCCTGGATCTCGATGCGGTCGGCCGTGACCCGGATGTTGTCGGGCTTGACGTCGGGGCAGCCGTCTTCGTCGAGGTACTCGTTGATGTTCTCGGGTTCGTCGGGGCACTTGTCGGCGAAGTCGGGGACGCCATCGAGGTCGCGGTCGGCGTTGCCTTCCGGACAGCCATCTTCGTCGGCGTAGCCGTTGATGTCTTCGGGCTCGTTGGGGCACTTGTCGGCGATGTCGAGCAGGCCGTCGTTGTCGTTGTCGGTGTCGGGGCAGCCGTCGTCGTCTTCCCAGCCGTCGGGGTCTTCGCGATCGGTGGGGCAGCGGTCGGCGTCGTCGAACACGCCGTCGTTGTCGCCGTCTGTTTCGGGACAGCCGTCGTCGTCTTTGTAGCCGTTGACCAGCTCGGCATCCTGCGGGCAGGCGTCGAGGTGGTCTTCGATGCCGTCGGCGTCGGCGTCTTTGGGACGGCACTGGTCGGCCCGGTCGAGGGCGACGGCCATGTTCTCGCGGGCGATGGAGAGGTGCCGTTCAGCTTCGCGGGCGTCGCCCTGCTCGAATTCGAGGGCGGCGAAGCTGTGGTGCGTCTCGGCCATGGCCAGCTGGCTGGGGGCGCACTGCATGGCCCAGCGGTCGGACCGAGCGAACTCGATGTCCTTGGCCATCTGGGCGTCCCAGTCCTGCACGGGAGCAGGCTTGGCACAGGCGGTGAAGAGTCCTGCGAGGAGGACGGTCGCGCGGAAGGTCGTCACGAGGTCCCCCTCACCCGCCCCAGGGGGTGGGCGCGGTTTCGGTCGTCGTCGGTTGGGTAGGCGCGACCTCGGTGGGCTGAGCCTCGGGTGCTTCGGTGGCCGGTGAGTGGGCCTTGGGAAGCTCCCGCATCTGGCCGGGCACGATGCCCTTGGCCTTGTTTTCCTGTGCCCGCTGAGCGGCCCGCTCGGCAAGCTCGCTGGCTTCGATGGCCAGCTGTTCGGCAGCCCCGAAGTCGGCGTAGGCCCACTCTTCGCGGCTCTTCTTCATGGTCTCGTTGGCGCGGGTCCACATGTAGGGCGCCCAGGTCTCGGCATCGAGCACGCGGGCCTGGTAGAGCGACTGCTCGGCCTTCGCGAAGTAGACCGTGCTCTTGGTGGCCGTGCATCCGGTGAAGACAGCGGCCAGCAGGGCCATGCCGCAGACGCGCAGGATGCCGTGGGGGCCGGATTCCGCGTGGGGGGAGGACGTCATGGAGCATCCGGAAGAAGGGACTGCTGCTTGGACCGTGCCGGGCACACAATCGGGCCGTTGTCGTAGCTGACGCCGGGCCCGACTGCCAACGGCCTCCGATCGATCCATTTGGCGGGGGGACCTGTCAAGAGAGGGGCCATCAGGGAGCCCTCGCCGGTTCGTCCTCGGGCGCTGGCTCGCCCATGTCCTCGGGTGTTTCCGGGGAGGTGGCCCCACCGCCAGCCCATTCGGACAGGTCGAACACCGCCATGAAGTATCGGCGGGGCATCTCTTGGGTGGGAAGCTGCACTTCGCGGCTCGCCCAGGGGATCCAGGCGGGACCTTGGGGGAACTGGCGCTCCCGGCCCGGCCAGTCGAAGGCTTCCAGCTCCACCGTCTCGGTGGGCTCGATGCCCAGCTTGTCGGTGAGGACCCGGACGACGTGGCGGTACAGCGCGGGACCGTTCTGGGGCTCGAGCAGGAAGTAGCCGCGCTCGTGGATGACCAGGTAGCGGTAGTCGCCGGTGTCGATGACCTTGGTGAGGGCGTCGTCGGGCATCTGGGCGACCACTTCGTCGGCCGTCATGGGGTCGCGGGACAGCGCGGTGAAGACCTCTTGGGTGGGGTCGCGGCGAGGCTCGGCCTTGGCCAGCCAGCGAAGGCGCTGGGCGGGCTCTCCACCACCCCGTCGGCGGAGGTCGGGGGGAATGGCCGGAGCGGTGGCCCACGAGCGGTACACCTTGCGCCGGTGCACGCTCTGGTAGGCGCAGATGAGGTCTTGTTGCTGCTCCATCGGCAGCTCGATGAGGCCCTCCCAGCCGTCGGGATCGAGGCCCTGGTAGAACGCGGGCACCTTCATGGCCGACACCTGCGTGGGCACGCGCCACATGGCCGGACCGGCGGTGTTCTCGCCCACTTCGTCGAGGTCGAAGCGGTAGAAGAGCTGGGTGACGATGGCGATGCCGGCCACCAGGCCCAGCGCGCGACGGGGCCACCGGCGGATGGGGTGCAATGACAGCGCGAGCAGCGCCACCGACGCCACCACCACCATCGAGCCCATCCGGTACGGCGCGAACATCCGCGACATGCCGGGCACCAGCTGGAACATCCAGGCGTAGGGCAGGCGCACCACGTAGTCGCCGAGCATCACCACCTCGCCGGTGTCCTTGAGCGCGCCGAGCTTGAGGTACGGCCCGAGGGTGCCGGCGAAGAAGACGGTCCAGATGAGCAACCAGCCCCACGCGGCTTTGCGACGGATGGCGGGCAGCACACCGAGCAGAAACGCTGCGGCTGGAAGTGCGAGAACACCGTGCCTGGGGTTGATCACGTAGTCGATGGGCCAGGCGGACTCGATCGTGCGGTGCAGCGAGGACAGCACGTTCTCGCGGTAGTTGGACGGCCGGAGGGGCGCGCTGGCGATGGTGTCGTAGCCGGGGAAGGGCAGGAAGAAGGTGAGCTCGGGCAGCTTGGCCACGCCGCCGCCGCCGGTGTCTTCGCCGCCGCTGGACAGGTACGGACTCACGAAGATGAGAACGCCCAGCACCACGGTGATGGCAGCCGGAACCCCCCACCGCGCGACCCGGCTCACGGGCACCTTGTCGCGGGCCCACTGCACGCCCACGTACAGCAGGGTGAACATGGCCGCGAACAGGCCGTAGAACCAGTAGAAGGCGGCCACGGCCACGTAGCAGAGGCCCGCGGCGATGCCGGCCACCCGCCCGCTCGTGCGCCACGCCCGGTGCAGAAACACGGGGTAGAGCAGCAGGAACCACAGCACCACCTGGCGCAGGCCGGTCTTGTTGATGTCCTGGATGACGATGGGGTTGATGATGGCCAGGGCGCCGGCCGCCACCGACACGAGCCGGGCGTTCGTGAGCGACCGCGCCAGGGCGTAGCCGCACACCCCGTTGCCCACGAGGATGAGCAGCACCTTGAGGTTGTGGCCCACCACGCTGCCGAAGAGCGCCTCGAGCGGGTACGACAGCAGCAGGATGTCGAGGATGTTGCCGGTCTCGGGGTAGCGACCGAGCGAGAAGAGCATGCTCAGGCGGTCGAGGATGCCGAGGTCGGTCTGGCCGATGGCATCGACCTCCTGGCTGTGCCACCAGGTGCGCCACATCCAGCCGCCGAGCTCTCCCCCCCCGAGGATGACTTCGTCGATGTGCAGGACCGTGGGCCAGGTGACGGCGCACGCGAGCACGATGTAGACGAGCATGACGGCGGCAATCTCGCCGGCCCCGCGGCGGATGCGGTGCCAGTCGATGCCGTAGTACCACTCGAGGAAAGACAGCAGCATGGGCGGAGGGTAGCACCCGCGTTCGGTCGGGGCAGCGTTCAGCGTTCAGCGTTCAGCGTTCAGCAGTCGGTAGGCAGTGGCCAGGTGCGAGCGGCCAGATCGGACCGGGGCCACCTCGCCCTGGAAGGGGCCGGCACTTTGGACCCTTCCGACCCCTTCGGGGCCACCTCGCCCTGGAAGGGGCCGGTACTTTGGGCCCCCTCCGACCCCTTCGGGGCCACCTCCCCCTGGAAGGGGCCGGCACTTTGGGCCCCCTCCGACCCCTTCGGGGCCACCTCCCCCTGAAGGGGGAGGACTCTATTGGGGCCAGCTCCCCGTTCAAGGGTCTCCATCCCGCACAAGTGCCCGAAGGGCCTGAGAACAGGTGTTCTTCGTTGGAGGGGAGGACTGTGAGAACGACGATGTCCTCCCCCTCCAGGGGTCTCCTACCCGCACAAGTGCCAAAAGGGTGCGAGAACGGATGTTCTTCGCCGACTGGAGGACTGGTGAGCCCACGGGCTCGGTCAGCCTCGACCAAGTCGTTCGGAGCGTGAGCGTCAGCGAACAAAGCGACGAATCTGGCACCGACCCATCGATTCGTCGTCCCCGGAGCCCATCGATGCCCAAACCCGACAGCCGGCCCGGGATCAGGCACCAGCCGCCAAACCCTGCGAACCATGGGCCGACGGCACCGGGCCTGCATAGGGGGTCCAGGGGGACGTACGGAGTAGTCCCCCGGCCGGAGGGGCCCGGGGAGGACGGAGTTCTCCCCGGAAAACAGGGGGTGTTCGGGGGACGGAGTCCCCCGCTGATGCACGAGCAGTCAGCCCCGAGCCAACCTCGACAGAGGACACTGTGTACTGTCGGAGGAGCGCACGACTCGTGCGGGTTGGAGAGCCAAACGACCTACTCCGCGAACCCACGCACCCGCAGCAGCGCATCCACCTCCGGGTCGCGGCCGCGGAACGCCCGGAACGCATCCGCCGGGTCGACCGTGTTGCCCACACTCAAGATGGTGTCGTGCAGGCGCTGGGCCGTTTCCTTGTCGTAGTAGCTGCCCGCTTCGACGAAGGCCTCGCCCACATCGGCGGTGAGGGTCTCGCTCCACAGGTAGCTGTAGTAGCCGGCCGAGTAGCCGTCGCCCGAGAATACGTGCGCAAACTGCGGCGTGCGGTGGCGCATCACGATCTGGCTCGGCATGCCGAGTGCATCGAGCTTCTCGCGCTCGAAGGCGTCGGCATCGATGGGGTCGCCGCCGGCCTGGTGCAGCTCCATGTCGATGAGCGCAGAGGCCAGGTACTCGGTGGTGGCGAAGCCGCTGTTGGCGTTGGCTGCGGCGTCGAGACGCTCGAGGAGCTCCTTGGGCAGGGGCTCGCCGGTCTCGTGGTGCAGGGCGAACTTCGTGAGCAGCTCTTCGGTGGGCAGCCAGTGTTCGTTGAGCTGGCTGGGGAACTCGACATAGTCGCGGGCCACGTTGGTGCCCGCGAGGCCCGGGTAGGTGACGTCGCTGGCGAGGCCATGGATGGCGTGGCCGAACTCGTGGAAGAGGGTGCGGGCGTCGTCCCAGCTGATGAGCACGGGCTCGCCGGGGGCGCCCTTCACGAAGTTGCTGTTGTTCGACACCAGCGGCACGATGTCGCCTTCGAGGCGCTGCTGCACCCGGTAGGCGTTCATCCACGCGCCGCTGCGCTTGCCCTGGCGGGCGTAGGGGTCGAAGTACCAGAGGCCACGCAGCGAGCCGTCGGCGTTGAGAACCTTCCACACCCGCACGTCTTCGTGGGGCACGGGCACATCGTCCACCTGCTCGAAGGTCCAGCCGAACAGCTCGCCGGCCGCCCAGAACATGCCCTCGCGGAGCTTCTCAAGCTGCAGGTAGCCCTGGAGCACGGTGGTATCGAGGTCGTAGCGCTCCTTGCGCACCAGCTCGGCGTAGTAGCGGACGTCCCAGGCCTCGATGGTGAGCTTGTCGCCGCGGGCATCGGCCACCTTCTGCATCTCGGCCACCTCGGCCGCGAACTTCTTCACTGCGTGGGGCCACACCCGCTGCATCAGGTCGATGGCGTTGCCGGGGGTCTTGGCCATGCGGTCTTGCAGCTGGTAGTCGGCGTGGTCGGTGAAGCCGAGCAGCTGGGCGCGCTGGTACCGAAGCTGGAGGATCTCGGTGATGAGGGTGTTGTTGTCCCACTCATCGCCGTTGTCGCCGCGGTTGTAGTAGGTGCGCCACACCTTCTCCCGCAGCGCCCGGTCTTCCGCGAAGGTGAGGAAGGGGTCCATCGACGACCGGGTGTTGGTGACGGCCCACTCGCCCGGGTGCTCGCGGTCGGTGGCGGCACGGGCCATGGCGGCCTTCACATTGTCGGGGAGGCCGGCCAGCTGCGCTTCGTCGGTGATGAAGAGGACGTAGCTCTCCTCATCGTGCAGCAGGTTGTCGGAGAACTGGTTGTAGCGGGTGGACAGCTCTTTGTTGAGGCGCGCCACCTCCGCGCGCTGGGCTTCGTCGAGGCCCGCACCGCCCCGCTGGAAGGCGAGCAGGTGGTCGTCGACCAGGCGCTTCTGGGCGGTGGTGAGGTCGCTCTCGGAGACCACCTTCATCCGCTCGTACAGCTTGGTGTTCTGTCGAATCGCGGAGCTGTGGGCAGACAGCTCGGGCACCAGCTCGGCCTGGATCTTCCGCACTTCATCGGTGGCCAGCGTGGAGGCGTAGATGCCGAACGCCGTGTACACCCGCAGCAGCGCCCCGCCGGACTTCTGGAGGGGCACCATCGTGTTGTCGAAGGTGGGGGGGGCGGCCTGGTTGGCGATGGCCTCCACCTCGGCGAGCTCTTCGGCCATTCCCTGGCGCATGGCGGGCAGGAACATGGCCACCTCGACCCGGTCGAGCGGCGGCACACCACCGTAGGGACCGGTCCATTCGGCGAGGAGCACCGATGGGTCGACCTCTGCGGCCGCCTCCACCGCCGGTTCCGCCGACGCATCCGGGGGCGTGGGCTTCGCGCAACCCACCACTGCCAACACACCAACCATCATTCCAAGCCACGACCGCATAGGACCTCCAGGCGGCCGCGCCTATCGGGCCGGGCGCCGTGCGTCCGGTGTTGAAGTGGTGTGGTGGTGCCAGTCCCGCGGTTCTGTCGGGTCAGCGTGCATCGGAGGTGCTGGAGCCACCTCCGCGGTTCTGTCTGTGTGGGCTTCCAGTGACCGGAGGAGGGCCCCCTGCCGCGGAGACTCCGCAGGAGGCTTTGCGGCCCCGGAGCTGCTGTGCAGCGGAGGGCCGGCGGAGACCGCAGGGCTCCGACGGAACCCTATGACACCTGTTTGCGCACCCACACGGCCATCTGGTGGACCACTGCATCCCAGTCGCCGGGTCGGGGCTGTCGGACCAGGCGCACGCGGGGGTACTCGGGGAGCTGGTCGCCGCGGAGGCCGAAGCGCCAGTCGGGGATGTGGGCGATGGCGGCGAGAGTGGGCACGCCGAGGGCGCCAGCGAGGTGGAGGGTGGCGGTGTCGCTGGTGACCACGAGGTCGGCGGCCTGCATCACCGCGGCGGTGTCGAGGAAGGGGCCGGTGGCTTCGTCGAGGTCGTCGTGGAGGTCGATGACTTGGGGGAGGCTGGCGAGCTGGTCGCGGCCGTGGCGTTTCTGCAGAGACAGGAGGGTGACGCCGGGAATGGCGGCCAGCGGGGCGTAGTGGCGAAGGGGGACCGAGCGGTTGCGGTCGTCTTTGTAGCTTGGGTTGCCTTGCCACACGATGCCGACTCGGAAGCGGCCGGGGAGGGTGGCCAGGCGTTGGGTCCAGTGTTGGACCAGCCCGGGATCGGGGGTGAGCCAAGGGGTGGGCTCGACGTGGGTGCCGCGGTCGAAGGCGCCCAGCAGCAGGGGCAAGGACAGCAGTGGGGCCCGCGCGGTGGCGCCCGGGACGTGGAGGGTGCGGGCGAGGGGCACGATGTCGTCGGTGTCGAGGAGGCCGTCGAGACCGGCGCGCAGCAGGGGGACCAGGGGTTTCTGGACCGCGAAGACGAGGCGCCCGACGCGTGGGCGGACGCGGCGGATCCAGCGGGCGTACTGGAGGGTGTCGCCCAGGCCCTGCTCGGCGATGACGAGGAGGGTGTCGGGGCGGCCGGTGCCGTCCCAGATGGGCAGGCCCCGCGCTGCAGGCAGGCTGAAGCGGGCGAGGTGGCGGCGCGCTTCGTAGGCGGGCAGGCCGGCGCGGAGGTCGCCGCCCATGAGGTGGACGAGGCTGCGGTTCCAGCGGATCTCAGCGGCCAGTGGGGTGTTCTCGCGGACGAAGGTGCGCGCGGTGGTGAGGGCGGTGGCGGCGGCTTGGAGCTGGCCGAGGTCGCGCAGGGCGATGCCCAGGTTCATGTGGACGCGGGGCTCGCGGGGGGCCTGCCGGGAGAGGGGCTGGAGGACGGCGAGGGCACCGGCTTTGTCGCCGGCCGTGAGGAGGGTGGTGCCCAGGTTGAACTGGAGGGTGAGGTCGGTGGGATGCAAGCGGAGGGCCTGGCGACGGGCATCCACGGCGACATCGGTGCGGCCCGACAGTGCCCAGGCGTCGGCGAGGCCGCTCCAGGCCAGGGCGGACCGGGGGTAGGCCTGCACGAGGGCTTCGGCGGCGGCGACGGACGCGGTGGGCTGACGGGCGCGCAGGGCCGCGGTGAGGGCGGTGCGCAGGGGGTCGTCGACGGGCGGATCGATAGGGGCCATGCGGCAACGTACCGCGCCGGGTAACGGAGGGGCGATGTGGTGGATTGCAGCCATGGGTTGGGCGCTTGCCGGACCGCCGCGACTGGATGTGTCGAGCCTGGTGCCGTCGACCAGCCCGGTGGCGAGCCGTGTGGACGGGGTGTGCGCGGGCCGACCCGACGATGTGTACGCTGTGGCGGTGGTCATCTACGGGCGCCAGAAGGGCCGCAGCACGTGGGGGCACATCTCGCTGCGCTTTCTGGCCTGTCAGAGCGGTCGGTTTCGGGACGTGGAGTTCGAAGCCACCCGCGTCGACGACACTCTGGTGGACTGGTATGCGTCGGTGTTTCCCAACGAGGAGTGGTTCTACGCGCCCGACTTCCTCGAGCTGCAGCACGACCGCCTGGTGCTGTTCCGCAACCGCTCGCCGGTGGACACGGGGCTGTACCGCGATGAGCTCGACAAGAACCGCGAGGTGACCGAGCTGTGGATGCCGTGGTCGGGCGCGGAGGCGCTGGCGATGCTGCAGGAGCTGGACGCCGACTATGCGGCCCAGCTGGCGGAGCTGCGGCGCGGCGAGCGGGTGGACCGGCCCGACTACAAGCCGTTCTCCACCAACTGCACCCTTCCGATTCGACGCATGGCCACGGCGATGTCGTGGGACACGGTGGACAGTGTGTTTCCGATGGTGTGGCTGCGGCAGCTCGAAGACCACCCGGATGTGGCGGTGGTGGTGCACCCCTCATCGCACGTGCTGGCGCAGATTCAGCACGAGACGGGCGACCTGAAGGCGGCGTGGTCGGGGGCGCCCACGCGGGTGTTTCGGCCGCTGGTGCGCCGGGAGCTGAAGGCGTCGACGTTTGAGGCGTATCGGGCGCGGGTGTCGATGACGGCGGAGCCGCTTGCGGTGGAGTGGGTGTTGGAGGGGCTGTGATGCAAGCGTTCAGCGGTCCAAGCTGACGGCGGAGCGTGCCCGGGCTGGCCGCAGGTCGAAAGGGTGGTGGTGCTGCGGCTACCAGCGGCCAGTCGCCAGCCGCCAGCTCTGTTGTGGCGCGCTCGAATGTGGAGGCGAACGACCCCAAAGGGTGGTGGTGCTGCGGCTACCAGCGGCCAGTTGCCAGCAGCCAGCTCTGTTGTGGCGCGCTCGAATGTGGAGGCGAACGACCCCAAAGGGTGGTGGTGCTGCGGCTACCAGCGGCCAGTCGCCAGCAGCCAGCAGCCAGCTCTGTTGTGG
>Ga0213840_1002201_pt1 | contig 12718 bp, 21 predicted proteins | sample SWPATP22_FD_160132 | JGI IMG/M metagenome (GOLD analysis project Ga0213840, IMG submission 160132) | Coastal seawater microbial communities from Marineland, Florida, United States - SWPA TP2 #2 | ecosystem: Environmental > Aquatic > Marine > Coastal | place: USA: Florida | collected 2016-08-14 | reverse complement strand
TAATTGCAATGGAACATTTGCGCGGCACTGTATCGCAGCACCAAATCAATTAAAAGTGTACTTCGCTGAAATGCGGGTTTTCAGTGATAGCGGTAAGTATTGCAATGTCAGTTAATGCCACAGCAATGTTGTATTGCTGATGTTCAGGTGAAAGCACAATACATTCGTGCTTAACAGCATCAAACGTTTTGGTCGTGGTGTTTTTCGCTATGCCTTTTATCGTATTAATCGCCACACTATTTTGGCTTACATCAGCATAGTCGTCTGTAGTTAGCCATGAAAGCGACAGTGCAGTGGGGTGTAGCGTTAGCATTACCTCCAGGTTGTACATACATGCTATTTCGATAAAGTCGTATAGCTGACAGGCAATTGGCGACTGGGTGCTGATTTGATTATTCATGTCGTTGCTCATTGAAGCTACTTAATTGATTTGCGTGCGTTGTTCATCTTATCTTTTGAAGAGTAATGCGTATTTTAAAATAAGCGATATACTTCAGGCAGTTTTACTGATTTTCTGGATATGTAACATGTACGGCGCCGCATCTTTTATTCGTGTGAACATACACGAGAGGTTAAAAAGCGAATTTTTGAGTAAGTACTTAGCGCCACTAGCAGTGCTTTTCACACTATGTATAACGCAGATGTTGTGGTCAATGCCTGCGTTAGCCTCTTCGAGTAACAGCGCAAACGACAACTTAACGGTGGATTTTTCTGGTTCCTATAGAGTGCGCTACGAAGCGTTAAATAACCCTATATTCCCCGTCTCTGCAGACAGCCGAGAACAAAGTAATCAGCGCGTTTCAACGCGAATAATTTTTAAGACTACGCTGAATTATAAAGCGTTTAGCGCCACATTAGATGTGAGAGATTCGCGAGTATTCTTAGACGACAATGACCCTACGCTAGGCGCCAATCAGGTAAATACACTCGAGCCTGTACAGCTATTTGTGAGCTACAAGCCTGACAATTTGGCGGGCATAAATGCCATAAAGTTTGGGCGTATGGAGCTTGATTACGGCAGTAGACGATTGCTTGCTAAGGCCATTTACCGTAACGCCACCAACAGCTATGACGGCCTTGTGGTTGAGGGAACGTTTAAAGATTGGCAGTTGAACGGTGTGTATTTGTTACCTGTGTCGCGTTTCCCTAACGACCGAGACAGCGTTGACGCCAATCGGCGCGGCATAGATAAAAGCTTCAGCGAACGTAAGTTTTTTGGTCTTTATGCAGTGTCTCCTGACAAACAAACAAGGGTGCAGAGCTATTGGCTTAAAGAAAAAGACAGTGAAGCGCTTGCTACCCGTAATCGTGACCTTTTTACCCTTTCGCTTGATTATACAAAGCCGCTAGGTCAAGGCTGGAAAGCAAATGCAGAGGTTATAGGTCAAGTTGGGAGTGCTCATGAGAGTGCCTCGCCGGCTGACTTGGATGAAAAAGACGTACGCGCCTACATGTTATTTGGCTATGTGGGCAAGCAAATTACCGACAACACCTTTTTGCGAGCTGAAATAGATTATATCAGTGGTGATAACAATAGCGCTGACAATACCATTTCAGACTTCGACAGCCTTTACGGTGTAAGACGTTTTGACTTTGGACCAACCGACGTTTATCAAGGCTTTCAACGCCGGAACCTTAAAACCATAGGGTTACGAAGCGTTAGCAAACCAACGCAGCAGCACAATATTATGTTGGGCTACAAGGCGTATTGGTATCAGAAAGCCCCTGAAGCCGTAGATAGCTTCATCGGTCATCAAGTCGAGGCACGCTGGCGCTATCAGCTTGTGCCAGAACTGCGCTTATCACTTGGTGGTGCCTATTTGTTTAAAGGTGAAGGGTTTGAACGGGGTGATTACAGCGACAACAGTGCCTTTTTATTTACAGGCGCAATGTACACATTTTAGTTCGAAGGTGCGGCTTTTGTGTTGTTCGTTAACCTGCTAAGGTGGCATAAAGGTTTATTTGAAATCAAGAGGTTGCCTTGTCGTTAACTGCCCATCCTTCATTATTTTCGCGCTTTATCGCCTTTCTTAAACTATTGGGCCCCGGTGTTTTAATGGCAACGGCCGCGGTAGGCGGAAGTCACTTAGTGGCATCTACTCAGGCGGGTGCAAAATTCGGCTGGCAGCTTGCGTTGCTCATCCTTGTGGTGAATGTACTGAAATACCCATTTTTTAGAGCGGGTGTAAGCTACACCATCAGCACTAAGCAAACGCTTCAGCAAGGCTATGCGTCTATGGGTAAGCGCTATCTAGTGCTGGCACTGGCTTTAAATTGCATAGCATGTGTGGTGAATGCAGCTGCGTTATTGTTATTTGCGGCGAGTCTTTTGTCATACTTTGTGCCTTTAAATTTGGCAATTACGGCGTGTGCTGCCATTGTACTTGCGCTTATCTTACTGATTATTATGGCAGGCCATTTCGAAGGGCTTGATAACATCGCCAAGTTAATTATGAGTGTTTTAGTTATTGCCACCATTGCAGTGTTCATTGTGGCGCTATCTAATTACAACCCTACACAAGCACCACTTGACCCGCCGTCCCCTTATACACTTGCCACGCTAGGCTTCTTGGTGGTGACTATGGGGTGGATGCCAGCACCTATCGAAATCTCGTCAATCACCTCCTTATGGCTTAAGCGTCAGTGTGTAAACCAGGCAGTGACACCAAAATCGGCACTGTTCGATTTTAACCTTGGCTACGGTGTAACAGCGCTTTTAGCACTGCTATTTTTGGGGCTAGGGGCGCTCATTGTGTACGGAAGCGGTGAAACGCTTAGCGCAAGCGGTATCGGCTTTTCCCATCAGTTAATTAGCATGTATTCAACAACCATAGGTAGCTGGTCGCATTGGCTAATTGCGTTGGTTGCCTTTCTTTGCATTTTTGGTTCAGCGCTTACGGTTTACGACGGTTATGCTCGTGTTGTAGCTGAAGGAATAAGTCTTTTAACCAACCGCAATAAAGCCGCACGGGATAAATTAGTAACGCCAGTGCTATTGGTTATGGCGGTAATGAGTTTTACCATAGTTATGTTTTTCAAGTCGGCGTTGTTGGCTATGCTGGGTTTTGCCATGACGTTAGCGTTTATGACAACACCGGTTTTTGCGTGGTTAAATCATAAGCTTGTTCAGCAAACCCAGCTACACCCCGATGCGGCGCCAAATATTGCCATTAAAGTGCTTAGTGTTATTGGGCTGCTATATCTATTTGGTTTTCTGTTCGTGTTTATATGGTGGAAGTGGTTTAGCTAATGGTGTATGTGCTTGATACTGTAAACAACAAACGAACAGAGAAAACGGCAGTAGCGTAAGAGATATAAGGCAAAGCATACGGTTGGGTTAGTATGCCTCGCCTTAACAGTGGAAACGTTTAGTTCGAGTAAACTGGGCGTGCGGTGGTTAGCGTTGCTACACGATCTTTTACTTGTGCCACTACGCTGTCGTCTTCAGGTGCTAGCAGTACATCACAAATCCAATTTGCTAACTGTGCACAATCATCTTCGGTAAAGTTACGAGACGTTACAGCTGGCGTGCCAATTCTAATGCCACTTGTTACAAACGGCGATTGCGGATCATTAGGCACCGTGTTTTTGTTCACCGTAATATTTACGCTATTTAAAATAGCGTCGGCTTCTTTACCAGTCATGCCTTGTTTAATTAAGCTTAATAAAAACATATGGTTGTCTGTTCCATTCGACACAACCTCAAACCCACGCTTAATAAACACTGCTGCCATGGCCTGTGCATTTGTAACTACCTGCTTTTGATAAGCTTTAAACTCTGCGCTCATCGCTTCTTTAAACGCCACTGCTTTTGCAGCAATAACGTGCATTAGTGGGCCGCCTTGAATGCCAGGGAAAATAAGCGAATTAAACTTTTTCTCAAGCTCAGGGTTACTTTTGCACATGATCAAGCCGCCGCGAGGACCGCGAAGGGTTTTATGCGTGGTTGTTGTAACCACATGTGCCGCGTTGACAGGCGATGGATACACGCCAGCAGCAACCAGCCCAGCAACATGCGCCATATCAACTAAAAGGTACGCACCTACGCTGTCGGCAATATCGCGAAAACGCTGCCAGTCTACAACACGTGAATACGCTGAGAATCCTGCCACTATCATTTTAGGGCGGTGGGTTTCTGCCAACTGCTGCACCTGCTCGTAGTCAATCTCGCCTGTTTCAGTATTCAGGCCATACTGAATAGCATTGTAAAGCTTGCCCGAAAAGTTGGGTTTAGCCCCATGGGTAAGGTGGCCACCGTGATCTAGGCTTAGCCCTAGAATGGTGTCACCAGGGTTTAACAACGCCATATATACCGCAGTGTTAGCTTGTGAACCCGAGTGCGGCTGCACGTTTACGTAATCTACTTCAAACAGTGCTTTGGCTCTGTCTATGGCAAGCTGTTCAACCTTGTCTACTGCCTCACAACCACCGTAGTAGCGCTTAGAAGGGTAGCCTTCTGCATATTTGTTAGTGAGCTGGCTACCTTGCGCCTGCATTACCGCTTTGCTGGTGTAGTTTTCTGACGCAATTAGTTCAATATGGTGTTCCTGACGAGTATTTTCTTGCTCGATGAACTGCGCAATATCGGGGTCTATCTGTTGTAGGTGTTGATTCAAGGTGTTCATTCTTGCTCCTTTTTCGCTTTCTTATGGTTATGCGTTTATAGCTTTGATGGTAGGAGTGAAAAAAGAATAAATAAAATTAATAAAAAATATGGCATCATAACTTTATTAAATGGCTTAATTAACAGCCGGCGAAAGCTAGAAATTACATTGACGTGGTGGTTATGAAAAACTTGTCTATCGATTTTCTTCGTTCATTTGTGATCATTGCACAAACGGGAAGCTACACACAGTGTGCAGAGCAGCTGCAGCGTACACAACCCGCTATTAGCTTGCAGATTAAAAAGCTTGAAGAAATGATAGGGGAAAAGCTGTTTTCTCGGGATAAAAACCGACTTTCGCTTACTGTGGCTGGCAGTAAATTATTGGCCTACGGTGAAAAAATGGTAGCGTTAAACGACCAAGCCATGGCCGAATTTGGTAAGCCGCAGGTTACAGGGAACATAAAGCTTGGGATCCCAAGCGAGTTTTCTACTATTTTGATGCCAAAAATCATTCGTCAGTTTACGCAAACTTACCCAGAAATTTCATTAGAAGTACATTGTGCATTAAGTAAAGACTTGCTTAGTGAGCCGCTGAAAAGCCAGTTCGATCTTATTTTGTCGTTGCAAGAAACGCCCGATCCTCAGCAAGACGGTTACATTACTACCGACCAGCTTGTGTGGGTGGGTAGCCAGCGGTTTGTAAATAGTATTCCAAGCAAGCTACCGCTTATTGCAGCGCCTAATCCGTGTACTTACAGAAAACGTGCAATACATCTTCTTAATGCGAACAAGAAGCCATGGCAGGTGGTATATACCATCGCCGACTTAAACGGTATTCAAACGGCAATTAATGAAGGGTTAGGAATAACGGTGTTGGCGAAAAGCTCAGTACCGCCTGGGCTGCACATTTTGCCTAGCTCGGCAGACTTGCCTGAATTAGGCCACATGGGCGTCTGTTTGATGAATCCACAGAAAGTGTCGTCAAAGGCAATCAGCCTGTTAGCCGACACTATCGTTAATGAGGTAGCTAACTTCTAAAGCTTTAGGCCTTTTTGACAAACTGTGCCGTAAGCATCATTTCGCCCGCACCATCCACTTTACAGTCGAGCTGGTGATCTTTGGCATCTTTTACATGGCGAATAACGGCTTTTGTTCCAATTTTTAAAATAAGCGAGCTGCCTTTTACTTTAAGGTCTTTCGCCAGCGTTACTTTGTCGCCTGCAACCAACGGTGTTCCGTTCGCATCGTTTGCCGTGGTTTCCTCTTCTATTTCACTAGGATTCCATTCGTGACCACACTCCGGGCAAATTAATAAAGACTGATCTTCATACACATATTCAGACTGACAGTGAGGACAGGGTGGCAATGACATAACAAACCTTAAGCAACAGCAATTAAAAGCATGCAGTATACCAGCCTGCCGTTAGCTTAAACATGCAAAAGGTTGGCAACACTAAATAAACCTTATTTTTTAGCCATAGTAATTGATGTAAAGGCGAGAATAGGCAGCAATATAAGCGTGAAGAACTCTGGCGCGTTAAACAGAGCAGCGCAAATAATGGCGGCACCCCAACAAAGGCTCATGTGCGTGGTTAATTTATCGCATTTCATATGTTGTCCTTATCACATTGAAAAACATCATCTGTATTCGTCTTACATCTTATGCCTTGAAGAACCGTTGTTCAAACTATGAACTGTAATGAAATGTGACTAAACGACACAAAAAAGCGGGCTGCCGTGTGGCGCCCGCTTGTTAATCTACTAAACCAGCCTTTATTTATTGGTTTTAATAATTGTACCTTCGTTCAGCGTTTTTACGTGGTATTTTCCTTCGTAGTCTTGAAGTTTAAACAGGCTATTGCGCGCCATCAAAATACCCATCGTTGGCTCTTGCTGCAGGAAAATAACATCACCTGCTTTAACAGTTACGTTCGCTTCAGCCCAGTTTTCTGCTTTTGAAAGAATTTGATGGTCGCCAGGCTCTACATTGAAATAAACATATTGTGATGCACGTGTGTAACCCATCTCTGACTCGGCTTCTTTGTCATCAACAAATACGTTAAAACGAATAAGACCGCCTAGCGATGAAGGGCGAACCACATATACCATGGCTTTACCCTCTTCAGGTAATTGCGGCACAGTGTAGTTTGCTGTTGCTGCACGCATTTCGTCTGGCGATGGCAAGCTTGCACAGCCACCTAAAACGATAGCCATGCATATTAAGGCAAGTTGGTAAAATTTCTTCATTGTTGTTTCCTTATAGTTATTTATTGTTTTTTTTATATAACGCAGGCTTTTTACGTTTGTAAGCCTAACACCGCAACACTTGGCTGTGGTGCTTGTTATTCTTTCTTCTATCTCTATTTTCTAATGCACAAAGAATATTTAAATAACCTCTAGCTGCGACATATCGGTAATTCGAATATGCGTTTGGTAATAATACTTCGTGCTTGGCACGCCTGGTGCGCGCATAAAGTGAATTTTAACGCGCTGTGCTTCGCCTTTAATTTTCAGCGTTTTATTAACGAAGAAGCGTTCAAGGTCAGACCCATAACGTTTTGATAAATCGTTAATTGCTTTAGGCGATAATGCAATGGAGACATTACGTTGGTCTCGATAATCGTCTTCAGTATTCAAGTAAAGAAAATGCCCTTGCGAGCCAGCAGCTTTAACTTTTAACGTGTACTCACCACTTACCTTATCTGGTGCAGAAGATGCTGCATCACGAATAATTTCCATGGTGTCTGAATAACGTAAAGGCGATGAGGCGCTAGTTGTATGTTGAGTGCTATTGCAGCCTGTTAGTGCAATAACCAACAATATAAAGAGGGGTTTCATATTTATGTCCTTATAAATAATGTGACGCGTGATTCTAGAAAACAATTAACGCTAATAGAGTGCAAGAGCATGGCGATAAAGTAAATAAAATAAACTTTATGAAATTCAATGTTTTATTGGTATTTGGCCGCGGTTATAAATTGTCCGAATGCTTCGCACCACACAATCACGCTGTTATATTGCTGTAAGTCGATGTCATCGGGTACGGACACTATAAAATTATCAAATGTGTTTACGTCACCCACGTTAACCATACGGTGCTTCAATAAACGAAAGTCATCTTCTGTTTCCACAAATTCGGGAGATAAATACAGCATGTAGTTAGGACCGGGCGCGAGTCTTCCATCCAAGGCTATTTGGTTGTCAGACAGATACACGTCACCTTCACCCCAATGCAGGAAGTCGCTGTCTTTGAGGTTTTTAACAAAGCGAGTGGTAAACATAGCGTCACTGCTAACTTGTGCCAGTGCTTCATTGGTAGGTGATGGAGGAGCGGTTAAAAGGGGTAAGCTAAAAACGCCTAATATAAAACCAGCAAAACCAATGGAAATGTGCGTGACCGCCAGAAATGCTAATTTTTTAGGGTTCATTAGGTTACCTATTATTTAACGAATGTTGTAACTTTTTGCTATAAGCAGGTCACCTATGCCATGCTCGTATTGCCTTAAATGCACTTAACAGCGAGTGTTTAGCAACATGAACCGTGCTACGCATCGCTATTTGCTAGGGTATTTGGGTTAGTTTTAGTGGTGTCTTTTTTAAGTGCTAGCACCAAAATGAAAATAGGGCCTAGTGGCGGTATAAACCCTAAAATAAAACCCAGCGCAGCCATTATTTTGGGTGAGTCGGTTTTTCTTTTACCAAGTATATAGCCTGCTACAGCGCATAGAATGCATAAAGCAAAGGCCAGTTGACCAATTAGCGTTGCGTTAAAGTTCATTATGAGTCCTCCATGATTTACTTGAAATTTTAGCGTACCGCTTTCAATAATGCGTGATGTTGAGGGTTGCTAGCACTATTCATTATCGTCGTCAGAACTAAACATACCTCGAAAAAGCGCTGTAAGCACGCCAGACATTGTATCCTCTATAAAGTCGTTGTCTGGATCAGACCTTCTGTGATGTATGTTACTCGATTGTTCCTTACGTCTTGATTCAGCGCTTGAGCTAGCCCCATCTAAAAAATCGTTTGCCGCTTTATTCGCAGTCGACGCGCATGCACTTAAAAAAGTGCAAAGCATCAGCATCGCCAATAGTTTAATTTTCATTAGATTCCGTCCTTTAATGCAGTCAACTCTGTATCTAATTGCCCTTCGTCAATGTGACCTTTTTGATACGCTACCTCTAACTTCAATAGTGCTAGCGTTTGCTCTAACACGTCGAGATATAAAGGCGCATTATATGTGCGACTTCTTTTTAGGTTGATTAAGTATTCGTTCAGCGCACTTAACCCTGTTTCAGACAAGTTTTGGCTAACTATATTTTGCATCAAGAAAGTGTCTAAATAATCAGGATATGGCGGTGGGTTTTTCAAATAAAACTCAACTCTCAGATTATCTTCTTTTGGTAACTTATTAAAATATTCTATTAATTCTTCACTATAGTCGTAACACGTCTCTACTGATGAAATTGATGACTTTAAAAGTTTAATAACATCCTGTTTTTCTTTCTGTTTAGACTCGTAATTTGTAATAGATATGGCCAATAGAACGCCAACTAATGTTGCAATTAGAGTGAGAAAAAAATTTATACCAACACTATGTCGCTCTATAGCACTTTTAAATTTAGGTATGAATGTGAAGACACCTAATAAACAAAGAAAAATCGTAAATAGTATATACAGCATTTCAATCCTTTTGACTGGCGAAAATATACGTAAAGGTACTAGAGGAATAAGCTTTCAAATAACGTTCACACCAAAATACCATTTAGTAGCATGCTAGGCATAAAAAAGTAAAAAGCCAATAAACCTGAGCTTGTAAATAGAAGCGCAACAGCACAAAAAGAAGCTTGAACAAGAAAAACGGATGGTTTTGCAGACGGGCTATGCCTAAACGCGATAACTGAGGTGTTTAAACATTCTCTAATTGCTTGGTATTTAGCAGAGAACCAAGAAATAAGAGGGGCTAAACTAGCAAAAACAAGCGCAAATGCGACTTCCATACCGCCTAATTGAACTAAGAAGGCTATTTCTGGCAAAAACGCCGCCCCAACAACCATTGCAACACCAATAACTGCGCGCTGTAAATTGGTTAACTCATTCCATGACTTCATGATTTTCCCTTTTGGTATATTACGGGCTGCATAACGAGCAAAAATACGTAGGCTACAACTCTAGGTGTTGTGAAACGAGTTTGTACTTTACTGCATTTTCGACCTTAACAACACAACGCTGATATAATAACCATTTTGTGTTTTCGTTTTACAGAGGGTTAATCAATATTTTGGGCTAGCTTACATGTTAATTGGTGTGATATTGATACGCTCAAAATTACGCAAACTGTTAATAAGAGGGCCTGCTCCTCTATCCCAAGTAAAGCGAACAATCCTTGTACAAGGAATAACGAAAAAAATACAGAAATAAATACAACTGAAAAACTTTTAAGTTTACTCATTATAAAAACCTTCAAGCAGGAAATTGGGGAGTTTACTCTCCCCATATATATTATTTGTCGTCAGTTGAGACAAGATACACCACTGCGCCAGCACCAAGAAAACCAACCCGACATAGCATATGCTCCCATCCATGAAGCAGCGCCTACCACTCCCATTCCAATGTTTGCCAAAAAGGCTCCATTTACCTCGTCAATTTCATTTTCACTAAGCAATACAAAATTATTTGAACTTCCAATACTCATATTTTTAATCCTTTAAATTGAAATAGTGCATCCATCGTGCACTTTTTCAATTTGGCGAAACCTTAAAAAATTAAAAACTGTATCTAGTACCGGTATTTATCTGCGTTACTTCGTTAGCATCAATCTTTATCTTTTGACCGGTTATTGCGCTAGAGAACACAAGAAATTCTGGCTCGTTCCACTCTCGCCAATGCATTGGTGCTTCAGCTTTCCATGTTTCTACGAAAACACTTACACTTTTTATGAATGCCAAGATAGACAAAATAAAGAGGCAAATAACAGGGGTTGAAACATGAGCCATCCTTGAGGCACTGGTCTTACCCGCATAAGGGGCAGTAACACATGGGCTAAAATCCGAGCGAAGCGACAGAGCCCATGTGTTACTGTCCCAGCGAGCCTGCGAGCGGCTTAATGTGATTGTTATGCGCTATTGACTTACAATGCGTGAGTACCATAATTAGGTATATATTGGTACTGGGAGAAATCAGATGGCTAAAAACACCAGCATTACCCTTGGAGACCATTTTGATCGCTTTATTGCTAGTCAAATTCAAACTGGTCGGTATGGTTCAGCAAGTGAGGTGATTCGTTCAGCTCTTCGCTTGCTTGAAACACAGGAAACCAAATTAAACACTCTGCGTCAATTACTTGTTGTAGGTGAAGAAAGCGGTGAAGCTGAATACGACCTTGAGCATCTGATATCAGAACTAGACGGTGAATTAAAAGAGTGAAACCGTTTAAATTAACCGTACTAGCAAAATCAGATTTAAAAGATATCGCATTGTTTACGCAACGGAAATGGGGCCGAGAACAGCGTAATGTATATCTTAAACAATTCGACGATTCATTTTGGATGTTGTCTGAAAACCCTGATATTGGTAAAAGCTGCGACGAAATAAGAGATGGATACAGAAAATTTCCTCAAGGTAGCCATGTGATTTTCTACAAACAAACGGGCAGTCAGGAAATTCTGATCATAAGAATCCTTCATCAAAGTATGGATGTAAATCCTGTACGCTTTGGCGCATAACACCCCACTAAGGGGCAGTAACACATGGGCTAAAATCCGGGCGAAGCGACGCAGCCCATGTGTTAGCGTCCCAGCGAGCAACTTAATGTAATTGTTAGCTGCCACCTACTAGTAATGATAACGACACGAGATAACCGTAATTGCGGTATCGTCCACGGCATATACCAAACGGTTTGTGTCATCTATTCTGCGAGACCAGAAACCTGAAAGATTTTCTTTAAGAGGTTCAGGCTTTCCAATTCCATCAAATGGAGAATGCTTAACATCCGAAATTAACTTATTGATACGTTTCAAGGTTTTCTTGTCTTGAGTCTGCCAATAAACGTAACTATTCCAAGCTTCATCAGTCCATGATAACAACCTGTTACTCATCAATAAGTTCTCGCTGGGTCGTTTTTGCCGCTTTAAACTGTGCTATTGAACGATTTAAGTGTTCAGCGTTCGCTGGAGAACGAAGTAGATGAACGGTTTCCATAAGGCTGTTGTAGTAATCTAATGACATTACAACAGCATCTTCAGAGTCACGACGAGTGATTACTGTTGTATCTGCATCGTTGATTACATTGTCCAAAACGGCTTTTAGACCATTTCGAGCTTCGGTAAAAGAGACTATTCTCATTTTGCACCCCACTTGTACATTATATGGGACAAGTTTAGATCGAAAATGAGCACATGTACAGGATGTTGTGCATTACTGCGCCGGGGAAGCTAACGGCCCGCATAACGGGCAAAAATACGTAGGCTATAATACAGAGCGAAGCGAAGGGAGCCTACGTGTTTTTGTCCCAGCGAGCTTACGAGCGAGTTTATGCGATTGTTAGGTAAACTTAACACCATACTTCACTTACAAGGAACTTCAATTAGTTCGGTATGTTGAAGTTTAAAGAGTTGTAGCACGACAGCAATGACGCTTGATTGGTCATGGTGGGAATATGTATATACTGCAACCGGCTCAGTAACTTGAGATTTATCACCAAATCCTCTCAACCATACAGTCACGTCATGCGATTCTAGAAATAGGCTAAACAGTGTTCCTAATCCATTCGATTCGTACTGATGGAATGCAGCTCCTAGTCTTTCCTCAACTTCTAGAACAGAGAAAGGAAGCTGACATACATAAATAGCTTCTTCTCTTAATCCAAGATTCCAAGTTTCTCTAGATAAAACTTCAAACATTTCCGTGTTTACCTAACGCTAAGCTTTGGGGCGCTAACATGGGGCTATAATCGCGAAGCGGCCCCGTGTTAGCGTCCCAGCGAACGCAGTGAGTGAGTTTATTGGGTTGATAATCATTGAGCCTCCTCCCTATCAGCATAAACTGAGTTTATCCTAATAGGCGACCAAACCAAGGGAGAAAACTCAATGAACTTTTATACTAATACACATC
>Ga0213840_1002182_pt1 | contig 12801 bp, 12 predicted proteins | sample SWPATP22_FD_160132 | JGI IMG/M metagenome (GOLD analysis project Ga0213840, IMG submission 160132) | Coastal seawater microbial communities from Marineland, Florida, United States - SWPA TP2 #2 | ecosystem: Environmental > Aquatic > Marine > Coastal | place: USA: Florida | collected 2016-08-14 | reverse complement strand
CTAATAGACGCAGACGCCGTCGTGGCGCTGATGTTGCGCCTTGTGCGTGGGCGCGCTAGGGTTGGCCCCTGTCCTGGACGGACATCCTGTCCCTATTAGACATAATCTTTATTATCGGATCTTCGCGGTCGCGACAGAGCAGGGGGCTCTGCGAGGCGAAATCGGCCTCCAAAACGAGGCTTCGAAGCGGCGGGTGTTCAGTGTTCGAGCAGCCGGAGAGCACTGCGGCTGAGCGGCTGAGCCGCAGCTCGTGCCCGAACTGCACCGCGCCGCGGCGGTGGTAGAGTCGGTCGACCATGGGGACATGGGGAGGCTCGGCATTGAGGTCTCTCTGCCGAGCTTGCTTTGATTGCTTGATTGCCAGGGAGAAGAGCTTGGAGCCGCCTCTACGCCTCTGCAGGCGGAACCGGTCAGGCAATCTCCGGTACTTCGTCATAGTCGAACACGCAAGCCTCCAGGATCTCCGTCGTGCTGTAGGGATCACCCCGGCCGTCAAGGCGGCCGGTCTCGGCGATCAGATGCAGGTTCTTCCGTGGCCGAGAGGAAACCACGTAGAGCAGCTTCTTGGCGCTAGTTTCCCCGGCAGGGTCGGCGAAGTGCGGGACCATCCCCTCCAGCATGGCAAAGGCGATCACCGTGTCGAACTCGGCGCCCTTTACACCGTGGATCGTCGAGATGGTGATCCCGGTCCGACTGGCGAACACTCGCCGAAACATGGCGATAGTAGAAACCCCCTGAACGCCGGCCTCTTCTAGACGTGCGATCTGGGTCTCTGACCGCGCGAAGAACGTCTCATGATGTTCGGCGAGCGTTGGCGAATCCGCCAGCTCAAAGCCCAGTGTGAGACAGAAGTCGTCGAAGAACAGCCGTAGAAACTCAAGCCCATTGTCCTCCTCGATCCGGATGCCGTTGCAACGACGTAGCAGCTCACGCCTCGAAAGATCGCTCACGGGAATGCCTGTGTGGCGAAGCTCAGCGAGGATTTCTCCGGCCCATCGCATCCGACGCAAATAGAGCTGTGGGGACGGCTCGGTGAGTGCCAGTCGGGTGACCTTGAACCAGAAGTTCGCCTGGTCGCGGGAGAACGGTGCCATTCCTGGGCCGTCGAAGCTGTATTCAGGCAAGGCGCTCATCAGCCGTCGCGTTAGGGCCGCCAGCTGAATCCAACGCGGGCCGACGACGCAGATCTCATGCGCCGCGATGCCGAGGTGTTCGCAGTTGTAGCGAATGAGGCGCACAATCTCTTCGTCCACGTGCTGGTGCGTCGTCTCCTGGTCGAAGGACACGAGGCTCGCATGCTCGCGATCCTCGCCGCCCGCCTCTATGTCGGTGGCGAGGACGTGGTAGTTCGAGAAGTACTCCACGATCCTGTTCGACGAGCGATAGTTGGTGGACAGGCTTTTTTCGGCCAGTTCAAGGTCGCAGAGTGCGGAAAAATCCTCACGCGTCATCGCGTAGCCGCCGAGCGATCCATAGATCGCCTGGTTGGGGTCGCCGACGAGGAAGGTCTGAGTCCCGCCAGCGCCGGCCCGGAGGATTGCGGCGAGGATGGCGTACTGAATCTCCTTGGTGTCCTGAAGCTCGTCGACCAAGACGAACTTGAAGATCGAGCTGAGCAGGATCGAGATCGATGGCTCGTTGGCGATCAGGTCGTGGGCGCAGCTCAGGATCATCTCGAAGTCGATTAGCCGCTCGGCTTGGAGGCCCGCCCAGTAGTCCTTCAATACGCCGACAATCTGCGCCCGCCGTGTCGGATTAGGGCCACTAATCCGGCATCCACGTGGTGTGAAGAAGTAGCTGCAATCGAAAGGGCGAATGCGCGGCTCACGGCCCTGGCACAGCGTGTTCAACCGCCGCTCGGTCTCGTGCTGGTCGGCGACTCGGAAGCCGAACTTCAGCTTGTCGTGGTAGAGCGCATAGGGCCGCAAGATCCAATGGAGGCAGAACGAATGAATCGTACCGATCCATAGGCGTTCGGTGTCGACGCCGAGCCGCTCGATGCGCTCTTCGATCTCCTCTGCCGCCCGGTGCGTGTAGGTGATAGCCACGACCCTATGCCGGTCGGATTCGAGACGGGATAGTTCGAGCGCGATCTTATAGGTAAGCGCACGTGTTTTGCCGCTGCCGGGGCACGCGACGAGGAACACGCTGCCGTCGTGCTCTATGGCGTCGACTTGCTCGTCGTTCAGGTCATCTTTGTTCCAGACGAACACCATCAGGCATACCCCAGGACCTCGATGATGACGTCGCCGGGGAGCGCCGGGGCGAGGACGGCAAGTAGGGCGGTCGAGTCGATCTCGCTGCGCCGATACTGCGCCGCGTGCGTCCGGACAGCGTCCGCCTCGTTCGTTGGCAACAGCGCCGGATCGCGGTGCATCTTGAGCCGGTGGTCGATCATGTTGGCGAGCACGGCGCGACTGAGCGGCCGATGGGCGGTGAAGATCGCTTCCAGTATATAGGGCGGGATGTGCGACTTGGGGTTCACCCACTTCGCGAGCTGGATCGCGAACCAGCCTTTGCCGTGGTAGTCGGCCATGGTGAGAATCCGCTTCCCGAAACGCGCGGGGTCGGTCGATCGCAGGTCTTCGGTCGCCTGCTGGATCGTGGATGCATCGACATACACGGTCGCGATCGCGTTGACGGCCACTTCTGCGTTGCCGCTGCGGACGAACTCCACCTCGAATGTGCATGGAGCATAGTGGGTCGAGATCCAGTTGTTCCCGGCCTTGAAGTCGTTGAGCCTGGTTTGCCGCTCGAGCCCGGCGGCTGCCGACCCTAGCGCCTTGAGCTTCTGCTTTTTGACACTGTTGGAATCCGCGGGATCCGGGTTGGTGTCAAAGAAGCAGGCGTCGAGGTCGGTCACGATGGCGCAGCGCTTGCGGATGCGGTCGTCGTGGAAGAGTACGGCGACATTCTCGAATCCCGTGCTGCGGACGTTGATGAGGCTGATGCCCAGTTCGTCCAGGCTAACCCCCAAGACCTCCTTCACCAGCGCCGGGACCAGGATTTCCTCGGCGTCGCCCTCGACCAGAATGACGCTCTTGGCGAACAGCAGATTGCTTCGCACGGCGTCGAGGTACCGCTGGACGCTGCGAGTTTCGTCTGGGGCTAGATTCTTCGCTGGTTGGTAGACCTCGCACCGGGAGCCGTTGCGGGCCAGGATGTTGACGTTCTCGACGTTGCTGACATCGGAGATGTGGGTCGAGTGGGTCGAGTAGATGATCTGGGTGTCGCTGTAGTTCAAGCGGTGGAACAGCGTCTTCTGGATGTGGGTGTGGATGTGGGCTTCCGGCTCCTCGATCAGGAGGAAGTTGGCGCAGGCTTGCTTTGCCTTCTGGTACTTGAACTCCAGCAGCTTGAGCGTGAGGTAGATGAGGTTGGCTCCGCCAAGGCTCAGCTCGCGGATGGTGCCCTCATGGTCGTCCTCGGTCTCGCCAACGAACAGGCGAAGGGACTGGAACAGTCGCTCGGCTTCGGCGGGGACGGCCGACCTAACCGCCAGGTTGGCAGGGGAATAGGCCTCACCGGCGGCGTCGCGGATGGTCTGGCGGATGTCAGCCCTGATTCTGTCAACATCCGGCAAGCCCTCGATGGCCGCGTTGAGAGCTTTGACCTTCTCCGTGATCGGCTCCAGCGTGGCGGGGTCGATCTCGCCGCTCTTGCTGCGGAGCAAGGTCAGGAGCGGATTGGTTCGCTGGCCCTGGAACTCGCTGACGACATCGCGCAAGGCCTGAACGAAGGTGAAGCAGAGCTCCTTGGTGACCGATAGCGACCGCGGGATCGGGCCGCCGATCTCCGGTGGGTTCAGTTCCTCGGGGAAGCGGACTTCGACGAAGTCGCCGACCAGCTCCTTGTAGACTTTGGGGTCGGTAAAGTCGGCGGTGCTCTTGCCGGTAAAAACGGTCTCATAGTCGTCCGTCGTGAGGCCATTCAGCAGCTCGGCGAGGCCGCCTTGGTCGCCTTCTTCCAGCGCGCCTAGCTTTGCGCGGATGGCCGCGGTTGGACGGAAGATCAGGTTGTAGGTCGCACGGTCGACCGTGCCGTCCTCGATGGCGCCGGCACCGTGCAGGAACAGCGCCTGGATCGCCTCGTCCTGGGAAACCTGGTTGAACTCGAGGCTGATGATGATCCAGTGGCCGCGCCAGTTTTTGAGGCCACGGTGGAAGTCGGTCTCGTCCATGCGGTAAGCCCACCGGAGCAGATCGACGTCTAGTAGCAGTCGAATGGCGCGGAAAAGGTTCGTCTTCCCCGAACCGTTCTCCCCGATGATCGTGTTGACGCCCTTGTTGAAGACGGCGTCGGCCCGCTCGAAGTTCCGGAAGTTGACCAATTGGATGCGGGAGATGTGCATGGAGGCTGGCCGTCGGCTCGCTTTCCTCAGAGCCTTGGCGCCGAGGTTACTCACCCATCGACGAACCGTCTGCAACTTTCGCGGCAGACCATAGGTCAGCGCGGCCGAACGGTGGCCTCCGAGCTGCGCTCGTGGGTGCCCAACGGCTCGTCGGGCCGTGATGGACCGGCTACGGGTGAACGGTCGGTTTCGGGCTCACGGTATTCTCGGTCGGTCGGCATCGCCCCGGATCATGCGGGCGAGGTCGAGTCGCACGCCGACCTTGCGGAGGTACGTCTCCGTTGTGGTGAGCGAGTAGTGTCCAAGCTGCTGCTGGATCGCCAGCACGGGGACGCCGGCTAGCGCCAAGTCGGCCGCGTGTGTGTGTCGCAGTCCGTGGGGGTGTACGCGCCGCTCCAAGCCGGCCCGCTTGGCCAGTCGAGGCAGAAGATGCCGGGCGTAGCTGGGGTCGGTCGGCGTCCCCTTGAGGGTGCAGAGCAGTGGAGCGCCCTGCCCTACGGCTTGTAGCTTCCCGCGCTCCTCGAGCCAGCGCGCGACCAGCGGGAGCGCGTCGAGGTCCGAGAGCACGGTCGTCCTCGGCTTGAGCCCCTTCCCAAGTCGCACCCGAACCGTCCCGTTCTTGAAGTCCACGTCGTGGGGTCGCAGCTCGAGCGCCTCGGAGATCCGAACCCCAGTCCGCCAAAGCACGGCGAGCAGCGCCCGGTTCCGATGCCCGGTCACCCCACGGGTTGAGCACGCGGCGATGAGCGCCCGGACTTCGTCCTCGGTGAACACCTCGGGCGGCATCAGCTTCCCACGGGTCGGATGCGGCCCAAGGGCGCCGACCTCCTCGATGACGCCGCCCTCCCCTGCCCTGGCGTCGACCTCGAGTTCGACGCCGACCTCGTCGAGCTCGACGACGGGCTCCTGGACGACGCCCGAAGGCTCAGGCCCTCGCGCCTCCTGCCGCTCCTCGGGGTCGGGCTCGACTGACTTCGGCGCAGGCTTCAGAAACGACAGCCCCGGCGCACTCTTCGGCCGCGGCCTGTCCGCCCGCCCCTGGAGCCGAATCAGCGGCCCCTTCCCCTTCTTCGCGGAGGAAGACCCCCCTACCCTGCGCGAGCTCGACGTGCGTCGAGGCTCGGCGGGCGGGGTGTCGAACATCGCGAGCTGCATCGCCCCGACACCATGACACGCGCGATCGCCGGTTAAAAGCGAAAACGACCTGTCCCAAAAAGCCAGGCGATCACACTTTGTCAGCTTTTCTGTGATCGTATTGCAGCCCGCGTGAGGTTGCGCGATCGATTTCGATCATCGGGCGGCATCGATCGAGAAACTCGATCGATGCTCGGCGTCGATTCAGATCAGACGAGTTTGGTCTTCAGTGGCCGCCACGGCGGCGGCTCGCTGGACCGCTCTGATGCCGTTGATGGTTGAGCAGGTTCGGGGGACGGGCGTCGGCGGGACGTCGATGCATTGGAAACGAGTGGCACAGCGGAAGCTCCGACAGGTGCTCGCGTTGCTCGACGAAGGCGACGCGGCCGAGCTCGGCCGTGCCTTTGAGCTGGTTGACGATGCTGGTGCAGCGATCGACCAACTGTTGCAGCGGCAAGAGGTCAGCGATGGGTGATCTGGATCGTCTCGAAGCGAAGGGAGTCAGCGCGAGTTGGCAATCGCTTCATCGCAGGAATCGAAGTCCGAACTGAGGACTCGCATCGCAGCATCGAAAGCGGCGGCGGTCTCGTCTGCGGACACCGAGACCGCGTCCTGAACGCACTCGGCGAGTTCGGCGAGCGGCTCGCACCTGGAGGTCGCAGGGTCCCAGAAGCAAAGGTGCTCGCAATCATCGATCGCGTTGTTGCAGCCCGCTCGCGCGTAGGCTGTAGGGACGGCGATCTGGCAGTTGAGGTCGAGGCCATCGAGAACTCGGCGAGCGGCGTCGTCAGCGATGTCGCCCTCGTGCAGACACTCCCCCAGTTTGACGAGAGCATCGTACGTCGAGGCACAGCCGCCGCTGCTGCTGTCGCCGTCGCAGTGTTTTTCGCAGGCGCTCACGCGTGACTCGCACCCGAGAACGGGGTCTCTTTTCTCAGCGGAGTCGTCGCAGGCGGTGAAGATGCAGAGAAGGGCGAGGGCAAACGGGGCGAGCTCTCTGGGCGGCGAGGAGGATGGGGTCGTCATGCTGTGCACCAGGGTGAGAGTGGTGTGGCAGGCAAAACCGATCACGGAATTGGCCTGGCGGGTCCGTTGAAGATGTCTTCGGCGAGATTTGCGGTGGATGCTCGTGCGAGCCATCGATCGAGCAGTGCATCGTCGGTGCAGTCCTCGATGTGCTGAAGAGTGTCGGCGGGCACGTGGATCTGGCGAATGCGTAGAAGAGCCAAGACCGAGCTGCTCAGGCGAGAGGCTGTGTTCTTGGCGTCGAGGCGCCCGACGGCGGGGACGCGAGTTCTTGCTTCGCGGTCATGAGTGCTCATAGGGGCTGCCTCCTCGTCCGAGGGCGTGGTTTCTGTCGACCGTCGTCGTCGGGCGTTGCACAAGAAGTTCGCTACCAAAGAGATGGATTTGTGGACGGAAGGATGTCCGGTGGCGACCCCGTTTTCGGGGCATGACACCACGACCGATGAGCAAGGCGGACGCCGCAACCCTCGACGCCCTGGTTGAAGGGCTTGCGGACCCGACAAGCAGCGATGGGCCCTCGTCGCGACGGCTCGGCGAGACGAGCAACAGCGGAACGATGCCGCTGAGTATCGGGCGGCTTGGACCGCGCCTCTTCTCGCTGGCGCACTACTACAAGCAAAACGGGGACACGATGCGAGACCCCGATGTGGAGTTGTATCGGGATCCACAGGGGCGATGGTTCCCGGTGACGTTCCAGCAGGACGGCACGATGCCGGTCTACACGGTGGCGCTCAATCTGGATGCCGATGGCATCGCCGGCGTGTACCGGAGGCGGTACGCGAGCCTTCGGGACTTCGTGCGGATGTGGCTGGGGAACCTTCGGGACCAGTACGGCATCACGTAGGTTCTAGGGCCGGTCCCGGGATCCCGGGGCTGTGTGCTCAGCCATCGGCGATCTGATAGATCCGTGATGGGCTCAGACGCTTGCCGGTGAGGGTCGCGAAGACGGGGCGGTCGGGGAGCGCCGCGCAGAAGTGGCTGACGTAGGCTCGGTTCCAGCGCCGCATGGTGCGGGTTGCATGAGGGACAAGGTGGCGCCAGTACTGACGGCCGTCTCGTCGTGGCACTTGGACACGAGCAGGAGGGGCGAGCGGGTCATCCTCTTCGAGCACGGGGTGTTGGCCGAAGTCGATGTTCCTCCAGTTGAGGTCGAGCAGCTGCGCGTGGTCGAGTGAGGAGTGGGTGAGCATGTCTACGATGGCTTGGTCGCGCGTTTCGAGAACGCGATGCGCGTGTGCCCGGCCCTCGACGGAGAGGTGTTCGACTTCGTTGGGCTCACGGGGCGTCGGCTCCCGGGTGAGTGTGTGGGGCTCGTTGCGGGACTTCAGGCTGGCTGCGCTGGGGATCGGGAATGCGTCGAGGTCCCTGGAAGCGGCTCGCTTTTCTCGGAGATAGCGAGCCCACAGTCGCAGTGTCTTTACCTTGCGAATTTGGGTCTGTGGGCTGTAGCCCAGTGTCGCGAGCCACTCGATGAATCCTGAGACCGCAGCATGGCCTGACTGGACGCGAAGAAGGCCGAGCATGACGGTTGCTGCACGTGTGTTGTCGCGTTCGTTCGGATCGGGCAGGTCTTCACCCAAGGTGAACGCTGCAAACTGGTGGAGGTCCAAGTAGCGGCCCTCCTTCGTGCCTGAGCTCTGGCCGCTCGTCCATCCTCGCAGTAGGGCCCCCACGTGTCGGCGGATGCGAGGCGACTCGAGGAGCTCCGCCTCGATGTTGAAACGTTGCTTGGAGGATGGTGGCACTGGTGTCTCTCTTTCAGGGGTGGAAGGGCCCATCGGCCCGGGTGTTGGCAGAGGTGCGTTGCTGTGGACGTTCGCAGGGGTCTCGTGGTGTTGGAGAAGCGTGGCGTGCGTCTACGACGCCGCGGAGGAGTGCTCAGGCGTTTCGTACCCTGGCGTCGGCGCCGGTCATGCTGCGTGTCGGGCCATGTCTTTGAGGTCGGCCGCTCTTGGCGTTTGTTGCAAAAAAAGAATGCGTCACCGGAACCATCCCTGGAGAGGGCGTCGTACGCGGGCGAGCAGCGGGGCGAATGTGCTCGCGAGCCCGGGTGTGTGGCGCAGAACGCTATTGCGGAGGTTTTTCCGTGCCTGTCCAATCCGCGCTCGGAGGCCAGGGGGATGAGCGGCGGGAGGCGGATCCTCGCGTCGTCCACCTTGGACGATGCGACCGAAGGCCGTGAGCATGAAGTGTGCGGCGCGGTGTTCGAGGGCGGCGTCTACGCGATCGGGTGACTCCGCGAGCGTCCGGTTGAACGCGTCCCACGCTCGCTCGAAGCTCTCGTCGGTGTGGGATTCGAAGAGCGAGACGAATCGTTCGGCGAGTTCGGGTCCGAGGCTGAAGAGGAGCGGAGTGAGAAACGGCGGAAGCGCCGTGAGCAGTCGAAGGGTGTTCGTACTCAGCGTGTTGGCCTCGGCGTGAAGTTGCGGCGGGTTGCCCAAGAGTCGGCCGAGTTCGGCGAGTTCGTCGGTCGGGAAGAGGGTGGAGAACCTGCGAAACAGCTCCCTCTTGTCCGGTGTGCGCAACGAGGCGTACTCCACGAGTGCCTCTTCGCGGAGCTGGTGGAACTGCGCTTCGCTCGAAGCCTCGAGTAGCTGCTGGGCAAGGGGGTAGAGGTGTTCGGGGATGGCCTTGGCTAGGAAGACCACACCGGCAGGCCCTCGGCGGTTGAGCAGAGTCCGGATGCGAGTCGCGGATGCACACGCAGGGGGGTCGTAGGGAGAGTGAGGTGTCGGTTCGAGCATGGGGGCCACTGCCGGTGGTGGGCTCGCTCAGTTGAACCGGAGCCCGTAGCTGCCGAGCAGCTCGGTCAGCGGCCGCTGCACGCGTGGAGGGATCGATTTGAAGAGCCCCATTTGGAAGCGCATGAGGCTCTCCTGCGGTAGCCGCGAGAGCGCCTCGGTGAGCGCGTTGATGTGAAGCCTGAACTCTGCTTCGTCGGTGCACGACAGCAGCGGGCTGAGCGCCCTCCAGTGATCAGCTGCCAGGTTGCGTTCGAGTGCTGAGATGGTGGCGGTGTCGAGGATCGCGTGGATCTTCTGGGCTCCACGGCACAGTGCCGGTGGGTGGGCTGCTTCGGTGGGGTTGCTCGTCTCGGGAGCCTGCTGTGTTCCCGTACTGCGCTTCTTGTCGCGGGACTTCGTGTCCTGGGACTGGGCTCCGTCGTTGCTGGTGGCAGTTGTATCCACGCACGGCTCGTCGGCTCCAGCTTCGTTGCCGCTTGGATCACTCCCGGGTGCATCTTGAGGTGCGTCTGCCGCGGGACCGCTGTTGTGCTGCTGGTAGAAGGTGGCCGCGGTCGCGAGCAGGTCTTGGAGGAAGTTCGGGTTCTCCCGAATGAACGCCTGGACGGTTTGCTGGCGCTCGTGGGCCATGGCGGCTTTGGTGTTGGCGAGCATCGCCGCGCGCTGGGACTCGGTGCGCATCTTGAGCTTGGTCGCCTCGAGATCGTAGTGCTCGGGAGGGAGCGTCGAGTGCGTCATGGCCATCCCGACGAGTTCGTGGAACTTGTCGAGCATGCCCATGTTCTTGTCGGTCAGCTCGATGTAGCGCTGATGGATGTCCGCCTTCTCGATGCGCATCTGCTCGTTGCCTGCTGCGTTGTCGGCGACGAGCCGCTTGATCGTGCTGACGAGCTCGTCGAGTGGCCCGCCGCGCCGCTCGAGGTCATCGTCTGAGGTCGCATCCGATGTCTTGAGCTGACCCAGGGAGGATGCGGGGAGCTTCTGTGATGGGCCTGGCTCGATGCTGCCGTCCTTGTCGAAGAGCATGATGCGGGCCTCGAAGGTTCTGGCCCGCGGGAGTTCTTCGTAGGCGTCCTGGCAGGCGCGGATGATTGCATCGGCAAGTGCCTTGGCCACGCCTGCGCGGGTCTGCCTCACGTCTTCGAGGCACTGGAGATAGAGCCTCTCATCGCCATCGATGCCTTCGTCGTCGATGTTCGGGACGTAGCGGTCGTGGTCCTCGACCATGCAGTTGAGGGACTGGGGGAGGCGCTGGAAGGCACTGGTACCGCCGGGCTCGTAGTAGAGGAGCTGCACCTCAGCGAGTCGGTGCCACTGCCCGAGGAGTTTGGTGACCAACTCGTTGCGAGCTTTCATCGCACGGTCTTGGAGCGAGGTGCCCGGAGGGTCGGAGACGAGTGAAAACTGCATCGCCCCCTCAGCATGAAGCGATTTTTTTGGGGGGCAAAAAGGGCTCGATCGGGCCGTATTGTTGGCAATACGCGGAGATAGGGCGGGTTTGGAGGCATACCTTTCACGAAAAAAGCGGATACCGCCTTGGGGCTGCCGGTATCTCTGCATACCCCGAACAATTGCCTTCCAAGACTTTCCAGTAGGCGAAGAAAAATCGGGTTGCGAAGCGACCGTTCTCCGCTCAAGCCGAGGTGGAGCGAGGTCGACGAGCCGCCGAAGCACTCCCCGTGCCGGACGTCGACGTGCAGCGAGAACGTCTGCACGGGGAGCGATGGAGAACCAATGGCAAGAGCAGCAGCAAATCAGATGGTGCCCGTCCTCTACGACGAGCAGGAAGTCGTAGAGATCGCCGAGCAGCGCGGGAAGGAAGTGGCGAAGAAACTTCGGCGCAAGCACCAGGTCGCGCTCGACGAACTGATGGAGAGCATCAAGAGTCAGAAGGTGCAGGGGGCACTCGGGACCGGCGGTGGCGCGATCGCGAGTGGTTTGGCGCTCGAAGGGGCATCGATCGCCATGGACATGTCGGAGCCCGTCGACACCATTGCCTCTGGGATCATCGGGCTGGCCTCCATTGCGGGCTCCGTCTTCATCGAAGAGAGTCCGACGCTGGCCGCAGGGATCAGCGGGTTCGGTTGCGCGTCGCTTGGGCGTGCGGCCTCCGGCGCAATCCGGTGGGCGCGCGGATAGCCGACTCCCCTACCCCGCAACAGCTTCAACTCTCGTGTTTCGCGTACGCGCCTCGGCGCTCGCGGTGACGCATCGACACGCTTCGCCGGGCACCCGGGTCTCGGCGCGCGCAAGGAAATGACCCGGACAAGGACGAGATGCAGCGATGACAGACATCAACAACTACACCCAGCGCACGCCGGGGGCCGGATCGACGGCCGCAGTCGGCGGCGGGACACCCGGAGCCAACTGCGAGACGTGCGACAACAGCCGCTCGATGCAGTCGTACGTGGACGACGACGACTGCGCCGAGTTCCAGCGCATCGAGGTGTTCGGGGAGTACCCCGCAGTCGAAGACGCTCCCGCCGAAGGACGGGACTTCGTCATCGAGGTCGACCATCGGGGGGCCGTGTTCGAACCGAAGTCGATGTTCCTCGAAGCGCTGCGTCTCGACGGCAGTATGAACCCGTTCGTGTATCTACGTCGGATCGAGGTCGATGAGGACAAGATGGACTGCATCTCGAGCAAGGCGAAGCGCGGGGTTCCGGTTCACGTTTACTCGGGCAGGGGGCGGTGTTGTGACGGCCTGAAAGTCTGCATCCCGAAGTTCGAGCGGAAGGGCGAGCAGCGCGTCCTGAAGCTGCACATCCGCGTGTTCGGTAAAGATGCCGGCGTCGTGCAGGGCCACCTGCGGGGGCGTTGCGAGAGCTGCGGCTACGAGAGGTACTGCCGCGTCGGCTCGGCCGAGACGGGCGACTGAGCGCGCCATCGTGCGTGGTCGGTGATGCGAGGCTTCACCCGCCAAGACTCCCCTTCCCTCTCCCCTTCACCCAGCGAGGAGGCTGGACATGTCCGATGCAATGAGAGCCACCGCTGCGGGTCGCAGCGTGTGTCTGACCCCCGGGTATGCAATGGCTGTGGGTCCATTCGACCCCTTCGCTGTCGCAGCGCAGGGGGAACCGTGGACGGAGATCGAGACGTGGTCACACACGGTGCTCGGTCGCTCCGGACCCTGTGAGGCTCTGATCTCCGTGCGCTTCGCGGTGTTCTCTCGGCTGTCCGAGAAGAGCCTCGAAGAGGCAGATGCACTGTCAGAGTCCGAGTTGCGGCGAAAGCATCGGGCGCCTGGTGGCGGACTGCTTCGGGTTCAGGTGTCCGTGAGGCGGGAGGGGCCGAAGGCGACCCAGGCGTTCCTTGTGGGCCCGGGCGGGATCGACGTGTTCGGCTCGAGCGTACGAGTGAGCGTGTTGGCCCCTGCGCCGATGTGCGCAGCGGGACGTGCCGCGTTCCCAGTGCCCGCTGATGGTTTCGGGGCGCTCGAAGAGGTGTGGGTGCCGGTGCTTGGCGAGGACGGTGCGAGTCTGCGTCCGAGCGCTGTCGTGCACACCTATTGCGCCGAAGGGGTACCGGCTCCGGTGCCACCGTCGG
>Ga0213840_1002181_pt1 | contig 12802 bp, 9 predicted proteins | sample SWPATP22_FD_160132 | JGI IMG/M metagenome (GOLD analysis project Ga0213840, IMG submission 160132) | Coastal seawater microbial communities from Marineland, Florida, United States - SWPA TP2 #2 | ecosystem: Environmental > Aquatic > Marine > Coastal | place: USA: Florida | collected 2016-08-14 | reverse complement strand
GGAGGCGCAGCCGCGGCCGGGGGCGCCACCGGTTCCGGGGGTGGCGGAAGCGGAAAGGCGTGCAGGCCGGTCTCTTCGGGGCTGGCAGGGGCCGCCGGCGCCGGAATGGGCAACGGCTTCAAGGCCGGGGGCGGGGGTGCCGGGGGCAGGTCGTCGAGGGTGAGGCTGCGGCCGGGTGGGGAGGCGGCGCCACCTGAGCGGTGAAGCACCGGCGGTGGTGCCGAGGCCGGCGGTGCCGGAAGGTCGACCACCGGGGGCGGCGCCGGGATGAAGGCCGTCTGGTTGGGGTCGAGGTCAGGGGGCGGCTTCGCGATGGGCGGCGGCGCGGACAATGGCGCCGACGGGGGCGGCGCCTTGGACTGGAAAGCCGCAGTGCCATCGCCAGAGTCGGGCTTCGCGACGGCCCAGGACTGCTGGCGAGCCGGAATCGGACGCGCGGTCGGCAGCTCCTCCGGGGAGCCGCGTCCATCCTGGATGAGCGAGTCGTAGGGGAGGGGAACGTCGCCGAACTCGCTCTCCGGGTCGGGGTCGAGCGTGTAGTCGGGGTCGGCGGGCAGCTGGTCGTCGATGGGCGCCAGAGTGGGTGACCGACGGCCTGACACGACAGGCGCGGTCGCCTCCTGGGCCTTGGGGTCGGGGACCGTGGGCTCCAGGGGGTCGGGCGTGGCCGGCAAGCCGGGTGGCGGCCCAGACACCGGCATCACATCGGGCCACGGACTCGGCATCGACTCGGCGAGCGGTGGCAGGTCTTCCACGGGCGGCGGCGGCGCGGGAGGGGGAGGTGCCAGGCCCGGGGGAGGGGGCTCCAGAGCCGAAAGGTCGGGTCTCTGGTGAAACAGCGCCTCTTCCTCGGTGACCAGGGGCGGGGGCCCGCCGCTCTTGCGGGTGTCCTCGAACAGGCCGACATCGAGGGCACTGGCCGCATGGAGGGTGGATGCCTGGCCCGCGGACAGGAGCGGCTCGGGTGCCTGGGCGAGCGGGCGGTCGGCGGCGCTGCTGCGGAGGATGGGCTGGAGGACCGCCTGGGTGTCTGCCGCGATGTCGCCGAAGCTGTAGCCAGCCATCAAGCCGCGGAGGTCCTCGCGAAGCACGAAGGCGCGGTGGTATCGGAAGCGCGGATTGCGGGCCAGCGCACGGGTGAGGACGCGGTCGAGACCCGGCACCACATCGCGCACCTGCTCGAGCTGGGCCTCCACCTCGGCGCGTCGGACCGCGTGGATGGTGCGCAGGTTGCTGTCGGTGTCGAACAGCACCTGGTTGGTGGCCAGCTCGTACAGAATCGCCCCGAGCGAGAAGATGTCGGATGCTGGCGACATCTCGGCGTCGGACAGCGTCTGCTCGGGGGCCAGGTAGCGCAGCTGGCCGGGCGCAGGCGCACTCACGCCGCCGTGGGGCAGCATGGTCGGCGAGCGAACGAGGCCGAAGCCGCCGAGCACCACCTTGCCTTCGGCGGTGAGCAGCACGGAGCCGGGGCGCAGGCCGAGGTGCAGCACCTGCTGGACCCCGGTGGCCAGGCCGGGTCGACCATGAAGCGCCTCGAGGCCGTTGCAGATCTGGGTGGCCACATTGAGGAAGACATTGGCGGGGAGCGGCTGGCCCTGGTTTCGCCGATGCTCGACCAGGCGGGCGAGATCGACCCCCTCGACGCGCTCCTCCACGATGAAGCGCTCCGAGCCGTCGGCCACCCAGTCGACCACGGGGACGATGAAGGGATGGCGGATGCCCATGAGGTCGCGGACGCGGGCCTCGGTGGCGGCGATGCGCTCCGCGTCTGCACAGATGAAGGGCAGCACCCGACGCACGACCACCTGCCGGCCGGCCCCGCTGTCGGTGCGCCCGAGGTAGGACTCCGCGATGCCCCCTGCGCCGAGCTTCCGGTGCAGAGTGATGGTGCCGACGGTGCGGGGGAGGAGCAGCATGGACCGTCCGTGAGGGGGCCGGTGCGGAGCGTCGACCGGGTTGGCAGACGCGTGCCGGGTCCGAGGAGGGGAGGGAGCGAGCCGCCAGAGGCAAATGGGGAAGCCGAGCCTGCACGACAATGGCCGACCCAAGGCCTTCCGTGACGCGCCACCGCTCGCTCGACCATCCGGGAGGTTAGCCCACGCGGGCCAAAGGCGGACACCTTCGAGTGCTCGCCCCATATCGCGCCCCACCGGCCCCGGTCGACACCCGCACGGGTGTGGGCCGTCCATGGACCGCATTCCCCTCCCAACCGCGGCGTCCAGATGCCCATTGCGTCCCCTTTCACGACCCGCCTCGCCGGTGTCGTCCTCATGTGGGCCGGCCTCGGGTCCATCGGGTGTGCGAGCACCGCCCGGTACCGCGGCCTCATCGACGCCACCGACCCCAGCCATGTCCGCCTGCTTGCGCCCTCCGGCGGCTCGCTGCGCTTGTCGACCGGCGAAGATGCCGACCTGTTCGCCGATCTGGGCGGATGCAGCATGATTGTGGAGGGCCCGCGGCGGGCAGGCCGCGTGGTGGTCAAGAGCTGGGTGGTCACCGATGCCGGAGACGGAAGCGCCCCCTACATCGGCACTCTGCAACGCGAAGGCATGCGCTGGTTCGTCGACGACCGCCAGACCGGTGCGCGCATGTACTTCTCCGAAGGGTCCCTGGGCGAGCTCACCCAGCACAAGGGGCGGACGGTGCTGGTCGCCGGATACGTCATGGGGCCGAACACCGTGAACGTCGTCACCTGGCGCCTGCTCGGCCCCCCCACCGTCCCCGAGCCGCTGCGCTGAACCGCCCTGCGCCACTGCCCGGCTCTTGACACGCCCTGTGGGTTGGTCTGCGCGGAAGGCACAGACGGCGCAAGTGACGCAAATGAGGGGACTTGCACCCCCACCCGCCCCCTGCCTGCCCGGGACGCTTCCCGCGGGTGGGGATGAGTCCACCCTCCGCATCGGTGTAGAGTGGCCGCACTTCCTCCGCGCGGGCACGGCATGATCCGACGCTATTGCTTCTCCTGCGGCGCCCCGCTGGCGCGCACCGAGACCCGTCCCGCCGGTGTGTGCCCACGCTGTGCGCTCGCCGGCGACCACCTGCCCGCGGACCGACGACGGTGGCAGATTCGCACGGTCGAAGGCGGCAGCCGTGGTCCGTTGTCTCGGGAAGCACTGGTGGACCAGCTGCTGCGCGGGGCCCTGAGTCCAGCCGACATGGCGGCCCGGTCGGGCGGACGGTGGATGCCGCTCATCGAGCATCCCGACCTGCAGTCCTTCTTCCTGCCCGGCGCCAACGACGCCACCCGTCTGGAGGGCAGCAAGACCGCCCGCAAGCGCGAGCGCCGCACCGACGACCTGCGCCGCACCGTGCGGATCGGCGCCAGCATCGCCTTCGCGGCGGCGTCCATCGGGCTCGCGGTCTTCGCCTGGCAGACCGACGCCCTCGTGATTCCCCAGGACACCATCGACGAGGTCACGGGCTTCTTCGGGAGCACCAGCTCGGCGGTCTCCAGCCAGGTCACGCGCGCCGTAGACCCCAGGGCCGCTGCCCGCGACGCCGCCCGACGCCGCACTCTGCCGGCCGGAGAGGTGCTCGACAGCCTGCGGCAGAAGTGGCCCAACGCTGCAGGTGCGTCCCACCTGCGGCTCCACCGCGGCCTGCAGGGACTGTGGACCGGCACCGAGGCGTCGCTCGACGAAGCGCGCGAGCACATCGAGCAGGCCGTCGTGCTCGCACCCGACGACATCGAGGCCTGGGCTGCCCTTGCCGAGCTGTACTCACTCAAGCTGGTGGACGAACCCGAGCTGTCCGACGCCCTGGTCCTGGCGGTCGACCGCTGCCTCGCCCTGTCCCCCGATGCCACCTCCTCGCTCCGCGCCGCCTCCATGAGCGCCTTCGCCCACGGCAACCGAGGGTCCGCCGCCGACCTCGCCAACCGCTGCGCGTCCGCCCCTGGCTCAGCTGGCAAGCCGGGCTCCAGCTCCGACCTCGGCTGTGCCCTCGTCACCGCGGAAGCCCAGTCCCTCATCTCCGACCTCGAAGCACTGCACGACCGCTTCGACGGACACCTCCGGGTCGGCCTGCCCTACGCCCGCGTGCTCGTGGAAAAGCAGCGGTATCGAGACGGGGTCGAGGTCGCCGAGAAGCTGCGCAACCGACACCCCAAGGAGGTGGGTCCGCTCGGCGTGCTGCTCGATGCCCACATCGCCCTCGGGCAGTGGGAGGACGCCCGCAAGGCCGGACGCAGGGCGGTCGACCTCGCCCCCCACCGCATCGACCTGAAGATCAAGCTCGCCGAAGTGCTGCTCAAGGTCGATGGCGCCGCCCGTCCCGCCTTCGAGCTATACCGCGACGCAGTGGCCCACAAGCGCTTCTCCGCCTACGAGAATCGACCCCGCGCCCTGGGGGATGCCGCGTCGGCCGCCATCGCTGCCGGGAAATACGAGGAAGCGGTTGCGTTCGCCGACGCAGCCATCGCCATCGCAGAGCGCGACCCCATCGCCGGCCTCCAGAAGGCCCGTGCCCTCCAACGCCTCGGACGCACCCAGGAATCTGAGGCCCTGCTCCGGTCGACCGAGCCCACCAGCCTGTCCGGCCACGACCTCGCGGCCTGGCACGTCGCAGCAGCCTCTTTCTACATCGAGGCCGGCCGGGAGCGACTTGCGGAGACCGAGCTGCGGAGTGCCGGCGAGACCGACCCCTTCTGGCCGGGCACGCCCATCACCGCCGCCCGCAACCGTCTTGGCGTGGGGGACCGCGAAGGCGCCATCAGCTTCCTCGAACAAGCCGCGTACATGGACCTCTACATGGACACGGCGCGCGACCCCCTCCAGCTCGTGTGGACCGAGGCGCCCGACTGGCGAAGCTTCCGCATCGCCATGCAGGACGAGCTCCTCGGCGACGCGCGCTTCGCCTCACGCGGACACGGTGTCATCGGCGTGGTGGCCATCTACGCGGGCATGTCCGACGCCCGCCGCGTGCTTGAGCGGGCGCTCGTCGGTGGGGCCCCCGCACCTGCCGCCAACGCCGCCCTCGCGCAGTACCATATGCACCGCGGCAACACCTCCCTCGCCCTCAAGCACACCAGCCAGGTGGTCGAGACCAGCACCAATCCCGGCATCCTCTACGGGGTGCGCGGACGCGCCATGGCCCGCGATGGCAAGGCCGCCCAGTCCCGCGCCGCATTCGTCCAGGCGCTGGAGAAGGCACCGAACGAAGCCACCCTCTACCGGTGGCGGGCCGAGGCGCAGCGCGAAGGCGAGGACCGCCGCGGGGCCCAGAAAAGCCTCGGCGAGGCCCTGCGCCTGATGCCCGACGACCTGCGAAGCCGCGTGCTGCTGGTCGATCTCAAGCGCGACTCCCCCTGACTCCATGCCCCCGTCCGCTCGGCGTTGGCAGCGGCATGCTCTGGGGCCGGGGCTCTGGTTGCACCAACCCGAGCCCGGCTACCGCGCCGCCATGGACCCCATCCTGCTGGCCGGCTGGATCATCGAGCGGGGCACTCCCAGGACGGCGGTCGACGCCGGAAGCGGCTCGGGCATCCTCGCGTTGCTTCTCGGGCGGGCGGGCGCACAGGTTGTGGGGGTCGATGCCCAGGCCGAGTGGCTGGAGCCGTCCACCCGATCTGCCGAAGAATGCGGCCTGAGCCAGCGGGTGCGCTTCGAGACGGCCGACCTGCGGACCTGGGTCGGTCCGGAGGTAGACCTCGTGGCGTCCAATCCGCCGTACTTCACCCCTGGCTCGGGACATGTGCCCGCCGACCCCATGCGGGCCCATGCACGCCACGCCCTTCGCGGTGACCTCGCCGAGCTGATTCCCCGCATGACCCGCCTCGCCCCCCGCATCGCCCTGGTGCTCCCAACTGCCAGAGAAGCCGAAGCACGCAGCATTCTCGCCGACCACGGCCGACCGGTCGTGGCGGTGTTGCGGTTGTTGCCCCGCATCGTGCTGCTGGAAGGACGCACAGGCGGCGGTCCGGTCAGCGAGGAGACCCTGCCCCTTCGCACAGATGGCGTGCACCACCCGCGGGCCCATGCCCTGTACGCCGCAGCAGGTGCCTACCTGAAGGGTGCGCGCACGCAGCCGCAGACGCAATAGGGGGGACGGCCCCCCGCATTGGAGGCCGACTGTGTCGAGGTTGAGGTTGCGCGTCCGGACCGGAGTCCGCGACCCGGCCATGCTGCCCTCCGACGGCGACGATGCCCTCGGTGAGGCCATGTTCGATCACCTGCGACGCACGGCCGAGCGCAAGGGTCCCCCCCGTCCTGCCCTGGTGGCTCTCACCAGTGGACAGGTGGAACAGTTCGACGTCGCGGCCGTCCACAAGAACCCCGAGCCCACCCGCTCTCGGCTGATGGCAGCGATCGCGGGTCGCCCCGACCTCGAGTGCGGCGCCCTGGCCGGCACCATGCAGCTCACCCGGGGCCGCAACCAGAGGCACCGCGCGCTGATGGTGTTCATCGAGTGGCCCGACAACCGCTGGTGGACCGCCTGGCAGCTCCTGGATGCCGACGGCAAGCCCGTCGAAGGCGAGCCGGTCATCCGACGCGCAGTCGACGGCTGGCCCCGTCCACGCGGCGTGGGCGGGTGGTTTGCGCGCTGCCGCCGAGAGCAGCTCCACCTCAATGTCCACCGCAGTGCTGCACCCGACGTCCCCCAGGCTGGCCTCAACCTCGTCCACTGAAGCCGACACACGGCCTACAATCGGCCGCCGTCCACGGAGCCTCGCGTGCCGCTCGTCAACCTGCCGCCAGACGTCGTCCGGGTGTTGTCGTTCCACGGCCCCGTGGAGGTCTTTGCGGCAGGCGCGAGCCCTCCTGCGGTCGAAAAGGTCGCGTGCGCCCCCTTTGACGACCACCTCATCCTGTTCTTGAGGCCAGGAGGGGCCGTAGAGAAGGCGCTGGGCTGGAACGTCCAGATCGACGTGCAGGCCCGCCGTTCCGACGGAGAACACGACTACTCGCTGCGCATGGTGGGACATGCCCATCCAGGGGTCCGGGTCACGCGCATGCCGGAGCGACAGTCACTGGAGCCCTGGCTGGCCGATGGCACCAACCCGGGCAGCGTGCTGGCCACCCCATTCGTGCCAGAGCGCATCGAGTTCGTGCGCACGGAAGGCGACCAGAAGGTCCGCTACCACGGCCCCACCCCGGCTGGAAAGACCACGCCGAAGCCCATCGTGCGCTGGCTTCGCACCGCCACCTCGGGCAGCGCCGGCCTCGGTGCCGGGGCCGCCATCGTGCTGCCCTTCATCTGGCTCGGCTACCTCGGCGCCGACTACCCCGCGCGGCCCATCGCCACGCCGCTCACCGTGTTCGGCTCACTGAGCCTCATCATGGGCACCCGGCTCATCGTGGTCCACTTCGCGTATGAGGCCTGGCGGGCTGCCCGAGTGCCCATCGAGGAGTCGGGACTGGTGGGGAAGGGGCTGGTGCCAGCCCGACTCAGCGTGCGGGTCGGACTCGTGCTGGTGCTGTTCGGCGTGCTGTGCGCCGTGTCGGCCTGGCTGCAGTGGGACACCCAGCTCGCCCTTGTGCTCCTTTGCAGCAACCTAGCCTGGATCTTCGGGCCCGCCTGGGCCGTTCACCTGGCCACATCGAAGGCTGGGCACAGCCGAGCGGATTAGCCTCACACCCAATGGCGCCGCGAAGCCCGCGGTCTGCCCCGCCCCAGGTGGTATCGATGTCGGTCGAATTGAGTGGGAACAGCCCGGCTGCCCTCACTGCCGGCATCCTGCTGCTGTCACGCGCACGCCAGTTCGGCACCCGGCTGCAGGTCTCCGTGCTGGGCGACCCCAGCGAGATCACGCCTGTGCGCGGCCCCGCCCTCGTCCACAGCGCCGTGCTCGCCTCCTGCGGGGTCGGTCGGCGTCCTGACGGAGGTGCGGCCGTCATCGTGCCCGGCCCCGCCGAAGACCCCCTCGCGGTCAGCCTGTCCCCAGAGGGCCTCGGGCCGTGGTTCACCGTCGACCGCCGTGGGGTCGGGGAGCACCCAGCCACCCAGGCGACCGTGCGCATGTGCCGCAGCGCCGACCCCGAAGCTCGCCGGCTCGGCCGTGAGCTGCTGCAGGCCTTGCGCGGACTCGGCTGCATTCCCGAGCCCGCGGTGCTCGACCTCGCCCTTCAGGCCCCCGTGTCCGCCTACCACCGGGTCGCCGTGGGCCTGCGCGCCGGTCGGGCGCTCCACGGACGCACCCACGCGCCCGTCCACACGTTCTTGGAAGTCCGCCAGGACACCCTCGCAGACGTCGTTCAGAGCCCCTGCGCGCTCGCCGATCTCCAGGCGGCGGCGGCCGATGGTCGGCTCGACATGCTGCTGTCCCGCCTCGGTCCCTCCGTGCGGGCTGCGACCACCAGCTGGACCCACGCCATGCTGCGCCGGGCGCCCACCGATCCCGATGCCGCCACCCTGGTCGCCGCGGTTCTCGAGACCATCGCCCCCGTGGTCACGCTGCCGAGCCCCGTGGTGCTGCCGGCCGTCCACCCCGCCGCCGACTCCGTGGCTTGCGCCCTGCCCACCGCCATCGGTGCAATGCCCACAGGCAACGATGACGACGCAGCACGCGGCCTTGTCGAGACCTTCCAGTTCCTGGGTGGACGCTTCGTCTCCACAGCCCGCTTCCCGGTGGTGGTGCCCGGCGATCCAGCTCCGAAGGCTCGCCTCGACCGCTGGAAGTGGTTCTGCACTTCGGCCCGGTCCGCTGCCGACACCGCCGATGCGCTCTGGCGCCGCGTGGTCGACCCCGTCCAGTAGACACCCGCTCCAGGTGCTGCGCTGGCTTGGCGCACAGGGTCGCATCTGCTACTGTCTGTCGATTGACCTTGCTTCCTATTTGGCGGACACCCACGTCGCGTCCAACTTCTCCTGGCCGGGTCAGCGCGCACGCGTCGGGAGCATCTGTGAATGACCGCAATCGAGACGGCGGAGGCCAGCCCGGCCCCGGCGCTCGTCGACGCCGACGCAGGCCCGACGACGCCCGGCGGACCGACCCTCGCCGCAGGGGCAGACGCCGCAGAGGTGGCGCGCCCCCCGACATCCTCTACCACGCCACTTCCCTCGGCCGCATCGACAAAGCCCTCGCACGCGGCATTGTCGAGGTCCGAGGCGGTCGCCCCGTCTTCCTGTCCCGCCACGAAGGGCAGGCCTGGCAGGTAGCGCACCGCTCGCTTTCGGAGCCGGCCGTCCTCTACGTCGACGTGTCCCGCGCCCGGCGAGATGGCTGCTTCTTCGAGCGCAACTCCCAGGGGCTCTGGCAGACCCGAGCCATTCCCGTTCGCCACGTCCTCAACCTCGCCGACGGCTTCGCCGAGCAGGTGTCCGCGGGCGGCATCCCGATCTGGTATGGCCCCGAGGGCCCCAGGCTGGCCCTGATTCGGGTGCAGCGCCGCAGCGGCACGAGCTGGGAGGTCGCCAAAGGCAAGCTGGAGCCCGGCGAGTCCCCCGAGCGCGCGGCGGTGCGTGAGGTGCGCGAAGAAATGGGCTGTCCCCAGCTTCCGCTGCGCATCACAAAGAGCCTGGGCTTCATCCGCTACGGCTTCCACACGCCGGATGGCTGCCCCCGCCTGAAGACGCTCCACATGTACCTCATGGTCACGCCGGAGCGATGCACGGAGTTCGCGCCCTCCCGCCGCGAAGGCATCCTTGATGTGCAGTGGTTCGAGCCTGAAGAGGCGGCGCGTGTCTGCAACCACCGCAGCCTCCGGCCGCTGATGCGCACCCTGCGCGACGCACTGATGAGCGAAGCCTCTGCCAATGGCGCACCCGCAGAGCCCGTCCCCGCACCTGATCTCGCCCCGCCCTTGCCCCCTCCGGTTCCCCAGGTCGACGCCGTCCCCTTGGCGGAGTGAGCCGCGATGCCGGCCGGTCGAAGCTGGTTCAAGGTCCACGCCAGGGTGGTACACGCTCAGGCCGAGCGGTCCATCGCAGACCTCCGCAATCCAGAGAACACCGCAGCACTCCTCGATCTCGCCACCGTCGGGATGGACGGCACCACCCTGCGGCACACGCTGCGCGCCGAAGCCGATCTGCTCTCCGACCGGTTGTCGGCGCAAGCAGACGCCTCGGCCTGGGTAGACGAGGCCCGGGCGGAGGTGCGGCAGCTCTGCACCGCCTGCTTCGAGTGGCGAAAGCGCCTGTTTTCGCGCCTACGATATGCGGCGACCTGTGGCGCAGATCCAGACGGCAGCTTCCCGCGCACCTTCGGCTACCGAAAGCTCCCGAGAGCGCGAGCACGCGGCATTCTCAACGAGTTCCCCGCGCTGTTCGAAGCGCTGTCCAGCCAAGAGGCGACGCTGCGCCCCCACGGTGTGAACCTCGGCTTTCTCGACGAGGGCCAGCTGCACCTGCAGCGCCTGCAAGCGGCCCAAGGCGACCTCGACGACGCACTGGCCACGAGAAAGCAGGCCACGGCCGCCGTGAAGGCCTCCCACGGCGTGCTGCGCGACCTGCTGCTTCGCCTCACCGCCGCAGACGAGGCTGCCGCCTTGGAGTTCGGCCGGCCGCCCCGCTTCCGACTCACCCTGCTGGCGCCTACCCCTTCGTCTGGTGGGCCCGCAGAGTGACCACCTTGCCGTCTTTGGTGCGGATGGTGACCTTGTCGCGCTTGTTGTCGTAGAGCGGGGTGTCGCTGCCGAGGTAGACGGCGATCTGGCCGCTGGGGTCGGCGCGGTGGGTGCCCTTGCCCGAGTGGATCTTCACGGTGTGGCCCGCCGGCAGGGACACCGCCGGCAGATCGAACTTGTCGCCGGACAGGTTCTCGATGGTGAAGCCGGACAGGTCGATGGGCTGACTCGTGATGTTGCACACGCGAAGGTACTCGCCGTTGACGTGCTTGGCGTCGTCGCCCTTGCCGTTGGCGTGGAAGCTCGTGATGTGGAGTGCGCCAGCGTACTCGTCGAGCGACCAGATGCCGAGCTTCTTCGACCGGGCCTCATCCTGGGCGGCAAGCAGTGCAGCGGGGTCGAGGTCGTCGGGGGGGATGATGAAGACGTGGGCGAGGCCGCGCTCGAGCAAGTGGATGCTGAGGTCGCTCTCCTCGGTGCGGATGCCGGCCACCAGACGACCGTAGCCATCGCGCTTGTCGCCGGGCCCGTACACCAGGGTGACGCGTTGGCCCATCAGCAGCTTGCTTGCACTGTCGCGGGCGTCGATGCCGAAGGCCTCCGCGGGGCGGAGCTCGGGTGTGTTGACCCAGCGCAAGCGCACCTTGTCGCCGCTGGCGAGGGTGACCGTGTCGCCGTCATAGACCTTGACCACCTTGCCGCTGTCAGGCGCGGGGGCGGACGGGTCGGTGCCCCCAGCAAGGGCCGGGGAGGACAGCAAGGTGGCCGCCACGAAGGTGAGGCGAGTCAGAAGGGACATCCGGGCACTCCAATGCGCAAGGGTGCAGGCGGGACGGGGCCTCAACGCGTCGCGGTGGCTGCGGAGTCCAGTCGGCGCACCTGCCACAGAAGATACACGTCGTCGGGGGACAGTCGGGCTGCGCGCCGGGCAGCATCGCGGGCGGTGTCGAGATCACCGCGTGCTTCGGCCACCACAGCGAAGGTGTCGAGGAAGTCGGAGCGGGCAGGCTCGGCCTCCACGGCGCGCTGGATGGCTTCCCAGGCCTGGTCGAGGTCGGCGCCCACAAGCCCGGAATACCAGGCGATGCAGTTGTCGTGGCTCGCTCCTTCGTCGGCGCGAGAACAGTCCCGCGCTTCGCCCTGGTCGCGCAGACCGACCGCCTCCTGGCCCTGACCCGCGATGGCATAGGCCGCCGCCACGAAGTCGAGGGGACCGTCTCCCGGGTGCAGGCGAGCCACCGCCCGGTCGATGTCCGCGAGCGCCAGGTCGGCCAGCTCGGCTTTGCGTGCGGTCCAGGCATACAGCCACGGGGTGTAGGGACCCGAGGGGTAGAGGTCGAGGCGCCGGCGGAAGTGGGTGAGGGCGGCAGCGGTGTCGCCCTCTCGGCTGGCCACCCAGGCTCTCCGAAGGAGCTGTCCGTCGGGGTCCTCGGCAATTCGGTTCGCTTCGGCCAGCGCGCGACGGGCCCGCGCGAAGTCGTCGTTGGCCACCGCCGCATCCGCGAGGGCCACATGGGCGGCGGACTTGTCGGGACGCGCATTCACTGCGGCTTCTGCGAGGTCCAGCGCAGCGGCGGACTCGCCCTTGAGCCAGAGGCTGTTCACCACCGTGACCACTGCCCGCTGGTCGACCAGGTCAGCGGGCTGCAGACCAGTGAGAACATCGTCTGCGGCGTCGGGATCACCGTTCGCACGGAGCAGCCTGGCGGCGAGCACGACCGACTCGAGGTCTTCGGGGTGCCGCTCGACGTGGGTGGACAGCAGCGACAGCGCGTCGTCGGCCCGGTCGAGTGCGACGAGGTAGCGCGCCCTCTGCCGCAGCTCCTCGTTGGTGGTGGGTCGGCGGGCGTGCATCAGCGCCCAGGTGTGGATGTCCTGCGCGCGGGCGTCTCGCTCCGTGGGCAACAGCGCCATGCGGCGACCCGGAAAGTCGAGCACCAGGCGGTGTTCGTCGAACAGCTTGTGCCCGATGAGGCCGGGCATGTCGGGGGGCGCAAAGCCACCCTGGGCGCGGTAGTCGATCCAGCGGGCGTCGAAGCTCTCCTCGACCAAGACATCACCCAGCACCACGCCTTCGAGGGACAGGCGTCGGGTGGTGCGCAAGAAGCTGCTCACGGGCAGCGAGTCATCCGCGCCGATTCCGAAGATGGGCTCGATGCCGGTCGTGGCGAGCTCCGCCAAGCCCGTGGCGACCTCGGGGTTGCCCGCCAGCACGATGTCGTAGGCACCGGTGTCGACCTCGAGCTCCCAGGGGACGCGGCGGGTGCCCTCGGGGGCAGCGGGGTCGGTCACCACCA
>Ga0213840_1002180_pt1 | contig 12805 bp, 6 predicted proteins | sample SWPATP22_FD_160132 | JGI IMG/M metagenome (GOLD analysis project Ga0213840, IMG submission 160132) | Coastal seawater microbial communities from Marineland, Florida, United States - SWPA TP2 #2 | ecosystem: Environmental > Aquatic > Marine > Coastal | place: USA: Florida | collected 2016-08-14 | reverse complement strand
TTTTTCGTCGCTTTTTAAATGGGCGCGATAATGTTGGATTCTACCTTCTAAAGATTGCTCTGCAACTTCAGCTGTGGCTTTCAGAAGTTTATAGGTTGATAGTGCGCGAGTATTAATTGACATACATAATATCCTTAACTTTATGCTAAAGATTATAATGTCCATAACTTTAATAGTAAACAACAAAAAAAGAAGACATTTGTTGTTTACTTACAAATAAAGAATAAATAAGAAGATTAAGTATGGTTAAATTATAAGGTAATAAAGGTTAAGACTGCAAAAATAACACTTAACTAATTGATTTTATGTAATAATAAGAAAAAAAGCAGATCACTTAATGACGAAGTAAAGATCTGATCTTTATTAACTAATAGATCTTGATTTTACTAACTAAATTTTCAACTGGATACTTATTCACAGTTTATAACCAAACTTATGTACAGAAATGCCTTGTAGATCACTTTTTTACTAAGTTATATCAGTGAGTTATGCACTGATCATTAAGGTAATAATTGCTTTAAGTTAATAAAGATCTGATCTGTTCTTGGTACAGATCAGATCTTTATTAATTTAAAACTAAGTTATACACAAAGAAAACGGGCCTGATGTCAGATAATACCGCCAAAAGATATGACAAAACGACTTTGACTTAGTAAAATTTTGATTTGCGAAAGCAGTTAGTAAAAAAATGATCTGAATAAAAATAGGCTTCAGATCACTTTTTTACTAACTTTAATTATTAACTTTTGCTGTGGAATATGTTGTTATAGCATGTCGTCGAAATTTGGAAGTAAAACAATGAGCCGAAAGGTGAACATCTCAGTAGATAATCTACCTGATTCATTACGTGGGCAAATTCATGGAGTCGAAAGTGCAACCGATAATGAAAATTTAGCACTATTTACAGATAATAAAGATGTTCGTATCACACTTGACAGTGCTGCGCATGAACTTCGAGCATATTCTAATACATTCAACCATTATGATCTTTGGGGTCGTTTTGTTCGTTCAGGTCATAAAAAGTTACCACTAGAAGAAGCACCGAAAAAAACAATAATAACTCGACGTATTTCAGAAAAAGTTGATGGTATTCTTTATGAAGGTGAGATAAAAATTACGCCAGCGGTTGTGAGTACTAAGCTAGAAGGCGAAGAAGTTGAATGCCTAGTTTGGCCATCTGATCGTGAAGAAAAAGTAGAAAGAGCATTAATTAGACTTGCGTCAAAAGGCAAAATTGTAAAAATCAATTTTAAGTCCGGTATTCAATATGCTGTAATATTTTCTATGAACGAATTGGCACAGGAATTAAAAGCTGTTGGTCAATCTATGCCTTACCCTCAAATAAAAGAATCTTTAGAAGCACTTCAGGGTTCTAAACTATCATTTAAATATTCAGCAACGGATACTAAAAATACAGATATTGATGATTCTTTCTACGAATCAAACATGAACTTTCTTTCTTCATTACACTTTAGTGGTAAAAAAGGGCAGGGTGGTAATGTCAAATGTGTTGCTTGTTTGAACGCATTTGTTCATAACATGATCGATAATCTGGAATATAAAGGTTACTATTTCAACAGAGCGCAAGAATTAAAGCGGGGTTTATCTCGTTGGATGATGCTTCGTTTATATCATTTATGGCGATATGCTGCACCAGGTAAAACTTACCACTTCAGATTGCTTTCAATCATGGAAAAATATGGTTCTATTTATTCTACAGATGAGATAACAGAGAATAAACTGAAAGCGTTGCGTCGAGATATGACTACGACAATGAAAGATTTGATCGAAAAAGGTGCTATTTCTGAATACGATATAACCAATGTAAAAGATGATAAAACAGGAAAAATCATCGATTACGTATATGAAATGCATCCTTCAGAAGAATTTTGTGATGAAATTCTTACTTTAAACAAACAAAACAAGAGAATCGAAATCCAAGGTGGAAAACGACTAGTTGAAGCCGTTGAAGTAATTGACGAGGATGTACTTGAAGAGATTGTAAAAGAGTAAATTTTGCATTTACTCTTTTTTTTCTAAATATATTCTATCGACTAAAAAGTTATATTCTCTCTTTCTTGGATCATTCACACTTGCATCATAGTTAGGAAGACTTCCCACTTTTAATTTTTTGCTTGGATTTAACATAATGAAAGGCAAAGCTCCACTTACATGGTATCTATTGGTCGCAGTAAAGCGAATATTTACTTCTGGGGTTACTCTAGTTGGTCTTCTTATTCTTAATTTTGAATCTGACTGTAAACTTTGGACTCGAAGTTTTTCAGTTTCGACAGCCTTTAACCATGATTCTTGATCTATAGCTCGTGGGTTAGAATACTTAGAAGAACGATCGAGCATTTCTAGCGCTGCATCTTTGGTTAAAGTTTTAGTTGCATGCTTCTTCATCCAAGAGAATCTAACCGAAAAAGGTGATTCTGATTCGCAGTGGATTTTTCGATATGCAGCTAAAGTAATTAAATTAGGGACTGCAGAATGAACGGCTTCAAAACGTGCGTCATTATTAGGAATACTAAGAATTAACTCTTTAAACTTTACCTTTTCAATGTTTATTGAATTGATCCTATTTTGCAAATGTTTAAATTTATCCTCAACTAAAACAATGCCAGGGTGCCTTTTTAAAACTTTGCCACTTTTACCAAATTCTAAAAATAAATCATTATATGAAAAAATAATCTTTTTTAAGGCTTCATCACCAGTTAATTCATTTACAATAATTTTTTCAGGAGCGGTATGTTCTTGCTCCTTATCATAACCAGGAAGAGAATAATAATTAGCTGAAATAATATTAGCTGATTCAAGCTCTTTAGAGAAAAGTTCTAGATGATTTTGAAGCAAATCGAATTGTGCTTTGATAAGAAAGTTGATATTCATTTTAGTAAAAGGTATAGAAGTTAAAGTATGATGTGTTCTTTAATTATAGCATAAAATAACTCTTTATAAAATTTATTCTTGTTTTGCGTTTTCGTGAAGGATGATAGCTTTATCGTTATAGTTCAAGGCAAAAGAAACGGGATGAAAATATTTTAAACAACAATACATCAAAAGTAATAGAAAAACATTTTTTGTTTATTGAAAGGGTAGTAATTTAAATATTTACATGACCCTAAAAATGCATAAAAAATTTAGGATATACGAAACTATAATTTAAATGGAAATATGAAGATTTTGGAGTTTTAGTGTTCAGCTGAATATTAAAACTCCTTAATACAAAGTTAGATAAGTTAATGGTATTTATGACTTACTACCTATATGTGATAGAAAGTATCCCCTCGTAAAACGTTAGCTGTCTTTAAGATAGCATATTTTTGAAATTAAATTATTTTTAATTGTACTAGAGTATAGAAGTCAAGATATGACAGCAATCGAGAATGCATGCCACGTATATTACAAAATATAAGAGCTATTTTCTTCTTGATTGATTTTAAGTTTAGAGCAAGATTCATATTAAAGATTCTTTGTATGATGTGTTCCTTCTCATAGCACATTAGACTAACGATTGTCTAATGCAGTTTTACTTTATTGAACACATGGTTTTGTATTATGTTAAATAGACTTTTGAAATATAGTCGCACCAATAATATTACAAATAAGTGTTATCTGTATCAAATAGGGGAAAATTAAGCTGCTCGTAATTCACTATTTCAGAATGATAGGTACTAAAGCAGTAAGTCAATACAATAGATAAAAAACAAAACCTTGGGAGCAAAGTAGCTATATAAGTTTTTATAGAAAAGCCTCCATTTCGCTTGAAGATTTTAACTAAAAATTACCAACCGTTCATTTATATGTTTTAAGAGTGCATTTCTAAGTATTTTTACAGAACTCACTTCAAACCGATTAGTACAGCTCCTAATGAAAATTTATGAAACTTAAAAATTATCAAATGTCACCAATTAATATTTAACGAGCCTCTTGTCCGACTCAAAGAAGTTGAATCTATAATCAAAGATATTTAGATAAGCTAAGTAAAAAGTATCTAAACTATAGCTTGATGTTATTTTGAAACACAAATTTGCAATAACAGTTAAGAGAACAACTGGTCTTTATTGATGTCGTTTTTGATGCATAGCAATAAAATGGATTAGTTAACGAATCGAACTCTTGGTAGTTAAGTAGGTATCAACTTGAATAAAATTCTTGCAGATTGAAATCATCTTTTACTTTCAATTCTCTTTACGAAACATAAGCATATTTGATAAAGGTATTCTGGTTGATGTAACTAATTTAACGTAAGCATTGAATTTTCTTGTGAAGTGGCAGAGCTAAGTCGCTCAGTTATTTATTACAAACATAAACGGCCATCCGATGATAAAGTTATCTATACGTTTTTTTGATAGTCGAACGTCATCAAAGATGGGTACTACCGAAGCTATTTAAGTAATAAGAAGCGTGTAGAGTGAGTTTACAACATACTAAAACTCAATTTGATACGTAAGGGAAAGTTTTCTATAACCACGAGAACACCAGAAACATTAAGGCATCACTGAAACATAATGAATCTTGGCCAATAGACTTTATAAGTGGTGCATTAAGCTATGGACATAGTTTTTTAAATATCTTTGATGACTTCAATCGGCAAGCATTAACGATTGAAGTGGATACTAGTTTAACCGCTGAAAGAGTGATTAGTACATTAAAACACGTAACCACTTGGAGTGGTAAACCTAAACAAATCAGAGATAACGGTTTTGTTTTACCTAAACTGCCATAAAACTTGGGCTTTGCAAAATAATATTAGGCTGGAGTTTCTAAAACATGATAGCCCTTATCAAAACGTTTTTGTAGAAAGGTTTTATCGGAGTTATCGTGAAGAGGTGCTAGATTTATACTTGTTTGAGTCACTGCAAGAAGTACGTGAAATCACAGATGAATATTTAAACATTTATAAATATGAGCGGCTTCATGAAATCACTTAGTGATATGACACAAATTGGTTGGAGTTACAAAAACAAAAGTAATGGAACATTTCTTCAGCTAACTTCAATGATATCCGAAAGACTTAGTATATGAATATTTTTTGACGTTCGGTTTTCCAGTTGAAGGTTACTGAAGTACTTTAAATCAGAAGACTAAAATTTCTGTATTTTAAAGCAACTCTAAGAAGCACCAATCTTATAGAACACTTATGGAAAGGGAGAGCCAGAAAAGAGGGCTGATAATATAAGATACTTTTAACATAAAAAACTGGTAGAAAATTCAAAGTGTGAATCATTTAAATTTTATGGCTAATTAAAACGAAGACTATGAAAAACAATTAATACTAAGAAAACATCAGTAGACTAAATTAACTAACAGTAAATTATATAACAAATAGAAACAGAACTTATTAAAAGCAAATGAATATATTCTACTTTAGATTTACACATCACTGAAAACTATAAATCACAAAATGATATGCTTGTTTTCAATTAGCTTTTTATAAAGATGAATAATCTAAAAACTCATTTTTGAACACTGATTTTGTCTGAATTATAGAGAATAAATTTTTTATTTTGATAATTTTAAAAATTTAACAAAATCCCCAAGCCCATTAGATAGTATGATGTGTTCTTCACTAGCTAGAAGCATAATCTTATGATGTGTACTTTATATGGTCTTTTATACTGAAAGCTTATTGTAACTCAGTGTTTACGTATAACTTATTGTTATGTATGTTGTGTTCTTGGGCAGTCTTGTAACTATTGAGATCGTAATAACAATGTTGTAAGTTGTTTGTGTTCGACATAAATATAGGAATGAGGAATGAACAACTGGAACCCAAATAGCTGGAGAGATTTTCCAATCGTCCAGCAGCCTGAATATCCGGATCATGCACAGTTAAAACAGGTAGAGAAACAACTTAACTCAGCACCGCCCTTAGTATTCGCAGAAGAAACAAGAAGTCTGTACAAAAGTTTGGCTGACGTTTGTGAAGGGAAGGCTTTCTTACTTCAAGGGGGTGATTGTGCTGAATCATTCTCTGATTTTAGTGCTACAAATATTCGAGATACGTTTAAAACATTACTTCAAATGGCAGTAGTCTTAACTTATGGTGGAAAATGCCCTGTCGTTAAAATTGCAAGAATGGCTGGACAGTATGCTAAACCAAGATCATCAGACTATGAAACCATTGATGGTGTGTCATTACCATCGTACCGTGGCGATATTGTAAACAGCTTTGAATTTACAGAATCAGCTCGTATACCTGATCCAAACAGGTTAATGACTGCTTATCACCACAGTGCAGCAACATTAAATTTATTAAGAGCATTTGCGCAAGGTGGTTTAGCAGATTTACATCAAGTAAACCGTTGGAATATGAGTTTCGTTGCAGCGAACCCACTAAAAGAAAAGTTCCAGCAATTAGCAGATAGAATTCAAGACGCGCTTCAATTTATGGAAGTATGTGGAATTGACTCATCTGTGGCTCCTAGTTTAAAAGAAACTTCGCTTTACACATCACACGAAGCATTACTATTAGGTTATGAAGAAGCCCTAACTCGTAGAGATCATTTAACTGGTGATTGGTATGACTGTTCATCGCACTTTGTATGGATAGGTGAACGTACTCGTCAACTAGACCATGCACATATTGAATTCTTCAGAGGTATTAAGAACCCAATTGGTGTTAAAGTTGGACCAGGTATGAAACCTGATGAACTAATTGAATTAATTGATGCTTTAAACCCAGAAAATATCCCAGGTAGATTGACTCTTATTACAAGAATGGGTGCAGATATTCTTCCTGAGAAGCTCCCAGCGCTGGTTAGAAAGGTACAAGAAGAAGGTCGTAAAGTAATTTGGTCTTCAGATCCAATGCACGGCAATACCGAAAAAGCGACTACTGGTTATAAAACTCGAAGCTTTAACAATATCTTACGTGAAATTAGCCAATTCTTTGCTGTACATAAATCAGAAGGTTCTTATGCAGGCGGTGTTCATTTAGAGATGACAGGTCAACACGTTACGGAATGTACTGGTGGTGCTTATGGTTTATCTGATGAAGATTTAGCACAAAGATACAGAACACAATGTGATCCAAGACTTAATGCTGACCAAGTATTAGAACTTGGCTTTTTAGTCGCTGATTTATTGAAAGATGCTAGAAAGTAGTTGAATTATAGATTGTGTAAAGGTTAATTAACTTATAAACCCCACATAAGTTTGTGGGGTTTATTTTTTGAATAGTCCTTAAATTTCCTAAGTACAGATATAAAACCTAGTACTTGCGCCTAACTAAACCAGCTTCAGAAATAATTTTTGCAGAAATCTCTTCTACAGAGTGTTTTGTTGAATTTAAGTAAGGTGTTTTATGCTTCTTGAATAACATTTCAACTTCTCTAACCTCAATCCTACACTGACGAATTGAGGCATATTTAGAATTAGCCATACGCTCTTGTCGGATTAAAGACAGCCTCTCAGGATCAATAGTTAACCCAAAAAGTTTATTTTTATAAGGTAGTAAACATTTAGGGAAATTGCCTTTATCAAGATCATCTTCAGTCATCGGGTAATTCGCAGCTTTAATGCCATACTGCAAGGCAAGATAAAGACTAGTCGGTGTTTTACCACTACGACTAACGCCAACCAAAATGATATCTGCTTCTTCGTAGTTCTTTATATTTGCACCATCATCATTTGCTAATGCATAGTTAACGGCATCAATCCTAAAGTCATAACTTGATTCGTGTATTGAGTGCGTTCTATGAATCCGAGGGACAGGTTCTGTTTTTAGTTCTTTTTTAAGAACATGGCTTGCCAATGTTAAAAAATCATAACAAACGGCATTGCTCGAAGAAATAATATCGGACAATTCTGGGTTTACAAAAGTGAAAAATACTAATGGCTTATCTCCATCTGCACTAACAGTATTGTTTATAAGCTCTTTAATTTCATGCGCTCTATCGACTGTTTCAACAAAAGGAATGGTTTTATGTTTAAATTCAACAGGAAAAAGTGAAAGGGTCGCATGACCAAAAACTTCAGATGTGATAGCTGTACCATCAGAAATATAAAAAGCAGTTCTCATAAAATAAGCCTAATGAAATTTGTTTATTTTCCTTATCGCGGTTTACGCGACTAGCTTTGCCAGTGTAGAATGCACTCGACTATACTAATGGTCAAACAATCTCTCACATTTATTACAATTTGTTTATGGAGACAGTTCCGTGCAAGACTACGTTCTCTGGTATCAAGAGTTAGGTATGCAAGATGTACCTCGAGTGGGTGGCAAAAATGCGTCACTTGGGGAAATGATTTCAAACCTAGCAAACGCTGGTGTACAAGTACCAGGCGGATTCGCTACAACCGCCGAAGCCTTCAATGAATTTTTAGAGCAATCAGGCTTAAACGAAAAAATTCACAAAATCCTAGACACATTAGACGTTGATGACGTTAACACCCTCGCAAAAGTAGGTGCTGACATTCGTCAATGGATCATCGATACACCATTCCAACCAGAACTAGATAAAGCTATTCGCGACGCATATAACACGCTCCATGGTGATGCATCAGCAGACGTTTCTTTCGCAGTTCGTTCATCTGCAACTGCAGAAGATATGCCTGACGCATCATTCGCAGGTCAACAAGAAACATTCTTAAACGTACGTGGTATAGATGCCGTAATGGTTGCTATTAAACATGTATTTGCTTCATTATTTAATGACCGCGCTATTTCATATCGAGTTCACCAAGGTTATGACCACCGTGGTGTAGCACTTTCTGCCGGTATTCAACGTATGGTTCGTTCTGATAAAGCATCTTCTGGTGTAATGTTCAGTATCGATACTGAGTCAGGTTTCGAAGACGTTGTATTTGTTACATCAAGCTATGGTCTTGGTGAAATGGTTGTACAGGGTGCTGTTAACCCTGATGAATTTTATGTTCATAAACCAACATTAGCTAAAGGTAAACCTTCAGTAGTTAGAAGAAACTTAGGTTCAAAAGCAATTCAAATGGTTTATTCAAGTGACGAGTCACATGGTAAACAAGTAGAAATTGTTGATATGGAACCTGAATTATCTAACCGTTTTTCAATCACAGACGAAGAAGTACAAGAACTAGCTAAACAAGCTGTGATCATCGAAAAACATTATGGCCGTCCGATGGATATCGAATGGGCTAAAGATGGCAACGACGGAAAACTTTATATTGTTCAAGCTCGTCCAGAAACAGTTCGTTCTAATGAAGATGCGAATGTGATGGAACGCTTCCAGCTAAAAGCACACTCAAATGTTATTGCAGAAGGTCGTGCTATTGGTCACAAAATTGGTTCAGGTGTTGTACGAGTACTTAACTCAATCGACGAAATGGATAAAGTACAAGTTGGTGATGTACTAGTTACTGATATGAGAGATCCAGATTGGGAACCAATCATGAAACGTGCAGCTGCGATAGTTACAAACCGTGGCGGCCGTACATGTCACGCAGCAATCATTGCTCGTGAACTTGGCATTCCAGCTGTAGTTGGTTGTGGTAACGCAACAGACTTGATCACTAATAACCAAGAAGTAACAGTCTCTTGTGCTGAAGGTGATACAGGCTATATCTACGAAGGCAAGCTTGATTATGAAGTAATTACTTCTGAAATTGACTCTATGCCAGATTTACCAATGAAAATCATGATGAATGTTGGTAATCCAGATCGTGCGTTCGACTTTGCTAAATTACCACATGCTGGTATTGGTCTTGCGCGTTTAGAGTTTATTATCAACCGTATGATTGGTATTCACCCTAAAGCTTTAATCAAATTCGATACTCAACCGGCTGAATTGCAGGCTGAAATCAAAGAAATGATCGCAGGTTATGCTTCTCCAGTAGAATTCTATATCGAAAAATTGGTTGAAGGTATTGCTACTTTAGGTTCAGCATTTGCACCAGAACGAGTCATTGTTCGTATGTCAGACTTTAAGTCTAATGAATATGCGAACTTAGTTGGCGGTCAGCAATATGAGCCGGAAGAAGAAAACCCAATGATTGGTTTCCGTGGCGCATCTCGTTATATTTCTGAAGATTTCCGTGAATGTTTTGCACTAGAATGTGAAGCAATTAAACGCGTAAGAAATGGCATGGATTTGACTAATGTTGAAATCATGATCCCATTCGTTCGAACTTTAGAAGAAGCAGAACAAGTAATTCAATTACTTGAAGAACATGGCTTAAAACGTGGTGAAAATGGCTTAAAAGTAATCATGATGTGTGAATTACCATCAAATGCATTACTAGCAGAAGAGTTCCTAGAATACTTCGACGGTTTCTCTATTGGTTCTAATGATTTAACTCAGTTAACTTTAGGTCTTGACCGTGATTCTGGTTTAATCGCACACCTTTTCGATGAAAGAAATCCTGCAATCAAGAAACTTTTATCTATGGCTATTCAAACGGCTAAAGCTAAAGGCAAATATGTTGGTATCTGTGGCCAAGGTCCGTCAGATCATGAAGATTTTGCTGCCTGGCTTGTTGAACAAGGTATTGATTCTGTGTCTTTGAATCCTGATACAGTACTAGAAACTTGGTTGTATTTAGCTGATAAACTTAAAGCAAAATAATTGAAAAGCCGGCAATAGCCGGCTTTTTTCATTTTGCTTTGTCTAATCTGTAGCAAACATCTCTAAAAATTCGCTGTAATTTCTTCAAATAAACTCTCACTTTAGGGTAATAAAAAGAAAAACACATTAGTGCAGCCAAACCAAATATGATTGAAGGGCCGGGCACAACAAAAAAGATAATTGCTAATATTACGAATAGACAACCTAAACTCAAAATAAGAAATTTCTTCATAACAGCCTCCTGTATTAAATAATAGCAAGTTAAATATAATTTTCTGTTTCTAACTGTAACAAAGAGTATAAAACTCAATTTTCTTAACATTCTACCGTGATACAATAGAGCCATAAGTAATAAGTAAAAACCGTCATGATTGCTAAAATTTCTCAACAAGATAACGCAAATGAATTAATCAACAGCTATATAGATAAGCTTAAGGGATCAGGATTTACTGGTGATCTTGATACCAGTTACGCAACACGTATTGTTAATTCAACTGATAACAGTATTTATCAAGAAGTCCCTCAAGCTGTCGTTTTTCCTAAATCAAATAAAGATATTCAAATTGCACTTCAAACAGCCAACCAAGATCCATTTTTGTCTTTAACTTTTGCACCAAGAGGTGGAGGCACTGGCACTAATGGGCAATCACTTACACCCGGCATTATTCTAGATTTATCACGACATATGCGTGAAATTATAGAAATAAATGAAGAAGAAAAATGGGTCAAAGTTCAAGCAGGTGTAATTAAAGATCAGTTAAATGATTTTTTAAGGCCCTATGGATATTTCTTCGCCCCAGATTTATCAACGAGTAATAGAGCGACAATTGGCGGAATGATAAATACCGACGCTTCTGGCCAAGGTTCGTTAGTATATGGAAAAACCAGTGATCATGTTTTAGGGTTAAAATCATACCTGGTAGATGGCACCGAATTAAACACAAGTAAAATTACTAAAGAACAAGCTGAGCTGTTAGCGGAACAACAAACAAGTACATCATCTTTATATAAGCAAGTACTTACTTCTTGTGAAAATAACAGAGAATTAATTCTACAGAAATTCCCAAGACTCAATCGTTTTTTAACTGGTTATGATCTAGAAAATGTTTTTAATAACGATTTATCTACATTTGATTTATCAAGGGTTATAACTGGAAGTGAAGGCTCACTTGCGGTAGTTGCAGAAGCAAAACTTAATATTACACCTATTGCACCATTTAAAACTTTAATAAATATAAAATATGACAGTTTTGATTCCGCACTTCGTAATTCTCCATTTTTAGTTGATGCAGAAGCAACATCAGTAGAAACCGTAGATAGTAAAGTTCTAAATTTAGCAAAAGAAGATATTATCTGGCATTCAGTTTCAGACCTTATTCAAGATGTACCTGACAAAGAAATGTTGGGTTTAAACATGGTTGAATTCAATGGAGAAACTGAAAATGAAATGGATGATAAAATTAGTAACCTTTGTAACAAACTTGACTCCCTTATCGAAAATAAGCAAGCCGGTGTTATCGGTTATCAACTAACAAATGACAAATCTGAAATTCTTAAAATTTATGCGATGCGTAAAAAGGCAGTAGGGTTACTTGGTAATACAAAAGGAAAACAAAAACCTCTCGCTTTCGCGGAAGATACAGCCGTTCCTCCTGAAAATTTAGCAGACTTTATATCGGAATTTAGAAAATTGCTCGATAGCCATAATCTACATTATGGTATGTTCGGTCATGTTGATGCAGGTGTATTACATGTTAGACCATCACTAGATATGTGCGATCCTGAGCAAGAAAAGTTACTTAGAAAAATTTCTGATCAAGTAGTATCACTGACAGCTAAATATAATGGTTTGATGTGGGGCGAGCATGGTAAGGGCTATCGCAGTGAATATGGTCCTGAGTTTTTTGGAGAAGAACTTTTTAACGAACTTAGAAAAATAAAAGCAGTGTTCGATAAAAATAATAGACTAAACCCAGGAAAAATTTGTACGCCTATAGAAAGTAAAGACTCACTTGTTTCAGTTGATGGACAAAAAAGAAGTTGGTTTGATCGCAAAATAAATGTAACTGTTAAAGACAGTTTTGAAAATGCGATGAATTGTAATGGTAATGGACTTTGTTTTAATTATGATGATGACACACCAATGTGTCCATCTTATAAAGTTACCAAAGATAGACGTCATTCACCAAAAGGGCGAGCATCATTATTTAGAGAATGGTTAAGACTTCAAGAAGAGCAGGGCGTTAATCTTCTAGAAG
>Ga0213840_1002176_pt1 | contig 12815 bp, 11 predicted proteins | sample SWPATP22_FD_160132 | JGI IMG/M metagenome (GOLD analysis project Ga0213840, IMG submission 160132) | Coastal seawater microbial communities from Marineland, Florida, United States - SWPA TP2 #2 | ecosystem: Environmental > Aquatic > Marine > Coastal | place: USA: Florida | collected 2016-08-14 | reverse complement strand
ATTACAACTAACGTTAAAACGAATTTTAGAGGAATTTAATCATGGCAGCTAAAGAAGTACGTTTTGGTGATGACGCTCGCAGTAAAATGCTTAAAGGCGTAAACACACTAGCTAACGCAGTAAAAGTAACACTAGGTCCAAAAGGCCGTAACGTTGTTCTAGACAAGTCTTTCGGTGCACCGACTATCACTAAAGATGGTGTGTCTGTAGCGAAAGAAATCGAGCTTGAAGACAAGTTCGAGAACATGGGCGCGCAGATGGTAAAAGAAGTTGCGTCTAAAGCGAACGACGAAGCAGGTGACGGTACAACTACTGCAACTGTTCTAGCGCAAGCTATCGTAACTGAAGGCCTTAAGAGCGTTGCAGCGGGTATGAACCCAATGGACCTTAAGCGCGGTATCGACAAAGCAGTTGCAGCTGCAGTTGAAGGTCTTAAGTCACTTTCTACTGATTGTGCAGACAGCAAGTCTATCGCTCAGGTAGGTACTATCTCTGCAAACTCTGATTCAGAAGTTGGCGATATCATTGCTCAAGCAATGGAGAAAGTAGGTAAAGAAGGTGTTATCACTGTAGAAGAAGGTCAGGCACTTCAAAACGAACTAGACGTTGTTGAAGGTATGCAGTTCGACCGTGGTTACCTATCTCCATACTTCATCAACAACCAAGAAAACGGCACTGTTGAACTAGACAACCCGTTTATCCTATTGGTTGACAAGAAAATCTCTAACATCCGCGAACTACTTCCTACCCTTGAAGGCGTAGCGAAAGCAGGTAAGCCGCTAATGATCATCGCTGAAGATGTTGAAGGCGAAGCGCTTGCTACACTAGTAGTAAACAACATGCGCGGTATTGTTAAAGTTGCAGCGGTTAAAGCACCTGGTTTTGGTGACCGTCGTAAAGCAATGCTTCAAGACATCGCTATCCTAACTGGCGGTACAGTTATCTCTGAAGAGATTGGTCTAGACCTTGAAAAAGTTCAGCTTGAAGACCTAGGTACTGCTAAGCGCGTAGTTATCAACAAAGACAACACAACAGTTGTTGACGGTAACGGCGACCAAGAAGCGATTGAAGGCCGTTGTGCTCAAATCAAAGGTCAAATTGAAGAGTCTTCATCTGACTACGACAAAGAGAAGCTTCAAGAGCGTCTTGCTAAACTTTCAGGCGGTGTTGCAGTAATTAAAGTTGGTGCAGCAACTGAAGTTGAAATGAAAGAGAAGAAAGACCGCGTAGAAGATGCACTACACGCAACGCGCGCAGCGGTTGAAGAAGGTGTGGTACCTGGTGGTGGTGTAGCACTAGTTCGTGCAGCAGCTAAGCTTGCTGACCTTACTGGCGACAACGACGACCAAACTGTAGGTATTAAGCTTGCACTACGTGCAATGGAAGCGCCTCTACGTCAAATCGCGTCTAACGCAGGTGCTGAAGCATCTGTTGTTATCAACGCGGTTAAAGGCGGCGAAGGTAACTACGGTTACAATGCTGGTAACGATACTTACGGCGACATGCTAGAGATGGGTATTCTTGACCCAACTAAAGTAACGCGCTCTGCACTACAGTTCGCATCTTCAATTGCTTCACTAATGATCACAACTGAAGCAATGGTAGCTGAGCTACCTAAAGAAGAAGCAGCGCCTGCAATGCCTGACATGGGCGGCATGGGCGGAATGGGCGGCATGATGTAATCATCCCCATACGATCACTACTGCTCACTGATAGATAAAGAGTTTTTAAAGACTTGTAGAGACAATTAGTAAGATCTTGTAAGTCAGCAGCATGACAACTATGAGAAGCCATCAACGTAACACTTGATGGCTTTTTTGTTGTTTTAAGTAGGGGGTTAATTACTTTATGAATCAGTCATCTATTAGGGGATTAAATATGGCTAATTATGTTGAGTGCAAAGATATAGTGTTCTTACTTAAGAATGGGGAGTGGGCTTTCCCTGTGAAATATGAGAGTGTTAAGACAGGAAATACTTCATTCAGATCTGCTCCTATGGGACAAAATATATTGGGAACAAACTGGAATACACAAGAGGTTGAGGTATCAGAAACTCAAATGATAGATGATGTTTTAACAAAGGGAAGAAGGACTCGTAGCATCTCCATTTCTAATCCCTCCCCAAGTCTAAGAGGTAAAGGCTCAAAAGACGTCGAAGCAGTATATCGATTAGTCAGGTAAATGTAATAATTGATACTCAGGGAGGGGCGAGGTGATGACCCTTAGTGACGATTGCGTCGTTCCATGATACTTAAGGAAAACGTGTTTTATTTTTGGTCATTTTTTTAAATAGCCTCTACAAAACCCAAACCATAAGTTTTGGGGCGTATATTGACTGTATAAACTGGGACGTTTAGGTTTTTGCTACGGACGATTTCCTTTACAGTTTGAAGCAGAGCCTTGTTTTTGTGTCCTACAAATATCCTTTTTAATGCTGAAGTATCATAGTTTACTAAGCCATGTTTCGAGCCTAAGAATCTAAGTTCGTTTTCATAACTCCAGCTACTGTGCTTCGTACAGAAGGCATTAATCATTTCGAGTCCAGCTTTTCCATTGTCCTTTATGAAGTCCTCAATTACAGTTCTAGCGCATACACGAGGTAAATGCTTGTTTGAATAACTTACGAGACGGGTACTAACATCAAGCTCATTGAGCGTTTGAATGCTATCTAACAACTTTTGATAGTCAAACTCTACACAAAGCCCCCTCATTCCTTTCGCATAGTGGGACCACATCATCATACTTGTTAAGGGAGCTGGGAATAAGTCGTCTTCTTTTTGTATTGCTACAGACAAAACAAAGCGGTTTTCCAAATGAAAGTTCTTGTAGTCCTCAAATGCTATTTCAGTCCATTCATTTACTATTTCCCTAACCTTTTCTATGCCTTCTTTTTGTCGAAGTCGCTCCGCTTTTTTTCTGCCTTCAGAAAGACTTATGTTTCCTTCCTTTGCAAGTCCATTAGCATACAGCGTCATTCTTATTGAGTCTGTGACGTTCTTATAGCTGAAGTGCAGAAGACCTTCATACGGGTCATTGAGGTCTGTAAACTTAGAGAAATAGACATTATCGTTCTTCAACGCTTCGATATGATAGTCCTCTCCTGACATGAACTTAAAGATACTACTCACATTTCACTCCCTTGAACGATAGGTTACATACACTACGATATAGGGCTTCTACTGTAAAATGTCACTTCGTTAACGGGATGGCTGGGCATATTCGTCCCGTGCCAAGCATTTTCAATCCTTCTTGCTTAAGTCAGGGAGTCATAAAAATAGGGGCGCCAGCAGTGCCTGTGCGTTGTTTTCTTCTTTGGTCAAGATGAGCGTCACGTTTGGGTTAAAGGTTATTTTAGCGGCACTCTTTTGGTGAAAGGAGGTGCCCTACGGGGGGAAGCTAAAGCTTTATTATTGTCGAATTGACCTCTCAGATTTTTGTAGTCCGTATCGACTTATCATTTTAGACTTTCTAGTGGTGTTATAACATGAGATTATCTCTTATAAGCTTATACTTACATGCACGGATGCCTAAATGCTTCTAAGAAATATTTTCAAGATAGACCCACAGAAACCGCTCCATCATCATATCCTTTTCTGGGTACCTATAAGTATTTTTGGTTTGCTCGGTATATATGTTGGAGTATCTACCTCAGAGTTTGGCCTAGAGCATCTAGTGCACCCCAAAAGAACTATGGATGCACTTGCCTACCCGATATTTATATTCAGTTTAGCATTACCTCTCATATTGGCTATAGGCCGGTTTCATGCATCCGCACAAAGAGCGCAGAGTATTCGCATTTCAAACAGTACAATGTCCTTTAAACATTATTTTGACCATCGAGATGCATTTGCTGAATATTTAAAACTGCATCAATCTGGTTCAAGATATATTGATATCAGAGTAAGCAAACCATTTCGTCTTTACGACTTATACTATCCGAACTCAGAGATGAGTCGCTTTGACTTAACTCCATCCTACGAAGCATTTGATTTAATGCAAGCCAAAATCGACAGCGTAGAACATAGGCTTTGCAATCTCCTCGAGTCTAAAGGAATCGACAGCATAGAAGTCGTTTCTGGAGTATTTGAGTCCCTTGGTTTAGTGATTGAGTTTAATGAGAAAGCTCTCAAAGCTTTTTATTCACAGGGTTTAAAAGATGGGACAAGTCCTCTTAAGGATATTCTGGGTGAGATATGGGCCCTTCTTGAATATGTAAACGAATTTGACCGTAACAATATTTACTTTGCTGAATCAGTCAGCGCTGCACTGTACAGTGCGCTAGAGGGTCTCACCAATGATAACAGGTATGACAAATTGATAAGAGCTTCTATTAATCGACTAATTTTTGGGAACGACTTAGCGGCATCATTGAAAAGATTTAATATCTAGTGCTTACGAGGTGGTTCGTTCTCATTTGGCATTTTTTTGGCTCAGGGAATTATGACCCCCCTTCTGAGATAGTTTTTACACCTTTATCTACGGCATCCTTGAGTATCCTGAGTTCATGGCCTTTCGAATAATACACATATGACATCGTCTTGCCACGCTCGTGTCCAACTATCTGAGCAGTCAAATTTTCTTCTACGCCAGCACGTTCCATTGCTGTTATATACATGTGTCTAAAAGAGTGAAAGCCTTTAAGTTTACTGTCGGTTACGTGCCTAACCTTGAAGTTTGAGAATGTTCGGCTAACTGTCTTGCTTCCAATGCTAATAAAAAAGTCATCTTCCTGTTTATTTTCAATGTGGGCCAACAGCTTTTCACCTATCGAATCAGGTAGCGGTATGGTGCGTGTTGCCGCCTTCGTTTTGCCTTTCTCAATGTTTATCGCAATGATTCCGTCATCAACAACAACATGTTTCTTCTCGAAGTTACAAAGCTCGTTGATACGACAACCTGAATAGATACCTAAGTCTACAAGTAATTTGTAAACTGGCTTCTCCCACTTATAGCTTCTGATTTTCGCAATTTCCTCTGCACTGAAAAGCTCTCTTTTCTCTGTCAGCCTTTCTTCTTCACTAGAGTATTTATACCCAGCAAAAGGGTTATCTCCTGATACCTCTTCTACTGTTTCTGCGAACTGCCAAATAACTTTAAGTCTACTAATCTTGGCTTGCACAGTGGCTTTTTTATATGTCCTTTCCAGGTATCTTATGTACTGATAAACCATCTTCTTGGATACATCATCAAGTGCGATATCAGGGTCTTGAAGCCAGTCAAAATGCTTGAAGCAATACTTATTGAAATCAGAGATAGATGCTTCGGTCTTTTGTAAGGTCTCGGCCGTTTTTCCTTTACCCCAGTCTACTTTCCATAAGCCGTATGCCTCAGTAAACCTTATCTTGTACTTATCACTAAAGTCACGTGCGCCATTAACAGTCATGTAGGCCGCTAGTTCGAGAGTGCGGCCTTGCTCCAAAAGGCGCTCAGGGTAAATTCCAAGGTCCCACTCTTTAGGATAATGCTTGCGGCTCCGCTCCATATCTCTCACAAGCTCTCGGAATTTCTGCCCTTCGTTGCTTGGTAAAGTGGTGAGTGACTTCTTTTCAAGTTCACCATTTAGAGCATCGCGCTTTTGTCTTGCTAGTCTAACGTCTCCAGTTTCAAAGCTAATTTGAATAAATATCTTGTCTGGATAGTAATTAACTAGATGCTTTGGGACCCGGCGTTGATACCACCAAATGTTTCCACATTATTTCAGGTGCTTTGTGTCTGTCTTCTTGCTCATATCATTGCGTAATGTAGCCAGTATTGTTGTCATAACTATATGAAAATCAATAAAAATGTGGGCTGCATGATGTAAATTTCCTGTTCGTCCCTTTACTATTGATCTATAAGGATTTATTTTGCATATGTAAAGGCATAGATAGACCTTTTTGATCTAACGCGGCAATGAGACCTAAAGAAAGCCATCAAGTTAATACTTGGTGGCTTTTTTGTTATTTAGATAGTGCTAGGGGGCTGGAACGATATCACTTACCAAAATGATTGCGTCGTGCCAATATAATGAAATAAGGTGCTGTTTATTTTTGGTTTTTTAGTCATTTGGAATGGAGGCCATATGCGTCATTACTGTGCTGTAGTACCGTTTTATCTTCAAAAAGGCGATAAACTGAAGGGTATAGAAAAGGATGGGCTAAGTTTTAAAACACCATCCAATCATATCTTGAAGATAAGCGCTAAAGGCTCATTCTACATAGCTTCAATAAATGGGAGTGGCACTGAAAATGAAGCTTTAGATCATATTGGATTGATTAAAAAATACCTTTGGTGGGTCTCTCTCAGAAGCGGAATGAAACTCATCATAGAGAAGGGCTTACAGGAGCCTTTCTATTGCGATGCTCCCGAGCGAGTCCATAGGAATCTATTTGGAAAAGATGGGGTTGTTAATGCTGTGCTCTCGGGCCTGCAACCATTTGTTTTATTACAAGGTTCAAATTACTCAATAGTACATGGGAATAATCTAAACATAGTAATGGGGTATGGCCATGCAAGATTCGAGAATACTCTCTCAGAATTAACTTCCGATTTTTTAAACATTAATGTTGATTCGAAGCTGGTTCTAGCACTTGAATTGCACAACAATTTATACGAAGAGACATCTTTGACTGCTCGATTCTTGTTGATGAACTCCCTTCTAGAGGCGCTACTAGAAGACCACAAGCGACCCAATCAGATATGCTCTGTTATTGATGAAATTAAAGAATATTTAAATGGAAAGATTACTGAACATGAGGGGGCGGAAGAAATAGAAGAACAACTTCAAAGCCTATCAAAACAGATTGGTCTGTTGAAACGTCAATCTGTAAGGTTCTCGTTGGCTAATCTTACGAAAAAGTGTTTCAACTTGCTTAATCGAGATGACTATGTTGAGTATGAGCGATTTGCAAAAAAGGCCTATGACATAAGAAGTAAGCTAGTTCATCAAGGACATGTTTCAGATGAAGAACTTAGAGGAGCGGCAGAGCACCTTAATGAAATAACTGATGTAATCTTGAGGGCTATGGTTCTTCATCCAGCAAGCTTTCCACACGCTACAATATAATTGAAGAGTCTGTTTTTTACACTCCTATAGCCATTAATGCAGACATGTGTACAGCTTTACAAATAACTCACTGCAGGCAAAGTAACGTATCCCTTAAAGGCAGACGAAGCCTTATTCACACAATCCCCCCATCTTTCAACACACTGCTAGTAGTTTGACTTTTGATCTACAAAGTGTTGGATTTCAATCAGTGAAAAAATGTGGAAACGTTGCGTAGACGAAGAGACGTACAACATCAGAAGGACACTAATATGGAACTTAAAAAATTAATTAACCAACCTTTGGAAGACTGTAAAATTCATTTCGTCAGCAGTGCAGGTCAAGGAGAAAAAGTATTAGAAATTTTTTCTGATGGTTTCTTTGAAGAAGACCAGCAATACCAGCGAAGGAAAAATTTTTCTAGACCGTACGTTATTTCTTTAATTGGTTTACATGGAAATGCATTTTATTTATTTGCGGGAGTTTTTGAAGTAACCGGAGTAGAAAAAAATACAGCAGAGCAGCCTTTTGCTGGTGATTGTCTTTGGAAATATAAAACACATGAAGTTACTGGATATGAAAAGCTAGTGGGCCGCCTACTCATTAAATCCCATAAAAGTATTGGCCGAGCTGTATATAGGCTTGCTGATAAGGTAATCGACTCACTGGAGGTGTTTGAATATTTGTCTGAACCTTTGACCACTGAAACACTTTTAGAAAAAAATAAAATTAGATCAGCTACACGGGATTTTTACGAAGACGTTAAAATAGCTGCAAACCAGAGTAAAAGAGCAGCGGAAAGTGAGAGAAAAAAATTTCCAGTGAAACCAAAGACCATGCAAGTTGTTTCTACTGTTTTTCAAAGAAATCCTTATGTTGTCATTGACGTACTTCGGCGAGCACAGGGAATTTGTGAGAGATGCTCAAAAAAAGCCCCTTTCAAACGTAAGACGGACGGGAGCCCATATCTAGAAGTACATCATAAAAAGATGCTTGCTCATGGCGGCGAAGATACAGTAAGCAATGCAATAGCGTTATGCCCAAATTGTCACAGAGAGGCACATTACGGCTAGTTTAAAACTACTTATATTTTAGCTGTTTGATAGCCTAACCCCAAAAAGAAAGGCGCTACTCGATGAGTAGCGCCTTTTTTGTTATAGAAAAGCACTCGTTTAGTGGCTTTTCCTCACATGACCTGTTTTGACCGCTAACCCGTTATTCTGCTGATTTCTCAGCAATGTAGCCGTCTACTAACTCTTCAAGTATGGCAAGCGGTACAGCGCCGTTTTTAAGTACAACGTCGTGGAAATCACGTAGGTCGAATTTATCGCCTAATGCCTGTTTGGCTTTCTCGCGAATTTCCAAAATCTTAATCATACCCACTTTATAAGACGTAGCCTGACCTGGCATAACAATGTAACGCTCAATTTCAGCCGTTACGTCGCTAAGTGCCATACCCGTATTATTCACCATATATTCAATGGCTTCTTCGCGGGTCCAGCGCTTATCATGAATGCCCGTATCTACCACCAGGCGTACTGCTCTAAAAAGCTCGGCTTGTAATCGGCCAAGGTTATCAAGCGGCTTGTCTTGAAAACCCATTTCCCACGCAAGATACTCTGTGTACAGTGCCCAGCCTTCGGTATAGGCAGTGAAAGGCGACATTTTACGAATAAACGGCATGCCCTCTAGTTCCATTGCTACTGCAATTTGGAAGTGGTGACCTGGAATACCTTCATGATAGGCCAGCGTACGCATGCTGTATTTGGGCGTGGCTTTAATATCGTAAAGGTTAGCGAAGAAGCGACCCGGGCGAGAGCCGTCAATGGCAGGTTGCTGATAGTAGGCACCCGGCGCAGTCTTTTCTTTGAATTCTGGAATACGTACAACTTCCATACCTGCTTCAGGTCGAATTCTAAATGCTTCGCTAATGCCTGCGTCAATTTCATCCAAAATAACTTGATAGTCTTTTAGAATTTGCTCGCGTCCCGCATCACTGTCTTCATAGTAATGAGATGGGTCGGCAGTTAGTGCATCCATCGCCGCAGAGAAGCCTTGTGTAATGTCGTAACCTTCGCCTGCAAGTATGGCCAGCATTTCGCCTTGAATTCTTGCGACTTCTTTTAAGCCAAGGTTGTGAATTTCTTCGGCTGTCATGTCAGTGGTAGTAAAAAAGCGAAGTGCATTTGCGTACACTTTGTCGCCATCAGGCAAGTGCCAGTAACCGTGATCATTACCTGCTTTAGCTTGAAGCGCGGTAAAGTAGTCGATAAATAGCTGATAAGCGCGGTCTACATCGTCATTAATTACTTCTTGCGCTTGCGCTAAGTAGGCATCTTGCTGCTCGGCAGTAAGTGTTTCCACCTTTGCCATTTTGTCTTTCAGCGAGCTATATAAAATGTTGTCCTCAAGCGGTGACGATACAAACCCGTTCATTTCATCAAGTACGCGGTCAATCACAAAGCGCGGAGGAATAATGCCTTTTTCTTCACGTAGCTTTAAGCCTTCTAGCACTTGAGCAAACTTTTCGTCCACTGCGCGCAAACGGCCTAAGTAATTTTCTACGTCTGTAGCGTCCTTAATTTGGTGTTGAGCTTCCATAAAACTAGGAAATCCATTTTGTACACCAAATAGCTGGTTTACTGGATAGCTATGATATTGGAATGGCTCATTGCTAATGAGGTAATCAAGCAAGTACAGCGTAATTTCTTTCGATAATTGCTCGTCTTTGCTCAAGTCTTCGTCGCTGTAGGCATTTACCGCATCGCGAATACGACGAGCTTTGGTAAACATCTCTTTACCTTTATCAAGGCTAGCGTCGTCTAGTTCAGCGTTATGGCCTTTAATGCCCATAGATTCAAGAAACCCTAGTGAAGTGAGTGTTTCAGGGCTATCAAAGGCTACCTTCACCATCTCTCGGTTAAGTAGGTTGTTAAAGTAAAAAGGTTTATCTGCATACCATTCGTGAGCGGCAAACGAGCCGCCAGCAAGTATTACCACCAGTAAACCGGTGCCTATCCATTTAAAAAATCGTTTCATTTTTTGTTATCCAAAGTTTTTTAAAAGCGCTTATATTATTGAAACTTAGCTCCAATCTTTACGTTAACGGAAAACATACTTATTAGTAAGTTTGTTTTGTAAGCGATTGTGAAAAATAAGATAGGCCGTGGCATTAAAAACCGTATTTCAAAGTGCGAGTGTTGCCAGATTTAGTTACTCGGCTGCTGGGTGTGCGATATAATTACTTTATTACCTGCAAACTAACTAAAAGACCTATGGCTACTGCATCTGCTATTCATATCTTGGTGAAAACCGAAAAAGAAGCACTTTCAATCTTGGAGCAATTAAAGAAAGGGAAAGATTTTGCGACGCTTGCTAAACGTCACTCTACTTGCCCTTCTGGCAAACGCGGCGGCGATTTAGGTGAATTTCGTCGCGGTCAGATGGTAAAAGCGTTCGATGATGTGGTGTTTAAAAAAGAAGTGTTAAAAGTACATGGACCGGTAAAAACCCGCTTCGGCTATCACCTTATAAAAACGTTATATCGCAGTAAGTAAAGCGCAGTAAGTTTAGGCTGGCGAATAAGCGTTAGCTATGCACCTGCTGAGTTTATGTTTGATGCTGTTGTATCGTCAAATACTGCAAATTGAATGTGTCGACGTCGATATGTTTAGAAGTGGCCCAACGTAACATGTGTTTCTAATTTCCAGGCTCCCATTTTTCACCACATACATGATGTTTGGCAAAAATGGCGTATTCGCTGTTTCTATCGTGGATGTCGGCGCGTAATGCCTTATTGTGATCAACGGTAATGAATGCTTTTTCAGATGCAGTGCCCTTATCATTCAACGGGTAAAAGCTCGTTGAATAATCGCTTAGCAAAAGCCGTTTAGCTATTCCGTTATCAGTTAAACGAACGCGAGTAACTGCTTTAAAAAAAGGAGTGTTGTCGCCTAAACCTACGATTTTTTTGAAATAATAGCCTTTATCGGTTTGAAGTTGTGAAAAGCCATTTAACGTTGCAACAAGTGTTTAAAAATCGATGCTCTCTCGCTGCAGCATGAAATCATGGTGGATAATGCTGCCGTCTTTAGCATGGCTTAGTTGGGCTTCGAGGTTTCCTTTACCTGCCGTATATGCTTGTTCTTCTTCTAGTGAAGACAAAAAAGCTTGCCCTTCAGCGGCATAGTTAACCAAGGCGTTGGTATTCATATTTACAAAGTAGTCACTAATGCCAGCGGGTACGACTTCAAACAACATGACATCGGGGGTGACAGCGCCGCGTGCTTCAGGCGTTTGTGGGCCTTTAGCAACGCATTTATCTGAAATAAAGTAGTAATACTGCCCAGCTTCTATGGCATGTAGTGAGGTAGACGGAACCAACGCTGCTAGCGCTAAGCTTGCTAGTAGAAAAATTTTTTCGCAAATACTACTTCTTTTTATGCTGAGTTGCTGCATGAACGCCCTGTCTCAAATCACTCGCGTGTAAATTAGGTGATATTGTAAGGGCACTTTGTTAAAAGGGCGAGTAAAGCTTTATTTTCCGTTTTCCAAGCGCTCTATTTCTTTCCAAAGTTCTTCAGATTGCGCAGTTAACATTGAATAAGTTTTTATATCGCCATTGCGCTGGGCATGCATCGCTTTCTCTAGCAAAGCATCGTATTGTTTGCGAAGTTTTTTAGTGGGGTTTGATTTGAAAAGGCCAAACATGCTGGTGGTCTCGAGAATACAATTGTACCCAATAAACGCTTAGACACTGCATTTCGATCACATATACATCAAGATAAATGTAAAAAGCAGCGGCCCCGTTTGAGGGTGTCCGCTGCTAGCTTATATTTGAATATGCGTACAAAGCAAAGCTCGCAGCTTATTGTACGTACTCTCTAGTGAAACGCTTATTAGAATTGATAGGTTACATAGGCGCTAATACTTCTGCCTGGCTCAGAGAAACGTTGATAACCGTTGTCGCTAACACCGGCAAAGAAACCGCCTGTTCCAGTACGCACATTATTCATTACCTCCCAGCGGTAATATTCCTTGTCGGTAAGATTGTATATGGCGGTGGTTAAACGTAGATTTTCAGTAACGTCATAAAACGCCATCAGGTCGAAAACAGTGTAGCCACTTGGGTAGTATGCAGGGCCGTCACCGTTGTTAAGCGATGCAAAGCTGGCTTGGTCATTTTCTTCAACGCCTTTACTGGTAATAGCAACTAATTCAGCGCCCCAATCTTGGTTGTCTGAAACATACGCTACGCCAATAGTTGCAGCATCAGGGGCGATAGTTTCCAAATCATCACCCGCATCATTAAAGCTAGATGCTGTGTCGTATTCGCCATTTAATGCGGTATAAGCAAATTGACCACGCCAGTTCGAGGTGAAATCGTAGAATGCGCTCACTTCAATACCATCAACGGTAATTTCGCCCGTATTTTGAGGTTGAGTGAAAGTGTCTTCAGTATTCACTTCAACGGTGCACCCAAATCGGCTGCAAACTTGTTGTGTCAGTACGGCATCGTATGGATTTGAGAATGTCTCGTCTTGAATCATATTTGTGTAGTCGGTTCTAAACACAGACACACTAATATTACCTTTATCAAAGTTTCCAACATACGTTAGCTCATAGTTCATCGATTCTTGCGCTTCAAGTTCGCCATTAGCTATTCTGTCTAAGTCGATGAAGGTATCGCCAGTGTTGATATCGACGGCTTCATCTCCAGAGTTAGTGCCAAAATAAAGCTGTTGTAGGGTAGGCGCTTGATAGCCTTGTGCAATGCGCGCGTTAATTGAAT
>Ga0213840_1002172_pt1 | contig 12832 bp, 9 predicted proteins | sample SWPATP22_FD_160132 | JGI IMG/M metagenome (GOLD analysis project Ga0213840, IMG submission 160132) | Coastal seawater microbial communities from Marineland, Florida, United States - SWPA TP2 #2 | ecosystem: Environmental > Aquatic > Marine > Coastal | place: USA: Florida | collected 2016-08-14 | reverse complement strand
TTAAGTGATTCTTGTGTAAATACTTCTGCCGCTTCACTGTCGCGTACGTATGGCGTGAGGCCTGCTTTCAAGCTAGGAGAGTGAAATGAAAAGAGCAGTTGAGAAGTTCCCATAGCTTCTAAGGTATTTTTTAATTTAAGCAGAAGCTCAATGGAAAACCCTTCGGTTGACAGTCGAAGCCATCGAACGCCTAATGCTTTTAATAAAACTCTACCAACTAAGCTGCCTTTTAACGCTTTATATTTTTGTGGGTACTTCATGAGATATATAGATACAGCGTTAAAATAGGAAATAAGCCCAGCAGAATGGGGAATGCATTTTATTTTATTTTTTACGGTGACACTGTTGTCTGTTAGCGAATAATCAGGGCCGAATTTGTCTGAAAAATCTGAAAAAGGTGATGCACTAATATCGTATTTGTATCCGAGTTTATTTAGTATCTTGTGAGTGTTCTCGCCTATACCATATCTGCCTGCCAAATAGGTAACAGGGGTAAACCCAGTAACCGATTTAACTTTTTCCGTCAGCGTTTTAAGCTTCTGGTATTCGAGTTCGTAAGTTAAATTCCCCGGGAAAGAGTATATTTCATCAATTTGTCTTTTTTCGTTGGCTAGAGGAGGGGAGTTCCAAGGCTGCAAATGAGCTGCGAACTCAATCTCTGATGCAAAGAATTTACTTAAGTGATCTAGCACCGCAGCACCTGATGCACTGTTCGCAAAAGCAAAATCAATAGCAAGTACCACTTTGGCTCCTGCACTTATTGCTTTTAAAACAAACTGTTTCAGTTGCTCAGCATGGGTAACTTCTACGTTGTCTTTAAAGAAGCCTTCATCCCAATTGAATTCTTCCTCTGTGTGAATAACAACGTAAAACGGCGTGTGTTTCATATTTATTTTTATTAACCAACATATTCACTGCGCAATACTTAGCGTCAGTTTTCATCGTAAGACGGTCGTTTTCTGATATCGTACCCTATTTTGAAGAAAACATACCGACAATTTTAAATTTCCTGTTAAGCGATACACTGCCAAAAACACAATAACTGTTTGTTTTGAGATCTATTTCAGCGATGAGGTACTTAGTGTCCCTTTGCCAAGCGAAGTGAGTACCCGAAAACGCACACAGGATTTTTTCATCTCCCGTTGGGAGAATTTGATGGCAAATTACATTAGGAATCCCCAGAATTGTAGCGAGATATACTTCATTTATAGAAAACAGTTTGGGTGTGCTTAACACTGTCACTTTCCCACATTTACTGAAAAAGTAAACTTTTCCATCGATACAGTAGCCGCCAAAAGAGGGACGACCTAACTCTCTTACTTGTTCAGATGGATTTGAAATACAGTGCAAGTGCCTAGCTCCAGGAACTAATTGCCATGAAGCTGTTTTAGTGGAGATTAGTCCTGCTTCTTGTTGATGACCACCGGAAGTATTTTGACTACTATTATCAATAGTTTCCCATTGGCCCCACGATAACTGCCGAAGTGTCTGCTGTTTTTTACTACATGTGACTACCAGCTCCAATTCTTGATAGCGCCTGTCGGTAATACTGCGCAGTCTAAAAAGATGCGTTGAAAGCACGGAACGCCAAAAGTTTATTGTGTTGTGCGTCCTTTTTTTGGATAGCACCACTGTTTCAAACCTTAATTCACAGTGGCTTAAGGAGCGCTTATACTGCGCATTTCCACCCATAAAGTCATACTTTTCTGCACCTTGCTGAAGGAAAAACTGTATAGCCTTCGCGTGAAGTAATAGACCGAGGTTTTTGAAAGGGAGTTGAATGTTGTAGTTAATTGAGGAAAGATAAAAACGAACGTTTTTATTGTCTACAAAATAGTAGAAATGGGCAAAAATGGTGTCATTGTGTTTAAATCGTAGAAGACTTATATTGCCTTTTCTGAAACCTTCTTCAATCAACGCATAATGAAAGTCAGTAAAGCGCTTATTACTGAAACCACTTCCCGATGTTGTATCCCTCCAGCGTTCAATGTGTGATGTAGCTGCATCGGAAAACCATTTTTTACACTCATCTTCGGTTTTTGCAACATCAATAGTCAAACTGTTAGATGCTTCTGACAAATCCCTACGTATTTGACTTCTAACATTTTTTGATAAAGAAAGAAGGTAGTTATCGAGCGTATCTTGCTTATTCAACTGAGCAGAGAATGAAGGCGCAGACCATACTATTTTTTGCTGTATGTCATAGGTTTCGAACAGTGATATGAGCCTGCTTTGAGCAGGCCCAATCTCAAGTATGTCCCAAGTTAGTTGATTAACAGCAAATGCAACCAATGCTGCACGCGTCTTTTCAGAAAAGGATGGATCTAGTAAAAAGTCATTGTATTCAATCCAAACCTGGTCGTGGCTTGAAATCCCTGTTTTATGCAATGACAATTTTTTCGCTTTGCACACCCCTGTGTATGATTCAAACCATAAGCCAATACCAATTACCTTTCCGTTCTCGGTTGCTTCTGTAACTACTACTCGCTGGAGCGTCTGGGATAATAAAGTGCCTATCCAACTCCACGATAAAAACATGTTGGGCTTAGCTCGGGCTTCAAGCATTTGCCAAGCCGAAGATAATGCAGACAGGTTTTTCCTATCTGCATCAAATGCGCGTACCTTTACTTGCATTTTTCAGCTACTGTTGAGTAGTTATAGTACGGTGTAGTGTTTTGAGATTGGATGCATTAGGGGCAATACGCAAACCTTCATTCACATATGCTAGTGCTTTCTCTTTATCCCCTTTAGCCATGTAAATATTAGCGAGCGTATCCATAACCTGCACGTTATTGGGAGCAAGTTTCAAAGCTTCTGAAGCATGCTCAAGCGCAGTATCGTAGGCGTTCTTTTCAAAATACAGCCACGAAAGGTTATTAAAAACCTGAGGACTTTTAACGCCTTTTTCAATAAGTGCTTCAAACATTGATATAGCCTCGTCTGGAGAGGACTGCATCAATTGGTTTGCTAACAAAATCTGTGTGCTAATTGTATTCTCGAAACGCGCATTGTGTTCCTTAAGAAACGTTGCTGCATCAGAAGCTTTGCCTTCTGTCATGAGCTGGCCAAAGATGAGAGTAGCAACCTCGTTATTTGGCGTTTCTTTGTATTGCTCCTTAAGTAAATTAAGCGCATTTTGAGGCTGTCCAAGCTTCGCAAGAATTTGACTTTGCATTAATCGAATTTGATAAAAGTCTCTAAATTGTTCAGGCACACTTAGTAACGTGTTTTGCGCCAACTTATATTGTCTAGCGCCTATGAGTAAGCGAGCTTTAATAATTTTGAACGTATGCTCTCCTGGGAATCGTTGAATTCCTGCGTTCAACAAATCCATCGCTTTTTGCGGTTGCTTTAAAGCGTAAAATAAGTTGGCTTTGCGTAATATCGGTAACGTGGAGTCTGGCATATCTTCAGCCCACTGACTTGCAACCGTGTCTGCCGCTAACATGTTTTTCTGTTGAATATAAATGTCAAAAATAGATTGCCAATAAAAGTCTCTGTCACGTACTTTATTATTCTGAAGCACGGCCTGGCTGAAAGCTACGGCATCACTATATGCCTGTGCTCGAAGTAACCATTTGATGTAGAGCTTTTGTAGCTCATCATTGCTAGGGTTAGTCGTCGCTATTTCCTTAACTTTTTGCAAACCTTTATCAAGATTTTTTAATTCGTTTTGTAAACGCAGGTACAAATCTAGTGACTTAATATCGCTTTGATGAACCGAAAGAATACTTTCAACTTGTGTTAGAGCTTCAGAGAACTTTGCTTGGCTAATATATTCACTTGCAGTGAGTTGGCCTGCAAAAATGTCACTAGGTTCAATTTCAAGCGAACGTGCAGCAGCAGCAATTGCATCTTCTGCATTACCCTGTTTAGCTGCCAGTAGTGCTTGTAAGTTGTAGCCGTGAGTGGTGTTGGGGAATTTTGCGTTATATTGCGCTATCAGTTCTTGGGCAACGTCAAAATTTCCTAATTCAATGTAATTTCCAGCTAGAAGCAGCGTAGATAAGCCAGAATCATCTTTGCTTGCTTCTTCTAACTTAGAAATGTCGTCTGCATCAGCGCTCTTAAACAGAGAGGCTGTGTATTGTTCAGCCAGTGATAGGCCAGTGGTATTGGTACTTTTGCTAGTGTCACCTAGCCTAGCGTCATACCCCAAACGGTACTGGAGGTATGCGTAGAGCTGCGATAGTTGCTGATTATCTGCAAGTTTATCTTCAACATGTGAAAGATGCTGATAAGCGCGTTCTAGATTTTGAAGTGCAAATTCAGATAGGCCTGCAACAATTCTTACTTGCGGGTTTCTTGAGCCTAAGTCTATTGCTTTTTCAGCGTATGAGATCGACTGCGTGTAGTGTTTCTGGCGAAAGAACGCCATACTCATCAACGAATTGCTTTCTCGGTGATTTGGGAAAAATTGTAATACACGCTCGGCTTCTTCTTTTACCTTGTCGTAGTTAGAAGTAAGCAGGTACATTCTCGCCTTTAGTATGGTGGCACGCAGATCGTTTGGCTCTAAAGTCTGATAATGCAACAACTCGTCAAGCACTCTTTGGTAGTCAGTACCGAAGCTCAAAAGCCAAGCCTTCGCAAACTTCACCTCTGTTAAACTGCTTGTTTGGGTAAGATTTTCGAGCGCTTGCTCTGCCTGTGCGTATTCTTGTTGCGAAATGAGATCATAAACACGTATCAACAGTGTTTCATCTGCTTCAGGAAAGCGTGTAACGGCTTGTTCTTCAATACGATATGCGATATTTCGCAGGTCCAGTTGCACTGCAGATAAGTATTGATAAAGCAGTACAGTATTCGAAAGTGACTCAGAACTACAATTCAATACTTCCACATCAAGTGCGTCTTCCAACCTGAATTGACGAAACTGCGCAATTACAAACGGTTCAACAGTACTGACACATTCTGCACCAAATTCGGCGGCCTTTTCATATTCCTTCGTAGCGGATAGGTAAGCGCCCATAGAAAAGTAGGTATCAGCTAGCAGGAGCCTTGCCTCTTCGCTTTCCGGCGCAAGCTGAATTGCATTTTTTAGCGCGATAACAGCGGTCGAGTATTGATTATTTTCTATTGCCTGCTTACCGTCATTCAAGAAACTGTCGTAGCTTTTCTGACAACCTGCCAGTAGCAGTGCAGCGCAGGTAGCTAAACAAAAATAAGTACACGTTTTCTTCGCAAAAGTGAGCATAATGGGGTTTGCCTCTCCGATGGCGCATGCGCAATAGATAAGTAATTTGTTCAACACTATACAGTAAAAAATGTAAACTCTGAATAGTCATCCTTTTGCGCAATATTTAGGTGTCAGAATATCTTACACTCTTAGCCTTTTTCTATGCTTGCTTTGTTTAGGTTGTTGTTTTTGATGGCTTTTTAATTTTGGCATGAACTTGGCATTAATTGAGGCAAGCCAATAAAGGCAACCTAAAACCGTGTGTAACCACACTATTTGTAAACGGGGAAAACATATGAAAAAGTTAATTCTAGCCACTGCGTTGGCGGCAGCGAGCTCAACAGCTATGGCAGGCCCATGGACAGTGATCGATAGTTGGGACTACATTAACGAAGCGGGTTTCTTCAACCCAGCGACAGGCTACGCGGATGAAGGTCAATACCAAGACCCATGGAGAGGCGCTCCTGGCAACAACCCTGCAACTCCAGTAGGCGGCGGTACTTCAACGCTTCTTCCTGACTATACACCGTCAGATTCAACTGCTGAAGCTGACCCAACAATTTACGACGGCGGTGCAGGTACATGGCTAAGCCCAACGCATTACGTTGATACAAAAGGGTTCAACTGGGTCCTGAATGAAGTAACGGGTTTATTTTACAACTACGGAAGCGGTGATTCATCAGTACTTGGTAAGTCAGGTACGACTGCAAACGGCAACCCATCTATTCTAGAAGTAAACAGCTTACTTCCTACTTTTGACACAATTTGCTGGGGAATTAATTCTGACCCATCATGCGTGGCGATGCAGGATGAGTTTGGTAATGACTCTTCACGTGTTACTGGTACAGCTACTACCAAGAAATGGGGCCAAAGCGATTTCTTTGATGGTACAAGCATCACTCACATCAACAACCCTGCGGGCGCTCCTTCACTAACTAACATCAACTTTGCTGACGGTCTTCGTCTTCAAAACAACGCGTTAGTAGACGGCTTCTTTGATGCGCCTGAGCTATTGCTTCCAGTAGTGTTTGTTGAAACGTTCGCTAACGCTGGTCAAATTTGGCCAGAATCACCACGTGACATGTTCGTTATCGATTTTAGCGTACTTCCTCCAGAAGCACTTAGTGGTGTTGTATTTGGTCCTGATTTCGTAGACTTCACAGTAAACGTTGTATTCGAAAACAGCGATTTCATTGCGAACGGTGAAGACTACCACAAGGAGTACCAGGTAACGACGCGTCTAACTGGTCTAGACTTCTTTGAAAGCTCTGACAACACGCAAGTTGTTGGTATTCTTACAGACGAGAATTCACGCAACACTGTTAATGCGGCGTTCAGCGTAAATGCTATAAACGTTAGTGAGCCAGGCATGTTAGGTGCGTTCGGTCTGCTAGCTTTTGCTTCTTCGTTCTTTGCTCGCAGAAGAAACGCTAAGAAGTAATACCTATAGCCGCTTTGGCGGTTAAGTAAAGTTAAGAAAAGCCCTCTGAAAGAGGGCTTTTTTTTGTGCGCGAGATGAAAAAATGCGAGTGTATAAAATATTGACAGTTGATTTGGAGAGTACGTGCGACTTGTACAGGAATGCTAAAGCCAGCGGATTAATATGCTTCTAAGGAGTATGATGGGTGATTATTGAACTGACTAACGCTCGCTACTATTTTAAAACTATGTTACTCGCAACTTTGAATTTAATGCGCTGCATTAACCCCCTATTACCCCTACGAAGATTTGTTTCAACCAGCTTGTTCTTATAAGCGTCGAAATGGATGGCGCGTGGAGCGGCAATTACATCACCTCTGCCGAGAAGTATTTTTATTGTATTCGCTGCAGCAATGCCTGCGCACAGCTTCACACTTAGCGATAGCGAGGGGCCTTTCTGAGCTTTAAAATCAGCTTTGGAGGGGTCTACCAAGTACTCACGCTGCAACATCGCAGGTGAAAGTCCAATTAAAAACTTCACTAACTGTTCATTTTCAGTTTGCACATCATTGAACCTGAAGTACTCTTCGAACGACATGGCCCCCGGCATAAAGCAAAGGTAAGCGGCGCCCATTCCTAGTGGGGCTACCGTAATAATGGGGATGCGTTTCTCTTCACATTTTTTAAAAAGGCATTTCCTAGCTTCTAGGGCAAAGAAGTCCAAGCTATCTACGTATACGTCAACACCTTCTAAAAACGCATCAACATTGTGCTCAAATATGCCATCGTTGAAAGACTTGATATTTGCCTCGGGGTTAATGTCTTTTACGATTGCCTCCATGGTTTCGCATTTTGGCTTTCCAACTGTCGACATAAAAGCGCCAGCTTGTCTGTTGAAATTGTGAACTTCAAATTCGTCGAAATCAGAAATGTTAAATTGCTCTATACCAAGACGTGCCAGCGTTACAACATGTTCTCCGCCCACGCCGCCTGCACCTGCAATGGCTATTCGCTTAGATTTCAGTACGGCTTGTTCACGCTCTGTAACCCAGCCGATATTGCGCGAAAATGCATTGTCGTAATTAAACATTATGAGTTCTTTTCATCTAATTTTGATTGGATGTTTTTAAGCATTAACTTAAAGCCAGGAGTCAAGCTTTCCATAAGCAAAGACGGATTGATATAGTAGGGCGCTCTGCGCCCGTGATAATCAACGGTTGGTCCTAGTTGCTCGAATTTAATGCCGATAAAGCCCATGCTTCTAGCTAGCCGAGGTTCCATCATGACATAAGTATGCTTTATATCGTTCCTTATGACGACAGAAGCCGCTGTAAGATACAATCCGATAGCGATAAATGGGAAGCAGCGTAACTCACGTTCTGAATAAGTAGATTCATTAATTACACCAGTTGCAGCGCCTGCAAATTTATCCATTTGACGACGTCTGAACTCTTCTGGAACGGCCAATCGTGAGATTTCACATATTTCACTTCGCTTAAATCGCGCTGGCGACAGCTTTTCATGAGTGATAGAACTAAGGCAATACTTCTCAATGGGCAATTGCTGATGAGGTTCATTCGGGCGCACAATACGAACAGTACCAGCAAAATTGTCTGATTTGAGGTGATGAATTAAACAGTGTGTCGAAAATTGGTCAAAGTCATCACACTCCTCTCTGCTCTCCCTTACGGCCTCAAACCCTAATTCTTCACAATAAACACGATGTCGGATATTAAAAACATCATGTCTTGTTGAGTCTGTATCAGCGATAACGGGTTCTAGGTACGATGAGAAATGCTTCGAGATTTCATTCGCTTCTCGAAGTTTTTTAAACCCTTTCCATGCAGTCGCAATCTTTGATGGACCGCTTGATAAAATTTTGAACACGCTGCTATTATTCCGATGGCAATTAGTAATGGCTGTTCGTCTTTAAAGAAGTATTGTTGCTGAGTGCCAATTCCGCAAGGGCAAAATACTCATATATCGCGCGTTCAGCTCTCGCGAGACTCGAAAGCCTAGGCAAATCCAAACTAAACGTTGGACGTTCTCGTTGTAAATGATCTACAGGAACGAGTATATACGTCTTTATATCTAATCGTTTAAGATAATGCTCTATTCGCTTCATATGGGAAGCGGAAGATATTATTATCGTCGACTTATTCTTGTCGGTGAGCGCCGAATTTAATTCTGTAATTGTGTTAACACCTGTCGATACAGTTTTAATTTTTTCCTCTTCTACGCCTGTAAGCATTAATAGCGTCGCTGCTTCGCTGGCGTAATTTACGCTTTTATCACTCAGAAAGTTTCCGCCTGTTAATACTATCGGCAAATGCCATTGCTTATTTAGTAATTTTGCCTGTACCAAACGCTGCATTGCACAAGAGGGCCAACGCGAAACTTCGGGAAGTTGCTTTTGGGAAACATGATAGCATGCAAGCACCAATATCTGGTCCATCTTGCCAAGCCGTTCATCTTCGATGTTCACAACTGGAGTGTGCTGCTCTAATGGCGCAATAAGCCAGTTGCTAAAACTACTCTGGCTACATAACAATAACCACAGCGTCGCAAAGATACCAAAACCCTTGAAAAGTAGATTAGCAAAATGGTTTTGAGGCCGTGATAATTTTATTACTACGCCTATGGTAATAAAAAGAAAGAACTGTACGATAGGAGATGTAATTAGTTTCGCTAGAGCGTGAAGCAACTCCATTGTGATAACGCGCCTTCACAGAGTCTTAATGTGTCCCAACGATAAGCTAATTCGTTTTATAAATCAAAGAGTAGAATTGAAATGATAAATTCAATGCGAGTTGTTATAGCGGGGATCTCTCTGCTATTAGTTAGCATACATGCAACGGCTTCATCACCGCTTGTTGAATTAGTGAAAACTGTAAAACCAAGTGTAGTCGGCATTGGCTTACTTACGCCACTTGAGTCTAACGCTACTCAGCTAAGAGGTACTGGATTTGTTTTTGGTAATGGCCGTTACGTAGCAACCAACTATCACGTTGTTTCTGAGCCCCTTGACCCAACAATAGTTCAGCATTACGTGGTCATGGTTGGACAGGGGAAAAGGCCTCAAGTCATCAAAGGTGAGGTTATTGCGCTCGACCCCGTTCACGATGTTGCTATTTTAGAGGTAAGAAATGCGCTTGTGCCTCTGTCTTTGGCCGATGATAACTTGGTTGATGAGGGAACCCATATCGCTTTTACTGGTTTTCCTATTGGTGCAGTGTTAGGGCTTTACCCCGCTACACATCAGGGCATAGTGTCAGCAATTACACCCGATGCACTTCCTTCAAGTAATTCAGACCAGCTAACTATTAACATGTTAAGCCGTCTTGAAAAGCCTTTTTTGATTTATCAATTAGACGCAACTGCATACCCCGGTAATAGTGGAAGCCCAGTGTTCGATGTATCAACTTCTCGAGTAATAGCCATAATCAATAAGGTTTTTGTCGCAGCAGGAAAAGAGTCTGCGTTATCTACTCCTACAGGTATTAGTTACGCAATACCTATTCAACACTTAAAGGCACTGGCGAAAAAACACAACATACCGTTGTAATGTACCTGCGCAACGCGCAATAATTAAAAGTATTGGATGCGAAACGCTCTACGCTTTAATGGAATTCTTCCGTAGTAAAAAATGAATATACTAACTATAACAACACTTTTTCCTAACAGTAATGAACCCAAGCACGGCATTTTTATCGCCACAAGATTGCGATACCTAATGGCGCGCAAGTCTGATATAAGGGCCACTGTAATTGCACCTGTTCCGTGGTTTCCTTTCTCTCATTCCGTGTTCGGTGAATACGCTCGCTATGCCGGAGTACCGTACCATGAAGTGATAAATGGTGTAGATGTGTATCATCCGAAATACTTGGTCATACCTAAGCTGGGGATGTATTTAACACCAAAACTCTTGGAAAAAGCCATTGATCGCGCAGTGAAACGTTTAGTGGGTGAGCAGCAATTTGATGTCATAGATGGGCATTATTTCTTCCCCGACGGTGTTGCTATTGCAAGCGTAGCAGAGAAATACGATATCCCCTTTACTTGTACTGCCAGAGGAACTGATATCAATCTTATTCCACAGCAACCGCGCGCGAGAAGAATGATAAAAAAAGTATTTGGGAAAGCTTCACATTTAATGGCGGTTTGCCAAGCCTTAAGCGATGAAATGATTAGCATAGGAGCACCCAAGGAAAAAGTGACCACACTACGAAACGGTGTCGATTTAACGCTTTTTACAGCTTCAGACAATATGCAACAGTTGGAGCTTAGAAAAGCGCTTGGCTTTGATGGCAGATTGATAGTTTCTGTTGGGTGGCTTATTGAACGGAAGGGGCACCACCTTATAATCGAGGCGTTGGTAAATTTGCCTGAAGTGACGTTGGCAATTATTGGCAGTGGACCTGATGAAGCAAAACTTAAGCGGCTTGCTGCCGAGTTTGGCGTTGAAGAGCGAGTGAGATTTATTGGAACGCAAACTCAGCAACAAATAAACCAATGGTTTAAAGCCGCAGACGCGGCCATTTTGGCATCAAGTAGAGAAGGGTGGGCAAATGTGTTACTTGAAGCAATGGCATCAGGAACACCTGTTGTAGCGACTAAAGTGTGGGGAACACCTGAAGTGGTGGCGAGTGAAGACGTCGGTGTGTTAGTTGAACGCAGTGCAAAGGACATTGCTGATGGGGTGCGTCACATCTTCTCGAAACAAGTGAATCGCACCGATGTTCGAAAATATGCTGAACAATTCAATTGGGATTCAACATCCGATGGGCAGTACTCAATTTTTAGAGAAATAACAAAAAAATGAAGATCCTATACCACCACAGAATTGCGAGTAAAGATGGTCAATACGTTCATATCGAAGCCATTACCACTGAATTAGTTAAGTTAGGTCATGAACTTGTAATGGTCGCACCATCTGTAGCTGAAAATAATGACTTTGGCAGTGACGGAGGTTGGGTATCCAAAGTTCGCCAGTTTATGCCCAAGTTCATTAGTGAGTTGTTAGAATTAGCCTATAGTGTATTAGCGTTCCTAAAGCTTTCTATCGCAATAATGAAACATCGCCCAGATGTTATCTATGAGCGTTATAACCTGTATCTTCCCGCGGGAATTTGGGCTAAAAAGTTATTCAAGCTACCACTTCTTCTAGAGGTCAACTCACCGTTGTACCTTGAGAGAGATGAATATGGCGGCGTTGCGCTTCCACGGTTAGCGAAATGGACCGAGCGTTACGCTTGGCAACACGCAGACAAAGTCTTACCCGTATCAAATGTTTTGGCTTCGTATGTGAAGGCAGAAGGTGTACCAGATGACAAAATCGTGGTGATACCAAATGGGGTAAACCTTGATTTGTTCAAGCCTAAAGAGCGCAAAAATAGAAAACCGGAATTTGATAACAAGCTTGTTGTAGGGTTTGTTGGTTTTTGTAGAGAATGGCACAAACTTGACGAGGTACTCATTACGCTTAACCAGCATGAGAATAAGTCACTATTTTTCCTGGTTGTTGGTGATGGACCAGCAATTCCTGAACTGAGAAAGCTTGCTAAGGAATTAGGGTTTGAAGATAGATTTCACGTCACCGGACTGGTCGAACGAGATGCTATGCCTTTTTGGTTAGATCAGATAGATATTGCGCTGCAATCCTCGGTTACTCCGTGGGCATCACCACTGAAAATGTTAGAGTATATGGCCAAAGGGTTGACTATACTTGCACCAAAGGCACCTAATATTGAAGAGCTAATTACTCACGAAGAAACCGCATTACTCTTTAGCCCAGATGATCTACAGAGTTTTACTGCAACGCTAAACACGTTGTGTGGTGATGAGGCACTTTGTAAAACGCTTGGCGAACGTGCTCAGAAAAAGATCTACGAAAATGACATGACTTGGAATGGAAATGCACGGCTTATTATTAAGTTGTTTGAACAGTTAAAAGCGTGAGCGATTATGGGTGCCTACAATAAATAAAGAGGCTTTTAGATTATTAAGTGACTTCTTTTCTATGTTGGTAAGATGCGCGTTACGTTTAATTTGCTAGTTTTTGTTTGTTGTTAGAAAACAGAGTATACTTCTTCGATAAGGATCACTGTTAGTATTTTTTACAGTTTGAAAAATAGTTGGAATTTAAATTGAACCAAATCAAAGTGTTATAAATTTGGTTTGATAATTGCTTATTGAATCGAAAGCCTTTGGGGATGTAGTGAGAATGGACAATAT
>Ga0213840_1002165_pt1 | contig 12863 bp, 11 predicted proteins | sample SWPATP22_FD_160132 | JGI IMG/M metagenome (GOLD analysis project Ga0213840, IMG submission 160132) | Coastal seawater microbial communities from Marineland, Florida, United States - SWPA TP2 #2 | ecosystem: Environmental > Aquatic > Marine > Coastal | place: USA: Florida | collected 2016-08-14 | reverse complement strand
GCGTCGGCTATCGGTGCACTTCCTGTTACTCGTGCGTTTCAAGAGCTCAGCCAGCAAGGGGTGTCGGTGTCTGAAATCGTTAGCGAGCTAAACACCATACTGCTTCAATTTTTACCCAATGATATGTTTATGGCAGCAGTGGTAGGTGAAATTAACGCTGCTGGAAATAAAGTGAATATTTGGCAGGGCGGAATGCCGGCTGTTTTCATCCCTTCAAAAGATAACATGTATTTCCGAGAGCTGCCCTCACGGCATATGGCGCTAGGCATTTTAGATGAGCACGAACTCAATACTGATTGCGATACTATTCAGTTAGGTCCCAATGAGCAGCTTATTATCTGTAGTGATGGATTGATAGAGCGAACCAATGCCGATGACCAAATGTTACTTGAAGACGGCTTTGCTAAATTAATAAAAGCAGAGTTGCAGGAAGAAGCAGAATTAACCACGTCGGCATTAAAGAAACGCGTAGAGGCATTTGCGGCGAGCGATGAATTTGAAGACGATGTCACATTGGTGATATTTACCGCCAAGCCTATCAATTTATCTGCACCAGAAAAAAGTGTTATTGGTTTGCCTTCTGTCCACGAGGTTATATTAAACGCAGAGCATTTAAAACAACCTGACGTGTTACAGCGTGTCTTGCAGCTTGCAGGTCAATGTGAAGGTATAAAAAGCATCCGATCTATTATGTATACAGTGCTTTCTGAGTTATTCAACAATGCATTAGAGCACGGTATTCTTGCATTGGACTCTAAATTAAAGTCTGAAGAAAATGGCTTTCAATCGTATTACGATGCGAGAGAAGCTGGACTTGAGGCACTTGAAGAAGCCTGTATTACTGTGCGTGTAGAGTCGGTACCACGAGATCATCACGTTTTGCTCTGTATTGAAGATAGCGGTGACGGCTTTGATTGGGAAAATGCGTCACAGGCAAGCTCTGAGGCCTCTTATGGTCGAGGTCTTCCGCTTATCCAAGCGCTATGTGAAAACGTACTGTTTGATAATGGAGGCAGAAAGATTACGTGTATACTTAACACTGAATATGCCGACTTTGTCTAGCGCTTATGAAAGTCAACTAAACGTATTTTGCTTGCGCGTAGTACAACGTTAGATAACACTTTTAACATTTGCAGGTACACCTACAGTGCTCAAGTCATTTTTATCTTTTTTTGAAAACAGCAAGAAATCTTCCTCTCCTTCATACACATTAGAATTAGCCACTGCGGCACTGCTTAGTGAGATAGTAAGCGCAGACAATGAAATTACTGCCGAAGAAAGGGAAGAGTATGAAAAGCAGTTACAGAAACATGTAAATCTGGATGAAGAAGCCCTGTCTCAACTGCTGAAAAAAGGAGAGGCAACAGCTGAAGAGGCTGTAGACTTAGTTCAGTTTACGCAAGTTGTGAATCAGCATTGTAATGCACAAGAGCGTATCGACATTATCAAAAGCCTTTGGGCAATTGCCTATGCAGACAGCAGCCTCGCGCCATTAGAAGAGAGCACAATTCGACAAATTGCCGAGCTACTTTACGTACCTCATAGTCAATTTATTAAATCTAAGTTGGAAGTGATTGAAAATACCTATCTTTGAGTTTTACACCTCTTCAACAGCAAGATTAAAAACTGTTTCAGTTTTCACTGGCTGTGCCTTACTATGACGCTCTCATTAGTAGTATCCAAAATCTTTTGCCTCTTTAGGGAAATAGCTTTTGTATTGAGCAGCAAGCAGTAAAAGGTGTATGTGTGTTTAAAACGTTAAAAGTACCTATCGGGTTAGTTATTGCGTTCGCAATGTCTGTGCTAGCCGTTTCGGTAGCAGTGGTCACGAAAATTGAACATAACCGAGCCATTGAAGATATTTTAATTAAAAATACATCTGCACTTAGTAACGAGCTTGCTCGTCAGCTTGCTGTAGTGATAGAGCAAAGTCCCGGCGACCGTGCACTTCATAGTAAAGTGTTTCAGTCAGTTAGGGGAAACCCAACCGTATTATCAGCTACGCTATATGACAATAGCTACCGCATAATTTCAGAGATTACGCCTACAGTAGACGTTGATAACTTACCAAATAAGTTGCCTAGCAAACCACAAAGTGTGCCTTTTGGTGTAACCATTTTTGATGACGCGATAGTGGCGCATCAATTGATTGGCAGTAGTTTGTACCCTCTAGGTCACGTGGTGATAAATGTCGACACCCATGACCTTATCGCTCAGGGCTCCAAGAAAACACTGTTAAACCAAGTGCCTCTTATTATCGTTGTATGGGTATTATGTGTTTCATTAAGCATATTGTGCATCCATATTTTGATTGCGCCTTTATTAACGCTAAAAAAATTTACGCAAGACGTGTTTGAATCGAAGGATTACTCATTGCGAAGTTCGCTAACGTCAAGCAATGAAATCGGAAGACTTTCCAACAATATCAACAGCCTACTCGATACCATTGAAGTAGAGTTACTGATTAACTTTGAGCAGAAGCAAACGTTAGTTGACCAGCAGGAAACTATGGCGCGGCTTGCTAATTTTGATAGTTTAACGGGTCTACCCAACAGACAGTTCGTTTTAGACAATTTGCGCTTAGAGCTTGCAAGAGCAAAACGCAATGACGAAGACATAATGCTTTTGTTTTTCGACCTAGATGGCTTTAAAGGCATTAACGACTCACTTGGCCACGAAACGGGTGACCTAATACTTATTGAGGTGGCAGACCGCGTGCAGCATTTACTCAGGGATGGCGACTTATTCGCTCGTTTGGGGGGCGATGAGTTCCTTGTGTTACCTGACAGAGATGTATCTGCTGCGGCTGCCGAGAGTCTTGCTACTCGCCTTATTACAGCCTTCGAAGAGCCGTTTGAATTACGTGGCTTATCGTTAACGGTAGGGCTTAGTGTAGGAATCGCAAACGCTTCGGATGCGAGCTACGACTTAAGTGAACTGATGAGTAATGCTGATTTGGCTATGTATCGCTCGAAAGCACGAGGAAGAGGCAGCTTTACGCTATTCACACCAGATATGGTGGAATCACATAAGCGTAAACTTCACCTTGCTAACGGCATTGAAAGTGGAATTAACAATAATGAGTTCGTTATTCACTACCAAGTTAAGGTGAATAACAATGGCTACATTATCGGTGCTGAAGCGCTCATTCGCTGGGAGCATCCTGAGTTTGGGCTTGTCATGCCCAATGAGTTTATTCCAATTGCCGAACAAGGCGGTAAAATTACTGCCATCACTCAATGGGTAATACAACGCGTTTGTTTAGACATTCCTACTATTAAAAACTGGGCAGCCACTAATACATTTAGGGTGTCGATAAACCTTTCCGGTCACGATCTTCGCAATGCGCATCTGTTCGACTTTATTTACAACACCTTTAACGTCAATGGCGTGAACCCAGAAAACATAGAATTTGAAGTAACAGAAAGCGCCTATCTTGAAAACTTTGCACTTTCAAATAAGTTCTTTAGACGCATCGGTAACATGGGCTGTGCTATTGCACTAGATGATTTCGGTACAGGCTACTCTTCTTTGAGTTATCTTACACAAATAAACATAGATACATTAAAAGTGGATAGGCAGTTTGTTACAGAAATACAAACATCAGAAAGAAGTCGTTTGGTAACTGGCGCCATCATTGACCTCGCTAAAAGGCTTTCCTTATCGGTATGTGCAGAAGGTATCGAAAACCTTGAGCAATGGGACTATCTAAAACTGCACGGTTGCGACAACGTACAGGGCTTTATGTTTAGTAAACCCGTGCCGCTTGATGAGCTTTTAAAGTTAAAAGCACAATACAGCGTAGATGACTTTGTTTAAGTAGGCCTTGCCAAAGGCTGTTACTTTTTTGCAACACCCTATCTTTTATTCATACATTAAATTCAGAGGTTTTTATTTAAGTTTCTGAATTTAATGGTATTTGCTAGTTTGGTCTGAAACTCGCATTCTCCTCTCGCAAATAGCGTTTGCGAACATACTGTAGTGGTTAATTAACAACTAGTGCTACTATCTACATACTTTTCAAAGTTTTTGTTCGACCAAGAACATCACTGCTTTAAAAGTATATTAAGACGGATTTTAACAAGCACTTTTGCCGAGGATTCATGATGAAGCATTACGAAAAAGTATTTTTATCTGCATGTGCAGTTGCGTTTATGCAAACTGTTGTTGTAGCCGATGTGCAAGCATCACCAGCGCGCGCACTGATGGAGCAATTGGACACAGATAAAGACGGGCAGATATCACTTAAAGAAGCGGTTCGTCGTGCAGACTTATTACGTAACTTTGGTTTGATTGACGATAACGAAGACGGAAAATTGTCTGAAGCTGAGTTAGCAAATAGCCAACTAACGCCAGGCAATAAGAAAGTGGTGGCAAGTAATTAATGTTACTTGGTTGCGCTGATAACCAGCTGATATTGAGTTAAAAAGGGGAATGTTCTGATCACTAAGTTTTCGTTGGGTGAACGCCTCATGCAGGTGGGCTCGTTGCGTCAATTAACGCTAGGCAGTTTTGTATTAGCGCTTATTCCTCTTATTGCGTTGCTGTGGCAAAGCCAAAGTGACCTAGCAAAAGTTGGCAGAATGACCACGCTAGAAACGCGTTTTGTCGTTGATGTCGTGGGTGATATGCAGCGTTTAGATAATGCGGTCACTGATGTTGAGCGAAGTATTCGCCAGTTTGCTGTACTTCGAAATGAGCGCGTTGCTGAGCTTTCAGATAGCGCGTTAGAACAATTTGCTGTTGCTGCTGACAACTTGTGCCAAGCATTAACGGCATCTAATTCTTGCGAACGTTTATCTGAGCAGCTTAATCAGCTTGCTGACTACCGTACTATTGAAGATCAGTTATTGTTAAATGCTTATCTGGCATCTGTGTCGGACAGTGTTGAACGATTGCGAGAAGACGTTGAGACAACCATTACCCAACGTGTGCAGCTTCAGCAGGGCGACTTAAATGCAATGCAGGCAAAGCAGGCTTGGTCTACCGCAATGCTGGTAAGTGTATCGCTGTTACTCATTTTGCTTGGTAGTCAGCTCATTGTTAATCCAGTTAATAATCTTAAAAAGATTATACGTATTGTCGCGCATAGTGGTGGAGAGCTACCTCCATTATCTAGCCATGCGCCTAAAGAACTGATTGATGTTGAAAAAGATCTTCACTGGCTTTACGACAGATTGCAGCAGTTAGAACATATCAGAACGGCCTTGCTTCGTCATGCAGCACACGAGCTGAAAACGCCTTTGGCGAGTATTAAGGAAGGTTGCAGCTTGCTCTCTGAAAATGTAGTGGGCGAATTGAACAGTAGTCAGCGCGAAGTGCTATCGCTACTTACTGCGTCTACACAACGCCTAAATACGCTAGTGGAAAAGTTACTCGACTACAATCTGCTATTGCAGCAGGCACAGCCAAAATTAGTGGTGAGCTCTCCTCAAAAATTAGTGAATGCTTGTTTAGAAGACTATGCGCTTGCTATTCAAAATAGAGACGTTGAGGTGAAGGTTGAACCTGATAGTGCCCTGATAGATGAAGAGCTGTTTCGTCGGATACTGGATAATTTAGTATCTAATGCAGTTGCTCATGGGGCAGTTGGAAGACCAATAAACATCCATATATATAATAATGCTGACAGGCTAGTGCTTGATGTGGCAAATCGCGGTAAGCGGATAGCGCCAGAGTCTGTTGCAACCTTATTTGAGCCTTTTATTCGAGGCACAGAACCACGAAATGACAATGTGATTGGCACCGGTTTGGGCCTGTCTATAGTGGCCGACTGTGCAAGACTAATGCATGGTGATGTACACGTAGTCGATGTCGATTATGCAGACGTATGCTTTAGGGTAACCATTCCACAGCAGGAACAATAAAAAAATATGAAATTAAGTGGATTAATCGTGATGCTACTCATGCTGACAGGGTGTCAGAGTTTATTGAGTAAGCCAGAAGAGCGTGTGACCACGACAAATAGTCACCAAGCGCTAACGCTTGATAATCACGTATGTATTTATGACCAACCGCCAAAAGAATTCGATAATAATTGCGATATGCGCTTTTGGATAAGTGAGTGGGTTAGGGCTAATTCAACATCGTGGAGCAAACGCAAAGCAGCGCTTAAAAAATTGGGCAATTCACAATACGACATTGTTCGCACCTATATTCTTACGCTACCTAATGATACGCCATATCAAGATAGGTTGCGTGCGCAGTTAGCGCTAGATGCGATTAGCGAAGAGTTCACTGCCTCAGCACAGCAGATATTAAATACTGTTGCAGCTGATCAAAATAATCAGCTAATGCAGTTGGAGTCTGCGCTTGTTGTACTGGAAAAAGAGAATACCAAGCGTGGTGAAGCGCTTGAAAAGCTTAGAGGCGACACCGCGAGTCTACGAAAAAAGCTAGAAGAACTGCTCAAGATAGAAGCCGCTTTAATGGATAAAAATAGGAGTACACAACAATGAGCGACAAGGAACAAAGCAACCCGAACTTATTGTTGGTAGATGATGATAAAAGCTTATTGCGGTTACTTACCATCAGACTTGAAGGTGAAGGCTATAATGTCACGGCGGTGGAAGACGGTAATTCTGCGCTAAAAAAGCTTCAAAATGACAATTATGATGTTGTGCTAAGCGATCTGCGTATGCCTGGCTTAGATGGGTTAAGCTTGTTTGAAGAGATAATGGGTATTCGAAAAGATATTCCCGTTATTTTAATGACGGCACACGGCACAATATCGGATGCCGTTGCCGCTACGCAACGCGGTGTTTTTGGGTTTCTACCAAAGCCAGTAGATCACGATGAACTACGCACGCTGCTTCAAAAAGCATTAAGCCAATCACAAGCTGCTAAACCTGGAGACTGGGCAAAAGACATCGTTACACGTTCACCAGAAATGTTGAATGTATTAGACCAAGCTTTCCGGATTGCTCAGCGTGAAGTGTCGGTATTAATTAGTGGTGCAAGCGGCACGGGTAAAGAGCTACTCGCCAATGCAATTCATAAAGCAAGTCAACGTAGTGATAAACCCTTCGTGGCAATTAACTGTGGTGCGCTACCCGAAAACCTTCTTGAATCTGAGCTGTTTGGTCACGCTAAAGGCGCATTTACTGGCGCTGTTGCTGCTCACCCAGGCCTTTTCAGAGAAGCCGATGGCGGCACGCTATTTTTAGATGAAATTGGTGATATGCCAATGACGTTACAGGTAAAGCTTTTGCGTGCATTGCAGGAGCGTCAAATTCGCCCTGTGGGTAGCAGTAAACACGTTGATATTGATGTACGTATTATTTCGGCTACGCATAAAGACTTACATAAGGAAATGGAAGAGGGCACATTCCGTGAAGATTTATATTACCGTTTAAACGTTGTGAATCTAAAGCTGCCCTCGCTGAAATCTCGAAGTGAAGACATCCCGTTACTTGCTCGTTCATTGTTACAACAGAGTGCCAAGCGCCATGGGGTAAACGTAAGTCAGTTCTCTGATGATGCTATGCAGCAGTTAGTTACCTCATCGTGGCCTGGTAACGTTCGCCAACTAGTAAATGTGGTTGAACAGTGTGTAGCGCTAACACAAACGCCCGTTATACCACTTCATTTGGTAGAGCAAGCACTGTCAGCTACTAAGCAAAGTTGGCCGACGTTAACTGAAGCCCGCGACGCCTTCGAGCAGCAGTATTTGCATAAATTGTTAAAAATGACCGATGGCAATGTAACGCGTGCTGCAGATCTTGCAGGTAGAAACCGTACAGATATGCACAAACTCATGAAAAAACACGAGCTAGACGCATCAGACTTTCGATAGTGTATTCAAACGGTTTCGGCAGAAAAAACAATAGAGTTATTGATGCATTACAACGTACAAGACGACGCACGCCACTAAGCGTGCGTGGTTTAAAACAAACTATCTTGTGAAGGTTGCGCTTTAATCGCAAGGTTGGGTAGTGAAGAAGCAGGGCTGCTATTATTATATAAATCAACAAACTGCTGAGCTAACCATGGCGCATCTTTGTTATCAGGACGATGACAAAAGAAATAAACATCCTTTCCTTCATCTTGCCACTGCTGCACTTTTTTCACCCAAGGTAATAAACAGCGTTCATTGTCTTCATCGATGTCGTTGCCTACAAAGCGCACAATAGGCGTTTGGCCTGTAGCAATAACATTTACTGGAACACGCGGTTTTTTCTGTCTTACCTCTTCTAACATTGCGCGTCTACTTGCGCCGCCCGCATCCAGTGAACCGGTAAACAAGGCGCGCGTGTCCATAATCATTCTATTGGCTTGGTGGTGAATTAAAAGTTGGTTAAGTGCTTTTTCCTCTTCCCCCTTAGCGAAAAAAGCCAAATGACGCACTTCAACGGCCACGTTCAGTTCAGAAGGAAGTGCTGCTAAAAAGTTATTTAAAATGGGAAGTTTGTCAGGCCCGAAAGACGCAGGCAGTTGCAGCATCATTACGCCTAGTTTTTCTTTTAACGGGCTTAACAATGAAAGCTGTTGCGACACTTCCTCGTCACAGTGCTGTAACTGATGGATGTGTGTTATGTTTTGGTGAAACTTAAAGGTGAAACGAAAACCTTCAGGTACTGATTCGCTCCATCGCGCAACTGCATCTTCATGAGGAAGCGAGTAGAACGTAGTATTTCCCTCAACAGTATTACACTCCTTTGCATATAAGTGCAGGCCGTTATCAGACTTAGGGTAATTAGCAAACCAAGTGCTTGGCCAGTGACTGTGCTGCCACATTGGCAGACCAATGAAGAGATTTCCTTTTGATATGGCTGATTTGTGCATATTTGTCATTGGGCTTTATCAAGCATTTGTTTATACTATGCGGCCTTTAAATCATTACATTATGCATGTAGTGGGCAGGCCAACAAATTGGCCAGCAAGTTTACGCGATTTTATGGCTGTGCTTAAGCCTTAAAAGACCTGTTAAATGACGCGCCACTATCACTACGTGAGAAGCAAGAAAATATATCAGGGGTCAAGGACCATGCGCACAGATTACTGTGGGAATATCGATTCATCATACATTGGACAAGAAGTTACCCTTTGCGGGTGGGTTAATAAGCGTCGCGATTTAGGCGGTGTGATTTTCATCGACTTACGTGACCGCGAAGGTATCGTACAAGTGGTGTTCGACCCAGACTTACCTGAGGTGCTATCTGTAGCAAACACACTACGCAGCGAGTTCTGTGTAAAGCTAACGGGTAAAGTACGTGCGCGTCCAGAAGGTCAGGTAAACAAAGACATGCGTACCGGCGAAATTGAAATTTTGGGCACTGGCCTAGAAGTGATCAATAAGTCTGACGTTCTACCATTAGACTGGAATCAAGAAAACTCAGAAGAGCAGCGCCTTCGCTATCGTTATTTAGACCTTCGTCGTCCATTAATGAGTCAGCGTTTACAGTTCCGCGCGAAAGTAACTGGCGCGGTACGCCGCTTCTTAGAAGAAGAAGGTTTTCTTGATATTGAAACACCTATTCTTACTAAGGCAACACCAGAAGGTGCACGTGATTACCTAGTGCCAAGCCGTACGCACAAAGGTGAGTTCTTTGCACTTCCGCAATCGCCACAGCTATTCAAACAGCTTCTGATGATGTCGGGCATGGACCGTTACTATCAAATCGTTAAGTGTTTCCGCGATGAAGACTTACGTGCCGACCGTCAGCCAGAGTTCACGCAAATCGATATCGAGACGACGTTCTTAGATGCCGATGGCGTAATGTCTATTACCGAGCGTATGATCCGCGACTTGTTTAACAAAATGCTAAACGTTGACCTTGGCGACTTCCCGCGAATGACGTACGCAGATGCGATGAAGCGTTTTGGTAGCGACAAGCCAGACCTGCGTAACCCGCTAGAGTTAACCGACGTAGCAGACCTACTTGCTAACGTAGACTTTAAAGTATTTAGCGGCCCCGCGAACGATCCGAAAGGTCGTGTAGCGGCTATTCGCGTGCCTGGCGGTACGTCACTTTCGCGTAAGCAAATTGATGAATACACTAAGTTTGTAGGTATTTACGGTGCGAAAGGCCTAGCATGGATTAAAGTAAACGACGCCGCTGCAGGTCTTGAAGGTTTACAGTCGCCAATTCTTAAATTCCTAACCGAAGATATTACTAACGCTATGCTTGAGCGCACTGGCGCGCAAAGCGGCGATATTCTATTGTTTGGTGCAGACAGCTACTCAGTGGTTACCGAAGCAATGGGAGCGCTTCGCCTTAAGCTTGGAGAAGACTTCGAACTTCTTGAAGGTGAATGGAAGCCACTTTGGGTTGTTGATTTCCCAATGTTTGAAGAATTCGATGGTCAGCTTCACGCTATTCATCACCCATTCACTGCGCCGCGAGGCCTGACACCAGAAGAGCTTAAAGCTAACCCAGCTGAAGCGTTGTCTGATGCATACGATATGGTGCTAAACGGTGTAGAATTAGGTGGTGGTTCTGTACGTATTCACAATGAAGATATGCAGGCTACCGTGTTTAATATTCTTGGTATCGACGATGAAGAAGCTAAGAACAAGTTCGGTTTCCTACTAGATGCACTTCGCTTTGGTGCGCCACCGCATGCGGGCCTTGCGTTTGGTCTAGACCGTTTAGTTATGCTAATGACGGGAGCAACGTCAATCCGTGACGTTATGGCGTTCCCGAAAACTACTACAGCGGCTTGTCCTCTGACGTCGGCCCCTAGCCCTGCAAACCCACAGCAGCTTGAAGAGCTCGCTATTGCAACGGTGAAAAAGCAATCGTAATTTATGGCGTATAAGAAGCCTGAATCTGCACTGGTAGTGTTGTATGACCAACACTACCGAGTGCTGCTATTGCAGCGACAAGACGACCCTACCTTTTGGCAGTCTGTAACAGGTGCGTTAGAAGAGGGGGAGCAACCTATTGAAACCGCTTACCGAGAAGTCAGTGAAGAAGTAGGAATAGACGCTAAAGCCCATGGTTTTGTGGTTAACGACCACAACAAGCAAAACCAATACGTTATTCGTAGCCGTTGGCTACATCGTTACCCTCCCGGCACCGTGCATAATACAGAGCACGTATTTTCCCTTCAAATTAACAGCAACTTACCCATTACACTTACTGAGCATTTGCAATACGAGTGGGTATCGAAAGAAGAAGCGCTTGCGCGTCTATGGTCTCCATCGAATAAAGAAGCGGTATCTTTGTTTGTACCGAGCGTGCCTTAATGGTTATACTGGGTATAGATCCAGGTTCTAGGATTACAGGCTACGGTTTAATTGAACGTAAGCAAGGTAAGCTTGTCTATGTGGCCAGCGGTTGTATACGTGTAGGAACGACCGATTTACCGTCGCGTCTTGCCAATATTTTTACTGGCATTGGCGATATTATTCGCCAGTACAAGCCCGACCAATTCGCTATTGAGCAAGTCTTTATGGCGAAAAACCCTGATTCAGCACTAAAGCTTGGTCAAGCGAGAGGGGCTGCAATAGTGGCTGCTACACAGGCTCAATTGCCGGTTGCCGAATACAGTGCTCGTCAAATTAAGCAGTCAGTGGTGGGTAAAGGTGGCGCAGATAAAACGCAAGTTCAGCACATGGTTAAGCACCTTTTGAATTTAAGCGGTACGCCACAGGCAGATGCAGCCGATGCTCTTGCTGTTGCTTTGTGTCATGCCCATACTGAACAGAGCCTGATAAATATGGCAGGGCAAGCCCGCAAAACCGTGCGTGGCCGATTGCGATAGCACTGCCTGTCTAACGCTTTTACAGAGATAATTCATGATAGGACGAATTCGCGGTACGTTGGCTGAAAAACAGCCTCCAGAAATTCTTGTAGATGTAGCCGGTGTTGGTTACGAAATTCATATGCCCATGACCAGCTTTTATCAGCTACCTGCCGTTGGTGATGAAGTTGTGGTATACACGCACTTTGTTGTTCGTGAAGACGCTCAGCTGTTGTTTGGCTTTGCCGACAAAATGGAGCGAGGTCTGTTTAGAGAATTAATCAAAGCGAATGGGGTTGGTCCTAAACTAGGTTTGGCCATTTTATCAGGGATGTCTGCAACGCAATTTCTTGCCAGCGTACAAAACGAAGACGTGTCGGCACTGGTTAGTTTGCCGGGTATTGGTAAGAAAACCGCTGAACGCTTAGTTGTGGAACTTAAAGATAGGCTTGCAAAATTTGGTAAGGCGCAGAGCATCGCGGTTCCTCCACCAAGCAGTGATTTGTTATCAGGCAATACCATTGTAGAAGTGAATGATGCGCGTGAAGAAGCACAAAGCGCCCTTATTGCGTTGGGCTACAAACCTGCTCAAGCAAGTAAGCTTGTCGACAGCGTATATAATGAGGGTATGGAAAGTGAAGCCCTTATACGTGAAGCATTAAAAGCGGCCATTTGATGTCGCCAAACGAAGGCAGAAGTACATTATGCTCCGCCTTTGAATTTACCGTTTAAAGTAGAACTAGCATGATAGAAGCCGACAGACTGATTACGCCCGACGCGAGCAATGAAGACGAGGTAATTGACCGCGCCATTCGACCAAAAATGTTGGAAGATTACACGGGGCAGCCGCATGTTTGTGAGCAGATGGAAATTTTCATTCAAGCTGCTCGTAATAGAGATGATGCCCTTGATCACCTACTTATTTTTGGCCCGCCGGGACTTGGTAAAACAACGCTAGCCAATATTGTGGCAAATGAAATGGGCGTTAACATCAAAACGACTTCCGGGCCCGTGCTTGAAAAAGCTGGCGACCTTGCAGCATTGTTAACAAACCTTGAACGCAACGATGTATTGTTTATTGATGAGATACACCGTTTAAGTCCTGTTGTAGAAGAAATCCTTTACCCAGCAATGGAAGACTATCAGCTTGATATCATGATAGGGGAAGGGCCTGC
>Ga0213840_1002164_pt1 | contig 12873 bp, 8 predicted proteins | sample SWPATP22_FD_160132 | JGI IMG/M metagenome (GOLD analysis project Ga0213840, IMG submission 160132) | Coastal seawater microbial communities from Marineland, Florida, United States - SWPA TP2 #2 | ecosystem: Environmental > Aquatic > Marine > Coastal | place: USA: Florida | collected 2016-08-14 | reverse complement strand
ATCCACGGCCGGCCGCCGGGCCGAGAAGGTCCCATGCCCCGCCTGCGGCCGCCCCTCGGTGTGGTTCTGGCTGGAGCCCGGCGCGCTGTCGACCGCCCAGTGCCACCACAAGAAGTCCTGCGGGTGGTGGGGCCACCTCGACGAGCTCCTGGACGCCTACGGGAGCCGCAATGCGGGGTGACTGGCTCCCGGCCGTGGTTGGCGAGCCGGACACCTCCCAACCCGACAGCCCGACGGCCCACCTCTCCTCCCTGGAGGCCCTCGTGGCGGCCGTGGAGGGGGCCACAGCGCTCCCAGAGGCGGTCGCCCTGGTGGTCGCCTGGCTGGGGGACGACGACGCCCACGCGGCCGTAGCGGCGGCCCTACGGGTCCGTCCTGGTCCAGTCGCGGCCCTCCTCACGCGCCTCGGCTCCCGACGGGGCATGAAGCGCCACGCCGACGCCGTGCAGCGGACCCTCCGCCGCTTGGCCCGCGAGCAGGCCGCCACAGCACGCACCACAGCCAGCGAGACCGATCCCGACGAGCGTGACCTCCGCGAGGTGCTGGACCACTCGGAGCTCCCGAGCGGCCTGCACACCCCGTCTGGCTGGCTCCTCAGCGTCGCGGGCATCCAGACCGAGCAGGTCGACCGCGACGGCGAGGCCCGACTGGTCGACGTCGCCCCCCGCCCGCTGGTCGTCACCGCCCGCTTCAAGGACGTCGCCGACGGTGCCACCTCCCTGCGCCTGGAGTGGCCCACCTCCACCGGCTGGGCCCACCGCGTCGTGCCCCGCGGCACCGCCATGGACAGCCGCTCCCTCGTCTCACTGGCGGCCTGGGACGCGCCTGTCCACAGCGACAACGCCCGCCACCTCGTGCGCTACCTCTCGGACTTCGAGGCCACCAACCGCGACGCCCTCCCCGAGGCCCTCGTCTCCACCACGATGGGCTGGCAGGGCGCTCGCCTCGACACTTTCCTGTGGGGGCGCGCCATCATCCGACGCGGCACCGAGGCCCGTCCCACCGCCGTCGAAGACCTGAACCCCGCCGACCTCTCCCCCGGCGACGTCTACCTGCTCGCCGATCCCGGCGTCTCCGAGCTCGCCGACGGCTTCCGGTCGACGGGGAGCTGGGAGGGCTGGCTCGCGGCCGCCGACGCCGCCCGTCCCTACCCCCGCATCTGGCTGGCCCTCTACGCGGCCCTCGTCCCGCCGCTGATGCCCTTCCTGCCCACCCTGCCGAACTTCATCGTCGACTTCGCCGGCGAGACGAGCATGGGCAAGACCACCACCCTGCGCTTCGCCGCCTCGGCCTGGGGCTGCCCTGACGAGCGCTCCGGCGGCATCGTGCGCACCTGGGACAGTACGCGGGTGTGGATCGAGCGGGCCGCCGGCGCCCTCGGCAACCTGCCGCTCATCCTCGACGACACCAAGCGCGCCCGCCGCCCCGAGGACGTGGGGCGCACCCTCTACGACCTCGCGTCGGGTTCGGGGCGCGGCCGGGGCTCCATCGGCGGGATGCGAGACACCGCCCGCTGGCGCACCGTGCTGCTCTCCACCGGCGAGGCCCCTGCCACCTCCTTCACCAACGACGGCGGCACCCGCGCCCGCACCCTCGGGCTGTGGGGCTCCCCCTTCGGCGGGGCCGACGAGCGCACCGTCGCCGCCGTGCGCCAGCTCACTACGGAGGTCCTCACCCATCACGGCCACCTGGGCCCCCGCGTCGTCCGCTGGCTGGTGGAAGCCCCCGAGGCCCGCTCCCTCGTGCGCCAGCGCTACGCCGAGGCCGCCCAGCGTTGGCAGGACACCGCCAACGGCAACCCCGTCGCCACGCGGGCCGCGCAGTATGTCGCGGGCCTCGAGGTGGTCTCCCGCATCGTGCATCGGGTGCTCGGCGTGCCCACGCCCGAGGGCGACCCCCTGGTGCAGGCCTGGCGCGCGGTCGAGGCGGCCTCCGAGGGGTCGGACCGGGCCTCGGACGCCCTGCGCGAGGTGCTCTCTTGGGCGGGCGGGCAGCAGGCCCGCTTCTGGGGCCAGCTCGGCGGCGGCAAGGGCGACCAGGGCCCGCCGGCTGGCTGGCTGGGGGCCTGGGTGGACGACGACCGATGGACCCAGCTCGCCCTCCTTCCGACGGAGCTCCGGGGCTTCCTGGCCCGCCAAGGCTTCGACCCCGAGGCCATCTTGTCGACGTGGGGCGACCGCGGCTGGCTACGCACGGAGGGCCGGCACCGTACCCGCAAGGTCACGGTGGCCGGCCGGAAGCTCCGCTGCGTGGTGCTCACCCGCGCAGCCTGCGACGCGGTGTCGGAGGACGCCGAGGGCTCCGAGGGCGGAGACTCCGATGGGTGAGCGCCGCATGTGGGGACCGTCCCCACCTCGTCCCCACCGGTGTGGGGACACGAGAAACCCCATGGGTGCGGGTACTTGGTGCCCGGTCCCCACAGTCCCCACACTTTCCCGCGCAGGACACGAACCCCTGTGGGGAGAATTTTTTCTCCTTTTCGAAGTCGAGAAGAGAAACGCGCCTCACGCGCATGGGGGAGTTCTCACAAGAGTGGGGACTGTGGGGACCTGCCTTCTTTCTTCCCTGTTGGTCGGTGTTCTCCGGTCCCCACCGCTGTGGGGACCGTGTGGGGACCTGGGGACCGACCAGGCGATGCCCCTTCATGCCACCCCGACGCCGTCAGGAGCTGTCGCACCCTTCCCGGGCTGGGGGGTGGCCCGAGCCGGAGGTCGGTGAGGTCTTCGGGCGCCCCGAGAGGCAGTGGGGTCTCTCGGGGCGTAGGGCAGCAGGAGGTCGGCTGGTCCACACGGTCCAGCGTTCTGCGCCTGTCGCTGTTGATGGTCATGGCAATGGGATGTGCCCCTGAACCTGGGGACGCGGTCTGCCCGGCGTGCTGGGCAGACCTCACTCCACGGCCCAGTTGACCCGGATCTGTCGGAGTTCCGTCGGAGTTCGCCCCACAAGGCCCCCTCGTCGAGGGCAGAGTGGTCAACAATCCGCTTCCTGCCTACGTCGTTGATGCCAAGCGGCAAGCCGAAGCTGCGGGGGGCGTACCCGCGTCCTAGCGGCTGGACGACAATCGGGGGCTGTCGTACAAGGGCACGTTGTGGTCGGGGGCGCGCAGAAGCTACCCCGGCGACCGACGAGGCAGCCCGCACGAGGAAGACACTGTGGCAGGACGCAAGAAGAAGAAGGCCGATACCGCCAAGAAGGGCAACGGCAGCATCGTGGACCTCACCAAGGAGCTGTGGCAGGCCGCCGTCCAGCTCCGGGGCTCCATCGAGCCCTCCGACTACAAGCGGTACGTCCTCCCGATCATCTTCCTACGCTTCCTCTCCCTCCGCTACGAGAAGCGCCGGGCCGAGCTGGAGGCGCTGATCGCCGACCCGAACAGCGAGTACTTTGAGGACACAGGCGTCTTGGATGAACCAGACGAGTACCGGTCTGCCAACACCTTCATCGTGCCCCCCGACGCCCGATGGAGCCGAATCGCGTCCGAAGTGCGCGGTCGTGACGACGTGAAGGTCGAGATGGACCGCGTCTTGAAAGTGATGGAAGAGGCGTACCCGGAACGCCTGGGCGGCCTGCTTCCGCCGATCTACGGTGGCTCGAACATGGACGCCCACGACCTGCGCGCCCTGATCGACCTTTTCAGCAAGGATGCCTTCCGCCTGGGGCACGGCGAGGACGTCATCGGACGGGTTTACGAGTACTTCATCGGCGAGTTCGCTAGCTCCGAGGGCAAGCGAGGCGGAGAGTTCTTCACGCCCGCCAGCATCGTCCGCACACTGGTCGCCTTGCTGGAGCCTGACCGGGGCACGGTCTACGACCCGTGCTGCGGGTCAGGCGGCATGTTCGTGCAGTCCGACGAGTTCACGAAGCACAGCGGGCGACTGTCGTTCTATGGCCAGGAGTCCAAGGACTTCACTTGGCGGCTATGCAGGATGAACCTGTTCATCCACGGAATCGACGGCAAGATTGAGATGGGCGACACCTACTTCGCCGACCAACACCCCACATTGAAGGCCGATTACGTCATTGCCAACCCGCCGTTCAACGACGGCTCGAAAGCGGACAAGGGCTGGGGCGCGGACCGCCTGCCCGACAAGGACCCGCGCCTGAACTTCGAGGTGACCGACAAGAACGGGCAGCAGTCAAAGCCCACGCTGTCGGCCAAGAACGCCAACACGATGTGGATCCTCCACTTCCTCCACCATCTCGCGGAGGGAGGGACCGCAGGGTTCGTGATGGCGACTGGCGAGTTGTCCAACAGTGAACTGGCCCGACTGGAGGTTCGGCGCGCGCTGATTGAGCAGGACTACGTTGATTGCATCGTGCAGCTACCCGGCCAGCTATTCGCCAACACGCAGATCCCCTGCGCGCTGTGGCTCCTGTCGAAGGGCCGTGATGGCAAGAAGGGCACGCGAACCCGGATGGGCGAGGTGCTGTTCATCGACGGAAGGCAGCTGGGCGAGCTGATCCCCGGATCACGCAAGCAGAAGCAGTTCTCCGCCGAAGAAGTGGAGCGTATCGCTGCGGTGTACCAGACTTTCAGGCGCCGGGGCCGCCCGGAGGATGTGCCTGGATTCTGCAAGGTGGCGGACTCCGCCAGCATCGCCGCACATCGCCACGCGCTCACGCCGGGGCGATACGTTGGAGCCTCGCTAGAGGATGACGAGGATGAGCCCTTCGATGAACGGTTCCCCGCGCTTTCCGCCAAGTTGGAACAGCAGTTCAAGCTGTCAAATACATTGATGGCGCGTGTTCGACAGGTGCTTTCGGGGGTGGGCAGTGGCGTATGAACTTCCCGCAGGGGCTATCTATCCCGCCGGATTCGACATTGATGAAGTCTCGTACCCGCCCACCTTCGTTCGCGAGTTCGCACAGCTCAACTACGGAAAGGCGCTGCAGGAACGTGTACGGCGCCCAGGAGCCGTTCCGGTCTACGGAACGAACGGACAGTGTGGATGGCATGACACGCCGTTGGCAAAGCCGCCCGGTGTGATTCTGGGGCGGAAGGGCCAAGGTCACCTCGGTGTGAAGTGGTGTGAGAAGCCGTTCTGGGTCATTGATACTGCCTACTACGCTAGCTTGGATCAGGAGCAAGCTGACCCCCGTTGGTTCTACTACATCACCAAATTCGTTGGTCTCGACGAACTGAAGACGGGGGAAAAGCCGGGCCTCAACAGGGACACATTCCTCTCCCAGGTGTTCCCGTTGCCTACGGTCGAGGAACAGCGAGACATCGTCGAGGTCCTGACTGCCCTCGATGACAAGATTGAACTCAATAGCCAGATCAATCACACACTGGAGGAAATGGCTTCTGCGTTGTTCAAGTCGTGGTTCGTCGACTTCGATCCGGTAGTAGCAAAGGCGGACGGACGAGCGCCGTTCGGGCTCGATCCGAGGACGGCGGCGCTGTTTCCCTCCACCTTCCAGGTGGACCCCCACTGGGGCGACATCCCAACCGGCTGGAAGACAATGCCACTGGATGCCGTGGCGAACTTCAAGAACGGGCTGGCCCTGCAGAAGTACCGGCCCGACGTTGGGGCTCCACGACTTCCCGTCATCAAGATCGCGCAGCTCCGAACAGGCCAGCCTGGAACCAAGGAGTGGGCGCGTGCGGACATCAACCCAGCATGCGTCCTTGGCAATGGAGATATCGTCTTTTCCTGGTCCGGTTCTCTTACTGTAGTCGTTTGGTGCGGCGGTCCAGGAGCGTTGAATCAGCACCTTTTCAAGGTGACGTCTGCCAGGTTTCCGAAGTGGTTCTATCACCAGTGGACCCTTCACCACCTGCCGGAATTCCAGGCCATCGCTGCGGACAAGGCAACAACGATGGGCCACATCCGGCGCTATCACCTGACCGAAGCTCGATGCGTGGTGCCCCCTGACCCAGTCATCGAGGCCGCGGGAACACAGCTAGAGGCCTGGATGGACCTTTTCATCCACAACGAACTGGAGTCCCAGACACTGGCATCATTGCGGGATGCCCTGCTTCCGAAGCTTCTTTCTGGCGACCTAAGACCAAAGCAGGCTGCACTGGCTGTGGAGGCGGTGTTGTGAGTACCGTTCGAGGCAACGAGAGTACCTTTGAGGAAGCCACCATCCAGCGGCTTCAGCTCCTGGGATACGAGTACGCCTACGGCCCAGAATTGGAGCGCGAGCCCGCCCAGGTCGTCCTACTCGATGTGCTCCGGGACAGCCTCCACGCGCGCTACCCGCAGCTGTCCGAGGCCGACCTCACCGCTGCCATCGACCGCATCACCCGCCCGTCCGGGGCGACCACCCTGCACCGGAACAAGGCGTTCCACACCGATATCCTCACGCGGGGCTTCGAGCTGGTCGTGGACCGTCCAATGCTCGCCTCTGACGCGCATGGCGGCAGCGCCCCGATGCTCACCGGGCCGGTGGACCGGGAGGTGCTGCACATCCACCCCATCGATTGGGAGCACCCGGAGAACAACCGCTTCCACGTCGTCAATCAGCTCCACATCGCCGGGCCGGACCGCATCCCTGACGTGGTCGTGTACGTCAACGGGCTGCCCCTGGTCGTCTTCGAGCTGAAGAACCCCTGGGACGACAGCGCCAACGTCGACGACGCGCTGAACCAGATCCAGCACTACACGTCGCTGTGCCCACAGCTGTTCCAGTTCAACGCCCTGTGCGTGGTCTCGGACGGCAATAACTCGCTCCACGGCATGTGGACTTCGGGCATGGAGTGGTACGCGCCCTGGAAGTCCGTGGACGGCGTGAGCAACGAGCCTGGCAAGACCGGGTCGATGGCGACGCTCATCAACGGCCTGTTCCGAAAGGACCGGCTGCTCGACTACGTCCGCAAGTTCATTGTTTTCGAGGTCAACAAGGCCGGGATCGTCAAGAAGGGCGCGAAGTACCACCAGTTCTTCGCCGTCCAGGCTGCGGTCGCCCGCACGCTGACCGCGTTCCAGGACGACAATCAGCGCATCGGCGTCATCTGGCACACCACAGGGTCGGGCAAGTCGCTGTCGATGGCCTTCCTCGTAGGCGTCCTGCGGCACCACCCGGACCTTGGCGGCCCCGCGTTCGTCATCCAGGTCGACCGAACCGACCTCGATGACCAGCTTTTTAGGCAGTTCTCGCTGGCCGAGCATCTTGTGGGTCGGGCGCAGCAGGCCAGCAACGTCGACCAGCTCCGCAGCCTGCTCCGCACGGACGGCAGCGAGGTCATCTTCACCACCATCGAGAAGTTCGCGCTGAAGCGTGACCGAAACGGCAGGGTGACCGAGATCGAGCACCCGATGCTGTCGGACCGGTCGAACATCATCGTCATCGCGGACGAGGCGCACCGGTCCCAGTACGGGTTCCTCAACGGCTTCGCCCGCTACCTGTCCGAGGCGCTGCCGAACGCCAAGCGCCTGGGCTTCACGGGAACGCCGCTGTCCTTCGGCGGTGTGAAGGGCTCCCTGGAGAACTCCGAGACGGTCAACGTCTTCGGCGACTACATCCACACCTACGACATCCGGCAGGCACAGGACGACGGGGCCACGGTCGCCATCTACTACTCGCCGCGCCAAGCCAAGCTGCACCTGACAGCGGGCGACATCGACAAGGCGCTCGCGGACGCTGCCCAGCAGGAGCAGGTCGAGGGCTCCGAGCTGGAGAGCAAGAAGTCCCGCTGGGCCGCTCTGGCCGAGCTGGCTGGTGCCGCCGACCGGACCGCCGAGGTCGCCCAGGACATCCTCGCCCACTACCTGGACCGGTCCCAGGAGCTGTCCGGCAAGGCGATGGTCGTGTGCATGACGCGCAAGAACTGCGTGCGGCTCTACGACGCGCTGACCGCGCTTCCGGGCTGCCCGGAGGTCAAGGTCGTGATGACCGGGAACCTGAAGAAGGACCCGAAGGAGTGGAGCGACCAGGGGCACATCACCAGCAAGAAGCAGCGCGACGCCATCAAGAAGCGCATGGTGGACCCGGACGACCCGCTGAAGCTCGTCATCGTCTGCGACATGTGGCTCACGGGTACGGACATCCCGTGCATGCACACGCTCTACGTCGACAAGCCCATGCGCGGGCTCAACATGATTCAGGCCATCTCGCGCGTGAACCGGGTCTTCCGCGACAAGCCGCACGGCCTGATCGTCGACTACATCGGCATCGGCGACGAGCTGCGGCAGGCGACAAACACCTACACAGGGGGCGGGGGCACCGGCCAGCCCGCGCCAGACATCGAGAAGGACGCCATCCCGTTGTTCCTGGACTGCCTCGCTGCCGTCCACGAGCTCCTGCCCTCCGACCTGGACTGGGCGAACTGGCGCGGATTGTCGCCCATGGAGTTCGAAGACCTGCACATGGCTGTCTACGCATGGCTTGGCGAAGACGACTCCCGGCGGGACGCCTTTCTCCAGGCGGAGCTGCGGCTGTTCAACGCCTACCTGCTCATCAAGAGCCTGTCGGTCGCGCGCGAGCACGCCGACGAGGTACTGTTCTGTCAGCGCGTCCGGAAGCAGCTCACCAAGACCAAGCCCGGCACCAAGGTCAAGAAGTCGCTGGAGAAGGCTGTCCAGGACCTCGTGGACGACCACCTGGAGTCCGACGGCGTCGTCGACATCTTCAAGCTCGCGGGCATCGACAACCCCGACATCTCCATCCTCGATGACCAGTTCCTCCAGACCTTCAAGGACCGGCCCCACGAGGACCTGCGCCTGAAGCTGCTCCAGAAGCTCCTGGCCGACGAGCTGACGCGACGCGCGGCCAAGAACCTCGCCCAGACCAAGTCCTTCCGGGCGCTCCTGGAAGCGACCCTCGACCGTTACCACAAGCGCATCATCGACGCGGCAGCGGTCGTGCAAGCGATGGTCCAGATCCGCAAGGAGATGGACGCCACCGACCAGCGCGTGGCCGAGTTGGGGCTCGACGAAGAGGAACTGGCCTTCTACGACGCCGTGGTCGAGAACTACGCCGAGGTCTACGACGAGCCCTTCCTTCGCGACCTCGTCCACGATGTGGTCAAGGTCGTGAAGGGCAGGCTGAAGGTCGACTGGACCGAGCCCCACCGGGAGAGCGTCAAGGCGGCGGTCCGGGCTGCCGTGAGACGTGTGCTCCGCAAGCGTGGCGTGAAGCCGGAGGACTTCGAGGGGCTCACCAAGGCCGTGCTGAATCAGGCGGTCGCGATGTGGCGCGACTGGCCGAGGGTGGCGTAGTGCCGAAGCTGTCGGAGCTACAGGACGCCTTGACGGCGCTGGACGGGAACGCATGGGCGCGGGCAAAGCTCCGGCGCGAGCTTCGGGCAGCCCGCAGCGCGGTATTGGCCGATGCGGAAGGATTCGAGGTGGTGGTCCACGCCATCGAGGCCGCAGGGAAGACCCTGAATCCGCGGGGCTCGAACCTCAACCAGTACATCCCGTGGCTCCGCCACCTTGTGGAGACCGCTCACGGCTGGGCAGACGGGGACAAGCGGAGCCGTCGCCTGGAAGCACGGCTGTTCCTGCTCCGCCAGACCCGCAACGACCACGCCCACCAGGGCGTGCATGCCCGAAACGCAGCCGACGAAGCCGTCGAGGTCGCGCTGCTCCTGGAGGATGCGTTGAGCTTCAGCTGGATGGATGTCCGCCTCGCAGACGTGATGGTCCGTCGGCCAGTAGTGGCGGACGGGGATGACACGCTGGGAGAGATCCGGCGGACGATGCTCTCGCACTCGTTCAGCTTCGTGCCCGTTCGGCTGGAAGGCAGCTGGAGGCTGGTGTCGGAGCGGTGGATTGCGGATCAGGTCGTGGGCAAACCTCGAAGCGGAAGGGACGCGGAGTTCGCGCGACCGATCTCCGACTTCGAGGGGCAGCTCGACGAGGCGCAGGTCTTCGGTGAGGACGTGCCGACAACCGAACTGCCGACGCCACTGCCTGACCTGTTGCTGGTGGCGGAGACGAGGACCGCGAAGGCCCTTCTGGGCGTAGTGTCGCCCTCGGACCTACTGTGACTCTCGGTGGCGACGGCCGACTGACCTGACCAAATCTTGGAGACCCAATGCCTGATGGCTTTCTTGACACGCACAGTTGGTGGCTGACTGGTGCTCGGCTCGAAGCCGAGTCGATGCAGCGGTACTATGAAACCGTTCATGCCGCCATCCACGACGGCGAAGCGGACTTCCGTCAGCGAATCCAAGACGAGGTGGATGAGGACTACCGTGAGTACTTGGCGGAGGACTTCATGGAACGGTTCGGCACCTACCCCCGAATGCTCCGCTATTCGCAGGTCGTTGCCATTGCCAACACCGTTGAACACGAACTCCGGACCCTGGGCGAGATGTGCTCGGCGAGGGTCGGGGTCGACTTCAGCAACTACGCCATTGTCACCCAGGGCTGGCCGAGAGAGTTCGCGCGCCTGCATGACTACCTGTCGGGGGCATGCGGATACCAGATCCCTGTCGACAACGACTGGAACTTCTTGGTGGATGCGTTCATCCTCCGGAACGCCATCGCCCACTTCGGAGGACACACTGACCAGTTGTCGAGCGCGAATATGCGAAATCGTGCTGTGGCGTTCGCGAACGCGCAGCCCAACGTCGATATTCTGCCGATGCTGATGGCAGACGGGACGCCTGCAGGTCCTTTGCACCCTGTGGCGTTCAGGCCAGAATTTGTCGGCGACCTATTCACCGCCTGGAATGACTGGCTAACGTCCGTGGTGAACGAGGCGCGTCGACAGGGCTTCACTCTCCCCTGACTCCGACGAAACTCCGACGCGACTCCGCCGCCTCCCCCCGTCGCAGACCGCACTCCACGACACTCCACGCACAACGGATTGTCGTCCAGATTGTCGCCTACATCGCTGGAAACCAGCAGCCCAGGCCGATCCCTGCCGCTGGCTTCTCGCGGGTTCGACTCCCGCCGCCGCAGTCCGGGAGCTACGGCGGGATACGGCGGCCCGCCCGATACCACCTCCTTCTGGCCACCCCATCTGGACCTGCTTCTGGTCCCCGCTACGCGGCTTCCTCGCCGGGCGACTTCTGGACCCCCTCGGTGGAGCGCGGCCACTCCCCCGCCTCGACCAGCCGGCGCCGGAGCGTCGCCCGCGACACCCTGAGCGCCTTCGCCGTGGTCTTGAGCCCGTGCCCCTGCCCTAGCATCGCGAGCGCAGGCCGGAGGTCCAGCTCGACCTTCGGCCGCCCGCAGTGCTTGCCGGCCGCCTGGGCCCGCCGGACGCCGGCGATGACGCGCTCGCGGATGAGTCCCTTCTCCAATTCCGCGACCGCCCCCAGGATCTGCAGCGTGAACCGTCCCGACGGCGTGGTCGTATCGATGTGCGCGTCTCTGATGGAGACGAGACCGACGCCCCAGGCGTTGAGGCTGTCGGCCAATTCCAGAAGATGCCGGACGCTCCTGGCAAGGCGGTCCAGCTTCCAGATGGCCACGACGTCCAGCCGTCCTTCGCGGGCATCGACCAGCATCCGGTCGAGGGCCGGTCGGGAGTCCTTCGCGCCCGACACACCTTCGTCGATGTAGGCGACTGCCTCCCAGCCCCGCTGGGCGGCCACCTGGCGGAGCTCATCGAGCTGGAGGCCCACGTCCTGTCCGTGGCCCGTCGTCGAAACCCTGGCGTACAGCGCCGCTCGCAGGGGGCGGCTCATCGCGGCCTCCGGGTCGCCACCTGTGCGCGGACCAGGGCGATCAGCCGGTCCCGATGCCGGCGCGCGAAGCCCGCCACCTCGCCGGGCTCCACTCCGGCCGGCGGTCGGGTCAGGAGCGCGGTCACCGCAGCGTCCACGACGCGCACGGCCGGATCGTTCACAGCCTCGGTCGCGGCGTCGCCACACCCGCAGGCCTCCCCACACGCCGCCCGCACCCGCGCACTCTCTGCCCTGGCCTCCGCGAGCTCGGCGCGCAGCTCCTCCAGCGCCGCCCGGAGGCGGTCGACCTCCCGCCGCGCCGCCCGACTGCCCTTGGCCGTCTCCCGCGCTCGCGCGAGCTGCCGCTCCAGGCGTCGGATCTGCTTGTGCTCGTCGGTGGGCTTCACCGGCAGCCCGAGCACCTTCTGCGCGAGCACGGCAATGGCCGGGAGCAGGTGGCCCGTGGCGTTTCCCAGGTCCTCGCGCGCGACCACAAAGGCCTCGTCGTGGCCCCGACCCATGCGCCCATCGAGGTGCGTGAGCTCGTGGCAGGCCACACCGTGCAGGTAGGCGGCGATGGCCAGGGGGCGGTGCTTGTGGGCCTTGATGACCTGCGCGAGCCGGTCGGGGTGCAGGTAGACGACCGCGCGGCCGCCGGCGGTGGTCGTTGTGAGGCCGAGCAGTTCGTCGTCGAGCACAAAGCCCGGCTTGAACGACCGGCGGATGCGGGCCTCGGCGGCGATGAGGCGGAGGGTGGCGTCCCAGACCGTGAGGTGCGGAATCCACTTGTCGAAGCGCTTCTTGAAGCGAGCGGCCCGTCGGCGGTCGTAGTTCTTCTTCGAGATGCGGAGACCGGCCAGGCAGCCGAAGGGGTTGCGCTTCACGCGGCTGCGGCGCTGAGCGGCGGTTCTGGCGGGCAGCAGGGAGAGCGCGTGGCCGCCGCTGCGGGCCACCGTGGCCGCCTGGAGCAGCCCGCCGCCGGCCGGTCCGATGGCGGAGTCGGCGGCGCGGCCGATGGCGTTCTGGAGGGTGACCACGTCGCCCTCGGTGAGGGTGTCACCCCGCTCGGCCCGGTCAAGCACCTGGACCACGCTCGGGGACAGCGACAGGAGCACACCCCCGCCCCCGTTGTCGCGCACGACTTCGTCGGCGTTGGTGAGCAGGTCGCGGAGCTGACGGGCGGCGTCGGTTGGTCCGGAGGGCGCCTCGAGGGCGGTGCTCACGGTACGGTCGCCGGCCGCCACGGCCATGCCCGGCGGGAGCACAATGCCTCGCGTAGGGCCGTCGTCCGCCTGGCTGGCGCGGGT